>Ga0105104_10003478_pt1 | contig 11210 bp, 11 predicted proteins | sample PPLLaktember2015_3_FD_87034 | JGI IMG/M metagenome (GOLD analysis project Ga0105104, IMG submission 87034) | Freshwater sediment microbial communities from Prairie Pothole Lake near Jamestown, North Dakota, USA - PPLs Lake P7 Core (6) Depth... | ecosystem: Environmental > Aquatic > Freshwater >... | reverse complement strand
CACGCGGGCGGCGCAGCGCGGTTCAGAGGGAATTCTCCTCTCAGAACTTCACGCGCAGATATAGAGTCGGATGTGTGTACCATTTGCGATAGCGAAAGCCGTGGTCGGGCGTCCATGCTCCGGTGAAATTCCGCGAAATTTCCACTTCCGTTCCCAAAGCAAGATTCTTCCAGTTCCACTGTAGTTGTGGTTCGGTCTGTACGGATGTCGGTTGGTGGCCGGTCGTGTTGGAGTTCCAATCCACGTAGCCGAGAAACTCAAGCGGCGTTTTGGGAATCGGCCAGTCCCAGACTGCGGTCAATTGCCAGCCCAAATCAGCCCCGAATTCCTGCCGGGCGAGCGCTTGCAGTTCAAAGAAAGCCTTACCCCAGCAGACATCGGACAGAGCAACACCGTAAAGAACCGTTCGGGGAATGCCTTTCCCGGCTATGGCATCAGCGGGCAACACGCCGTCATTAAACTGAAGGCTGAGATTCGCGTGGGCCTTCCCGACCGGCACAACGCGAATATTGCGGGAAACTTCAAAATAGCTCCCTTGCTGGCCGGTCGAACCATAGTCGAAATCCGTAAAGAAAAACGTCGTGCCGAAGCGATCCGCTTCGAATACTTCGAGCGTGGATGTGAAAATTTCCCGGTCGAAATCGCGATGGAGCTGCACGTTCACGGAAACTGAAGTGCCTTGTGCAAAGAGCACAGCGGGTAAGAAGAAAAAGACAAAGAGCAGGTACATGATTCCGGTTTTCATTTTTCGAGGTTTTCCGGTACTCGAGCGGAGCTACTGCGAACGTCTGTACGTGTCCACTGATGAACTTGACGAGATCGCAACAGCTTGATTTTGTAATGTAATGGATAAGGACAAGATACCTGTCCTTGGGGGAATAATCAAGTTTTACACGGCTTAAAAGCCTTGATTTTCTGCGAAGTCTGTCGTAGATTATTGTTTCCTAAATTGTTGAAGGCATGATTTGAAACTACTGATTTTCGATATAGATGGCACCCTGACGCACTTGGACGGCGCCACACGGCGCGCGTTTGATGCGGCCTACTTGCGAGTTTTCGGCGTCCATGCCGTAACCGATACTCTGAAACTGCACGGACGAACCGATCCGCTGATCTTTCGGGACTGCTTCGGAATGAGCGGCTTGACCGGAGACTGGGAACAAGCGTATCAGACGTTTCGCTCCGCCTATCTGGAGGCTCTGCCGGGATGCATCTCCGCCAGCAAAAAAATCCATCTTCATCCGGGTATCGCGGAACTCCTGAATGAGCTGGACAAACGACGCGATCTCGCGGCTCTGGCTTTAGGGACAGGCAATATGGAAGCCGGAGCAAGAATTAAAATCGGCCAGTTCGGTCTGAACCGCTATTTTCCGGCAGGCGGTTTTGGCGATACCCACCATGATCGCGCGGATATTCTGCGGGATGCCGTTCGTTCGGCGGAAACCCACTATAATCGCGCGTTCGAAAAAAGCGATACATGGGTAATCGGCGATACAATTCACGATATCGAAGGTGGGCAGGCGGTGGGCTTGAGAACGATGGGAGTGGCCACCGGCGGAGCGTTTACACGGGATGATCTGGTCGCCGCGCACGCAGACGTCGTTTTCGATAATCTTTCCGAAACGAAAACCGTCATCCGCGCGTTCGGAATGGACTAATCGTATATGCCGCTGCAGATCCGCACGACTTTAATGGGACTAATTCTGACGCACGTGGTTCTCAATTCGTGCGGATATCTGTTCGTGAAAGTCGGACTTGCGGAGTTCACACCATTTGCATTTGCGTTTTGGCGGTTTGTATTCGGTTTAATCGGTCTGGCCGTGATTTTTATCGCTCGCAAAGCGTGGATCAAAGTGGAAAAAGGGGACTGGCCGCGCTTTTTATTCTTAGCTTTTATTGCCGTCCCGGCTAATCAACTGCTTTACTTGAACGGCATGAAGTATACCGTCCCGTCGCATGCATCGCTGTTGTATGGTGCTACGGCGGTGGCGGCTTTGGCCTTGTCAGCCATTTTAGGATATGAAAAGCTGCGGTGGATTAAAGTTTCCGCCATCGGGCTTGCGCTGTGCGGACTCGTTTTTGTTGTAAAGGAAAGTCCCACTCCGATCATCGGGACAGAGAACGCGGCGGGAGATTTACTGATCGCCATCAGCGTCCTCGCGTGGGCAAGCTATACCGTTCTCGCAAAGCCTTTAGTGCACAAATACGGGCCGGTACGAGCCACGCTGGTGTGTCTGATATTGGGAAGTGGCATGGGTCTGCCGTTTTTAATCGGGCCTGCGATAGCGCAGGACTATTCGGTCGTCACATGGCGGGGATGGATGGGCACGCTGTACACCGGATTCATGATTACCGCCGTGTCGTACATCATTTGGTTTGCGTTGCTGCGGAGAGTGGATCCTTCGCAAGTGGCCATTCTGACCACTCCGCAGCCGGTCGTTGCTACCGCGTTATCGGTTCTGATTCTCGGAGAGACCGTGGGCGCATCGCTGATCATCGGCGGACTGATGGTGATCGGCGGAGTGTTTTTGATGCAGACTCCGGCATTACTCCATCGAAAAGAATATCCGGTCGTTTCACGTTCGCAAACGGGAGGTGAATCGTGAAGCTCAAAGGTAAAGTGATCGCCGTGCTCGTGGAGCAGGACTATCAGGAAATGGAAGTCTGGTATCCCACGTTCCGGCTGCGTGAAGAAGGTGCGACGGTGAAGCAAGTCGGAACGGGCAGCGCACCCGAGTATCGCGGCAAATACGGCTATCCATGCAAAGTGGATACGGACGCGCGATTTGTGCAGTCGCATGAGTTGGACGGTATCGTCATCCCGGGCGGATGGGCGCCGGACAAGCTGCGCCAATCCGAGCCGATTCTAAAACTGGTGCGGGAGCTTAACAGTTCGGGCAAACCGATTGCGTGCATTTGCCACGGCGGATGGGTTTTGGCTTCGGCGAAAATCGTGGAAGGCCGCAATCTGACCAGCTACGCGGCGATCAAAGACGACATGATCAATGCCGGAGCCTCATGGCAGGACACGGATGTCGTCGTGGACGGGAATTTGGTGACGTCGCGCACGCCCGCCGATTTGCCCGCGTTCATGCGCGAATTTATCCGGTTGTTCTGAGCCGGCCGTGACCAAACAGGAAGCCGCCGCCGCTCTGCGGCAATATGCCGTTTTACTCGAATTAATCGGCGAGGACGCCTTTCGCGCGCGGGCATTCGACTATGCCGCGCGAACGCTGGAAATGCAGGGCGAATCGCTGGAAGAACTCCTGGCGGAAAACCGGCTCGCCGCAATCAAAGGAATCGGCAAGGGAGTCACGGCGGCCATAGTCGAGTTTGCAGAGCGCGGTACGTTCGGCGATCTCGACAATGCTTTGGAAAAAGTGCCCTCGGGTGTCTTGGAACTTTTACGCGTGGAAGGCTTGGGGCCGAAACGCGCGCGCACGCTGTGGCAGGATGCGCGCATCACCTCGCTGGCCTATCTGGAAAACGCGCTGGATACGGGAGTAGTTGAGAAATTGCCCGGCTTCGGAGCGAAAACCGCCGAAAAATTTCGCGCGGGATTGGCCTATCTTAAAACGGTTTCGGGCAGGCATTGGCGGCATCACGCGCAACGGGCGGCGGATGCGTTGAGTGAATCGCTGACTCAGATTCACGGCATTGACGAAGTTTTCTTCGGGGGAAGCCTGCGGCGGGGCATGGAGACTGTCGGTGATTTGGACGTGCTGGTGATGGCACCGGAAAACCGGATTGAATCCGTGCGAACAGCCGTTCTCACTCTTCCTGGAGTGACGTGGGAAGAAACCGGAACTATTCTGCGCGGGAAAAACATCGCCGAATTTCCAATTGAGCTTTCCATAATTTCGAAACACGAAGCAGCCGCTCGAAAAGTGCTGGTGACCGGATCGAAAGAACACCTTTCCGCACTGAAACAGATTTGCGCAACAAGAAAACTCGCACTGGAAAATATCGAAGCGGAGACCGAGGAACAGGTTTACGCGGTTTTAGGCTTAACGTATGTTCCGCCCGCACTCCGCGAAAACGGTTCAACCATTGCTCCTGCCGGAAGCCGAGAGTTTCCCGCTCCCGTGGCATGGGAAGATATCCGGGGAATCCTGCACTGTCATTCTACGTACTCGGACGGGCATAATTCCATTGCCGAACTTGCACGGGCTATGATCGAACGGGGCTATCACTATCTCGGAATTGCGGATCATTCGCAAACGGCGGCTTATGCCCATGGCTTGACTCCGGATCGCGTGCGCGCGCAATGGCGCGAAATTGACGAACTGAACAAACAACTTGCACCCTTCCGGATTCTGAAGGGGACGGAAGCGGACATTTTACCGGACGGCAGCGTGGACTTCGACGACGAAATATTAGCGGGATTCGATTTCGTCGTGGCCTCTATCCACTCCGGATTCAACATGACCGAAGTGCAAGCCACAGAACGTTTGTGCCGGGCGCTGGAAAATCCGCACGTGGATATCCTGGGACATCCGACGGGGCGGCTGCTGCTGGAACGGAATGGCTATCCGGTGAATCACGAACACTTGATTGCGTGCGCCGCGCAGAACGGTAAGGGAATCGAACTGAATTGCAGTCCGCACCGTCTGGATCTGGATTGGCGATGGCTTAGCGTGTGCGAAGAAATGCATGTGCCCGTTCCGCTCTGTCCGGATGCCCATCACATAGACGGACTGTGGGATATTCGCTGGGGCATAGACACGGCGGCCAAAGGGCCGCTTACGGCGGGCAATTGCCCGTCCACGTGGGGAGTAGAAACTTTCCTGGATTGGTGCCGAAATCACGGGAGATGATCATATGCAGCATGAAGCCTTTCCACAAATCGAAGGCATGACTTTTCGCGAGTACTGCCAGAGTCTTTGCGACCACATGCGCCGCTTGGATCCGCGCTACGATTGGATCGGAATCTACTGGCTGGAAGGAGATACGCTGGCACTCGGCCCGTGGTCGGGGAGTCAGGAAACCGAACATACGAAAATTCCGGTCTGCGAAGGAATCTGCGGCGCGGCGGTGCGGGAAGCAAAGACCATTATCGTAGACGATGTGCGAAAAGATTCGCGCTATCTGTCGTGTTTTTTCGATACCCGCTCTGAAATCGTAGTTCCGATTCACGCGAACGGACAAATTATCGGCGAGATTGACATAGACGGCAAGGAAACCGGAGCTTTCGGAAGGCGGGATCAAACTTTTTTAGAAGCTCTGGCTCATCATATCGGAGAACAATGGCCGGGTCAATGGTAGAATCCCCTTTAATGATATCCGTTTCCGGCGTGCGCGGCATTGTCGGACAATCTCTGACGGCGGAAGTTGCGTTGCGCTGGGCGCAATGCTTTGGTGCGACGTGCAAACCCGGCCCGGTGGTTGTGGGCGGTGACAGCCGCACGTCACGCGTCATGATGCGCGCGGCGGCGTTTGCGGGTTTGGCAAGCGCCGGCTGTAAAATTATTGATGTGGGCGTCGTCCCCACACCGACCATCGGCATGGCGGTGCGGCATCACCAAGCCCGCGGCGGCATCGCCATTACGGCCAGTCATAATCCCGCCGAATGGAATGCATATAAATTTTACAACTCCGATGGATTATTTTTAAGTGAAGCCGAAGGCGCAAGTCTTCGCTCGAAAGTGGAATCCGCATCCCGCTTCGACATCGGAGCGGCGGAAACCGGGTCGTATGAAAAAGATGAAGCGGCGATTCAGCGGCATTTGGCGGCGGTCACGGCGATTCCGTTTCTTCATATGGATAAAATTCGCGCGCGCAAATTCCGCGTGGGATTGGATGCGGTCAACGGCGCGGGCGGAGCACTGCTGCTCCCGCTTCTCGAACAATTGGGATGCGAAACCGTTTCCTTTCACACGGAACCGACGGGAATTTTTCCCCGCAATCCGGAACCGATTTCCGATCATCTTCACGAAGTTTGCGCGGCGATGAAAGAAGCGCGCGTGGACATCGGATTCGTCACCGATCCGGATGCGGATCGTCTGGTGGTGATTCTGGAAAACGGCGAACCCGCCGGAGAAGAATTGACGGTGGTGGCCGCCACGGATTTGGTCTTGCGATATGTAAAAGGACCCGTAACCGCCAATTGTTCCACGACGCGAGCCTTGGACGACGTAGCGGAAAAATACGGACAGAAAGTCACACACACAAAGGTCGGCGAAGCCCACGTGGCGCGCAAGATGTTGGAAACCGGCGCGGTGATCGGCGGAGAAGGCAACGGCGGTGTGATGCTGCCCTCGATTCACGCCGCCCGCGACAGCGCGGTCGGCATCGCGCTGATTTTGCAGGCAATTCTGGAATCGGGCGGAAGCGCCTCCGCGTATTTTACCTCGCTCCCGCAATATACACTTGTAAAAAAACGCGTCACGTTCGATAGTTTGGATAAATTACGGCAAGCCGTAGCGGAAGTTAAAGGCCGCGTGTCTTTCGGCACGGCGGATCATCTGGACGGATTGAAGTGGAATCTGCCTGATGCATGGATTCAAGTACGAGCTTCCAATACGGAGCCGATTGTCCGCGTGTTTGCGGAAGCGCGCACGAAGGATCACGCGGAAGCTCTGGCAACCGTGACCGTTCAAGCGCTGACAATGACAAAGTAGGAATCGCGAATCATGGAGCAAACGGTAGCAATCATCTTAGGAGGCGGACGCGGCACGCGGCTCTATCCGCTGACCAAGCAGCGGTCAAAACCGGCCGTACCGTTCGGCGGCATGTACCGTCTGATTGATATTCCGGTTTCCAACTGCCTCAATTCCGGCATAGACCGCATTTTCGTGATTACGCAGTTTAATTCGGCGTCGCTTAACCGGCATATCGCTCTCACGTACATGTTCGACACGTTCCGCGAGGGCTTCGTGACAATCTTAGCCGCCGAACAAACACCGGATAATGCAGACTGGTATCAGGGCACAGCCGATGCCGTGCGCAAGAATTTGCGGCACATCCGCCCTACCGGAGCCGAAGATATTCTCATTCTCTCCGGCGATCACATCTATCGGATGGATTATCGCGTGATGCTGGCCATGCACCGTCAGCAACGGGCTGACGTCACCATTGCCGCTCTGCCGATTCACGAAAAAGATATTAACCGCTTCGGTGTGCTCCATACGAAACCGGACGGACGCGTGATAGATTTTCAGGAAAAACCGACCTCCACGGATAAAATCCGCGGCTGGGATTTTCCAACCGGATTATTCGGAGATCGCAACGCCATCGGCCGCGGCCCCTTCTATCTCGGTTCGATGGGAATCTATCTGATCCGTCACTCGGCTCTGGCCGACATTCTGCAGGCGGATACGGGAGCGGATTTCGGAGCGCACGTCATTCCCCGCGCCATTGAGCGCACGCGCGTGTTCGTCTTCCCGTTCACCGGCTACTGGGAAGACATCGGAACTATCAAAACCTATTACGAATCCAATTTGGCTTTGGCGGGCGAGAGTCCGCGCTTTGACGTGTTCGATCCGCAGATGAAGCTTTACACGCGTCCGCGGTTCCTGCCCGGCGCGCGTCTCGGCAACGCGCACATCCGGAAAAGTCTGGTTTGCGCGGGCGTACGAGCCGGAGACTTCAACGTGGATCACAGCATCGTCGGCACGCGTACGATCATTCAAAGCGGCGTGACGATAGAAGACTCCTACATTGCCGGAGCGGATTATTTTGAAAGTCCCGACACGCTGGAGGCCAATCGCGCGGAAAACCGCGTGGATATCGGCATCGGCGGCGATACGTTAATCCGCCGGGCGATCATTGATAAGAACGCGCGCATCGGCTATGGCGTCCGGGTGGATCCCGGAAGCGGATGTCCGAATATGGACGGCGAAGGCTATGCCGTACGCGACGGTATTGTGATTGTGGAAAAAGATGCGACGATTCCCGACGGCAGCGTGATTCCGGAGCGAAGATAGTATGCTGGTGGTTGAACTCATAGCCAAGAAACAGCGCGGTGAAGCGCTTCTGCCTGAAGAAATTTCCGAACTGATTCGCGGATTCACTTACGGCGAGGTTCCGGATTATCAGATGGCCGCCATGCTGATGGCCATCTACTTTCAGGGCTTAAGCGAAGCGGAAGGCACGCGTTTTCTGAAAGCGATGATCGATTCGGGCAAGCGCCTGACGCTCGACCGCGTGCCGGGAATCAAAGTGGACAAGCACTCCACCGGCGGAGTCGGTGATAAAACGTCACTCATTATCGCGCCGGTCGTGGCGGCGGCGGGTGTACCCGTGCCCATGATTTCCGGACGCGCTTTGGGACACACCGGCGGCACACTCGATAAACTCGAGAGCATTCCCGGATTTCGCGTCGGCCTGAGTGAAGATGAATTCGAAACGATTCTGGGGCGGACGAATTGCGCGTTCGGAGCGCAAACGGCGGAATTGGTTCCCGCCGACCGCAAATTGTACGCGCTGCGCGATGTGACGTCTACCGTATCCATTCCGCCGCTGATCGCAGCAAGCATCTTGTCGAAAAAAATTGCGGAAGGCACCAATGCGTTGGTGATGGATGTCAAGGTGGGTGAAGGCGGATTTCTGCGCAGCGAGAATGAAGCGCGCGAACTGGCGCAGACTTTAGTGCGGTGGTCGGCGGCGGAAAGAGTCCGCACGCTGGTCTTCGGCACGGATATGGATAGTCCATTAGGACGAGCGTCGGGGAATGCGCCGGAGATCATCGAGTGCATCGAGATTCTACGAACCGGAGATGGCGATAAGCGATTGATGGATTTGTGCCGCGCAATGGGAGCCGCCATGCTGCTGCTGGGCGGTAAAGTTACTTCTATGACCGAGGGTGCAACGCTGTTCGACCAAACGCTGAAAAGCGGCGCGGGACTCGAGAAGCTGAAGGAAGTTGCGGAAGCGCAGGGTTCAAAGGCGGAAGTGATTGAGCGGTACGAAAGATATTGGACGCCGAAACACCGGTATGAGATTCGCGCTGCCGGCAATGGTTATGTAACGCGAATTCTTGCTCGCGAAGTCGGTTTTGCTTTGGTGGATTTGGGTGCAGGCCGACGCACAGCGGCGGATCCCGTGGATCATTCGGCGGGAATTGTATTCGAAAAACAGACCGGAGATGAAGTGAAAGCCGGAGAACTCTTGGCGACCGTGCACTGGTCGAACGGATCGGGCACAACGCGCGGAGTCACCCGGCTGGAGAAGGCCATCGTCATTGGAAATAATTGTCCGGAACCGCAGCCCCTATTCAAATTCTACTGCGATGATCAGGGCGTGCGGTCAGTTGATGCAACATTCGCAAGATGAGAACGACATACGCTGAGGAAAACACACATGGATGAAACACTGGAACACAAAATCCGCGATTTGAAGCTTCGCATGCTTCGGATCGAGAAGGAGTTGGCAGCCACTCAGCACAATGCGAATTTGGGCGGTTGGCTGGGCGCTGGACATACTTCACAAATCATCAAAGCTGCGGAGAGAGAGCGCAAGCGGCTTGAAGACAAATTGGCGGATCTACGCGCAAAACTGGAAGCATTGGCTCCCGGTTCAACGCCCGCCCCGAAACCGGTGAAGGCGGAACCGCCACCGCCGCCCCCTCCTCCACCAAGTAAGCCGGAGGCAGTGAAAGAGAGAACGCACGAAGCGAAACCTGCTGCCGCAAAAACGCCTGCGAAAGCCGCGCCCGCAAAGAAACCCGTAAAGAAAGCCGCACCCACTAAGGCTGCGGCTTCCAAAACAACGAAAAAAAGCGGCAAAAAATAACTCGCTTATCCGGCGTGGTTTCTGAGCTTTTCTTCGAACTTGGCCTTAGGCAGGACTCCGATCACGGTTTCTACCTGACTGCCGTTTTTGAAGAAGAGCACTTGCGGAATGTTCAGCACGCCGAAACGACGCGCCGTTTCCGGGCTGGTGGCAATATCCAGCGAGCCGATTACAATTTTATCTTTCCACAGTGGAGCCAGCTCTTCGAGCATGGCTTCCACTTTTTTACAGGGGGCACACCATTCGGCTCCGAAGTCAAGTACGGCCAGCCGGTCGGCGCGCAGAATGATTTCCTCAAAATTCGAGTCGGTGATTTCCAGCAGATTGGACACGAAGTTTTATCCTTTCGCGAAAAGTTACAGTTTATTGCGGTCGAGAAGAGCGATAAATCCGGAAGCGGATTTGAAGCCGGTGAAGCGGGTCAGTTCCCCGCCGGAAGGATCGTAGAGAATCACGGTGGGCATGCCGGTGATTTGATATTTCTTTTTCATTTCGCGTACCCACTCGTTCTCATGCGTAAAATCCAGCTTCAAACGAATAAACGGTTCCAGCCGCGAAACGACTTCGGGTTTGTTGTAGGTTTTGTGATCGAGTTCCACGCACGCGGCGCACCAATCGGCGTACACGTCCACAATCATCGGCTTGCCTTGCGTTTCAGCGTCGGTTAAAGCTCTGATTTCATCATTAACGATCCATTGGACACTCGCGGAAGACCCCGCCCCGCCAACTCCACCCTGCGGTATAAAAACGCGGAAGAGCATAATGGCTCCCGCGAGAAACGCGATTAATGTGATGCCACGCCAAATCCGTTGACCGGCGCGCGCTTCGGGTTTCAGCATATCGAAAGCGCCCGCGAAAACCGCAAACATCACGAGTAGGATTGCCCATCCCAGAGAATAAAAAGGTTCAGGAATAAGAAAGCGGCAGATGAAGAGCGCCGCGGCCATCAGAATCCAGCCGAAACCTTTCTTCACGGTGTCCATCCATGCTCCGGCTTTAGGCAGAGCCTGAATCGCTCCGGCAAATGTACCGATAATCAAAAACAGCAGACCAAGCCCGAGCGAAAAGACGAAGAGTAAAGCCCAACCGTAAAACAGATTGCCTGTGCTGGAAACCCAAGCCAACAGCGCAACAATTACGGGGCCGACGCAGGGAGCCATCACCAAGCCGGAAACCATTCCCACGATCAGCGGCCCCAGCAAGCCGGGCCCTTTGCCGCCGGTTTGCAAGCGGGTTTGTACGGATGAGGGCAGCGAAATCTCGAAGGCGCCCAACATGCTGATGCCCATCAACGTGAAAATGGTGGCGACCACCAGAGTCACAATGGGAGAGCCGGAGACCGCTCCGAACAGAGTTCCGGTGGCGGCGGATACTAATCCCAACGAGCTGTATACAATCGCGATTCCCAGAACAAATATCGCCGAGAGACCCAAACCGCGCAACGGCCGGCCGCGACTGGCTCCGCCGATATAGCCGAT
>Ga0105104_10003477_pt1 | contig 11211 bp, 11 predicted proteins | sample PPLLaktember2015_3_FD_87034 | JGI IMG/M metagenome (GOLD analysis project Ga0105104, IMG submission 87034) | Freshwater sediment microbial communities from Prairie Pothole Lake near Jamestown, North Dakota, USA - PPLs Lake P7 Core (6) Depth... | ecosystem: Environmental > Aquatic > Freshwater >... | reverse complement strand
GTCCATACCCCTTTCTAATCTTTCAATTTCAATATTTGGTAATTGTAAACATCCAGTTACCCCTTTATCTGGGTTTAATTTTAAATAAACAAAATTATCACCGTACTTACACATATTTCTAATCCACATAGGTAAGTTGGTGTTAATGTCTAAGGTATTAACAAATAAATCAATCAAGATACTTTTAATCCTGTTTGATTCAGAATATACCTGTAGAACATATCCATTTTGGTCTGGTGTTGTCGCTTCCTCTGCGTAAATATCTAAAGCCGTTGATATCTCAGGCGTATATTCCATAGATTCGTAGTCGTAAAATGCCGCTAATCTCGTTGGCTCATAATAGATTGCTTGAGTATATAGATTGTTTTCAACTTTAGCCCAATTTGTACTTAAATAAAGAGATTGTTGATTCTGCAACTTAGCTTTCTCATATTCGGACTTATCGGTTGTTTTAAGTAATTCTTTCTTATCTAACTTATATTCAGGTTGACCTTGACCCAACGTTGAATCGGGACCAAATGTCTTGGCTAGCTTCTGCCAAACCGTTAGATTTTGATTATTATTTTCCATATTAAAATTTTAACTATAGATATAAATATCTAAAGAGTTAGTTCGAGGTTGACCCACTTTGTGTTAATGAGTCCGATTTTTGACTCGACGTTAAATCATAAGGATTTGACTTTTGATTAAATGTTACCGGAAATACCTTTTGTCCGGTTGTGATTTGACCCTCAACAACAAGTCTAGATCCATTAGCAATTCTTCCTGATCTTTTTCTAAAACTTAGTCCCATATTTCTATTTCATTATACCACCAAATAACCAACCATATGTTTCATAGTCATTTCTTGATGGACCGTTATTGTTTAAACCCGCTCTTTCTCTTAATACATTTTGATTTGGGATTAATGGATCAAAATGTGATTCTTTGGCAACTGCATCGTTATTTACGACCGCCCAAGATTCTATCATATTTTTAGTGTGTTCTGTGGCTCTTTCTAATTTGGAGAATGATGATTCCCCAACGTATAACGCCATAGATATACCCATAATAAGGTCATCGTGTTGTCCCTTTTGGTGATCTGGTCTACCATTGATGTAGACAAACGTATTCATCTCATTATATAGTCGAACACTTCGTATCTTAAACTTATGTCTAACTCCTTCCTCGAAGGCAGCAATAATCTGAACCCTCTTATTGTTAAAGTTAATACCAGGTATCTTATCAACACCACCCTTATTAACCGCCCAAATATTCATAGAATCAACCCCATCAATATAAAGGTTCTTATAACCAAGTTCTTGCATTTTTCTCACCGTTGTAATACCCATACCACCGGTAATATCAACAACAACAAACGCACTATACAATACTCCCCACTTGTAAGCAATTTCCGCTAATGTATCAGGGGGGATTTTCCCAACGTATTCCAACACTTGTTCTCTATCGTCAAAATCTATAATTTGGATTGATGAAAAATCTTCACTATCTCCACGAGAAACGTCGACACCCATAATATACTTATGACCTTCGATCGGTTCCTTCCAAATCCACAATGAGTTACCCATTAGTTTTGAAGGGGCTTCCAATAACGAGTTGTCCTTAATATCCTCAAGTTGTTTGTTATCAAATACGTTATCACCCGAACCTAAGAATTCACAATTCAACTCTTGGTTAATTTTTCTCTTATCGTACTTAAGTTTCTTAACCATTTTCTCATACCAAGTAGAGCATGGCTTATATCCTTGTTTAAAGAAATGTCCTAATTCTTCATAATCTCTATTGAATGGGTCTGTGTGTGCAAATGATATATTTTTGGACACATCAAAATCCTCACGATTCAGTAGATAATGAATTAAATCATCGGTCGGGACTAAATAAAGATCTTTAGCGTACCTTGGATCTCGGTACCAATACATTTCAGATATTTTAAAATTATTCATCCCTTTTAATGATTGGTCGTATATCTCATAGTAAATTGGATCATACCCATTTGGAGTTGAGACCACGATAACCTTACCACCTGTGGATAAGGATGCCATACAAGCCGCCCAGAAATCACTATCAGCCTCAATAAAGGCCGCTTCATCAAATACAAGAATCGTAGGGGTAAATCCACGTAAGGCATCTTTTGATGTTGCCACCGCTTTTACCTCAGACCCATTTGTTAACTTATAATGTCTTTGTGAATTTTTATCGTTAGAGAACCCAACCCCTAACCAATTTGGCCATTGATCAACAAAAGCCCTAATCTTATTTGCCATCTCCATTGACGTATCAAGTTTGTTGGCAATGATTAGAATTTTTTCAGGTTGAGTTTTCTTAGCGAATACCAATCTTTTTGATATCCAAGCCGCGGTTACCGTTGACACACCCGCCTGACGGTATTTTAACGCAATATTTTCCTCAAAATTTTCATAATCATCTAATAATGAAACTTGATCGGGAAATAGTTCGAGTGGGACGTATTTTGAAACCGTGTTATCGTAAGTTTGTAAGTATGTTCTTAATGCGTATGGAGTATCCTGAAGACACTTCACATACTCAATCATTACTTGTTCTTTAGTTAAAGCCATATAATATAAATATCAATTATGACCCTTTCTTGTAAATACTACTTTTTCCCTATGGAAAACATCTTATTGATTGGTAACTCCATTGGAGCCTCATCGGAAAACATAGTTACCTTTTTAGGTCTACGGATAATCATTGATTTTTGATTCTTAGTTTTTTTCTTAATCGTCTCAAGAAGATCTTTTTTTGACATTTTCGCCATTATGTTCATCTCAACCATTTCAGAAATTTTTTCTTCTAAGAACTTTTCTAAATTTTCATTAGTTTTAACTTTTACCGATTTTTCTGGGTGAATTTTCTCGGGCATTTTTTTGTAATCTTTTTTGGTTGTGGAATCAGAGAATTCTTTTGCCATCTTACACCATTTTTTTTCTTCTTTTGTTTTACCTTTACCACAACGAGACCAAAATAAACCTTGTTGAGCTTTAGATTCGAATTTTTCACTTATTGTTGATTCCGCCATTCCCATATTAGATCTGTCATCATCGGAATCATCATCCATTCCATCAGGAGCTTGATCATTTGCGTCGTGAGGGGATTCTTGACCTGTATACGATTGTAATTCCTCATCACCTAAAGAATTTGACGATGTAACGTCATCAGTCTCATCTTCAGATATTTCTTTTTCGGCGACTTCCATAGTGCCAGGTGCGGCATTTGGCGCTGGTTTTAAACTAACTTGAGTTTGACCCGGTTTTAACGGAACAACACCGCCCTGAGGTCCAACCGTAGTGGTTGTGGTTTGTTTTTGTTGAACTTGTTCCTCAGTTTCTTTTTTGAATTTCTCAACAAGAACTTTTATTTGAGATTCACTTAAATTAGCAACGGTCTTTGCTGAAAGACCGCTTTCAATTAAAAAAATTATATTTTTGTTACTTTTCATAAACCACTTCCTTTTCAAATTGTAATACTATATCTCTTTCGTATAGTTTGTTTTTAATATCTTCTTCGGTGTCACCAAAATTAAACACCAATCGTTTAACTAAAGAAAAATCAACGTTATCAGTTTCTTTTTCCCAACCTAAAGCAATTACTCCATCCATAGAATCTAACACCGAAAACACATCGGAATCTTGTATTAGTTCAAATGAAATTTCTTCATTTATCATTGTCCCCACTTTTCTAATATATTCCATATCAGGTGGTGATGGATATCCGTTTGCTGGTTTTGATTCCCAGTTTTCACCAAAAACCTCTAAAGTGTCAGAAAAAATAAATTCATAAATGTTATCCCCCTTGTAATTAGGACCCAAACCATTTATATAAATTAATTTAATCATATGATATTACCTTCAGTTGTTATTCTAACTTCATTTATACCTTCTTTGAAGATTAAATTACCTTTGTTGCTTAAACCCATTAATTTAACTCTTGGGTTTTCTCTAACGAAATCCAACGCAACGTCTAATTGTTCTGTAGATTCTGAAAGTTTAATAATGTTTTGTTTGTTTTGTTTGTAGTTTTCGTTAGTTCTTCTTTCTTTTTTTACCTTTTCTTCATCAGTTAAAGTAAAATATTTAGATAAAACTTTATCTACAGATGACTCACCGAAAGTTCCGTGTTCAAAACTATCAACAGCCGGATAATGTCTTCTACCTCTTCTTCTTTCTTTGTTGTATTCGTCATCCTCTTCATCTAATTCGGATTCTGTTTGTTCACCACTCATTCCTCTAAGTGCAACATTACCATAGGCTCCCGGTAAATAATCTCTAAACGCTTCACCATAACTATCATATGTTTCTTTCATTTCAGGTTCTTCATCACCTGGTGCCGGTGGAGGAGTAATCTCATCTTCCATTTCATCAGAAGATCCTTCAATATCCTCTTCTTCGAAAGATACGTCTTCCCCATCTTCATCATCCTCATTACCACCTTCTAATTTACCAATGATTTCTTCAATATCATCTTCATCCAATACATCAACGTCAATTGCCGATAGGATTGAATTAATAACGTATTTAACGTTTTGAGCTGAAAGTTCTTTTTCTTCTTCGTATGATCTGATTTTTTGAGCTAACTTACCAACAAGGATCTGTATTCTTTTAAGATCCGAAACCTTTTTTTCTTTTGGTTTTTCCTCAACATCAATATCAAGTTCTTCTTCACCACCCATATCAGGCATTTCAGGTTCTTCACCACCCATATCAGGCATTGCACCACCCATATCAGGCATTTCACCTCCCATATCAGGCATTTCACCACCCATATCTGGTGGGGGTGGAATCGCCCCTTCACCTCCCATATCAGGAGCAGGGGGAAGTTCAGCATCCACAGGTGCTGGTACTTCAGGTATTACTGGTTCAGCTGCCGGAGCCGCTGTTGTTTTTGCTTTAGGAGTTTTTAGTATGAACTTTTTTTTTTGCTCCCCAAAAAGAGAAGTACCTTCTTCGTTCTCATAAAGAGTGTTAATCTCCTTAGTCATCAAGTTCAATCTCTTCAATGCTTGAGAATACGACGGGTAATATTTTCTACTTTTCATAGGTTCAATATAATCCGCCTCAGATTCATTGATTGATTGTTTAATGATATACCCTTGTCTTTCTTTTACGATTTCATAAGAGTTACCATCCGCTAAAGAAATTTTATATTCACTAGAGTTTGATTCGTTTAATGATTGAGGTGTATTTTCGTTATAACGAGCAATTTCCATTATTCGTCTAATCTTATCCATTCCTTCAAGTTTTTCACTACCGATAGGTTTTAATCCTGCCATAATTATATTATTTAATGTGAATTATTTTTTTCTTATAAATATATCGTTTTATAAGAATATTTTAGTTTTTGGGTATTTATTGTTTCATTGATAACCCTTTATTCAGAATCTTACTTGAGGCTCCCCTTAATTTTTCTAGGTAACCATTTCTTCTTAATATTTTAAATACCAAGTTCTCGGATGAATATTCTCCGTTTTTCTCAAGACCGCAAGTTCTAAACTTACTTAATTTCTCTTTATATTTCTCAATTAAATCTATTGAGTCATCAATGTCCTCATCTTCAATATTCTCCAATACCCCATCAATGATATCCATCCATTGTTTTGCTTTACGATCAACGGTACCTTTATCAATTTTAACATCTTCCTTTTCAGGTTTATGTTGCCATTCATCATACAATAAAGAGTAAACTCCACTTGAGAAATGAGCATCCTCCTCACCTTCAACGTAAAGTTCCGTTTCATATCCGAATATCTTAATATCGTGATTTTTATTGAATAGGGTCTTTTTCAACATAAAGAGCTCCTTATACAGATCTATTTGTGCTGGTGGGAATTGTTGAAAGTTTGCAATAATATGGATATCAAAGTCGGAATATTTTGACCAATTATAATTTGCCAATGAACCAGTTAAAACTATGTCCGTAACTATAATATCAATTTTAAGATAATCCAAAAATTGATTTGCAATTTCTAATAGACGTTCCCTAACTTCTGGTTTCATCTTATATTTTTGACCCTCAGGATCGCCCATATGTTTTTCATTTGGTAGATACCAAATTTTAGGGTTTAATTCAGATTGAGGTTTAAAACTCTTAAGAAGTTCTTTTGTATTCATATATATAAATACAATCTTAAACTAGTTTCTTGTATTTGTGGTTTTTGGAAATTCTAATATTGAAGTAATTCCCCTGTGATGGTGCTGATCTAAATTCGGTATACATTTGGTGAGGAACATCCTCATATTCGTATCTCATACCATTTTTAAATTCCGCAATCATTTTTTTGGTGATAGTATCGTATTGTGTTCTCACAATATTCGATGATTGAACTTCATTTAAAATTGTAGTTCCGCTAATTGTTTCGCTTGTTATTGCCATAATATATTAATTTAATGGGGTTATGTCATCTATATGACGAAGTTTATCCATAATATAATAATGAATATCATCCCCGTCAACCTTAAATCCATAATCTCTAATTGTTTGATGTACCTCCTTCATCAATGGTTGAAATTTTGAGTGTAAAAACATTAAATCGTTTGGGTAATAAGGGGGACTTTCAATATCTTTTTGTGACCATCCCTCTCTTTGGAATACTTCTCTAATTTTGAGATATGTTTTTTCTAACTCTTCTGTTATCCCCAAAGATTCCGCAAATTTTTTCCATCCTTCCATAACTATAAATATATGAAAAAAAAATCCACCCGAAGGTGGATCTTTATTATTTAAGAGATTTTATTTTATCTCGATATTCTATCGCCTTTTCGTATTCTTGTTTTTTCACACATTCATCTAATTTGGATTGTAATTCCGAAATTTTTTCTTTGTTTTCCTCAAAACTTTTTATTTTATCTCTCAATTCTACCGCTTGTTCGAAATCTTGGTTCTCAACCGCCTTTTCTAATTTAGCTTTTAAAAACTCAAGTTCATTAAATTTAGGTTCACCACCAAATCCTTTAGTCATAATTGTGTATGACGTAGTTCCGTCAGATGATTTAAATGTTTTTTTATCCCATCCCTTATTATCAAATGGGAATGAAAACATCTCGTTCATCATCTCATCAAATTCTTTCCAATTAAACATTCTTTATTTTATTTTTAAGTTTATTTTTATGTTACAACATTTTTTACTAAATTTGTGCCAAACAACTAATACTGACATTTTGTCAGTTGTAAATAAATTATACTGACAATTTTACAATATTGGACTTTTTGTTTAATTTTTGTTAGTATTTGAAAAAACGAAAAACTATGTTAGAAGAATTTGCGGGCGAAAACAACAATGAAAAGGCGAAAAAGAAATCTGATGGTGGGACACCGGTGTTAGATAACTTTAGTAAGGACTTAAACAAATTAGCGGAAGAGGGGAAATTAGATCCTGTTATCGGGAGAAAAAAGGAAATTATTAGGATTGCGCAAATTCTATCAAGAAGAAAGAAAAACAACCCAATTATTATTGGTGAACCAGGGGCGGGTAAAACTGCGATTGTTGAGGGATTAGCAATGTTAATACATAACGGAGAATGCCCTAAAAACTTGATGGATAAGAGAATTGTCTCATTAGATATGAATTCCATTGTTGCCGGTACCAAATATCGTGGTCAGTTTGAGGAGAGAATGAAAGTAATCATTGAGGAACTCCAATCAACTCCGAACATCATTTTATTTATCGATGAAATCCATACCATAGTTGGTGCTGGTAATAGTTCAGGTTCTTTAGATGCGTCAAACATCTTTAAACCGGCATTATCTCGAGGTGAAATCCAATGTATTGGAGCAACAACATTAGATGAGTATAGAACAAACTTCGAAAAAGACGGAGCCTTAGAGAGAAGATTCCAAAAAGTGGTAGTTGACCCATCCACAAAAGAAGAAACCTTCGAAATCCTAAAACAAAGTAAGGAGAAGTATGAAGATCATCACAAAGTAACTTATGATGATGACACACTATGGACGTTTGTTGAATTAGCGGATCGTTACATTACCGATCGTGAGTTTCCAGATAAGGCATTTGATATTTTAGATGAGGTGGGAGCAAGAATGCAAATTGACATTAAATTACCTGAAAGTATCGAACAACTTAAAGTGGAAGCTTCCAATATCAAACAAGAGAAGTATCGAGTTATTAAACAACAGAATTACGAACAAGCTGCAGAACTTCGCGATAGAGAACGAAACATATTATCTAAATTAGAAGCAGAGAAAAAGAAGTTTGAGGACCACCTAAGAAGTAGTAAAAGAACTATCCCTGAAGAATTGGTTTATGAGGTTGTTTCAAATATGACAAAAATTCCAATCTCAAATATTAACTTAGATGAGAGAAATTCGCTTATCAACTTAAACAATAATTTAAGTTCAAAAGTAATCGGTCAAGAAGAAGCGGTTATAAAGATCACAAAGGCTATTCGTAGAAATAGAATGGGTATTAAGGATCCAAACAAACCAATTGGGTCATTCATATTCTTAGGGTCAACAGGTGTTGGTAAAACTTACTTGGCAAAACAATTAGCGAAAGAAATGTTTGGTAGTGAAGACAATATGATCCGTGTGGATATGTCTGAATACCAAGAGAAACATACAATCTCTCGTTTAATTGGTTCTCCTCCAGGATATGTTGGTCACGATGAGGGTGGACAATTAACCGAACAAGTTAAAAACAAACCATATTCTGTGGTATTGTTTGATGAGATTGAGAAGGCTCATAAAGACATATTCTCAACACTTCTTCAGTTGTTAGACGATGGACACATTACAGATTCATTGGGACGTAAGATTAATTTCAAAAATTGTTTAATCATTATGACTTCAAACATTGGGGTTAAAAAATTGCAAGATTTTGGAACCGGAGTTGGGTTTAAAACTATTAACTCAAGTGAAGTAGTTCAGGAAGAACAAAAAAGAGAAATCCTTAAAAAAGAATTAAGTAAGTTCTTTGCCCCTGAGTTCTTAAATAGAATTGATGATGTTGTAATTTTTAACTCATTAGAGAAAAAACACATTGACGTTATTACTAAATTGGAGGTGGATAAATTGTTAAAACGAGTTAGTGAGAAGAAATACAATTTCACTTACGAACAGGATTTAATTGATTACATCTCAAAAGTTGGGTTCGATGAAACGTTCGGGGCAAGACCAATCAAGAGAGCAATCCAAGATAAGATTGAGGATTTAATTTCTGAAAAGATATTAATGATGGAAATTGAGGAGGGTAAAGATTATGTCCTTAAAGTGGAGAATGATGAGGTTGTGACTTCCCTTAAAGAAGAAAAAATTAAAAAAACAAGAAAAAAGAAAGAATAATTTTTTTATTCACAATTTTAACACTATGTTTGTAGAAACAATTTAAGATGAATTTAAATAAATTTAAAGAACTTCTGTCTGTGCCATCTAAGACATACAAAGAAAGTAAGATGGTTGAGTATCTTATATCAACCATTGGTGATATGGAGGGGGTTACTCTTACTTGTGACGAACATAACAACATATATGTAACAAAAGGAACATTGGGTGAAGGTGAGTTTTACCCAATGTTTATTTCACATACCGATACGGTACACGAACTTGTTGATGAAATTATAGTTAAGGAAGAACACCTTATTCGTCCTTACACATTTGGTAAGGATTTCGGCAACGAACAATCTCTTTGTTTAAAGGCATACGATAAAAACGACAAACCAACAGGTATTGGTGGTGACGACAAATGTGGTATCTATATTTGTATTGAATTGTTAAGTCAATTAGACAAAGTTAAGGTTGCATTATTTGTTTCCGAAGAAACAGGTTGTCACGGTTCAAGAATGGTAAATGAGGATTTCCTTAAAGACGTTGGATATTGTGTCCAATACGACGCACCAGGTGATCACCTGATCTCTTATAGTTGTTTTGGGACGGTATTGTTCGATAAAGATGGTGAGTTCTTTGAAACGTCTCTTAGATCAATTACAAAATCATTTAAAAATGAGATGTTGGTACAATCACACCCATATACTGATATTATGATAATCAAACAAAAGTCTGACTTTTCTTGTTTAAATATGTCTTGTGGTTACTACAATATGCACACACCTAATGAGTTCATTTGTATTGATGATGTTGAGAGAGCAATTGAGGCTGGTAAAAACTTGGTGAAAGATCTTGGTTTAACCAAATATGAATTCATATATGAAACACCAAAACCTCTTTATACGGGTTCATCGTTATTAAATAATGATGATGAGGATGAAGATCCGTTTTATGAGGAAGTTCATCAGTTATCATCAATCGACGTGATCGAAGACAGAGGTGGAATTATTATTTCGGATTGTTACGATGAAAATCAATTTTACATCGACGATGAAGATGGTGTTATGTTATATGAGATCCTAAAAAAACGTTATGATTTAAATTAACTTTTATCAACTCTAAATTCATATGGGTTAAATAGTCCTGGTTGTGTAGCAAGGTTAATTACCTCATCAACCGGGGCATTACCATATTTACCACCATAACCCATATAATAGTTGTTGGATATATAAAACGTAACCATTAATGTTTCCGGATCAATACTTTTTACTTTAATGTAATATTCCCCATCACCAGGAATTCTTTTTGTATCGAATAAACCTAGTTTTGATATTTTATCAACAGCTTCAATATATTTAGGGTTAAGATCTTCTTGAGCCTTTTCGACGTACTTCTCAATCAATTGAACCATATCCTCACACGCAAAGTCGTCATACATTTGTTGGTCAAAAATATTATATTCAATTTCGTAATATACAGGAGGATGACCCTTAAAATGTTTGTCAATATAATTAAACATAACGTTTAAGATATTATCCGAAAAGTCACCCTTATCTAAAAACATTTGAACCAATGATCCCCAACTAACAAAATAGGTATTAAAACAATTTTTAAGTTTCCCACTCCAATTTACAATACCTAAAGGTTTTAATCCATCACAAAACGCATTTTCAATATATTCAGGGACTACTTTATTTAACATTTTACTTTTTGAGTTACATATTATTTCATTTATATCATCCCCAATTCGACTGAAAAAGTTATCCAAGGTTGACGCAATTTCCGCATCACCTTCAGAAATTACAACTTGGTTATTATTATTTGTTTTAAAGTATTTAAGTAAACTTGGGGATATTATTGAAATTAATTCTTTTAACTTGACAATCCCTTCACTGCAGATGTACCCAAATGAATATCCCT
>Ga0105104_10003475_pt1 | contig 11212 bp, 8 predicted proteins | sample PPLLaktember2015_3_FD_87034 | JGI IMG/M metagenome (GOLD analysis project Ga0105104, IMG submission 87034) | Freshwater sediment microbial communities from Prairie Pothole Lake near Jamestown, North Dakota, USA - PPLs Lake P7 Core (6) Depth... | ecosystem: Environmental > Aquatic > Freshwater >... | reverse complement strand
TCGAGTCGCTCAAAGCGATTGGCATCGATCCGCGCCAGCACGACATCCGCTTTGTGGAGGACAACTGGGAGCAGCCTGCTATCTCTGCCTGGGGACTCGGTTGGGAGGTCTGGCTCGACGGGCAGGAGATCACGCAGTTCACATACTTCCAGCAGGTGGGTGGTGTGTCGCTCGACCCCGTCTCTGTCGAAATCACTTACGGACTCGAGCGCATCCTGATCGGCCTGCACAACGTCAAAGCCGCGTGGGACTTGCCCTGGAATGACGCCATTACCTACGGCGAAGTCCGCCGCCAGGAAGAGTTCGAGCACAGCAAGTATTACTATGAAGTTGGCAATGTACAAGCCATGCGCGAAGTCTTCGAACGGTTCGAACGCGAAGCCGAAGCCTGTCTCGCCCAGGGACTCGTCGTCCCTGCGCACGATTACGTGCTCAAGTGCTCGCACACCTTCAACATTCTGGATGCGCGCGGCGCGGTCGGGGTGACGGAACGGCAGGCGCTTTTCAGGAGGATGCGCGAACTGGCGCGGCGGGTGGGGGAGGCGTATTTGGAGCAGAGGAAGGAATTGGAGTATCCGCTCCTCAAAGAAACGAAAGAAGAAAGACGAACGGTCAAAGCCACGCCTCTTTCATCTTTCATCTCTCAGCCCTCAACGTTCATCCTCGAAATTGGCACCGAAGAATTGCCAGCGAATGACGTTGATACGGCTCACGCGCAACTCGTGGCGCGGGTCCCGTCGCTGCTCGATGAATTGAATCTCACGCACGGGGATGTGCGCGTCTTTTCGACCCCGCGGCGGCTCGTCGTTTCGATCGACTCTTTATCTCCCCGGCAGCCCGACCGCGAAGACCTCGTCAAGGGCCCGCCCGCGGACAAGGCCTTCGACAAGGATGGCATTGCCTTACCCGCTGCGATGGGTTTCGCGAAGAAGAACGGAGTCAATACCAAAGACCTCCAAGTCCGTGAACAGGACGGCGGCAAATATGTCTTTGCCGTCGTCAAGCAAACGGGACGGCCCGCGCCCGAAGTCCTGGCGGAAGCCTTACCGAAGTTGATGGAGAGTATTAAATTCGAAAAGTCCATGCGCTGGCTGCCTGCGTCCCGCCGCACGGCAAATGAGAGTGGCGCCGCGTTCTCGCGTCCGATCCGCTGGCTGGTTGCTTTGCTCGGCGAGACGGTCATTCCGTTCGAGTATGCCGGGGTCACTTCAGGCAATACGACGCGTGGATTACGCCCGTATAATTCGCCCGAAATCATTGTTCCTTCCGCGGAGAATTATTTCAACGTGATCCGGGAAGCGGGCATTGTGTTGGATAAGGAAGAACGCAAAGCCTCCATCGTGGAGCAGGTCGATCAAGCCGCGGCGCTGGTCGGTGGGGAAGCCATCGTTGAGGACAGCCTGCTAAACGAAGTGACCAATCTTATCGAAATGCCCACGGCAGTCATGGGCGGGTTTGATAAAGAGTTTTTACAACTGCCCAAAGATGTTTTGATCACAGTAATGAAAAAGCACCAACGATACTTTCCCGTTGAAGGTCAGAGGTCAAAAGTCAAAGGTCAACCTTCCAACCTGCAATCTTCAAACCTTTTACCTCATTTTATTGCCATCCGTAACGGAGATGATATCGGCGTCGACCTCGTCCGCCAGGGGAACGAGCATGTCCTCGGGGCGCGCTTTGCGGACGCCAACTTCTTCGTCCGTGAAGACCTCAAGCAGCCTTTGGAAGCGTATCGGCCCGAGCTATCCAAGATCATCTTCCAGACCAAACTTGGCTCCATGCTCGATAAGTCTGAGCGCATGAACAAACTGGTCAACGAGTTGATTCCCATGCTCGGACTGGAAAACGACGAAGCCATCCTTGCCCGCCGTGCCACTCAATTAGCGAAAGCTGATCTAACGACGCAAATGGTGACCGAAATGACCTCGCTGCAAGGCATCATCGGGCGCGAATATGCCCTGCGGAGCGGCGAACCAAAAGACGTGGCGGACGCCATCGGCGAGCAGTATCTGCCTGTGCCAAAATCGAAAATTGGGCTGGCGGTCGCGTTGACAGATCGAATTGATTCTCTGGTCGGTCTCTTCGCGGCGGGGCTGGCTCCCACGGGCGCGAAAGATCCGTATGGGCTGCGCCGGGCCGCGATCGGTGTTGTCCAGCCACTGATCGAACACAGTATTTCGTTTGACTTGCGGGAGGCAGTCGAGAAAGCTGCCAAGCTCCAACCCATTGAAGTCAAAAAAGAAGTGCAGGCGCAAATCCTTGACTTTATCGCGGGTCGTTTGAAAGTCGTTCTCAACGATGTGGGGTACAAGTACGATGTTGTCGAGGCGGTCCTTGCGGAGCAATCGGACAACCCGGCGCGCGCCGCGCAAGCGGTCAAGCAGCTCCAGGCGTGGGTGGAACGGGAGGATTGGGCGACGATCCTGCCGGGCTACGCCCGTTGCGTCCGCATTACGCGCGACCAGAAGCAGACCTACAAAGTCAATGTGAAGAAATTTGCCGAGAAACAGGAAGAGGCGTTGTACAAAGCTTTGGAGAAAGCGGAAGCAGCTTCCAGGGTGGAGGGCAGCGTGGATGATTTCCTGAACGCCTTTGTTCCGATGATCCCCGCCGTCAATGACTTCTTCGATAAAGTCCTGGTCATGGCGGAAGATAAAGCCGTAAAAGAAAATCGGCTTGGCTTGTTGCAAAGGATCGCAGCCCTGGCGCACGGTGTTGCGGATTTGAGTAAGCTGGAAGGCTTCTAACCCTCAGGCGGCAGTCACAATCGACTGCCGCTTTTTCGTATGTGCGTATCGTCATGGCGGTTTCACTTTTCTTAGGTAAGTCTCATTTCAATTTCACTCTAACTACTCTACAAGCTTACATTCCTGGCGGCTGGAGCATGGACCTTTTGTCCGGTCATTTGCGTTAAGGTACCAGAGTGTTCTTAATTTTTTCCATGAGGAGATCCTGTATGCGATGTTTGATCCTGCTTCTTTTACTTCTTGTTTTACCTGGCATAGCTTGTACTTTTGAATTTCAAACAATGCCTCAGGCGGAGGGACCAACAGAAACTGCAAGCTCTGCAACGGTACCTGCAACGGAGGCGGATATCCCCGGGAATTCACAGGTGCTTGAAGGCCCGAACATTGACTACCAAGGTATTCGGTTTACCCTCGATCCCGCGCTGGATTCGCGCCTGTATGTTTTTGACGATGTGCTCACGATTGATGGGTTGACAGCTCATCATACGCGCTTTGCCCTGGCCCAGGAGGAATATTGCCAGACCTGGTGCCTGATGGTTTATCCCGTTGCCGAGTTCGAGCAGGCGTTTGGGTCCTTTGTCTTTCCACCTGCTGGATATAGGGGTGGCGCGGCAGTCATCTTCAAGGCGCAGGAAAAGGAGCTTTCCTTTCAGAACGGCAGCGGTGATCGTGGGCTGGAAACCTTTGGGCAGGATCATTATGGCGTCAGCAATGAATCGCTGAAATATGTGTTCCGCGGCTACAGCGCAGATCAGCAATATGGCATATATGTCCAGGTGCCTATCCGGGCCACAGGCCTGCCTGAGACAGCCCCCACGACGACAACGGATGTGCAGGATATTTTGGAATATAACCGGCAGGCAGCCGAGTCCATGAATGTCCTCACGCCAGCGGATTTCACTCCGGATCTGGATTTGCTGGATGCATGGGTCGCCTCCATTCATGTGGAAACTCCATAACCTTACCTGGACGCCCCATCGGTTGGTGTATGCCAACCTCTTTTTCCAGTAAAACCAAGTACCCTGGAATGTGATTGGATCAGCAACAATCTTGGGCGGTGTGCGAGGCTGGCTGGGCGTTGCTGAGAGCCATCGAAAAAACGTTAATCTAATCTTCAGCCTCCGCTAATTCTAATTCGGACTAAATTTGGTATAATTAGCTGTAGTTTCAGGTGGGATCCTAAGTCGTCGCCAATTCGTACATCGCACCCTGGGTTTTCACCTCTTGTATGAGGCTGGAATACCAACTCTGCCAGGCAAGTAGATTGACAAGGAGTGTAGTTACCATGTCCAAACCAAGTGCCAGAATTGCTTTCTTTGTAGTGGTCAGTCTTGTACTTATTGCCGCGACCTCCGCCAGTGTACGAGGCTGGCTGGGCGGCACGAGCGAAAGCGCCTCAGCAGGTATCCAGGCCCATACTGTGAATGGCCTGCAAACCAATCTTAATCACGATCGTTCCACCGTCTCGGAGCTGGAGAGCCTTCAACTGCAAAGCGATAACCAGTCGTTGAAACAGTCAGGCGAGGGCCACGGTTGCGAGTCGGAGGCACAGGTTATTCCACAGGATTAACGTTTCCCCTACGAAGCTGCAGGGCAGTCCTATGGACTGCCCTGCTTTGTTTTAACAGAACTGATATACTTTTCCATGAAAGTATTAAAATGACAGATGATATAATACTTACTGACAAGTAGTTAAGCTTTTTGAAAGGATTGCGGCTCTCGAATGGACCGGAACCCTGTCTGAACTCAAGGGTGCTGTGTTTGTAACGCTCTCCCAACCCTGGGGAGGGCGTTTTGTGTAACAGTGTCCAAAGACACTCGTTATATGAGGTGACACTAGTTGGATTCACGCAACTATAAAAAATCAAGAATGCCCCTGTCAAACGAGCGTCAGCTCGTGCTGCAGGCGCAGGCCGGCAATTCGGAGGCGTTTGGACAATTATATGACGCCTATATGGAGCGCATCTATCGCTTTGTGTATTTTCGCGTCGAGGACCAGCAAACGGCTGAAGACATTACTTCGCAGGTCTTTCTCAAAGCCTGGAATAACCTTGACCGGTTCAGCTTTAACCGGACGCCGTATCTGGCGTGGCTGTATACCATTGCGCATAATGCGGTGATTGACCATTATCGGACCCGCAAAGTGACCGCGGCTCTGGATGATGTGCAACTTTCACAACAGGACCACGCAGAAGCTGTGGAGAACGAAATAGACCTAACTTCTGAAATGAAAACAATCAAGGAGGTCTTGCAGACGTTAACCGACGATCAGCAAAAGGTACTGACCTTGAAATTTATTGAAGGAATGTCGAACAATGAAATTGCACGCCATTTGGGCAAGCGCGAAGGAGCGATCCGGGCGCTTCAAATGAGAGGCTTGCAAGCTTTAGCCAAACAATTGGAAGAAAAGATGGTCTATGAACAACGATCTTGAAACAATCCTGGATACCTGCTTATACCAGATCGAGGAGGATGAATCCAACATCGATGAATGTCTGGCACGTTATCCCGAACATGCCGAACAGTTAAAGCCGCTGCTTACAGCCGCGACCCGGCTGACGCACGCCCGGGCCGTAATACCTGATCCGTCTTATAAGGCGCGCGCCCGGACACAACTGAATGTTTATATGCAGCAACACCCGCAGCGCAAGCGTGTTTCTCCCATCCTTTTGAGATTTTCGATTGCGCTGGCGACCGTATTGTTGTTATTTGTTGCATCCGGGACTGCCTTTGCACAGACCGCGCTGCCCGGGGATGCGTTCTATAACTGGAAGCTGACCAGCGAACATGTTTGGCGAATAACATCGATCGATCCATTGGGTGTGGATATTACCCTATCCAACCGGCGAATGAATGAACTGGTGGTGGTCTCTGGGGATGAAGTCCGGCGAGCGCGGGCGGTTCAGAATTACGAGAAACTGCTGATCAAGTTCAGCGCTGAACAGGATGAAGGGAAACGGGCAAGAATCTTACCGATCTTGCGTGCCCAGCATGACGCATTGATTAAAGCCGGTATTTTAGTGCCCGAGTTGGAGAATTATTTTCCACGTTAGAATGGCTCACGCGTTAAGTTAAATTTCAGATTGAAGTCTGCCGTATGAAAGCGGATATAACACCCTGTCTCCTGCCTCGTTGTCTACCATAGAACCAGTTGATAGACGCTCGTGGCGCCAGGGCGCCATGAGTTGGAGGTGTTATGTATGCGATCAGAGCGGTAATTGTGCTACTCTTAATCCTGGCAGTCGTGGTGGCTTATAACCCCGGCGCGCGTGAGGAGGTAGCAGAAACCTGGGAAACGATTAGACCGGCCGTGGTGGAGTTTATGGATAGTTTCTATGCAGCTATTCGAAGTCTCATCACGGGTAGTGACTCGCATGATCGGATCGATGAAACACCTGTACCAGGTCCGGGGGTAAATTTTGAGCGCATCGTTACGGTGAATAGCGGCTTTTCGTTCTAAAGGCTCTTGCCATCAAAGTGGGGATCGTTAACTTTAAAGAGTTCAACTTTCATAACCAGGATTTCCTGCATGCCTTGCCAATAAAATGATGTGCTGAACCGAATCACGCTTCGGTCTGTTTTATTTCATCGGAGTCAGGAATTATGAAGATGTGTGCAACCTGAAAGACCTGGAAACCTGGTTTTGGAAGCTTCTAAGGCGTCCCTCTCGTAAAAAGGGATGGATCGCTTAAACAAATTGCCCGGAGTATCGTTATTATTAATGGCAGTGAGAGACAATTCAACTGATAAAGATCCTTCTCGGAGGGAAGAAGCTCACCTGATAGACCAAGCCAAATCGGGTGATGCAGAAGCATTCGCGCAATTGTACGATGCTTATGTTGAACGCGTCTCCCGGTATATTTATTTCCGGGTTTCAGAAGACTGTGATATGGAGGATCTCGTTTCACAGGTTTTTTTGAAAGCCTGGGAAAATCTGGATCGTTACAAAACAGGCAGTTCACCCTTCCTCGCCTGGCTTTATACCATTGCAAGAAATCTGGTGATCGATCATTACCGGAAGAAAAAAGATGTGTTGCCTCTCGAGGAAGCTTTGGCTATTCCATCTGATATGGAAATGCCCGATGACGAAGCTCAGACTCGTTTCGACCTCGAGGAGATGAGGCAGGCGCTCCAGTTTTTGAAAGCAGATCAACAACAGGCGCTGATCTTGAAATATATTGTCGGATTACCGAATGAAAGTATCGCCAGGGTAATGGACAAACAGGAAGGAACCGTGCGCGGCTTGCAAATGCGTGGTTTGCAAACACTGGCGAAGTACATGAAAGCGAAGGAAGTAATATGACCGAATTTGAAAGGATTTTGCAGGAATGCCTGCAGGATCTGGAACAAGGTGCTTCAACCGTGGACGAATGCCTGAGCCACCATCCCGAGCATGCCTCCCAACTGAGTCCGGTTCTGCTTGCCAATAACCAGCTTGAGCGGGCTGGCGAAGTGCGCGTCTCCGAGGCATTCAAGGCACGCGTTCGCGCGAAATTGATTCAAGAGATGGGTACTCATCCACGCACGTCCCGGCTTCAGCCGGTTGCCGTGCGGTCTGGTTTTATGTTTATACGCCTGGCGACGAGCCTGGCTGCCATCCTGCTGGCGCTGCTGGTCACAGGGACTGCCTATGCTCAACGCACGCTGCCTGGCGACACGTTTTATGCCTGGAAGCTTGCCAGTGAAAAAGCCTGGCGTGCTGTTTCCTCTGATCCCGTAGAGACTGATCTCCGATTGGCAGCCCGCCGGGTGGACGAATTAAAGGTTGTTGGGAATGATCCGGTGTTACGCTCTCAGGCGCTGGAAGCATATCTGGAAACAGCAGCCAGGTTAAAGTCTGAGATGGACCCGGAGAATAAAACTCATGTTCTGGAAGTATTGGATTCCCAGGTGCAGGACTTGAATCAATTAGGCATTCTGCCCGAGGAAACCAACCCGGATGAACTGCCTCAACCTGAAAATCCAATTCCGACTCCGACTGCAACTCCTCCCCCAATTCTGGAAACACCAACACCCCCCCCAATTGATCCTACCGATTTGCCTGAGGCTACGCCTACTGATCTGCCTATCACCTCGCCCGAGGTGACACCCACAATTCAAGCTCCGTCGGAGATCCCTCCGACGCTTCAAGTTTCACCGGAAATCATTCCAGCGATTGAAACCCATACTTCAACCCCTCAAACATAATCGCGCGACCTTCATTATTCAAAGCAAGGATCTTCAAAAATTTAGATCGATGACGGAGGTATGTGATGCCCAAATATCTTCGGGGCAGTCCACGGACTGCCCCGTTTTGTTTTAACGTGATTTGCCATTCCATTCAATCGAGTCTATAATCTCTTCGGCATGTCTGTCATTGATGAGATCAAATCCAAAGTAGATATCGTCGACCTTGTCTCGGAGGCGGGGGTCAAACTGCGTCACGCGGGCAAGAACTATACAGGCTTTTGTCCGTTCCACGATAACAAGCATACTCCCTCCTTTGTCGTGTGGCCTGATTCGGGAACCTGGCGCTGTTTCGGTCAATGCAACGAAGGTGGCGATGTCTTCAAGTTTGTGATGAAGCGTGAGAACCTTGATTTTAAGGAGGCGCTTGATAAGCTTGCGACGCGCGCCGGCGTGCAAGTTCCAACCTTTTCACGCCAAAGCCCTGAACAAAAGGAAGCCTACGATAATCTGCGCATCCTGCTGGAAGATGCGATCATTTTCTATCGTGGTCATTTAATGGCGAACAGGGAGGTCTTGAATTATCTGCGTCAGAAACGCGGACTGACAGACCTTTCCATCGAGACCTTCGGCTTGGGCTACGCTCCGAACGCCTGGGACTCAGCTTTGACTCATTTCACTCAGCGCGGCTACTCGGAGCATGATCTGCTCGAGGCGGGCTTGCTCTCCACGCGCGACAGCGGCGGCCATTATGATCGTTTTCGCAACCGGATCATGATCCCCATCCGCGACGAAAACGGGCGGATGACCGGTTTCGGCGCCCGCATTGTTGACCCGAACGACGTCCCCAAGTTCCTCAATTCGCCCGAGACGCCGATCTTTTCAAAGGGCCATTTGCTCTATGGCTTGGAGCGGGCGCGCAAACCGATCCGGACGGCTGACCAGGCTGTGATCGTCGAAGGATATCTGGATGTGATCGCCCTGCACCAGGCGGGCTATGAAAATGTTGTCTCCCCAATGGGCACCGCCTTGACCGAGCATCAGCTGCGCCTGCTCAAACGTTTTACGCGCAGGATCGTGCTGGCGCTCGACCCGGATACCGCCGGGCAAAAAGCTGTCCTGCGCGGGCTGGATGCGGCCCGTCAGGCGATGGACCGCGAGGGCGAATTAGGTTTTGACGCGCGCGGGCTCCTGCGCGAGGAGGCGCGCCTGCAGGCCGATCTGCGGGTTGCATCCATTCCGGATGAACTGGACCCGGATGAGATTGTGGCACGCAATAAAGAGGAATGGGCGCATTTGATCGAGAGGGCGAAACCCATCGTCACATACGTGATGGAAACTCTCGCAGCCGGGCAGAACATTATCGACCCGAAGGTCAAGAATCAGATCGCGGCGCAGGTGCTGCCCTTGATCGAAGACCTGCCGAATGCTCTGGAACGCGACACGTATCGCCAGCAACTGGCGCGCATGCTGAGGGTGGATGAAAGCGCGTTGACCGGCACACAAGCCCAGGCTTCGTATGTGAAACGTCCAAGGGGCTCACAGGGTGCCCAAAGCGCGCAAAAGCAGGCCCCCGAAAAGCCAAAAAATGCCCTGACCCTCTCGTCCAATAACAAGGTCGAAGCCTATATCATCGCGGTGCTCGTCAAAAAGCCCGAATTGCTCTATCGCCTTGACCGGGTATTGCAGGAGTATGGATTGCTCAAACTGGCTGTCCAGGATTTTGAATATACCGATCACCAGATGATGTTCGGCCTGATCCGTGAATCTGTGGAGCAGGATCGGACCGAGCAGCGCGACTTTGTTGTGGAGGCAGTGCCGGCTTCCCTGCAGGGTCTCTTGCAGGAGTTGGACGCCCAGACAGAAAAATTCGAGCGCATGGAAGAGAAACTGCTCGAGGAATTGTTGCGCGGCGTGATCAAATTACGGCGCGTGGCGGCGGGTGAGAACCTGAACCAACTGCGCTACTTGCAGGAGGAGGCGCAGCAGGTCGGCGATTTGCGCGCGGCTTCCTACCAGGATCTGGTGTTAAAACATACCAAACTGTTGCATAACCTGGACCAGGCTTCTCGGAAGATGTCATCGAAGCGGTTACAGTAGCTTTGAAGTGTATTCTCGAATTATCTCTTATATTTCAAGCGTAACAATTCATATGTGAGCTCGTCTGGTAAGAGAAGGGCACATGATTGTAAAAAAGAGGTCATCACAGAAGGAAAAGCGCAAGACCAAAGTCAAACCACTTGCACCCCGCGCCCAAAAAACGGCGCGGCCCGCCTCGCGCCGGAAGGACCCAAATGGAAAGCTGCCGGAGGAGAATGGGCTGAAGGATCTGGTGTTGATGGTGGATGAGGTGGGGGATCCCGACCTGAGCATGCTCGTCCAGCAGGACGAGGAGCTTTTCGAAGAAGATGTTGTTGATCTGAAGAATCCTGAGGTTGCCGCGGAGTTATCTGAAGACCCGGTGCGACTTTATTTGCGCGAGATCGGCGCCGTCAAACTGCTCGATTCAGATAGTGAGTTTCGGCTGGCAACGATCATCGAAGCCAACCGTTTCGTGAGCACCCTGCGCCGTCGTCAGCTCCCCAAGGGGCTTTCACGGGAATGTGCGATCTATCACGCAGCACTGGCGGAGATGCATACCTCCTGGGAGCGTCTGCTTGAGGATACCAAGCGGCTTCACTATGAGCCGCCCGACCTCGGCCTGATCCTGACGGAAGCGCAGACCTTACATGCCGGATGGCAGTCGGATGCACCTTCCTATCTGCGAGCCTATCTGGATAACGGCCATTGGGGAGTGGATCAGCTTTGGGATAATCTTGCCCGGCATGCCTACAGTGTCTTTCTCAGCCTTTACCTGTTCCCGTTGAACTATGCGGAGTGGCTGCTCAAGCATCTCAACCAGACTCAACGCCTGCCGAACCAGCGCACACTTTACAAGCACCTGTGCCAGGACCAGGACCTGCTGGCTGAAATGAATGCCGCTCAAATGCGGGCCGTCGAAGCCAACCAGGCATTGATCCGCGCCAACCTGCGGTTGGTTGTCAGTGTTGCCAAGCGCTATCTCGGGCGCGGCATCTCCTTCCTCGACCTGATCCAGGAGGGCAACATGGGTCTGCTGCGCGCGGTCGGCAAGTTCGATCCGCGGCGCGGCTTCAAGTTCAGCACCTATGCCACATGGTGGATCCGGCAGTCCATTAACCGGTCGATCGCCGAGCAGGCACGCACAATCCGTATTCCTGTCCATCTCTTTGAATCCATCACCCGCATTTTGCGAACGCAGCGAACGCTCATTCAGGAAC
>Ga0105104_10003472_pt1 | contig 11215 bp, 8 predicted proteins | sample PPLLaktember2015_3_FD_87034 | JGI IMG/M metagenome (GOLD analysis project Ga0105104, IMG submission 87034) | Freshwater sediment microbial communities from Prairie Pothole Lake near Jamestown, North Dakota, USA - PPLs Lake P7 Core (6) Depth... | ecosystem: Environmental > Aquatic > Freshwater >... | reverse complement strand
GCCCGAGGAGGGGGATCTCCTCATCGTGATGAGGAGCGAGCCGTCCCGCCCGTGAAACGCCTGCACGGCGGGCGAAGCCGCGCGGCCCCCCGGCGATGCCGAGGGGTGGCCGCGCCGAAGGCTAGAACCGGAAGGTCGCCCCGCCCGAGATCTGCAGGCCGTCGAGTCCGAGGGACTGATCGGAGAAGTCCGAGAACTCGGCAGTCGCGATGACGTACCGGAGCTCGAGCCCGAGGCTCGCCGCGGGCGTGACGGCGATCGCGGCACCGGCGCCGAGGTGGAAGCCGAAGACGTTGTCCTTGTCGCTGACCGACGCGCTCATGCCGCCGACGCTCGCCTTCCCCGTCATCTCGGCCAGGTACAGGCCCGCGCCGGCGAGGGCATAGGGCTCGAGCGCGCCCGCCGGAAGGAGCAGCTTCGCGGTCGCGACGATCGGCGTCACCGCGAGATCGAAGTCGACGTTCACGTCACCGACGTCCGGATCGAAGATGGAGATGGTGTCCGAGCTCGAGCGGAAGTGGCCGACGCCGAGCTCCGCGGCGAACATCGGGGTGAAGCGACGGCCGACGGCGAGCTCGCCGGCGAGGCCTGCGCCGAACCCTCCGTCGTCGAGGTCCTCGTCCTGCGGCATGTACGCGCCGACGCGAGCATTCAGGTAGTAAGGCCGCTCGACGGGAGCTTGAGCGTGGGCGAGCGACGCCGCGGCGGCAATCGCAGCCGCGGCAAGGAGGCGAAAGCTGTTCATGGGGTCTCCCCTGCGTGGTTGGTGCGAGGCCCGGGCAGTGTCCCTGCGGAGCGACCGTGCGTCAAACTCGCGGCGGCGCCCCGGCTCGCCGCACCCGGTGTGTGTGACGCGGCCCCACGGCCGAACGTCAGCGGAACCGCGCGTTGTGGGAGAACAGCTCCGCGTGCGCCTCGTCGAGCATCCCTGCGTCGAGGAGACCGCTCTCCGCGAAGTACTCGCCGATCCGCCGCTGATGGCGGCCCTGCCGTCCGAGCGCGGTGAGGAGCTCGAGCCGCGTGAGGAATCCCCGGCGCAGCGCGTACTCGCCGAAAGGCTCGTGCATGGCGCCCTCGGCGCGGCGGCTCGCGAGGATCGCGGCGACGTCCGCCTGCGCGAGGAAGCCGAGGTCGACGGCGATCCGGCTGAGCTGCGGACGCTGCGCGCGCTGCCAGGCGATAGCGGCCACGAACGCCGACCAGGGGATGCGGCCCGTGTAATAGAGGTACTCGGCGAGGCGCAGGCGGCGGCGCGGGAGCGGCGCGCGGGCGGCCCGCGCCTGGCGCGCGGCGGTCTCTCGTGCGGCCGCCTCGTGCCGCGCGGCCCTGGGCGCCGCCGCCGGCCGGGGCGCCGTGCGCGGTGGCGAGACGGAGCCGTGGGGACGCTCCGTGGCGCGGCGTCCCCCGCCGCCCAGCGCGCAGGGGCCAACCGCCACCGCGGCAAGCACCCGGTACGCCTCGGTGACGGCGTGGAACTCGCGTGCGAGCTCCGCCTCGGGACGCCCGAGCGCGCGCGCCCGGTCTGGATGCGTCTCGAGCGCGCGGCGGCGGTACACGTCGCGGAGCGCCACCCGCCAGCCCGCCCCGTCCGGCGCGAACGACCGCCCGAACAGAACCCGCCCGGCGCGCACCAGGTCCCCAACCGAGATCTGCGCAGCGGTGTCCACCGATATCGCCCGCCTGCATGCGTAGCTGCCGCCCGCCTCCTCGGCCAGTTTTCGGCCGTTCCTGCGGGCCCATCGCTCGTCCGGGAAGGTCCCGACGCGCCGCGCCGTTCCAGGGAGACAAGCGGCGAAGACGCGCTCGAAAGCGCCTGCCGAGACCGGTGACTACCGGCCGGACGCTCGACATGGGATAAGGCGACGGATGATCCGGAAGATCGTGCAGATCGACGAGGCCCGCTGCGACGGGTGCGGGCTATGCATCCCCTCCTGCGCCGAGGGCGCGATCGCGCTCGTGGACGGCAAGGCGCGGCTCTCCGCCGACGCGCTCTGCGACGGCCTCGGCGCGTGCCTCGGCGAGTGCCCGCAGGGCGCGATCACGGTGATCGAGCGGGAGGCGGGGGACTTCGACGAGGCGGCGGTGAAGGCGCACCTCGCCCGCACCGGCCCCCCGTCCCAGGCGCACACACCTGCGCCCCGTCCCATGCCAGCGCTCGCGACGGTCCCCGCGGCCCAGGCCACGCGGCCACGGCTCTCCATCGTTTCGGATCCCTCTCCCGCGCCGAGCGGCGGCGGCTGCCCCGGCTCGCGCCCGCGCACGCTCACGCCGCGTCCCTCCAACACGCCGCGCGCCGGCGCAGGGGCAGCCCAGAGCCGGCTCGGCCAGTGGCCGGTGCAGCTCCACCTCGTCCCGGTGACGGCCCCCTACTTCCAGGGCGCGAACCTCCTCGTCGCCGCTGACTGCGTGCCATTCGCGTACGCCGGGTTCCACGACGAGCTCCTCGGCGGCCATGCACTCGTGGTGGGCTGCCCGAAGCTCGACGACAACGCCTTCTACGCCGAGAAGCTCACCGACATCCTCAGCCGCTCCGACATCCGGAGCATCACCGTCGCGCGCATGGAGGTGCCGTGCTGCGGCGGCATCGCGATGGCGGCGCGCCACGCGGTCGCGGCGTCGGGCAAGTCGATCCCGCTGCGCGACGTGGTGGTGGGGGTGGACGGGACGCTGCGGTAAGAACCCGGCCCGCTCCGCGAGGGCTCAGCTTCACCCCGCCGTCCCGCTGCGCCCGGCCTCGCCGCCCGCCATCCTCCCGGCGTGCAGGCCCGCATCCTCCGCTTCGCCCTCGAGGACCTCCGCGCGCGATACGCGGACGCAGCCTCGTCCGACCTCGACCCGCGCACCGACACGGCGCCGTTCCGCGCCTTCCGCACCGCGCTCCTCGAGCTCGCGGCGCGCGCCGCGACCGCGCCGGCGGAGCTCGCGATGTGGTGGGACGGCACGTACAACGGCTACTTCCTCGCGGTGGCGATCGTCCCGCCGGATGCCCTCGTCGGCCTCGACCCCGGGCCCGCCTGCCCGCCAGACGACGACCGGGTCGCCGTCCCGCGCGCCGATCGGTATCCTCTCGCGCACGTCGAGCCGGGGCGCGCCATCGTGGCGCGCGACGCGGCTGGCGCGAGCTTCGAGGCACCGTTCGGCGCGGCCACCGGCCACTTCGGCGCGCCCGGCATGAGGAGGGTCCCATGAAGGCGGTCCTGTTCGACGGCAAGGGCGGTCCCGAGATCGTGCGCTTCGGCGACACCAGCGACCCCACGCCGGCGCGCGGCGAGGTGCTCGTGCGCGTGCGCGCCGCGGCGCTGAACCGCGCCGATCTCCTCCAGCGCCGCGGGCTCTACCCGCCGCCGCCGGGCACGCGCGAGGACATCCCCGGCCTCGAGCTCGCGGGCGAGGTCGCCGCCGTCGGCGCGGGCGTCACCGCCTGGAAGCCGGGCGATCGCGTGATGGCGATCGCGTCCGGCGAGGGGCAGGCGGAGCTCGCCGTCGCGCACGAGCGGATGCTCGTCAGGATCCCCGACGCGCTCACGTTCGAGGAGGCGGCCGCGATCCCGGAGGCGTGCGTCACGTCCCATGACGCGCTGTTCACGCTCGGCGCGCTCCGTCCCGGATGGCCGGTGCTCGTCCACGCGGTCGGCTCCGGCGTCTCGACCGCCGCGCTACAGATCGCGAAGGCGGCGGGCGCGACCGTGATCGGCACCTCTCGCACCGCCGAGAAGCTCGAGCGGGCGCGCGCCCTCGGGCTCGACCACGGCATCCTCGTGGCGAAGGACGATCCGCGCTTTGCCGAGGAGGTCCGGCGGGTCACCGGCAAGCGCGGTTGCCCGCTCGTCCTCGACTTCGTCGGTGCGCCGTACGCCGCCGAGAACCTCGCTGCGCTCGCGTCCGGAGGCCGCGTGGTCGTGATCGGTACGATGGGCGGGCCCAAGGCCCAGCTGGATCTCGGGCTCCTCATGCGGACGCGCGGCTCGATCGTCGGCACCGTGCTCAGGCCCCGAGCGCTCGAGGAGAAGATCGCCGCGACGCAGGCGTTCGCGAGGGACGTCCTCCCGCTCGTCGCCGCGGGCGCGGTGAAGCCCGTGGTGGACGCGGTGCTCCCCGCGGAGCGCGCCCGCGAGGCGCACGAGCGGATGGAGCGAAACGAGAGCTTCGGAAAGCTCGTCCTGACGTTCTGACGGCCGGAGACGCGAGGGCGCGGCCCGTCCTCGCGTCGGCCGGTCGCGGCGACGGCCGCGGACCGCGCGCTCGCCTACGCCGAGGGCGCGCGCCGCCGCCGCCGAAGCGCCGCCCAGAGGACGAGGCCCGCGAGCGCGAGGAGGCTCGTGCCACCCCGCCCGGCCGCGCAGCCGCCCGCGGCGTTCGCCATGACGCGCGCCGGGCTCGTCGCCGGATCCTGCGGCGGCGGGTCGAGCTTGCCGCCCTCGAGCTCCACGATCCGCCGCGCGATCCGCTCGCGCGCCTCCATGAGCCGCTCGGGCGCGACCTCGGTCTCGTACGCGTGCGGGAAGAGCGCGTCGGCGATCGCGTGGGCGAGCGTCGGGTCGCCGGCGTCGGAGAGCCGCCTCAGGTACTCGTAGTCCTCCATACCCTCGCGGAGCATCTTGAGCCGGATCGAGGCGACCGGGACGTGCGTCGTCCCGCCGATCTCCGCGGGCGTACCCGGATAGAACAGCGTGCCGTCGCCGTTCCCCGAGAAGTCCCACTGGTCCCGCCACGGATCCCGCCCGAACGCGAGCGCGGTCTCGTAGTAGAGCTCGCCCGTCACGCGGTAGCGGAACGAGAGCCACTCCATCGCGCGGTTCCGCACCGCCGACGCGTCGATCATGTAGCTCGGCCACCCGGTGAAGTAGCGGTCCTGGTCGGAGGGCGAGCCCATGTCGACCGTGCCGCCGCAGCCGTGGCTCATGCAGCTCTGGTAGGTCCACACCTCGCGCCCCTCGGCCGCCGCGAGGAACGCGTCGTACTTCCCGCGCTGCTCGCCCGCGTGCGCCGTGCCGGGGCGATCGTCGAGGTAGTTCACCACCGGGACGAGAATGTCGACCGAGGCCGTGACTCCGTGCGCGTCGGCGGCCTGGATGCTGGTGGTGACGAGCGTACGAAACGGCGGGCTCGCCTCGCGGGCGGCGCGCGCGCGGGCGGGGATGTCCGACCAGGCGCAGGTGAGCGGCGGCTCGTCGCACGTGTACTGGTAGAGCCGATCGCGCCAGCCGCGCGCGTCGAAGAACGACGACCAGCGGGTCGCGTCGGCGCTCTGGCCGAGGAACTCGATCGTCGTCGACGCGGCGCCGGCGAGCCGGGTGTGCGACGCGCCGTCGAGCTGGGGCCCGAAGAACGCGGCGAAGTGATCCAGATCGCCGTTGCCGTCGTCGATCTTGGAGAGCGTGAGCCGGTGGTCGAGCGCGAGCTCGCCGTAGCGGGCGCGCAGCGCGGAGAACGCGTCGCCGTCGACGCCATGCGCGACGCGGAGCGCGGACCAGGTGAAGCCGAACGCCGTCTTGAGCGAGGCGCTCGCGGGGAGGGTGAACGGCCACACCTCGAGCGACACGGGCACGGACGCCCCACCGCCATCCCAGCTTACGCTGACCTCGCCTGCATACTCGCCCGCCGGGGCATCGGGCGGCACGAACGCTTCGACCCAGATGGCGCGGCTCTCGCCCGCCGGGACGTCGAAGGGGAAAGCGTTGCGGCGCTCGCCCTCGACCTCGTCCACGTCGGGGACGAGCGCGTCCGGCCAGGCGCCGGTGGCACCGTCGAGCGCCGAGGGCGTGCTCACCTGGATGAGCGCCGCCCGGTAGAGCCGAACGTCCTCGATCCGTCCCGGGCCGTCGAGCGTGCTCGCCGCCGCTCGAACGTTCGTCGCAGGGCCGACGACGACCACCTGGAAGCCCTCGAACTCGTTTCGCGCCGCGGCGATGCGGGCGGTCGTGGCGGCGCGCGGCGCTGCGGACGGACGGATCTTCTGGGTCGCGAGCGCGGTCCAGACGCTGGCTGCGCGCGCGGCGCCCGGCAGAGACAGCAGGGCGGCGAGCGCGACGGCTGCGCGGATTTGCAAGAGGCGGCCTCTCCGTGTGAAGGGCGCCCTCCCGGTGGCTTGACCGCTCCTCCCAGGGCACCTCGGTACCGCGAGGTTCTGCCACGGGGCCTGGGGCAGGCACTACAGACGATCGAGCAGGCGTCACTCGCCCGCCCGGTGAGGCAGCGTGCGACCATGCGCCATTGACTCGCAGTTTGCGTGCGCTCTCCGTCCAACCGGGCACGCGCCTCGGCGTGCCCGGGTGCGTACCGTGAGGGCCTGAACGCGCCTGCGTCAGCTCACCGCGGGCCCCGGTGACACTGCGCCTGGCGGCGATGCGAAAGGCTCCGTTGTCCGAATCGCTCCTCACCCGCGCCCGGCCGCTGCTCGTCGCGCGGCTGGCCGGCGCCGTCTTGACGCTCGCCGTCCCGATGGTGCTCGCGCGCGTCCTCGTCCCCGCGTCCTACGGGACGTTCAAGCAGGCATGGCTGCTCGCGCAGACGCTCGCGCTCGTCTTGCCGATGGGCATGACCGTGAGCCTCTACTACTTCGTCCCGCGCGAGCCGGAAGCGCGCGACTCCCACGTCGCGCAGACGCTCTGGTTCCACCTCGCGCTCGGCGCGGTCGCGGCGGTGCTCGTCCTCGCCGGAGCCCCGCTCGTGGACCGCCAGTTCCACAATCCGGAGCTCACGCGCGCCCTGCCCTGGGTCGCGGCGTTCGCCGCGCTGCAGATCGCGGGCGCGCCGCTCGACGTCGCCTGGAACGCCTCGGGCCGGATCGGCGCGGCCGCGGTGGCGCGGCTCGTCACGGAGGTCGCACGCGGCGCGGCGATCCTCGCCGGCGCCTTGCTGGGTGGATCGGTCGAGGCCGTGTTCGCCGGGATCACCGTGGCGCACCTCGCTCGCGCGGTGTGGACCTTCGTCGCGCTCGGGCGCGCTCACGGGCTGCGCTTCTCGGCGAGCGCGCTCCGGCGCCAGGCGGCCTACGCGCTGCCGTTCGGGGCGGCCTTCGTGCTCATCGTGCCGCAGCAGCAGTTCCACCACTACGCGGTCGCGAGCGCGGTGACCGCGGCGGCCTTCGCGGTGTACAGCGTCGGCACGTTCCAGCTGCCCGTCGTCGACATCCTGTACACACCGGTCTCGGAGCTCCTGCAGATCGGGCTCGCGGAGGGGGACGGCGCCGGGCGGCCAGCGCGGGCGGGGCTGCAGCTCTTTCACGAGGCGGTGCTCCAGCTCGCGTTCGCGTTCCTCCCGCTCATGGGCCTGCTCGCGGTCGTCGCGCCGGGGCTCATCGAGCTCGTGTTCTCGGCGCGCTACCTCGAAGCCGTCCCGCTCTTCCGGCTGGGCCTCCTCACCCTCGCCCTCGCCGCGCTGCCTCTCGACGGCGTGATGCGCGCGCGAGCCCAGAACCGCTACATGCTCGGGCTCTCCATCGCGAAGCTGGCGCTCACGGTGCCGTTCGTTCTCGGTGGGCTCCGCGCCGCGGGGCCCATCGGGGCGCTCGCCGGCTGGATCGCCGCCGAGACGGTCGCCCGCGGGTTCATGCTCCATCGCGCCGCGCGGCTCTTCGACGTGCCGCTCTCCCGCGTCCTCCCCGTGCGCACGCTCGCCCGGCAGCTCACCGCGACGGCGTTCGCGATGCCGCCGGCCTGGATCGCGCTGCGAGTGCTCGACGCGCCCCTCGCGCTCGCCGTGGCGGCCGCGTGCGCGGCGTTCGCGGCGGCGTACCTCGGCGTGTCGTGGGCGCGGGGGTGGCTGCCGGCGGGCTGGATCTCTCTCTTCGCGCCGCGCCGCGCCCGCACGGCTGCGGCTCCGTCGGAGCCATGACCCCGCGGCGGTCTCGCCCCTGGGCCGGCGAGCGCGCACTCTCGTGATGATGCGCCGCGGGACCTTCTTGCTCCTCCTCGCTGCGGCGGCGCTGGGCGTCACCACCGCCGCGCGCCTTCCCGCCTCGTGGGCGAGCGGCAACGCGCTGAACCATGTCTCCGGCGCGTGGATGGCGCTCGCGGAGGATCTCGCACACGGACAGTTCTACCGGCCGATCCTCGACCCCGACCTCGGCTACGGCGGGACCCGCTGGTTCCCGCTCGCGTTCGCGGCGCACGCCGCGCTCCGCGTGGCCGGGCTCGAGCTCGTGACGGCGGGGTACGCCCTCTCGCTCGCGATCGGTCTCCTGCTCGTGGCGGCCGCTTACGTCCTGCTCCGCCGCGTGGGCGCCGCCCGCTGGCCGGCCGCGGCGTTCGCGGTGCTCACGCTCGGGACCTTCGCGACGCAGTACGCGCTGTCGTCCATCCGCTACGACCTGCTGCCCGTGGCGCTCGGTGCGCTCGGCCTCGCCGCCCTGGCGCGCGGTCCGTCGCCCCGGGCGATCGCCGCAGCCGCCGTGCTCTTCGCGCTCGCGTTCGCGGCGAAGCCCACCGGGCTGACCGCGCCCGCGGCTGCGATCGCGTGGCTGCTCGTCCGCCGCGAGAGGCGCTCGGCGCTCGTGCTCGGCGCCCTCGTTGGCGTCCTGGCCGCCGCGGTGGTGGGGGTCACCGACGCGCTCTCCGATGGCCGGTTCCTCGCGCTCCTCGGCGCGACCGCCACGGGGGGTGCCCGCCTGCGCGATCTCGCCGCCGCTCCGGTTCGCCTCGCCCAGCACCTCGCCATCTCGGATCCGGCGGCGATCGCGCTCCTCGGCGCGGCGTTCGCCGTCACGCTCGCCGGCTCCAGGCGGCACGTGCGCGCGGCGCGGCGCGGCGTCGCCCGCCCTGAGCTGTTGCCCGTGCTGTGGCTCGGCGCGGCGTTCGCCGGGATCCTCGTCGTGTTCGCCTCCCCCGGCACGGACGAGAACCACCTCGTGGAGCTCGAGGTCGCGGCCGCGCTGGCGCTCGGGGTCGCGTGGCGTGCGCGCGGCACCGCGGGCAGCATCGCGCGCGGGCTCGCGCCGGTGGCATGCGCGCTCGGCATCGTGGTCGCCGCCGGGTTGGCACGCGAGGATCTCGCGAGCTCCCGCCTCGCCGAGCTGCGCGCGGTGGCGGCCGCCCTGCCTCCGGGCGTCGTCGTCTCGGAGGACCCGCTCCTCCCGATCGTCGTGGGCCAGCGGCCGCTCGTGCTCGACGGCTTCATGCTGCGGCTCGCCGCGGAGCGCGACCCCGCGATCGTCAGCCGGCTGCTCGATGGGCTGCGGCGCGACGAGTTCGCGGCGATCGTCCTGCTCCAGGATCTCGACTCGCAGGAGGCGAGCGGGTGGTACCGGCGCGGAAACCTCGGGCTCGAGATCGTCGGAGAGGTGGCGCGCAACTACCGGCTGGCGGAGCGATACGGACGGTATCACCTGTACCTGCCGTCCCCCGGCGCCTCCCGGGAGGCGCCGGTCGCGGCGGCGGCCAGGGAGCGCGAGAGCGGATCGCGCCCGGCGCTCCGCCCGGTCCCGGCCCGCGTCCCGGAGATCCCCGCCTCGGCGGGCACGCTCGGCGCGCGCGGCACGCCTTGATCGTGAGTGCGCTGCGCGCGTTGGCCCCGGCGGGGTCGCGCGATTAGAGTCTCGCCCTGCATGCGCGAGCTCTCCTCCTCGACTCCCGCCGCCCCCGCCGTGACCCCCGCCCCGCGCCGCGAGCTCACCGCGCGCGCCGTCGCGATCGCCATGCTCGTCGCCGCGCTCATGGGCGCCGCCGAGCCGACGGTGGTCCTCCGCATCGGCTACGGGCCGAACATGTCGGTGGTGAGCGCGTTCCTCGGCTTCATCCTCATCTCCCTCATCGGGAAGCTCACGCGCCGTCGCGGCACGCGCTTCGAGACCAACCTCGTCCAGACCGCCGGGACCGCCGCCGCCTCGGGCGTCGGCTTCATGGCCGTGGTGCTCGCCGCGATCGACATGCTGAACCAGCGCGGGCTCATGAACCTGCACCTCTCCGGCCTGCAGATCTTCGCGTGGCTCGCGCCCGCGGGGCTCCTCGGCGTGCTGCTCGCGGTGCCGCTCCGCAAGCACTACATCGACCAGGAGAACCTCACGTTCGCCGACGGCACCGCCGCCGGGGAGACGCTGCTCGTGCTCGACGAGGGGCCGAAGCAGGCCGGCCCACGCGTCGCAGCGCTCGGGATTGGCGGCGCGATCTCGGTGGGGCTCACGCTCGTACGGCAGGCGCTCGGGTGGATCCCGGAGGCGATCGCGTTCCGCTTCCTCACGCCGCACGCGGACGCGCTCCGTGTCGGGACGGAGGTCGGCGTGCTGTCGCTCGGCGCCGGCATGCTGGTCGGGCTGCGCGTGACGCTCTCGATGGCGCTCGGGATGGTGCTCGCCTGGCTCGTCGCGCCCGAGCGGCTCCTCTCGCGCGGGCTCGTCCCGGAGCTCACGTTCAACGCGGTCCTGCAGCGGTGGATCATGTGGCCCGCGACCGGCCTCATGGTGGCGGGCGGCCTCACCGCGCTCGTCCTCAAGTGGAAGGTGATCGCGAAGACGTTCCACGGCCTCTCGGGTAAGGAGGCGGACACGAGCGGCGACTTCCCGATGAGGTGGGTGGTGTGGGGCGCGATCGCGTGCGCCGTGGTGCTCGCCGCCGTCCAGAAGATCTCGCTCGGCTTCCCGCTCTGGCTGTCCGCCGTATCGGTGGTGCTCTCGGTCGTCCTCATGCTCGTCGGCATCCGCGTGCTCGGGGAGACGAACTGGGCGCCGATCTCGGCGATGGCGAACGTGATGCAGGCGGTCTTCGCGTTCCTCGCGCCCGGCCACGTGCCGATCAACATGATCGGCTCGGGGATGAGCGGCGCGATCGCCGCAAACGGCGAGCACCTCATGCAGGACTACCGGGCCGGGAAGATCGTCGGCTCGACGAACCGGAACCTCACGATCCTGCAGCTCATCGGCGTGCCGATCGGGGCGGCGGCGGTGGCCATCGCCTACCCGGCGGTGCGCGCCCGCTACGGCGTGGGGGGCGAGGGCGGGCTCACCTCGCCCATCTCGGTGAAGTGGGCGGGGTTCGCGGAGCTCCTCTCGAAGGGCTTCGGCGCACTGCCCTCGAGCGCGCTCGTCGCGCTCATCATCGCCATGCTCGTCGGCGTCGCCCTGACCGTGCTCGAGTCGAGCCCGCGCTTCGGCCGCTACGTCCCGTCGCCCACGGCGATCGGCCTCGGCGCGCTCATGGCCGGCTGCCGCTTCTACGGTGGATATCCCATCACGCCGGCCAGCGAGATCATGGAGTTCATGGCGGCCGAGCTGCCCAAGGTG
>Ga0105104_10003470_pt1 | contig 11221 bp, 6 predicted proteins | sample PPLLaktember2015_3_FD_87034 | JGI IMG/M metagenome (GOLD analysis project Ga0105104, IMG submission 87034) | Freshwater sediment microbial communities from Prairie Pothole Lake near Jamestown, North Dakota, USA - PPLs Lake P7 Core (6) Depth... | ecosystem: Environmental > Aquatic > Freshwater >... | reverse complement strand
TTCAACAGCCTTCAGTATCTTCAGTGGAAAATGGTGATCCCGGGCAGTCTTTATTAATGCTTTAACATCTTTTGGAAAACACGATCCACCGTAGCCAACTCCCGGATAAATGAATTTTGTCCCGATCCTCGAATCACTTCCAATTCCCTTGCGCACCATATTCACATCAGCTCCAACAATTTCACACAAACTTGAGATGTCATTAATGAAACTGATTTTGGTTGCCAACATTGCATTAGCAGCATATTTGGTCATTTCTGCCGATGGGATATCCATAAAAATCAAAGGATGTCCGTTCAGCAGAAAGGGTTTATACAACTTTTCCATCATTAATTCAGCTTTGTTACTTTCAATGCCAATGACAATCCTATCGGGTTTAAGAAAATCTTCGATGGCATCGCCTTCTTTAAGGAATTCGGGATTTGAAGCAACATCGAAACCGGGGTTAACTCCCCGCTTGTCAAGTTCCTCCTGGATTGCGGCCTTAACATGTTTCGCTGTACCAACAGGAACCGTGCTTTTTGTAACCACCACCAGATAATGATCCATAAATCTGCCGATTTCCCTTGCAACCCCCAATACATACTTCAGGTCAGCGCTCCCGTCTTCATCGGGCGGTGTTCCAACTGCTATAAAAACAACATCAACATTTTCAAGATTATCTTTAAGGCTTGTGGAAAAGAACAAGCGTTCCTTCTGAGTGTTTCGTTCAATCATCGTATCGAGTCCCGGTTCATAAATAGGAACAATACCGGCTTTCAAATTCAAGATCTTTTTTTCATCAACGTCCACGCAGGTAACAACTACCCCGGTTTCTGCAAAACAAGTACCGGTAACTAAGCCAACATAACCGGTACCAACAATTACTATTTTCATATATCAACTATAATATTTATTTATACTGGACAATCAATATACGACAACTTCTATATATGGTTACCTTGATAAAATCAGTTTAAATCATTACTGATATAGTACCTGATAAAATACAATCTCAGTGGGCAAATGGAAATCGAACTCACTTTTAATTCATGTTAGACTATCCGGTAATACACACATGTGTTATTGTAATGAATTGAATGCGTTTTTGTTATTACTTAGTGGGTGTTTTCGCCAGGATATAGTTTTTTTCATAAGATAACCATCGCATATATTTCCAGAGGAATTTCTTCATGAGCGGCAGCCTTAATAGCTTCTTTACATTTCTAAGACGATTTGGATCATCTATATTGCCTTCGGGATCAAAGGATTTGTATGTATTCTTAAAATATTTGATATTCTGAATTCGAGCATATTCAAAGGCAAGTTTAGTTAAGGGATTATTGTACTTACCTGATTTAATAAGTCTTTTGCGGTATCCATAAATCTTATTGATCATATCGTAAAACGCCTGAACTGTAGACTGAGTGGATGATATTCTGTAATATGCCAATTTATCCTCCACTTTTAACATCTTTTCAACCTGATTATAACGAACCCAAAAATCAAAATCGGCAATTGGAAAGAGTTTATTGGTAAAGCCTCCAATTTTTATAGCTGTATCACGTTTAACCATCACGCCAGGGAACGGGCTAAGGTGACTGAAATAATAATAAGGTTCTGCTATTTCTTTCAGCTTAAGAGTATCATTATTTTTCACGGTAAATATATCTTTCCATTCCTCCTCGCCAACAGTACAACCAACGGCAAAGCCTCCAATGTTGTCACCAAACCGTTTTAGTATCCGCATGGCCGTTTCAACATACTGGCAGTGCAACATATCATCATCATGCAGAATTGTCACCCAGGGTGTTTGGGCAAACCTGAAGCAGTTATTGAAATTCTCATCCTGAGGAACAGTCTCCGGATTTCGATGATATGTCATCAGCGGATTATTGTAACCCTCCAAAATAGTTTTAAAATCATAGTGTGGAGAATTGTTATCAATTAATAATATGCTGCATGGCACCGTTTGTTTTACGGCACTGTCGAGAGCACTCCTGACAAAATCAGTACGCTTATAAACAGGGAGGGCTATGGTTAATAAATCGGTCATTGACATATTCTGATTTTAACAGTTGAATCACAAAAATAGATAAAATCTGATCTTCATAATTAGGTGATAATGATGAAATCCTCAAATCATTTGATAAAACTGATAAACAATTTGACTATCGATGGTAGAATATTTTTTTCAACAGTTACATTTGTGATGTACAATTAAGCATTATCCGGTAATTAAGATCAATACACTCACCATTCTAAAATGATCACTATGGAAATCAAGACAAAAAATTTGTTGACCATTCTATTTATGGCAATAATAGTCATCCCGTTTAATCAAAATGCAATTTCACAGGAATCGGTTGTTTTTGACCAGACAGTGACCTGGGAGTGGCCTATTCCCAAATGGTACGGTGGATACAGTTTTTACTGGTGGCATCGTCCTCTGGAGGGAGTTGGCGTTACGAATTTTGGTGAAATGTCGTCAACCAATTGGCTATCACCGGCTAATTACAGGAACGGGACTTTTTATATGCGGTTTGAAGTTCTTAGCCAACCCACCAGTAATCCATTCAGGATACAGTTTGGGATATGGCAGGATATATCAAAAGCAGGAGGTCATTCCGAAACCATTTCGGGAAATGTTAATTTGTCCGGAGGTACCGGATCGGTTACCGAAACAAATATCGGTTCCCCTGCAACGTGGTGGCAGATCAGAACCGATGCTCCGGTAGATTTTACACGGCCCGAGGATTTTTACAGGATTGGAATTGTTTTGTGGAAAGGAAATTGCGTTCCCAAAGGCTCTGCCTGGGGAAGCGACGGATGTCCCCAATACCAGGCAGAATTTTTCCCAATGCAGGCTCGCATAACCGTAGTTGCTTGTGCCTCAGGAACTACATTTTCAGGATGGGAGAATTACACCGGAGGAACAACCAGGCAGCCCACTCCTTCATACACCATTGATTATGCCAATGAACAGACCAGCCAGACTGTTCCCTCAACTGATGAATATGCCTATTCTTCTAATATGTCAGGCGCTGTCAGCGGCACGGGAGTAAAACTGGGTCTTACTCCAGGCACGAATGTATATTTCAGGACCAAAGCTGCTGGCGAATTACTGGAATCATTGGTTCAGACTCTTTCTGTGAAGGCAAGGCCTTCTGCCCCTACCTTTGTCTATGATCCGACCAACCAAAGGACATCCACTACAGTTTCCAGCGCTTACGAATTTTCCGACAATGCCGATATGACGGGCGCAGTTTCCGGAACCGGCACGAATGTAAGTTTTGCAGTCGGTACGACCAGGTATTTCAGGAAAAAGGCCACTTCGAGTGATTTCAAATCGAGCATCCAAGAACTTACAGGTGTTGCTAAAGCACCCACACCTTCCTATGCCATTGATTATATTAATGAAACCTCTACCACTGTTATTCCATCTACGGATGAATATTCAAATTCATCTAATATGTCAGGGGCTGTTAATGGTGCAGGAGCAAAACTGACTCTTACTCCAGGCACCGATGTATATTTCCGTACTAAAGCCTCAGGCGAAATTGAAGCTTCGGATATCCAGCATCTCGATGTTCCTTCACGACAGGCAACTCCCACCTTTACATACGATGCAACAAATCATCGAACGACACAGACTGTATCCAGCGCATATCAATATGCCGACAATTCAGCAATGACCAGTGCAGTTACAGGAACGGGAGCTTATGTCAGTTTTGCGGTCGGGACCACAAAATATTTCCGCAAATTAGCTACAGCCAGCGCGTTTAAATCAAATGTTCAGGCTCTCACAGCAACCAGCACTTCTGACCCTTCCAATATCGGACCCGAATTTGTAATCCTGAATGAAATCATTGAGTATCCCAATGTCACCGACGATAATGGATTTTATTTCTTTTACTATAATTCAACCATGCCAACCAACTGGCTATCGTCATACGATTACTATAACGGACAGATATATACCCGGTATGAAATACTAACCCAGGAAACATCGGAACCCATAGCTCTCCAGTTTGGCATATGGCAAAAACTGCCTGTTGAAACCGGAACGTTATACGAAAACATGGAAACACAAAGGACATTGAATGGTCCCGGTTCGGTGGTGACAAGCAACAGCAAGCTGAGCACCTTCTGGAAATACAACGGAGGAGCTGATTTTACCCAAATGGATAAGGTATGGCATTTTGGTATTAATCCTTATAAAGTTAATGGTCCTACCTCCTTTACCCAGATTCGCTCAGAAAATGCAGCAGTTTGGGCTACACGAAATACCTACTGGTTTCCAATGACTGTCCGTGTAACCGTTGTTGCCGTTGCAAACGGATATACCTTCTCCGGCTGGAATAATTATGTGGGGGATGGAACATATCCGGCATTCGGGATCGATTTCACAAATGAGCAAACTGCGACTGCTGTACTGTCAACTCAAGAATATAGCGTTGATCAGAACGAATGGACAAGTGGTACGGATGCAAAACTGACCCTTACACCGGGTGAGGATATATTTTTCCGAAGGAAAAATGCTCCTACCTATATACAACATCTAACTGTACCGCCTAGACCTAACCAGCCTGCATTTGCTATTGACTTTATAAATGAAAGAACCACCGCAATTGTAAGTTCGGAATATGAATACGATGATAGCAGCAATATGACAGCTGCTCAATCAGGATCAAATGCCGTTGTGAAACTCACTCCCGGTGTAGACATGTATTTCAGAAAGAAAGCCAGTGAAACTGCTTTTATTTCAGGTATTCAGCGTTTGGTGGTACCTGCAAGACCTGCAGCGCCTACAATCACAATTGATTATGTCCAGGAAAAAACAGCTGAAGCAATACCGAATATCCTTCATTATTCGGACCAGGCCGACTTTTCAATTACCCACGAAGGAGTTGACAGTTCAGTAAATGTTACGCCTGGTGAAGATCTTTATTTCAGAATAAAAGCTACAAACAACGTTTTTACCTCTCAGTCGTTTAAACTCGCAAGTCCTGGCCGCCCTGAAATTACCTCACAAATAACCAGTCCTGCAACACAATCACCGATAGAGGTACAGGTCACATTTCCCGGTGCAGTTACTGGTTTAGAGAGCTCCGATTTTATGCTCATTAATGGTACTCTGACTTCTATTACAGAGAGCAATGTTGCCAGTATTATCCCATTAGAATCAGGTTTGGTAAGTGTTACCTTAAAAGCCAATTCAGTTAGTCCGCCCAATTTTTCATCGGTAACATTTTCAATAACCTATTCAGAGGTGACAGCAGTCGATAAATTTAAAGCAGAAGATGTTAAATTATACCCAACTTTTTCACAATCCCAAATTATCCTGGAATGTAAAAGCTGTAACAATGATGGGTATTATGTGGTTGATGTACATGGTAGAAGAGTTCTCTCTGGTAATTTAACCGATATTTTTACACCCATTAATATTGAGAAATTGTTGCCTGCGGCTTACCAGCTAATACTGGTTAAGCCGGAAAGGAATATTACAATACGGTTTATTAAATTGGCTAATTAAATAATATATAAATGTCCTAATTGCGGTAAAGGCAAGTTGATTACCGGAATTTACCAGATATTTTAATGATCCGGAGAACATTCGAAAAATATGATTAAACGGATACTGAACCATCCAACTCTGATGAGCTGGGCAGCATACTTTGTTCAGTTTGGCAACCTTGTTTTTGTACTTCCGTTGGTATTGACCAAGTTTACCGAACCAGAACAGAATATATGGTTCTTCCTTAATTTTATGATGGGTATAGCCATGCTTGCTGATGGAGGTTTCGGTCCCACTACATTAAGGGCATATTCTTACTTCAAGGCTGGAGCAACCAGGATCCCCAAAGACAAAAAGGAATATGAGCAATCCATAAAACTCAAAAAATCGGAACCTAACTATGATAAATTGAAGGACTTGCTGACCACCACCCATAGAATCTATCTGATCATTAGTATGGTTGTCCTGCTGTTTCTATCAACAGGATGTGTAGCCCTCTCCATGAACCTGATGGAGCAGGCAGGTAACCGGCCGGACCTTTGGTTGGCATATGTATTTTTCGTTGCCTATTGTGTAGTTTCGGTATCCACCACGCGATGGACTTCAGCTGCCCGGGGATTGGATTATGTTGCATTTACAGGCAGGGTAAACACATTTTTGGGTGTTATTAAAACCCTTGCCTTTTTCGTGTTGCTTCTATTGGGAAAAGGTATCCTGTGGTTGATTTGCTTCAATCTTCTGGAAGCCCTTTTCAAATTTTTTATTGTTAAAAATTTCGTGATGACATGGTTTCATCAACATGTTGGCAAAATCAGAAAAATGAGTCATTTTGATGCCGAAATTTTTCATTCAATATGGAAAACTACCTGGAATACCGGACTCACATTTATAGCTCTTTATATCATAGGTTATATCGATGCGATTATTGTAGGCCAGTTTAATAATACAAAAGATATCAACAGTTTCTTTATAACAAAACGAATCTTTTCCTTTATCAATGGATTCAGCCGTGCACCATTTTATTCGAACGTTCAACGTATTTATAGTATTAGTGCCGCTAAAAATTTTGAAGCCCTTAGAAAAAAATCCGCGGTCTATATTTTTTACAGCATGGCAATTGCTATTGGTGGTCTTCTGGTGCTGGCTTTATTCGGGAATTTGATATTAAGCCTCTTTACTGAAGCACGGTTGGTTACCCCCGTAATATACCTGATCATGGCATTGACCCTGATTCTTAGTTTTCATTCTTCCTTTCATGCAGATATTTATCTATCCACCAATCATTTTCCCTTTCTAATACCAGCAGGGATAACCGGACTGGTCATTGGAATCTGCGAAATCCTGGTAGCAAAACGTTTCGGCATCATCGGACTTGTTTCAGTACCCTTTGTAGCATCCATGATTGTAAATAACTGGTATCCAGTATATCTTTCATTCAAATTAACAAATTGGAATTTGTTTACATATAGCCGGGATTTGTTTATTTTTGGGTTTGAAGATCTGGCGTATAGGTATAACCGGGTTTTTAAACGTTAAAATTGTTGCTGTAAAATCCATGGATAAAAAACTGATTCTGGTATTCATCCTTATCGGCTCATTACAGGTATACAGCCTGAGTATCCTTGGAACTGCCATACGACTTTTTCATTTGACTGCCATTGGATTACTGATTGTTATTATTGCCATTGATCTGGTGTACTTTAAGACCATAAAAATAAAACAAAATTTTTCGGCTCCTATTTACTTTATATTCCTGGGAGTGATATTAAGCATGTTCTCAGCATATTACTCATATAATCAGACCTTTGCTCAATCTTTATATGCTCAGCGGGATATCTATTTCTACCTGGTTTATTTTGCCTTGCATGTATTAAGAATTGATAAAAAAGCATTACAAAGAATTATTATTTATTTTGGACTTTTGTATTTTCTATTGTACTTGATTCAGTTCTTTGCATTTCCAACCAGGATCTTTGATGTACATATGATTGAAGATAGGAACACTGTACGCATTGTCCTTGACGGTTCAGGGTATGCCGTCCTGGCATATTTTATGTGTATGCAGATCTTCTATACCTCGAACAAAATTAAATATCTGGTTTTAGCAGTGGTCTTATTTACCCCTGTAGTTTTATTTGGTTCCCGGTCGTTATTGCTTACCGTATTATTGGGTACCGTGGCGCAGTTAATATTCAGTAAACGAATTAAGTCAAAGGCACTGATCATAACGCTGGTTTTAGCATCTTTAGTTCCTGCCTACTATTTCTCACAGGAAATTATCAATGGTATGATGGATGCATCGGAAGCTAATAGTGAAAAAGGTGCGGATTATGTGAGAATACGTGCAGCCCAGTTTTACCTGACACAATTTATGCCCACAGATATATCCATGATCACCGGAGTTGGAGCACCCACGGAACGATCCCCGCTTGGACAAATGACTACCATGATCAGCAAAAGGTATCACTTTAACCTTAGTGATATAGGAATTATCAGCAATTATGTAACCTATGGGATATTTTTCATATTTGGCATGTTATGGACTATTTACATAACCATGTTTTCAAAAATTAAGCGTGATATGTCGTACATTAAATATGTAATGTTTTTTATAGTATTTCTTATGCTTCCCATTGCTGCCGGATGGGCAAATTCTGCTTCAATTGCTGTGTTGTGTTGCATATTTTATCTGACAGACATTTCATCATATGAACATAAATCTGAAACCAAAATCCTGCAAAATAAAACTTTAACTGCATAATTATCAAGATGATCAAATTAAGCATAATAATTCCTGTTTTCAATGCCCTTGAATACACACAAAAATGTCTGGCCTATTTGAAGGATACTCTGTCGCTTGCAGATAATAAAGAATTTCAATCCAGCATTGTGGTTGTCGATGATGGTTCAACTGATGGAAGCTCTGAATGGATTAAGAAAAATTACCCCGAAGTTTTTATTTGTCAGGGCGATGGAAACCTCTGGTGGAGTGGCGGTATAAACATGGGTATACACTACGCCATAGAAGTTCTAAAGACCGATTACGTTTTATTATGGAATAATGATATCAGACCGGCAGCAGACTACTTTGCCCAATTATCTGATTTGCTTGAATCAAACTCTTTTAACAACATTATCCTTTCTACAATATTTATTGAAAACAAGTCAAAAAAAATTATTAGTTCCCTTGGCGGAAATTTTAATCCGGTTACAGGCAAACATGCGCTCATCGGTTTTGGCAAAGAGGCTGAATCTTTCATCCCTCCTAAACTTATAATCAACTGGTTTCCGGGAATGGGAACCGTAATCCACAAATCTGTTTTTGATAAGATCGGATTCTTTGACGAAAAAAACTTTCCACAATATAAGGGCGATGCTGATTTTGGACTTCGTGCGTCAAAAGCTGGATATAAATTAACTTTAAGTTCCCGGCTTGAGTTATGGAATGACAGGGACAATACAGGATTTAGCAACAATAAGTCATGGCAGGTTTTTATTAAGTCACTAATATCCAAAAAATCAAACGCCAACATTTACCGTGATATCCTGTTTTATCACAGACACGGGAAATCAATACTGGTTTATGGGGAATTGTTCAGAAAGTATTTTGTGCACACAGGTGGTTTCTTCAAGTGGAAATTTTTAGGATTATTCGGTTTTAAAAGGAAACCCAGATACTAATTATTATGAATATATTGTCCATTTCAGGAATTCTGCCAATACCCGGAATAAATCGATTAAATGACTTCTTAATTCATTTATATACGGCATACAGAAATATATATCCCAGGGATAATGTTACTTTCATCAGGCCAATCATTTTTAAGCCCTTTTCAGAATGGAATAAACAACTCAATGGGTTAAAATCCTATGAATTGCATGGTTTTAATATTACTTTGCTACCCTATTTTTCAACCTGGCGATTTGTTAATGTTCATTCCATTATTGCTTCTTATAGTTCGTTCTATTATAACCGGAGAAAAATACGCAGATATTTAATAGACCATGCAATAGATGTAATACATGCTGAATATATTATCCCCGACGGATATCTCGCATACCTTATATCAAAAAAGTGGCATATACCCTATATAGTCACCACACATTACGAATACCGTTATTTCAATTCAGCATTTTCCAGAAGAATAGCCCTTAAGGTTTTAAAAAATGCTTCATTTGTTACTCCTTTGAACTATACCGCGAAGGAGATTTTCAATAGGTATGAAGTTGATAATACCCTGATTGTTCCGCATGGAATAGAAGAAACTTTTCTGCGAACTATACCACATCATAATGATACGGGTGAAATCAGGATATTATCAATAGGAGCACTCATACCGCTTAAGAACTTTGATAAAGTGCTGTACGCTCTTTCGAACATAAAGAAAAAATATATGTTCCGATATACCATTGTTGGCTCAGGCCCGGAAAAAAACGCACTTGTTTCCCTTACCAGAAAACTGAATTTGACTCAATGCGTTGATTTTATCGAAAAAATCCCTTACCAGAATATTCCTGAAGAGATGGGCAAAAATGATATCTTCATATTGCCCAGTTATTTTGAGTCTTTCGGACGGGTATTTTTTGAAGCAATGGCAGTTGGGATTCCAATTATTTGTGCAAAGAACACCGGTATTCATGGTTACTTTAACGAAGGTGAAGCAGGTTTTTCTGTATTACACGATGATGTCGCCGATATTGAAGAAAAATTATCCCTGTTGCTAAATAGTCCGGAACTTAGGAAAGAAATGGGCCGGAAAGCTAAAAAATTAATGACCAATTACACCTGGGATAAAATCGCCGTCACTTTTCATGATTTATACGAAAAAAGTCTTCATTCCCCATCCGGTAAGTGAATGTAAATCATTCGTAAATATATTTTCTCCAATCATTTTTCAGCCAATATCCCCGAAAGGAATTTAGTAATACGTTTTACCGCATTACCATCTCCGTAGGGATTATGGGCTTTTGACATCTGGTTGTAATATTCAGGTTCATCAATCAAACGAGAAACTTCGCGTACTATAAGTTCTGTATCGGTCCCTACAAGCTTTACTGTTCCGGCATCTACGGCTTCGGGCCGTTCAGTTGTGTTTCGCATTACAAGCACCGGTTTCCCCAAACTGGGCGCTTCTTCCTGAATGCCCCCACTATCGGTTAAGATAATGAAGGATTCTGACATTAAATACACAAATGGCAGATATTCCAGCGGATCGATCAAAAAGATATTTTCAATTCCCTGCAGGATTTCATAAACAGGTTTCTGAACATTGGGATTTAAGTGAACCGGGTATACCAGGTCGATTTTTGGATAACGTGCTGCTATGGTATTAATTGCTTTGCAAATATCAATAAAACCACCCCCGAAGTTTTCTCTCCTGTGACCTGTGATCAGTATTATTTTTCTTTGCCTGTCAAGATCATAGTTTCTGCCTCTGATGAAAGCCTCAGTTTCTTTTTTCAGGCCGGTATCATTCTTAATCTTATTCAAAACCACATACAGAGCATCAATCACGGTATTGCCTGTCACAATAATATTCTTCGGATTCACATTTTCCTTTAAGAGGTTCATTTTGGAAGTTTCCGTCGGGGAGAAATGGTAGGTAGTAAGGCATCGCGTTAACATACGGTTCATTTCTTCGGGCCAGGGAGCAAGGATGTTATGGGTTCTGAGCCCGGCTTCAATATGACCGACAGGGATCTGCTGATAAAAAGCTGCCAGGG
>Ga0105104_10003469_pt1 | contig 11223 bp, 20 predicted proteins | sample PPLLaktember2015_3_FD_87034 | JGI IMG/M metagenome (GOLD analysis project Ga0105104, IMG submission 87034) | Freshwater sediment microbial communities from Prairie Pothole Lake near Jamestown, North Dakota, USA - PPLs Lake P7 Core (6) Depth... | ecosystem: Environmental > Aquatic > Freshwater >... | reverse complement strand
TCATTTAAGCCCTCATTTTCCTTTTCCTGACTGATTCCCTGTCTTTCGCATTTTAATCGATCCTGGGGCAAATCTGACGCCTTATCGGGCATTTCTTTTGAATTAGATCTATATCCAAAAAGATCTTCGATCAATTTTATCCACGACTTCATAAAATGACATACATCATGATCATCATGAAAATCGACATAAGTCCAAAGACCAAAGATATCGCTACGAAAAACATAAATCCGAGATCATTTTTCATCTTTCACCGCATTTTTATTGATGAATTCATAGACCATTTCAACACAATTTTTGTCCGCGTAAGGAATAGGACAGGCACCCCTTTTCGACTTTAATTCTACAACGTTTTCTCGTAAAAAGATACGAAATTCTCTCGTGAAAAGATGCTCTACATCCTCGACAATAGCGTGTAACTTCTCTTTGTTTTCAGCTGCGATTTCCTGAAACTCTTGGGCCTTCTTTGCTTTAGATTCCTTGACATCTTCATCCGTCTCGTTAGGCTTCCACCCTTCTTTCAAAGCTCGCCTTCTAACTGCCGGTTCGTTGACGCGCTGCCCTTGTGCGTGCTTACTTTTGATATACTGAGTTGCTGCTTTATCCGCTTGTTCTTCTCTCTCTTCTTCGGAAGAAGAAGGAACAATAACGGGCGCTTTAGCGACCTTCCCTTGTTGTTGTTCTTTAGCTATTTTCTTCTTAGGAGATAGTTGTTCTTTAGTGTGCGTGTTTTCAGTATCCTGACCTTCAGTTTCCTGAAAACCAGTATGTGAAGAATTATTTTTAAATTTAGGAATTTCCGAGATAAAATACCTATATCCTGCGAGCCTATTTCCATTTTTTAGAGTAATTCGCTGCATATAACCAAATTTGATCAATTCCTGTACCGTTTTATAAACTTTATCTCTTCCCATCCTTCCCTTAACATGGTTAACGATCTGAGGGATTTTTATTTTCCAATTCCTAGAGTTAGAAAGCAGGTAAGAAAGCATCCAGATTGATTCAATAGATAACTGTTTGTGCCTAAGAATTTCATTTAGAATCTGAGCATAAGGATGTTCAGAGTCATGAGGGCAACGTTGAATTGTATCTTTGATATCTTGTATGTCTGACATATATTTTTCCTATAAAGTTTTTTTTTGTTATTGCTAAAAAACTCCATAGGACATATATTGTGACATATAACCGTGTTAAGTTATTTGTCCTATGGAGAAGAGCCGATCGCAAGTCGGCTCTTTTTGCTTTTAAAGGTCTAGTTAAATCCATTTATTGACTCAAAATCCCATTTCAATCATATTATGCGAGTTCTTAGATCGTTTTCTCATCACACTCGGGATTACATCGTGTAGTCCTGAGGTTTCTAAGCAAAGTTTTTCACTGTTGGTTTGGTGAAACTGGGCAGTACTTAGGTATTGCCCTTTTATCACAACTAAGCAGATTTCTTCAAACAATCTCTATATTCCTGACTCAAAAGATACTCGGCTGAAACATCGCCCGCCGTTTCTTTTTCAATCATTCTAGCTAATTTTTTACTGGGCTTTTTGTGATAATTAACGACTTCTGACATATATCCTCGGCTCACCTCTATAATATGACAAAAGTCTAGAAGAGTAAGCTTATTCTTCCATAACCATACTTTCAAATCCATAAATTCTTCTCCTATTTCCACACATTGTCATTGAAGTAGAATATAAAATGCAATATATAGACTTTATTTTAATTAGGCAATAGCCCGAAAAAAGATGACATTCCTCATTTTTTATGTTGTGAAAAAAGATGACGTTTGCTATATTTTAGGAAAGAGCGCAAATGCTCAAACCAAACCAACGGAGATAAATATGGACCCAGTTTATGAAGACCTCGATCGATACTACGACAGACAAGAATACTTGAGCTACCTACAAGAACTAGAAGAAAATGAGATTACATCTCCGAAAGAAGCCGTAAAAGTTCTAATGGATCAGTTAATCAATGGAAAAGATCAATCGTACGACTTTCTCGTACGGTCACTTCAGGTTTTAGCTAAAGAGCACGACTTAGATCACAAAATAGATGAGGCTGACCTTAAAGTAAGATTCGATAGCGAAGTAGATGCAAAGATCAAAAAGATGGAATCCGATCAAAAAGAAAAAGAAAAGAGAATGGCTAAGTTCATCAAAAACATAGAGGATGAAGCTTACGGGGTTGATGATTCACTAGACACATTCTCAGTAGATAGTGCCATCAGCAATCTATTTTGGAATATCGGAATATACAGACCATCTAACAGAAATTTAACCATCAAAAGGAAATAGCATGAATAAAATAGAGACATTGATAGGCAAACTTTACTATTTGGAAAAAGAAAGAGATATAGCCTCAGCAGAATTGACAGCCCTAAAAGAGTATATAGAAAAAATTAAGAAAATTATCTAAGAAATTGAAAAAGGTGAGGATTAAAAATGACTGTAGCATTACACAAAAACAATGAAGTGGCACCCCTAGCACATGAGCTATCAATAATCGAGCAAGTGGTGGTAATGGGAGACCTCGCAAAACTGACAGCAGAGCAAAGGGTCACTTACTATAAAGAAGTATGCAAGAGCGCCGGACTAAACCCATACACGAAGCCTTTCGATTACATCAATCTAAATGGAAAGCTAACTTTATACGCAAAAAAGGACTGCACAGAGCAGCTTAGAAAGCTGAATGGTATTTCTATTGAAAAGCTTGAATCTCAAGTTATCGATGATCTTTACATAGTTAAAGCTACCGCCAGATCAAAAGATGGTCGTATGGATCAATCTACTGGCGCAGTAACCATCGGAAACCTCAAAGGTGATGCTAAGGCCAATGCAATCATGAAAGCAGAGACCAAAGCCAAAAGAAGGGTCACGCTTTCGATTTCTGGGATGGGCTTTTGTGACGAAACGGAGATTGAGACGATTCCAGGAGCTCAAAAAGTAGAGTTTGACATACATGCAACGCAGTTACCCGCTCAACAGATAGAATATGTCAAGCCTATTCAAAATATAAAAGTGAGCAAAGAACAAGAAGAAGAATTGAAAGGTTTACACAATATGTGCTCTTCTGAATATCAAGATAAAATGAACGACTATCTAAAATCCAAAGGTGTCCATTCATATTCGCAATTGCCCATAGAATGCTATGACTCTGTCAAGAAGCGACTAGTTGCTAAAAGCGAGGAGCACCAACAATTGTTAATGAATGAAATGGGGAAGGGGGAATAGATGGAAAATAAATACGATATAGATAGTTTGATTGAAACGTTTGAAAGACACCATAAAGAAGTTTTAGATAAAAGAAAAAGAAATTTGGATCAATATCCAGATAACGAATACTACGAAAAAATTGACGACTTTTGCATATCAAAAGCTTTTATGGAAATATGCAAAGAAATTAAAAAGTTGAAGGGGGAGTAGATGGGAGAAATTATATTTAATGCTAACGATACTGATTGGGTTATGGCTTTAAAAGATGGAGCAATATTTTTTAATCGTGATAAATGGCCAAATGCCACACCCGATGAATTCGCTATAGCTGTTATTGAGATTCTTGAAAAACAATATACATTGAAGTTTGAGAAAAAAGAACCTCCTTACGATAGAAAGGGGGAGTAGATGGAAAAAATATCTGATAATTGGTTTGGAACAGAAGTCACTATTGAAAATGAAGTTCAATATGTAGGAGAAGGCGAAGATCCTGAAGATGATTTAGGATTTCAGATGTGGAAACAAGCGCTTAAAGAAGTTTATGAAAATAAGTGTAAGGGAGAGTAGATGGAAAATAAATTCCCTCTTGATTTATCAGGTCTTAAGTTTGGAAAATTGACGGTGTTAAACCGTCAATACTTAGACATAAATAAAAAAGAGAGAAATTCTTCTTGGAAATGTCAATGCGAATGCGGAAAAACTATAGTTACAATTAGACCTAATCTAATTCAGGATCATACAAGATCCTGCGGTTGCATACAGTCATTAAATGAAGTTGATTATGATGCCATAAGAAAAGAAAGGTTTTTTAAATTTGTAGATAAGACAAATGGGTGTTGGATTTGGAAAGGAGGATTAGACAAACAAGGATATGGAAAATTCGATAGTAGAACAGGAAACGTGAAAGCTCATCGATATTCATATGCTGCATTTAAAGGTCAACTAACTGGTGGAATGCTAGTTTGTCATAATTGTGATAATCCTGCATGCGTTAATCCAGATCATCTTTATTTAGGAAGACCCAAGGACAACGGAAAAGACTTAAAAGATAGAAACAGATGGGGAAACGAAAGACAAAGATATTCCGACCTACAAAAAAGAGCCATCAAATGTCTTAAAACTTCAGGATTCAGTGGTCATGAAATTTCAGAATTATTAAAACTTAGCGTACAGGGAGTACTTAGAAATGCTAAAAAATGAAACTATTCAGAGGAGCACAGAATGGCACGAATTAAGACGAACAAAAATAGGGGCTAGCGACAGCGGCCCCATTTTGGGTATATCTCCTTTTAAAAATATTTATCAGCTATATAGAGAGAAAAAGGGGTTAGATAAATCTTACACTAACTCTGCAATGCAGAGGGGTATAGATCTTGAAGAAACAGCCCTAAAACTATTCGAATCTGAAACAGGGTATCTCATGTCACCTAAAGTCATTGTAAGTCCTAGGAACGAATGGCAAATGGCTTCTTTGGATGGATTAGAAATAGACGGGAAAGAAGCCGTCGAAATTAAATGCATGAAAATAGAAAACCATCAGAAAGCGTTAGAGGGATTCATACCAGAATACTACATTTCTCAAATGCAGCACCAAATGGAGGTCGTAGGCTTAAATAAGATCTTTTATTGCAGTTACCATCCCGATCATGAAAATAAGATTTACATAAAAGAGGTTTATCGAGATGACGATTACATAGAAAAATTGATACAAAAAGAGTCGGAATTTTATTTTAATCACTTAAAGCCTGAAATTTCTCCGGATTGCCCCATAAAATTAATAGAATCCGAGGCGTGGTGTAAACTTTCGGATGAATACCTTCGTTTAGACAAACTGGAAAAAGAATCGGCAAAACGCAAGGAAGAAATCAAAGATTTATTAATACAAGTTTCTAGAGAAGAAAACGCTAAAGGAAATGGAATTATATTGCAAAGAATTGAAAGAAAAGGTATTATACCTTATTCATCAATACCGTCTATAAAAGAAATGGATTTAGAAAATCATAGAAAACCTAGCACGACGTTTTGGCAGGTGAAGGAATCAAATGATGCAGTGGATTAAAGTTGATATTTAATATTATCGTTATAATTTTATTAGTCATGATTAATTGGAAGTTAGCAGATATAAGAGACAAAATATGACCACATCACATCAATACGACCTTTTCGAAGATCCTGTTATTACTTCCCTTCGTGAAGAAGTAAAAGAATCCATTCGTAAGACTCAAAAGAACCTTTTTTCTAAACATAATGACGTGGTTAAGATGCTACTTGAATTACTGGTTAGGATTGAAAATCTAGAGGGAAAAAAAGATGAAAAGGAATAAATATTACTGAAAATTGTGTCAACTTAAGAATGACACAAATTCATGTCAAGCAGATGGAAAGAAAAATGGTGTGGATTGATATTCGGATTCAAACCCCAGATGAAAACAGGGTTCAATTCTTAACAAATGGGAAGACTGTTTTCATGAAGGGTAATAAACTTAATCCATTTTTTCTTCTAATTTATGGTGAATTCACTACAATTTGTGATTTTCATGCCACTCATTGGATAACTCTTCCTGATTTATCAGGTTTATAGCATGATAACAAAAGTTAACTCTCTGCCTTCCGATAAGAAGTGGGTAGATGAAATCAATTAGATATGTAATATTTGTAAAACAGAAGATAAAAAATGAACTATTTTGGATTGACGGCCAATTTGATAGATGCTTGTATGTTAATTTTTGGAAAGTCTGGAAAATTTCTAAATGCTCGAGGAAATAGACTTTGCTTTATTATTGATATAATTTGTTTAACTTATTGGTTTTACATGGATTTACAAAGAGGACTCTATAGCCAAGGATGTTCATGCATTATTTCTATATGTATAGGTATTTATGGTTTTATAAACTGGGGGAAAAATCCTCCGATTAAAAAAAATTAATCACTTCCCATAGAACTCAAGAAATTTTTTTGTCAAAACTTCCTGAGTCTGTGAGAAATCTTTCTTACAACAAGGGCATGTTATCTCAAGTTTCAAGTTATGTGGTAAATTGACATCATTAATGATGCTTACTATGAGATTGTTGAAATGAGGGCATTCTTGATTCTGGTCCTTTAGGATTTGTTTAGCATTATATTCCCAAAAACTAGATTTTCCGTAGCCCCATCCGTCTTGGATCATTTCTTTTTTTTGTCTTTAGCTTTCTTCATGGGCATTGGCATTTCTTTTTCTTCGGTTTTTTCCATCTTCTGAGCTGCTTTCATATGTTCTTTCTTTTTGTGAGCCATCTTTTCCTACTTCTTTTTAGATTTTTTTTCTCCAGCTTCGGAATATCCGATAGCTAATGCTTGATCTTTATTTTTTATCAATTGTCCTGTTTTTGAGCCTGAGTTTAATTTTTTATGCTCAAATTCTTCCATAACTTTCTTAACTTTGCCTTTAGCTGCTGTAGAAATGCGCTTGTGATCTTTCATAACATCTCGTTATTTATTGAAATTTCGAAGTTACCAAATTGGTTTTCATGCGTCAATATTTAATTCAATAAAGTGATAGCTACGTTTGTAAAATCTCCAAAATTCTCATCCAAGATATCCACCACTAAAGCACCTCCGCTAACCGTTACGGTTATAGATATCGTTTGTGTGGCAGGCACAGCCACTATTGTTGAAAAACTCATAGTCATTTGATTACTTGAATCTCTGCAATTAGCGGGATTGTAGAATTTTCTGTAAGATACTCCCGCTGCAGTTATAAGAATATTTCCTGCCGTATGAGATGCTGTTAATCCCGCTAATCCTACATTAGCTACTACTAAATATTTCCCTGTGACTGGGGCTGTAAACAGTCCTGTAGTTGTGTCGAAATTCGAGTTTTGATCATATCGTTCCGCATCAAAAATTACTACGTATGCTGTACCATCTCCAGTTACGTCAGTAGCAGCAGCAGATCTATAAGCAAAACTTGAGGCATTAAGTGGAAGGGTCCTATTACCTGCTGTTGTTATTGTTTGAATTGTTGTTCCAGACGATGGGCTAACGTTTGCGCCCGCAGTTGTAGTAATTTTAAAATTTTGAGAATCGCTATTATCTACCCCTGTTGACCATGATCGTGCTGATCCGATATTGTACACGGAAAAAGCATCTCCGGCAGATGTTCCACCTACACTTGCAACATACCTAGCTTCTGATGAAGAATTCGTATTGTCTGTATTTGAAACCGTTAATGAACGTGCAGTTCCTGCGCCTGAGGAAGTAAACGTGTAGTCGGCCGCTAATTGTGTACTCCATATAGGAACACCACCTGTTCCCGTAGCAAATATTCTATTTGCTGTAGTTGTCAATTCAGTTATAACGTTTGCAGCAGAAGCATATAATACACTATTAACAGCTATTGTGGCTGGCCAAGTAGCTGTAGACCATGAAGGCGCTGCATTAGATCCCGATCTTAGCATTTGTCCCGCTGTTGCGGTTCCGGCTAATATTGCTCCCGCTGTTGCTGTGCTATAGAATATTCCACCATTAGATGCTACGAGAGAAGCGTTAGTGCCCCCATTGGCTAAAGCAATCGTCGCTGTAGCTCCAAGTTGACCTGTGGATGAATTAATTGTCACCATTTGAGTGTTGGCCGTGGTTACTCCTGTAATTCCAGCAATAAAACACAAATTCTGTTGTCCTGGAGAAGCTCCCTGAGCTCCAATTCTAATCGTATTTGACTCACCGGTAGTCCCTTGATTTCCTATAATGATGTTGTCAGATTCAGTACTATTATAATTCTGTCCTGAAACTGATCCGCTTCCGACTACAATGTTTCTTGACCCTGTCAATAAATTCTGTAAAGCTCCATATCCTAGCCCCGTGTTTCCTGTACCTGTCGTAGTCAACTGACCTGAAATTGAACCTACATACGTGTTTTGTTGTCCACTAGTCACCGCTTTTCCAGAATTGAATCCTACAAAAACATCATTTGTGCCATCTGCTAATACTAATCCAGTATTCCATCCCAAAGCCACGTTGTTAAATCCGCTGGTAGTTGCATTAAGAGCTGATTGTCCTACTCCAACATTGCGAATTCCTGAGGTTAACGAAGGTAAACTAGATCCTAAAACAAGATTAGTGATACCAAAATCTTGTGTTAATGTGCTTCCAGCTCCTGCAAATATAGGAGTTGAATTAGCCGTAACTACATTTAAAATATTAGATGCTGGCGTTGCAGTTCCCGTATTTCCATTAAAGTTCAAAGGTACTGAACCGCTTGCTGTAAACGTGGGATTTCCAGAAACACCTGTACCGTTTGATATTGTAATACCTGCACCAGCCGTTAGTGTTCTTCCGCGGAATACAGAAATCCCGTCAAAACTCTGGAAACCAACTTCTTTTATATTCAAAGAATTTCCTGGGGTGGTCATAATCGCTTCCTTTTTATTTTTAGGCTAAAGACCAAGTTCCAGACTCAGAGATACTGTGCCATTCGCTGTCAGAAATCCTGAATGCAAGTTGTAAAACCGATCCCTCAGCTGTACTGGAAGCAGTTCCAGCGACTGAAGATTGACTACTTCCGATCTGAATAGTCTGACCTGCATTTGCCTGAATCGTCACAACCGAGGCACTATCTACGTAGATTATGATAGTAGCCCCATTTGCAAGACCTGCTGTAACTGGAAGATTAGCAGTTATGGTTCCTGTACAAAAATAACCCGTCTGAGCCACTGCAGCAAATGAAACCGCTTGATCAATCCCCGGCATCCCATCTGTTACTACTGTAATTGTGACTGTATTGCCAGATCCTGAAGTCGTCGTACCATTTCCCCCTACTACATTTAGAATGTTAGCAGATGGAATTGCAACTCCGTTATCCGTAACAAATGAAGTTGGAATCGCTGGAGGTAAAGGTCCACCGGAAGTCAATGGCTTATATATCTGACTCATTCGACCTCATGGGTTGTAAGCATATATATATGAAATAGAAAACTGATCTCCATCCGTCCCCGATATAGTGAAAGTAGTTCCGACATCAAATGTATAATTTGCAGCAAGTCCATGGGCTGCTCTAAGATCTAATACAAGAGCTTCCCCAGCAGGAAAAGTTTTCCAAGTGGTTGTACCACCATCCACAGATACTTCGGCTGCATTCGTCCCGAAATTATCAAAAATAATTATCACAGGATTGAACAACAAAGGACCTAGCGATAGTGTTCCTCCTGCTACAGTCCCTAATAATTCTTCTCCGAATCCAGCTCTTTGACTATTATTTATTCCCATTTTTTACCTTATTCAGGTTTAGGTTCTTCAACTTTTTCGCATTTTTCTTTTTCAAGTTCTTCAGCCTCTTTTATACGACCATAAATATAAGATCGAAATATATTCAAGGCGTCTAAACATTCATTCAAAGGGCAATTTGGACCGCATTGGTATGTGTGATCTTTTTCTTGGATTTTTACTTCTAGTTGTGATTTTTGGCTGATCATTTTTTCTCCTAAAATATTTTTAAGTGGTAATAATTTTTTACCACAAGGAAGTAATTAGATAAAGTATATTACGTGGGCCGGACGATGAAGTAGCTATACGAACTTACATCACCGGTCTGAGTTGAGCCTGGAGTTCCTAATATAACGCTCGTTACAGTGAAACTTGCTCCAGCACTAATTGTATATGTAAACATTCCAAGAGTAGTTGAAGCGTTTACAGCTGTTCTTGTAATCAAAATCACATCGCCAGCAGCAATATTTGTATTGGCTATTGTTTGAGTTCCTGCTGTCAATACGCCTGTTCCAATAAAATCTGTTACCGCACCACCGTTGACTAAAAGTGTCTTAGCAACTGTAGCGATTGACAAGTGACCACCAGTGACATTGACATTGCCACTTCCGGAATTAATAGTCGTTGTAGACGTGGAGTTTATTGAACCTAAGGTTACAGTATTTGCTCCTGCACCAGTAGCAATAGCAACTGTTTTACCACCTGTTGAGTTAGCAATATTGATTGTCTGAGCTCCAGTACCACCTGCGATAGTTATAGTTCCGGTATGAGCACCTGAACCACCTATTGCAATTGTTCCGGTTGTCATCGCATCACCAATTGCTACAGATCCTCCTGTTTGAGTATTCCCAATAGCTATTACGTTTGCACCTGTTCCACCGATACTAATCGTTTTTACAACAGCTGCACCTGTACCAATATTAACAGTTGTGGCTGCTGCATCTGCTGAAATATTGATTGCTCCTGTTCCTGTAGCTAACGTCCATGCTCCATTAGTAGTTGTCCAAACGTTTGCACCTGTTCCGCTATTATGAACAATTGCAGTTGCGCCTGTTACATTACCAATGGTAATGGTCTTAGCTGCTGCGTCCGTTCCTAAGTTTATTGCTCCTGTACCAGTAGTTAATGAAAATGCACCATTCGTTGTATTGAATGAAGAAGCTGCGGTTCCTGCATTAATAACAACTTGAGTTGCACCAGTGACATTGCCAATTGTAATCACTTTAGCCGCGGCATCTGTACCAAGATTTATCGCTCCTGTACCTGTTACAAAGGCTAATGTTCCATTGGTTGTCGTATAAGTTGAACCACCTGTTCCTGTATTGATATTGACTGCAGTTGCGCCTGTTACGTTTCCAATAGTGACTGTATGAGCAATCGCATTAGTACCTAGGTTTAAAGCACCTGTTCCTACGTTCAAGGAAATGGCAGTAGCCCCGGTACTATTTCCAAGAGTAATTGTATGTGCCGCGGCATCTGTACCGATATTGATAGCTCCAGTTCCAGAAACCAAAGCTAATGTTGCATTAGTTGTTGTCCAAGTAGATCCACCAGTACCCGCATTTATGTTAACTGCAGTTGCTCCAGTTACATTCCCGATAGTCACAGTATGAGCTATAGCATTCGTTCCTATATTTATAGGGCCTGTACCCGATTCCAGAACTAAACTTGTGGCTCCAGTTCCATTACCAATAGTCACGGTGTGAGCAATTGCGTTTGTTCCTATATTGATTGCACCTGTTCCAGCATCTAAAACTAAAGAAGTGGCCCC
>Ga0105104_10003468_pt1 | contig 11224 bp, 8 predicted proteins | sample PPLLaktember2015_3_FD_87034 | JGI IMG/M metagenome (GOLD analysis project Ga0105104, IMG submission 87034) | Freshwater sediment microbial communities from Prairie Pothole Lake near Jamestown, North Dakota, USA - PPLs Lake P7 Core (6) Depth... | ecosystem: Environmental > Aquatic > Freshwater >... | reverse complement strand
CGGGATGACCATTGCCGCCAGAGCGACCACCGTGCCCCGGAAACCGCCCAGTCGATAGCCATATGCCACAGCCAGGGCGGTCATCGAGCCGCTGGGAACGATCCGGCTGATCCCGTAGTACGTGAGGAAATCCGCGCGGCTGATCACGTTACGCCGGGTGACCAATTCGTCCTCCAGCACCGCCAGAATACCCAGCCCGCCTCCAAATGCCATGCCGGCTTTGAAGAAGATCCGGAACAGGTCCCGAGAGGAGACCTTCACTGCCGGAGAAGTTAATTCACGCATAAATTGTTTCTCCCATGTCATATTCCCAAAACAATTGTTTTCCAATGGCTGCAATTATAGGCTCTTTTAGACCACACCGTTTCGAATAAAACATGCCTCCCCGAAGTCCAGGTTTCAATTATTCTCCAGCCAGCTGACGCTTTGTTCCAAAAACACTCCGTTGGTCGAGTAGGCGGTGCAAGTCCGCCGTATCGAGACCAAAAGTAACCTGCAAGTCAAAGTTTTCTTGAAAATTTGTGGTCTCGATACGCCCGAAGAACACGGGCTACTCGACCACCGCTGGCTGCTGGTAATCTGAAAGTGTCAGGTGGCTAGACTGTCTTCCAGTCACAACAGTTATAGGCTCTTTTAGGTCATGCTATTTCAACATAAAAAGGCACTCATGGAGTGCCTTTTTATGTTTCTCGAACTACCGGAACGACTGCTTATTCGGGCAGGAATTCCAGTGTCAAAATCTTTTTCTTCCCGATCTCCAGCTTCACCCATCCGTCTTTATCCATAGCCACATCTTCCACCGGAGTCTCTTCAAGAGAGACCAGGCGAACCTTCTGCCACGGGCGGCCCTTGCCTTCGGGAAGAGCGTACTCCGACTGCAGTCGCTCTACGGGAGACTTGATCCGGGTGGGTCCTGAGGAACCACCGTTCAGGCGCAAGGCAGCCGTCTGTGTCTCGTCATAAGGATTGAAGATCCGGACGATCCATCCCTTTTCATCTTCGCTGCGTTTGATCGCGCTGACATGCAATCCCTCGGGTTGGATCTCGAGGAAGGATTTCTCGGTGGGTTCCGTCCCGTGCTTTGTCGGTCCCAACTGGCAAGCCTGGAACGCCTGGTTGAACCGTTCGGCAGCCTGCCAAAGCCTGGCTTGCGCCCAATCTCCGGCGTGAGGGAAGATCGCATAGCGGAAGCGTTGTTTTCCCAGACACTGCGAACCTTTTTCGATCTCGCTGTAATCGGTCAGCATATCCTGGGTCACGCAGATCTGGAGCGGGTAGCCTCGCACCAGCGTCAGGCTGAGCGTGCAGGCGGCATCCTCCTCCGCTTCGTAGGCTTTCAGGCCTTCATTCAGGAGAGCAAACCCCAGCTTCCCGTCACTCCGGTCCACAAAGGAATTCATGGGATGCTCGGTCATCGGCGTTTCGGTATAGAGCACATTGTTGTCGCGGGCAACGGGGCGCTCCAGGACATCGAACTGTCCCTGGGCTGCCACGTGTGTCGTTTGAATGCCGGTCGGAAAGCAGACCTGCAGATAATGGTTTTCGACGGTATTGTCCAGCTCGCTGACCACTTCCAGCCAGGGCTGTCCCGCTCGTAACGTTACGGTATTGACGATGCGATACGGCTTGAAGTGCGAACTCCGCGCCCGGCTGTCGTCAGAGCTGCCTTCCGGCAGGCTCCAATCGATCCTGACCCGGAACGAGGTCTCCAACTCACCATCTCGCAGCAGGGTGATCTCGGCATTGGTATTGAGGGTGCTAAACAGGCCATCTTCCATGGGGGCCGTATGTTCCCAGGGACTCCCGATCTCGCCGCGGTCCCTGAAATAGCCAAGCCCGGCATACGACTGCCCGGTGCGCTTGTCCTGAACGGTCAGCGTTCCATTGGCATTCAGGGTCACAGCCAGGTATTCGTTTTCCATGGACTGCGGACCGGTGGCCATGCCTTTCGACGGGCTCAAGCCGGCTGCTTTTACCGGTCTCACCTGGAAGGTGCGATATCCAAAACCCGGGAGTTCACCAAATTCGACCCGCACCTCATAGCGCGCGGAGGGAAATACATTGGCGACATCATTGGGGCTTTGCACGATCGGGTAGAAAGGCGTCGCCGTCTTCACGATCTGCATGGGCAGTGCCTTGCCTTCCAGATCGACGATCTCGAAGCTCTTGCACTTCCACTCCAGCGGAATATCGATGACTGCGTTGATCACTTCCGAACGCTTGAAGGGGGCAGGGTTGTACACCACCAGTGCCATTTGCTCGGAAGACCAGTCCGACAGATCGATCGAGCCAGCCATATCCATCATGGCACGCTCGAGCACACAACTCGCAATTTCCTGCGCCTGTCGGAAGCGGTAGACCGCATCATCGGAGATGATGTCCCGGCCGCAGCCGGCGATACTGTCATGACCGTGATTTTGCAAAAGCCAGTTATAAGCCATGTCCACGAAATTCTGTGGATAGGGAGCGCCTAAAAGGCTGGCGAACACCGCCAGCGGTTCCGCATAGGAAGTGAGCATCCGCTCGGTCTTGAAATTCTCCTGCTTGATGTACATCCGGGAGGAGGTGACCCAGCCGAACAGGCCTGCCGCTCCGCCCTTCGTCTGCGGGTGACGCATTTCGCCCTGGAGGATGGGCCAATCCTCTTTTCGATTCGCTCGCAAGCCGTCCTGCCAGGCTTTGACCGTGCTGTGAAATACATCGGCGCGCTCGCCCAGGGCGCGATCCGAATCTGCGATCAGGCGCACCTCCCGGATATCCGGGCAGGACGAGTCGTGTCCGGCGGACCAGAAGCGATGCGGCGTGGTCCAATCGTGGTCCTGTTCTTTGAGCGTCTGCTTCGCCCGCGCGGGGACTTCCTCCTCATTATAAAGAAAGGCTGGATGTGCGTACTGGTAATCCAGCTCTGCGTTCTCAAGGTTGACAAACCGGAAGGGACCATGGCCTCGCTGCCACGACATCAGGCGGTTGTTTTCATCCTGTTCGTTCCAGTAGACCGGGCGCTGGATGATATACCAGACGTTATAGCGCGGGCGCAGGCTCAAGCGCGAGGCAATGATCTGCGTGCCGTCCGCACCTTCCCAGATATATTCGGATTGGGGCGCCACCAGCGGGTTGATCCCCCGGTAAAAGCTGGTCACGTCGATCCCAAAGCCCTGGTAGATCTGCGGCATTTGGGAGATCTGCCCCCAGGAAAATGGAGCATAGCCGGTCTTCGCCACCTGGCCGAACTTCCGGCCGATCTTATGCCCAAGCAGCAGGTTGCGGATCAGTGACTCGCCTGCCACCAGGAATTCGTCGGGCAGACAAAACCAGGGACCCACGATCAGCTTGCCCTCGTTGATGTACTTTCGGACCAGCGCCTCTTTCTCGGGCCTCGCTTCCAGGTAATCCTGGATCGGTAAGGTTTGAGAATCCATATGGAAAGAGTGGAAGTCAGGTTCTTTTTCGAAGATATCAAAAAGCATATCCAGCATCGATACCAGCATATAACGGGTACGCTGTGCCGAATATCGCCATTCCCGGTCCCAGTGAGTGTTGGAGATGAAATGACACTGGGTGCGCTGCTCGTTCGATGTCAGCGCGGAGAGATTGAGAGAAAAGTTCGTTGCTTGCGACATAGGGTTTCTCCTGTATTTGCTGGCAGGTCCTTGAGTCCTGTCTAGCGAATGATGTTCAATATTTCCTCGAAATTCTGGCAGTAATGGTTGCACAGGAATCGAGTACCACTTTCGAGAATGTTGCCCCCGGCTAACCCGATGGCAGGTATTCCGGCCAGGCGAATGGAACAGATCCCGGCACCGCTGTCTTCAATGCCGATCATCGAATTCCGGTCTTCGAACTCTATTCCCATACCCACCCGGAAAGTTTCCGCATACAGCCACGGGTGCGGTTTGGGAGACAGCTCACCCAGGGTTCCGACATGACCTTTCTTCAGGGGATAACCGGCTGAAATAATGACGTCATAGAAATCACGCGGATCGCCCAACTCCATGGTTTTGAACGCGGACAGGATCTCGGGCCAGGCCTTTTCATATAAGCCCGAGGTCACCAGACCGATCTTTACCTTCATCTGCTTGAGCTCCAGCAGGAAATCCTTTACTCCCGGGGCAGGCTTGAACGCCCCGATCCGGCCGCGGCCCTGCACGATCTCCTCGAGCTCTCGATGAGTATGCTCAAAATAGAGCGCACGCGCCTCTTCCAGGGATTTCTGCGGGCAATATTTTTTGATGCAATACTTCAAGTGTTCGGATACGCTGTGACCGCTGACAAAAGGCTTGTCGGCGTCTTCCAGCGTGAAATTCGAGTCCCCCAGGAGACTGGCGGTGGTCATTTGAATGATCCACATCCAGAATTCTTCGCTGTGAACGGTCGTCCCATCCAGATCCATCAATACCCCTCGGATGGGCTTTTGCAAATGCACCGGGTGCACCGGATAGTACGCCGGATACCCCATCGCCGAGTTGACGAGTGCCAGGGTGCCTTTTTCGAAGACGATAAATTCCACCTTTCGATCTCCGCTGGTCAGGATCGAGTTGACCCCCAGCGCGCCTGTCTCAAAGATACCATCGCTGCTTTTTAGCACAGGGATGAAGCCGGAATCCGCTGATACAGATCCCAAGCCGGGAATTGCCGTTACAGTTGTCATGACACCTTCCTTGTTTGCTTCTATGATTTTGGATTCTGAAGAGATGGTTAACTATTGACAAATTCAAACTATGCACTATAATACCTTGTATATCATTATAATACATAATAATACATAATATGACAATTAGCAAGACTTATACTGAAATTCAAAGCAATTATGGAGAAATCATGGAAACCCGGCAGAAAATCACGATCAACAAAAGTGCGCCCATTCCAATCTATCAACAGATCTTGAATGAAATTCGCACGTACATTGCAAGCGGCGACTGGCCCGCAAACACTCAGCTCCCGACAGAAGCCGAGCTTGAAGCCGATCTGGGAGTCAGCCGGGTGACGATCCGACAGGCATTGAGTGCGGCAGCTGAAGAAGGGCTGGTGATCCGCATTCCGGGAAAAGGGACGTTCGTTTCCGGAGCAAGCACCTCGGCGGCTACACCGGCAACCGGATCATTTATAGGCTATGTAGTCCCCCACATCAGCAGCGGCTTTAACGTGCAGATCCTTCTCGGCGTTGAGACAATTCTCAAACGAGAAGGTTTTCATTTAATTTTCTGCAATTCCGAGGGTGATCTTTCCAAGGAAAACCAGCTGCTGGAAAACCTGCAGACCAATAAGATGGCTGGTTACATTATTCAGCCGGTTTACTCGAAGGAGACCGACCGTTGTGTTGTCGACATCGCCTCCAAGGGAGGCAGGATCGTCTTTATCGACCGCAGTGTCCAGGGCGTACAGGCAGACCTGGTGATGTCCAATCATTTTGAGGGCGGCCAACAGGTAGTCAAACATCTTATCGACCAGGGATACCGGGATATCGTTTATCTGGCACGCGAACCCCTTGGGCTTCTGAGTATCTCTGAACGCTTGCGCGGCTACGAGGCGGCAATGACCAACGCCGGGCTGAAGGCACGGGCTCCTTTGGTCGTCGGTGGTCCCATCGAGCTGGGCTATGTCCAGAATCAAAATTCCCCAACGCTCGAGGAAAACTCGGTCATCGATACGATCGGCGAATTGTTGCAGGGTCCCGCCCGCCCCGAAGCAATCGTGGCAATGAACGATCTGGTGGCGATAGCGGTCTTCGAAGCGGCCGAACATGCCGGGCTCCGCATCCCGGATGATCTGGCTTTAGTAGGTTTCGATAATCTCGACTATGCGGATACACACAAATTAACAACTGTGGCACAGCATCCTTTCGAAATTGGCAGCGAGGCGGCGCGCCTGTTGCTTTCCCGCATTTGCAACAACAGTAATGCCGTCGAACAAATTCTATTACCCACCCAGCTGATGATACGCGGCTCGAGCATTCACCCAACGCGACTGAAAACTTCTATCCCGGATTCACAAGGAGGTCCAACACACTAACTCTCTCAGAAAGGGTTCCTCTGGGTCCAACACCCAAAGGGACGACAAGTTGTAATCCACTCGTTTCTACATTCAGGAGAACACTACAATGAAAGTCACCTTGAAACACAATGCACTTTATACCTTGAGCCTGCTGCTGGTAACGGCGATCTTCCTGTCAGCCTGCGGAACGGCTCCGGCAGCAGAGCCTGCTGGTCCGGTCGAACTGACTATGTGGACATGGAAAGTCAATCACGTCCCAGGCCTGGAAGCAGTGGCTAAGGCATTCGAAGCCGAGACCGGTATCAAGGTTACCGTTACGGCTGTCTCTCCCGATGATTCTTATCGGACAAAGCTCGTGACCTCCGCCCAATCCGGAGATCTGCCTGACATTATGTCCTACTGGACCGGCGGCGACGATTACTGGGAAAAAGCCGGCAGCGGTGTGCTCATCGACCTCACCGACAAGATCGACGATCAATGGAAGAGCCTCTTCATCCCTGGCACTTTCGATAAGACTTCCGTCTTTTCACAGAGCCGATTTGATACCTGCGCGAACGACCCGAAATGCCTCTACAAGGACGTCAAGGTCGGTCATGCGTACAGTGTTCCTTACTTTGGTGGATCGGCCTATATGGTCTATGCCAGCAAACCCCTGCTTGAAAAAGCCGGCTTGGATCCTGACAAGGCTCCTGCGACGGCTGAAGAATGGCTCGAGATGATGAAAGCCATCAAGGAAAAAACTGGCGTTGCTGCGCTTGTCACCGGTGTCCAGAACCCGGATGTATCTGCCCGCTGGCTGTTCAACCCCCTCATGATGACCAGCTGCGGTCAGGAAAAGTACGATGCGATCTATGGTGGTCGCGCCAGCTTTGAAGAAGACTGTGCAATGCGCGTTTTCGACTTCATGTACCAGCTCGCTCAGGAAGACCTGTGGACAGCTGATATCCTCGCGACCGACATTGGTCCGTCGGAAGCTGTCATGGGAGCTGGCAAGGCTGGTTTCATTATCGGCGGAACGTACACGCTGAGTGGGATCATTGCCAATGGAATGAAAGCAGAAGATGTTCTGGCATTTGGTGTTCCGCCTCTTAAGGACGCCGAGCTGGATCACCTGTCCCTCGGTATGGATGCCTTCATCGAAGCTGGCATTACCCGTGACAGCAAGCACCAGGATGAGGCGCTTCAATTCCTGAAGTTCCTGACCTCCCCTGCCAATGCAGCAATCTTTGCCAAGACGGTTGGTGACGTTCCCGCTACCAAGCTGGAGGCGGATCCCGCTAAAGTCGGCGACGCCATGGCTGGATTGGTCGCGGTCCTCAACCCTGCGGACTCCCCCTTCGGCAAGAGCAATGCAGAACCCTACATTGACGAAATCTTCAATGTTCTGCGCCCGGGCCTGCAAGCCTTCATCACCGGCGAAACAACCCCGGAAGAGCTTGCTGCGGAAGTCCAGGCTGCGAGCGAGGCCGGTTGGCCCAATCACGGCGGACCCAAGGCTCCCGCTCCCTAAAGCGTTACACAATTCGTAACTGGAACTCTATTCTCATGTGGTCAGCTATTGCTAGCTGACCACATGAGCCCAATGAAGCAACAAAAACGAAAAGCAGATAGAGAACACCTATGGCGAACCTGCAAACCACATCAAGACTCGGCCAAAGCATAACGAACTTGCTCACCACATCAAGACGTGGCCAAACTTTATGGAAGCGGTTGAAAAAAAATAGTGGCTTCCTGTTCGTCTTCCCGGCTGTGCTGATTTTCCTGGTCTTCGGACTATATACCATCATCTATTCGTTCGTGCTCAGCTTCTTTCGCTGGAAGGGCAGCAGCATCTTCTCCCTCTTCCCACCCACCTGTGAGGCACCGGGCTGTGCTTTCTGGGGGCTCCAAAACTATAAGGATTTCCTGTATGCAGATGCGGGTGTCGCAAAGCTGTTTTGGATGGCGATGGAGAACAATCTTGTGGTTGCCCTGGTTGTGCCGGCTGCGACGATCATGATCAGTTTGCTGATCGCCATTGCGCTCGACCGCGCCGGGCGCGCCATACCGCTTTTCCGGACGCTGATGATGCTCCCGATGGTCACCTCCGGCATCGCGGTTTATTTCGCCTGGTCGTCCATTTATCTTTCCGATGGTCCGTTAAATGCCATGTTGAAGGCAGCCGGGTTGGGATTTTTGAGCGCCCCGCATGGCTGGCTGGGCACCGCCAACACTGCCCTGCCTGCGTTGATGGTCGTCATGATCTGGAGTTCAGTTCCCCTGGCTGTGATCCTCTATCTGGCGGGTTTGCAAACCATCGACCGGGAACTGTACGAGGCAGCCACGATCGATGGCGCCAATAGCTGGCACATGTTACGGTTTATCACCTGGCCGCTTTTGCGCCCGGTCACATTCATCATTCTCATTTTTGCCATTAATAGTGCCTTCCAGGGCTTTGACCTGCCGCTCCTGATGACAAAGGGCGGGCCGGCGAACCATACCCAGGTTGTTGGCCTGCGTATTTTCAGCTTTGGTTTCGGCGATGATCTCCAACTGGGGATCGCGTCAGCGATGGGCTGGGTCCTCTTCCTGTTGGTCTTTGTGATTTCACTGATAAACCTGCGGGTTTTCCGCCCGGCAGCGGAGGAGGTAAAAGAATGACACGGGATCCGTTATCCCTTTCCATGCTCGTTAAACTAAAACCGGATCAGAAGTTCTGGACTCAGAAGTTCTGGACGTTGATCGCTTTCCTCTGCCTGGCGGCTTACATGGTCATTAGCGTCTATCCTTTTCTTTGGATGATCTCTTCCGCATTGAAGGACAACAGCGAGGTGCTGACCAACACGTCCCTGATCCCAAAGGAAATCCATTGGGAAATATTGGCTGACGTATGGAACCGGCTGGACTTCTGGCAGTATTTCCTGAACAGCCTGATGATCTCGGTGCCCATTGTCATTGGGACGGTCATCGTCTATTCGCTTGCCGGTTACGGGTTTTCCGTAACAAAATTTTGGGGCAAGGAATTTCTGTATGTGTTCTTCATGGGGTTGATCGTTGTCCCCACGATCGTGGTCCTGGTTCCGCTCGTCCAGGAGTTAAGAGCGTTTGGATTGATCGGCCGGGATGCCAGTAAGTTTGCCACGTATGTGGGTTTGATCATCCCAGCCATAAACGGTGGCGGTCCCTGGGCAATCTTCCTCTTCCGCAGCTATTTTGACTCCCTGCCGCGTGAGCTGCGAGACGCCGCCCGCCTGGATGGATGTAACGAATGGGGTGTGTATTTCAGGATCTATCTGCCTCTGGCACTCCCGGCGATCGCGACGGTTGGCATCACCAACTTCATCAGCAGCTGGAATGCGTATGTCTTCCCCTCGGTGGTGATCAATAACCCGGACTGGTATACACTGCCTCTCCAGCTTCGTTTCCTGGATATGCAATCGGTCGTACAGTGGAATGTCCGTATGGCCGGCTCCCTGGTCACGGTGCTTCCGGTGATCATTGCGTTCATCTTTCTCCAACGATATTACATTCGCGGGCTGACCGCAGCGGCAGTCAAATAAGATACAAGCACGCAAAGCGATCAAGACTCAGCGAATTCCGACAGCGTGGATCTTCTCCTCCTTCATTTCGCAGTGGGGATATGGTGCGAGCGGCGCTAACACGCCGCTCGCACCACTTTTATGACAAATGACACATGACACGCGTGCAGGAAATTTATATATTAGAATTGGTTAGAGGTGTCTATCTTTAATTCACAGTCCCCCAAACATCCGAATCGGTTTTAGGCGTAAAGTGGAAGGAGTTGACCATGCAAACTTCAAAATGGATAAAGAACCTATTGAGCTATCTGCCGCTCCTGGCTCTGGTGATTGTGGCAGCTACAGGCGTATTCGTAGCAAAAGACCTGTATCAAACATCGCATGCTTCTCCTGTTCAAAACACTCCACAATTACCGCCTGAGCAACCTAACCCGCTGCCAAAGGAGCAAGGGAATTTGCCGCCCACCAGGCAGGACAACCCACCGGTTGCGCAAATGGATCCGGAATTGCTGATCATCGCCGGAGAAACGGCTTCCTGCATTTCCCCTCTGATCTATACCTCACTCCCCCCCAAATGCATGGCACCCAACGGAGAGTTCATACAACTCCCCGGCGTACCGTCAAGCGACTTTGTATTTCCCGTAACTCCTGAAGGCAAATAAGTGTGCAATCCGCTCAAGTCACTTCTACATCGGCCTAAGCCCGCTCTGATCACCAATGGGTATCCCACCCGGGAAGAACATCCTCTGGAGTGGAGATATACGCCGTCGGTCGTTTCGTAATAAAAACCGTTTTGATTTGCATGGCTAAAAAAAATGAACCCTCGATCAAACACACTGCACAGGAGTAAGGAAGTCATCTTTTACCTGTTAGGCGTCCTGCTTATTGCAGGATTTGTGATTTTGTACTTTCCGCGTTTCTTAGGCATCGGAATGGTGCCGCCTGCCATCCGCTATCTCTTCTATCAAGCAGGACCAAATTGGGCGATTGCCGTTAATGCTGGAGTTTTCATTCTGTTCCTTCTATTTTTGCCCTATCGAACAAAAATAGAATGGCGTTCCAAAGGCACCTTTGCCGCATTCATTTTGGCTTTATTTGCAGAAATGTTTGGGATCCCGCTCCTGCTTTACATTCTATCTCCGGTAATGCGCATTTCTTATTATGCCAAACGCCACGGCGGCTGGCTCAATAATCCGCTCATCTTTGGCTGGAATGGTGCAGTCATCGGTGCATGGCTCACACTGATCGGGATGATTAGTGTGAGCCTTGGCTGGCATCAGATACACCGGGCAACGGGCCTGGTCACTTCTGGAATCTATAAATATATCCGCCATCCCCAGTACACGGGTTTCTTTTTGATCATGACAGGCTGGCTGTTCCATTGGGAGACTACGCTTACGCTGGCCATGTATCCAGTTTTGCTCCTCATGTATTTTCTGCTGGCTCGCAAAGAAGATCAGGATCTAAAAAATGAATTTGGCGATGACTATGAAATCTATCGTCAAAAAACACCCACGTTTCTGCCAATTCGGTTGGACGTTTTCAAGGCAGAAAAACGTCCAATCCATAATACACCTGACCAGGGCAGCTCACTGCACTAAACTGGAGCGCACGACAGGCTGCTTCGCGAACAACATGGGGCCGCCCACCGATAAACTCACTGCCTTTCCCCCACCCCTTGTGAATTAGGATTTCAATTTCCCATAACTGTTCTT
>Ga0105104_10003463_pt1 | contig 11228 bp, 12 predicted proteins | sample PPLLaktember2015_3_FD_87034 | JGI IMG/M metagenome (GOLD analysis project Ga0105104, IMG submission 87034) | Freshwater sediment microbial communities from Prairie Pothole Lake near Jamestown, North Dakota, USA - PPLs Lake P7 Core (6) Depth... | ecosystem: Environmental > Aquatic > Freshwater >... | reverse complement strand
GAGCGCGAGATGCAACGCGGCCACGGCGTCCAGCACCTCGGCCGTGACGTAGGGCGTGGCGCGGGGGACGAGGTCATGCGCGAACACGAAGGCGAACTCCGGCTCCGCGACGCGCATCCCGTTGCCCGCGAGCGAGAGCTCGGCGCCGGGCGGATAAGTCCGGTTCGCGAGGAGCCTGCCTGCCATGGGACCGGTGACGCCGATGTGTCGCTGGCCGGGGATACTGGTCGCGGCGAGCTTCCACCCGTGGAGCCGCTGCCCGGAGCAGGCCTGCACCTCGCGCTGGACGGCGTAGCCCTCGGCGCGGGTGCGCGGCCGGACCGCCTCGGGGAGAGCGTCCAGCTTCGTCCGCCCCTGCCAGTGCTCCCAGAGGATCTCGGCGGCGCGGCGGATTCGGACAATGTCCTCGAGCGTGTCCATCCGGGCACCGCAGCCTACGCGAGTCCCGGGATCTTGCCCCCCGGCGCCTCGGAACGGCGCGTGCTCAGCCGTGCTGCAGCTCCGCCGCGTGGGCGAGCGCGACCGCCTCGTGGATGCCAGCCAGTTCGGTGGCGTTCCTCAGGAGCCGCCGCGCGTCCGCCACGTCGAGCGGTCCCGGGGGCTTTCGCGCGCATCGCCGGTGCGCCGCCGCGGTCAGCCCGCCCAGGAAGGCGAGGGTCGGCGCACGCTGCTCGGCCCGGATCGTCATCCAGTCCAACCGGTCCTCCTGGGGAGTGAGCCGCCGCACCAGCAGCCCGCGCCCGAGCGCCCGGACGGTGCCGAGCATCACCGGCGGGGAGCGGAGCAGGGTGCGGAGCGCGTTCGACACGCGCGCGGGGCCGGGATCGAGAGGATGGGTGGCGAACGCTGCGCCGGCGGACTCGGCCATCTCCTTCATGTCGAACATCCACGCGCCGTCGACCGTCCCGTGCCCTTCCGCCAGGACCGCCACCCGGAAGCGGCCGAGGCTGCCGAGCCCGGCCACGCGGAAGGCCACGTCGAGCACGCTGAACCGCTCCGGGGGATGCCCGGACTGCTTCGCCTGTTCAGCCGCGAAGCGCCGGAACGCCCGCGCGCATGCTGTCCGCGTGGCGCGCGACAGCCGGAGGAAGTTGTCGCCGATCCGGAACCGCCGCCGGTCCCCGACCGCCACCGTCCGCTTCTCGAGCAGCTCGCGGCGCTTCCGAGCGCCGACCCGGGCCAGCAGCTCCGAGACCGGCGCCGGGACCGGTGCGGGTCTGCCACGCCCGCGCCCCCGGCGGTAGCCATCGAGGAGCGCGCCGGCCAGCTCCAGCCCCCCCGCAGGGGCACAGCCCCAGCCGCGGGCCGCGAGGAGGACGCTGGTGAGGACCCGCAGCACGTCCAGATGCAGGTACCCGAAGAAGGACTCGTCCGCGTCGTTCAGGTCGAACACCACCCGGTCGCGCCGCGAGGGCAGGTCCGGCCGGTAGGCGCCGAAATTCTCGAGGTGAAGGTCTCCGCAGAGGAGGCCCTCGTCCTCGGGCCCGCGCGCCAGGCGCGGCGCGTTCTGGAGCACCCGGTAGAAGAGCGGCGCCGCTCCGCGGAGGAAGGCGAACGGCGAGGTGGACATCCGCGACTGCTTCCGCGCGAGCAGGACCGGCATCCGCCGCATGAGCTCCCCGTCGCGCTGTCGCTGCCAGCGGGCGAGCTCGAAGGGTCGGAGCTTCCGGAGCGGGTCGGTCATCGGAGCGCTTCACCCCGGGCGCGAACGGCGTCGCCGAGCATCGATGCGATCAGCTCGGACTTCTGGTCGGTGTACGCCTCGCGGTCTTCCCGGTGCCGGACGGCGAGGGCCCGCTTGAGCGCCGCGTACTCGGCAGCCCGCGCAGGATTCGCACGAAGGAAGTCGCGCAGCAACAGGTGGCGCCGCAGCTCGGTGGCATCCGAGGCGCAGACGTAGACGTGATGCTCGGGCCAGCTCCGGCCGCTGCCGTCGCGCGGAACGTCCGGCCCGAGCCGGTCGAACGCCTCGCGACCGGCGATGCCCAGCTCGCCCACCGAGCGGTATCCGAGAGGACCGAGACGCCGGATGCTCTCCGGGAGATCCGTCCGGGAGGCGATCTCCACGTCCACGTCGAGGATCGGCTTGGCCGGGAGACCCGGGACGGCGGTGCTCCCCACGTGGTGGATGGCCCGCGCCACCTCGCCCAGCGCCGCCGCGAGCACGGTGCGGAGCGCCTCGAAGGACTCCGGCCATCCGGGGTCGTAGGGCACGACGACGACGGGAGGTCCTCTCATGGGGTGCCGCGCGCGCGGAGGGCATCGGCGAGCACCGCCGCCTCGTTCGCGCGGAAGCGCGCCTCGGTCCGCAGCGAGGGAGGCGTCGCAGACCGTTCCTCCGTCCCGGTCCAGAGCGCTTTCCGCCGCTCGCACTCCGCCACGCAGGCGAGGCGCTCCTGGCGCACGGCCGTCCGGAGCGCCGTCTCCAGCCGGTGGGCGAGATCCTCCGCACCCGAGGCGCCGAGCCCCGGATGGGCGCGCAGCACGTCCCGCGCGGTCATCGCCGCGATCGCGGCGAGCGAGAGCTCTTCCATTGCCTGCCTCCCGATGGGCTCCGGTCCTCGAGGACGTGCCGGAGCACCGCCTGCATCGCGGCGGAGATGCCGAGCGTCGAGGCCTCGGCGGCCGTCACCCAGCGGGCGCCCTCCGGCGGCTCGAGCCCCTCCACCGCGAAGACGTCGAGCGTGAGCGCGCGGTGAGTCAGCGTCCGCTCCACCCGTCCCAGTGGACGGGGAGCGGGGCCCACCTCCGGCCAGCGGGCGCGGAGCGCCTCGAGCTCGCTTCCCGGTGCGCACTCCACGCCCGGGAGCTCCCAGAGGCCGCCGAAGAGGCCCGTACCGTCGCGGCGGACGAGCAGCACCGCATCGCCCCGCCGCGCCGCGGCCAGCGCGAGGTGCAGGGCCAGCCGCCGCGGCGGCGCCTTTCGGGCGGGAATGTCCGCCACCCTGCCCGAGGCGAGGGCGACGCAGCGCGCGCGCACCGGACAGAGCAGACAGGTCGGCTGCTCGGGACGACACACCGTCGCGCCGAGCTCCATCAGGGCCTGGTTCCAGTCCCCGGGGCGCTCTCCCTCCACCAGGGTCCCGGCGAGGGCCCAGAGCTGCTTCTCGCGGGCCACGTCGCCGCTTGACCCCTCGATGCCGAACAGCCGGGCCAGGACGCGAGCGACGTTCCCGTCCACCAGCGGGACCGCGCGCCCGAAGGCGATCGAGGCCACCGCTCCCACGGTGTACCGGCCGAAGCCGGGAAGCGCCCGCAGAGCCGCGACGTCATCCGGGAGACGGCCGCCGTGCCGCTCCATCATCCCCCGGGCCGCGCGGTGGAGGTTCCGTGCCCGGGCGTAGTACCCGAGCCCGCGCCACCCGGCGAGCACCTCGTCCAGGCTCGCCCGGGCGAGTGCGGCGACGTCGGGGAAACGGGCGAGGAACGCGGACCAGTAGGGGAGCACCACCGAGACCTGCGTCTGCTGGAGCATCACCTCGCTCACCCAGATGGCGTACGGGTCGCGGGTGCGACGCCAGGGAAGGTCGCGTGCCTGTGCGTCGTACCAGCGGAGGAGCGCGGCGCGGAGCTCGGCGGCGGGGACGGAGTTGCGAACCGGGCGGGCATCCCGGTTCCGTCCCCCGCTGACAGGGCCCCGGGCTACAGTCCTCTTCGTACCGAGATGGGCCAGAACGTCCTCACCAACGATTTCAGCTGGTCGAAGAGCCGCCACGAGAAGTTCCAGGACTGCCGGCGGGCGTACTACCTCCATTACTACGGCAGCTGGGGCGGCTGGGAGGACGGAGCGCACCCGGAGCTGCGCCAGCTTTGGGTGCTGAAGAAGCTGGCGAACCGCTTCAACTGGGCGGGGAGCGTGGTGCACGCGGCCATCAAGGACGCGCTCCTCGAGGTGCGCGCAGGCCGCCGGCCGGACGGGCCGAAGGCCATCATCCGGGCCCGGGGCATCATGCGGGAGGACTACAAGCACTCCCGCGGTCGCTCTTACTGGCGGGAGCGCCGGCGCCTCGAGTTCATGGGGCTGATGGAGCACGAGTACGGCGAGCCGCTTCCGGACAGCGAGTGGAAGCGCACCTGGGACGGCGTGGAGTCGGCGCTCACCTGGTTCTTCCAGTCGCCCTGGCTCGAGCGGGCGCGCGGGCTCGAGCCGCAGCAGTGGCTCGAGGTGGACGAGGGGGCGGACCACAGCTGGTTCGAGATGGATGGGGTGAAGATGTTCGCCATCCCGGACTTCGCCTTCCGGGATCAGGACGGGCACATCACCGTGGTGGACTGGAAGACAGGCACGCCGCACGCCGGCTACGAGGACCAGGTGGTGGGCTACGCGCTGTACCTGGCCCACCGCCACCGGGTGGAACCGCAGCAGATCCGCTGCCGGCTGGTGTTCCTCAACGCCGGGCAGGAGGTCGCGGTCCCGCTCGACGCCGAGACCATCCAGCGCTTCTCGCTGCACTTCCGCGAGTCGGTCCAGCGGATGCGTGAGCTGCTGGTCAACGCCGCGGCGAACACCCCGCTGGACGCGCCACAGTTCCCGATGACCGACGATCTCTCCCAGTGCGCCCGCTGCGCCTTCCGCCGGGCGTGTGGCCGCGAGGGCGTGACGTTCGCCTCGCTTGCCCCGAGCGCGTCGGCCGCCTGAGCCGGCGGTCGGTTCCGCAGCAGGGAGTGTTGCAGGCCGCCTCAGCGGCCGTGGGCGATTCGGCGGACCACCACTCCCGCGGCGTTCATCCCGAAGACGCTGGTGACGAAGCCCACGCTCCCGTTCACCTGGGTGCGGTGATCGCAGGTGTGGAAGTCGTTCTCCCGGCTCGGGCAGACGCAGAGGAACCCGTCCGTCGCCGCGTCGTAGGTGAGCGGCACCGGTGTGCGCGGCGGCTCGACCGAGTAGATGGCGGTGATTCCGGTCCGCCGCTCGGTGTCCACCCCATGCTTGCGCCGGAGCAGCTTCCGCACGTCCTTGGCGAAGGGGTCCATGATGGTCTCGGAGAGGTCGTCGACGCGGATGGCCGTCGGATCGAGCCGGCCGGCCGCACCCATGCTGCTCACCACCGGGAGCCCGAGCGTCACGCAGCGGTGCAGGAGGTGCAGCTTGGCCTTCACGTTGTCGATGGCGTCGACGACGAAGTCCCACCCGGGCTGCAGCAGGTGCTCGGAGGTCTCGGCCCGGTAGAACTCGGCGACCGCATCCACCCTGCAGTCCGGGTTCACCTCGCGGCAGCGCTGCGCCATCAGCTCCGCCTTGCTCTTCCCGACGGTGCGGACGGTGGCGTGGAGCTGGCGGTTGAGGTTGGTGACGCAGACCTCGTCGAAGTCGACGAGCGTGAGCTGGCCGATGCCGCTGCGGACCAGCCCCTCCACGGCATAGCTGCCCACCCCTCCGAGCCCGAAGACGATGACCCGCGCCCGGGCGAGCCGCTCCATGGCCTCGTCGCCGAGGAGCCGGCCGGTGCGGTCCCACCGGCGCGAGAGGCGGAAGGCGCGTGCGGTGTCTGCCGGCGGCGGGGTGGAGGGGGTGGGAGTGAGCGATGGAGCGGTCATGCGCGGCCCTTCTCTAGCGCGTCCGGGGGGAATGCGCGCTTCCCCGTCGGGGGTCGGAAGAGGTCCCGCCTCGCGACCCCCCGGGCCGAAACGCGGCTCAGCGCCGGAACGCCGGAAAGAGCCGCCGGGCGTTCTCCGCGACCAGCGCTCCCGTGTCCTCCACGGGCTCGCGCAGCGCCGCCGCGGCCGCCTCCACCACCTGCACCAGGAACGCCGGCTCGTTCCGGCCACCCCGGTGCGGCGCCGGAGCCTGGTCGGGCGCGTCGGTTTCCACCAGGAGCCGCTCGCGCGGGGTGACCCGGAGCGCCTCCACCGGCCTCCGCGCCTCGGGCCAGCTCACCGGACCGGCGAAGCTCAGGTGACACCCGCGCGAGACGTACGCCGCCACGCGGCCCGGCCCACCGCTGTAGCTGTGGAGCACCAGGCCCGCTTCCGGCGGCGCCGTCCGGGTGAGCCACTCCTCGAGGACCGGATGCGCCCGCTGGCAGTGGACCAGGAGGGGAAGGCAGTGCTTCCGGGCGAGCCGGGCGTGCGCGTCCAGCACACGGACCTGCCGCTCCATGGGAGCCCCGGCCGCGCTCGGCCCATCGAGGCCGCACTCTCCAACTGCCACCGCCCCGCCGCGCTCGAGGAGCGCGTCGAGCCGTTCGAGCGCGGGTCCGTCTTCCGCCTCGGGGAGCTCGGGGAGCAGCTGGGGGTGAATGCCGAGCGCGACCTGGATCCGGCGGTCGCCGAGGGGGAGCCGGAGCAGCGCGTCCCAGGCGTCCGGGCCAATCGCGGGAACGAGGATGCCCTCCAGCCCGACCGCCCACGCGCGGTCCAGCACCGCGTCGCGGTCCGCGTCGAAGCGGGGGACGTCCAGATGGCAGTGGGTGTCGATCAGCCGGCCAGTCCTCGTGTCGGACACCCGACGCTAGGCAGGCCGGAAGCTACTGGACCAGAACGATGCGCGCGTGCGCGGCGCGGCCGATCTCCCGGGAGGAGAGGAGGCGCGCGACGTCCTTCACCTCGTTCCCCACGGTGTCGAAGGCCGCGGCGATGAGCTCACCGAGCGTGGTCTGCACGGCCTGGTGATGCGCCCTGGCACTCTGCTTCAGGCGTTGCAGCCGCGTTGCCTTCTTCCCCGACGACTTGCGCATGTTCCCTCCAGTGGGCGCCGGCGCTTGTCCGGCGAAAGCTGACTGACCCCGTAGCAGGCACCGTGCCGTCCCGGGTCCCGACGAGAACGTGTGTCCTTCCGCGGAGTCCGTGACACCGCCCCTTTCGATTCCCCCCGCCGGCTGTCGTTTCTTCACACAGGGCCGTCGCCCGGCTGTTCACGGAGCATGCAGTTCCGCCGTCGGAACCCCGCGAATTCCCCTCTCCCGCTCGACGGGGTGGGGTGGTAGGCCGTCCCACCCAAATGCGGATGCTTGTCCTCTTTCACGACAACTGCTTCGACGGGGCGGCCAGCGCCGCGGTCTTCTCGCGCTTCTACCGGGAGCGCATCCGCCCGGACGCGACGCTCACCTACCAGGGCCTGTCACACCAGGCCGGTGGCGCCCCTGTGTCGGACTCGGCATTCCAGGGTGACGAGAACGCCATCGTCGACTTCCGCTACAGCCAGTCGCCGAAGCTCACCTGGTGGTTCGACCACCATGCCTCGGCGTTCCAGAACGAGGGCGACGAGGCGCACTTCCTGGCCGACAGGTCGGGCCGGAAGTTCCACGACGCCCGGCGGAAGAGCTGCACCGTGTTCCTGGCGGACATTGCCCGCGAGCGCTTCGGATTCGACCCCGGGCCGATGGTCGAGCTGCTGGAGTGGGCGGAGATCATCGACGGCGCCCAGTTCCCCAGCCCGCAGATGGCGGTGGGGCTGCGCGAGCCCGCGCTCCAGCTCATGACCGTCCTCGAGGCCAACCACGACCCTCAGCTCATCCCCGAGGTCATCCACCTCCTCCAGAGCCACACCCTCTCCGAGGTGGCCTCGAGGCCGATGATCCAGGAGCCCTTCCGGCCGCTCTTCGAGCGCCACCAGCAAAACCGCGAGGTGGTGCGCCGCAAGGCCTCGCTTGACCGAGGGGTGGTCTTCTTCGACGTGGCCGACGAGGGGCTCGACGCGATGAACAAGTTCATCGCCTACGACCTGTACCCCGACGCTCGGTACGTGGTGTGGGTCGGGTGCAGCCGGAAGAAGGCCAAGGTCTCCATCGGGAGCAATCCCTGGCGGCCCGAGCTCCGGAAGCACGACCTGTCGGCCATCGCCGAGCGATGGGGCGGTGGCGGGCACCCGGTGGTGGCGGCCATGAGCTTCAAGCCCGAGGAGCTGCCGCGTGCGCGCGAGGCGGCGCGCGCCATCGCCGAGGAGCTGCGCGCCGAGCCGGCGACGGTAAGCGTCTGAAGCGGGGGCCACTGCCGCCCTGACGACTGTGCTGCGGCCGCCGGGTCTCAACGGCTGCGGGCCGGAGAGTCTTCGACGTGGACCCCGGACGCGGCCCGCCCTGACTTACAGGACCGGGAACCCGCGGGCGCGGAGCATCCTCACCACCGGCAGCATCGGGAGGCCCTGCACCGAGGTGCGGTCCCCGTCGAGCGCGTCCACCAGGGCTTGGCCGCGGCGTTCGATCCGGTAGCCACCGGCGCAGCCCCGCCATTCGCCGGTGTCGAGGTACCGCTCGAGCTCCTCCGGCGAGACGGGGTGGAAGCGGAGCGTGACCACGTCCAGCTCCAGCTGCTCGTCGCCCCCGCCCACCAGCGCCACCGCGGTCAGCAGCCGGTGGCTCCGTCCGAGCAGCGAGGCCAGCTGGGCGCGCGCCGCCTCGCGCGAGCCGGGTTTGCCGAGCACCTGGCCGTCGACCTCGGCGAGCTGGTCCGCCCCGAGCACCAGCACCCCCGGGTGGCGGGCGGCGACCGCTCGGGCCTTGCGGAGCGCCAGCATCCGGACCGCCGCGTCGACCGCCGTCCCGGCGGGGAGGTCCTCCTCAACCCCGGGGGCCTCCGCGGTGTAAGGAATGCCCAGGCCGTCGAGCAGCGCCCGGCGCGCCGGAGAGGTGGAGGCGAGGAGCAACCGCATGGGGCGGAGGCTGTCTCACACGGGAGCGTCCTGCGCGGCAAGGCAGCTCGTCCGGCCGGGGCCCGAATCGGAGCCCACCCGGCCCCGCTGCGCTGCTGCCGTCGGGCCGTCTGTTAGATTGGTCGGCATGCTCCGCCGGCTCGGTCTCCTCTGTTTCCTCTGCGTGGCGTCTGCTTGCCACCGCGAGGCCCCGGCGGAAGCACCGGCGAAGACTGCGGCCAACAGCCCCGGTCTTCCCACGTCTCCCAGCCATCACCCCTCGCGCCCACCGCCGGTGGAGCCGCTGGCGGTGTGCGACGGGAGGGGACTGGATCCGCTGGACGCAGCCCGGGCCGCCTATGACGCCCGGGAGTACGACCGGGCTCTCTCCTGCGCCGCGGAGGCCTCGGCCCGCGCCCCGGACGAGCCGGACGCTCACAGCGAGCGTGGCGCGGCGCTCTCGGCCCTCGGGAAGTTCGACGAGGCGAAGCTCGCCTACGCGCGGGCGCTGGCGCTCGATCCCGAGCACCTCGACTCGCTGCTCGGCGCCGCGCACCTGTACGGGGTGAGCCTCCCCAGCAGCCGCGACAACGACGAGCTGGCCTTCGTCTACGCCGAGCGGGGGCGCCAGCTGGCGCGCGAGGCGGGCGACGGCGAGCTGGCGGCCCAGTTCGCGCTCCTCGGGGCCATGGCGGCCAACGACCTCGGCGAGGCGCAGACGGCGCTGGATCGCAGCGAGGAGGCCGCCGAGGAGCGCGGCAGCGACCCCGACGTGGCCTACGAGAAGGCGGTGGCGCTGTTCGAGCTCTGCCGCTTCAAGGAGGCGCAGGAGGCCTTCACCCGGTTGCTCTCGGACGACGAGCACGGAGCGCACGCGCACCAGCACCTGGCCCTGCTGCTCGAGCGTGACGGGAAGCTGGCCGAGGCCGACGCGCACTTCCGGAAGGCCCGTGAGCTGTCGCCGGACGACTTCCCCCCGCCGCAGCTCCTCCCGGAGAAGGACTTCCGGCGCGAGGTGGACCGCGCGATCGGCGGGCTCCCGCCCGACATGCGCAAGGATCTGGGCGGCGTGCCGGTGACGGTGGAGGACATCCCCAAGCCCGAGGACCTCCTGGAGGGAGACCCGCCCCTGTCGCCCACCATCCTGGGGCTGTTCCGCGGCCCACCCATCGGCGAGCCGTGCACCGCCGAGGACGGTCCGGTCTGCCGCTCGGTGGTGGTGTACCGCAAGAACCTGGCGCGGGCGGTGACCTCGCGCGAGGAGCTGCTGGAGCAGATCCGGGTGACGCTCCTCCACGAGATCGGCCACCTCCGGGGCGAGGACGACCTCGAGCTCGCCGCGCGCGGGCTCGAATGACCGCCGCCCAGGGCGGGGCGCTGCCGACGGTGCGGGTGTCGGCGGATGGCGCGCGCGCCCTCCGGCACCTCCGCCCGTGGGTGTGGCGCAAGGACGTGCTCGAGGCCCCCGCGGCGCCGGGTGGCTGGGTGGTGGCGGTGGTCGATCCGCGAGGTCAGCCCGCGGGACAGGCGCTGTGGGCAGAGAAGAGCCCGCTCGCGCTCCGGCTCCTCACCCGCCGACCTCCTTCGGAGGAGCCAGTGGACGCCGCCTGGTTCCGGGCGCGGCTCCAGGCGTCCATCGCCCGCCGCGCCTCGTGCGGCCGCGAGTCGCTGCGGCTGGTGCACGGCGAGGCCGACGGTCTGCCGGGGCTGTTCGTGGACCGGTATCGGGACCGCCTCGTGATTCAAACGCTCTCCGAGGGGATGGACACCCGGAAGGAGGGGCTCGCGGCGACGCTCGAGGAGCTGACCGGAGCGACGCAGGTCGTGTGCCGGGACGACGGGTCGGGGCGTGACTTCGAGCAGCTGCCGCGGGAGACCCGCGTCCTTCGGGGGCCGCGGGAGACCGAGGCGGAGTGGCGCGAGGGCGACAGCGTCTTCCGCACCGATCTGCTGCACGGCATGAAGACCGGCGCGTTCCTGGATCAGGCCGAGAACCACCTCCGGGCCGGGGAGCTCGGCCGAGGCCGCGCGCTGGATGCCTTCAGCTACCACGGTGGATTCGCCCTCGCGCTGTCGGCGCGATGCGACTCGGTGCTCGCGCTGGAGCAGGATCCGGCGGCGGTGGCACGCCTCCGCGAGAACGTGCAGCGGAACGGCCGCCGGAACGTGGAGGCGCGCGAGGCGAACGCGTTCGACGTGCTCCACCAGCTCGACCGGGACGGCGAACGGTACGACACGGTGGTGCTCGACCCGCCCGGCCTCGCGAAGCGCAAGGAGGGGCCGCGCACCGCGATGCGGGCGTACCGCGAGCTGAACGTGCGGGCGCTCCGGCTGCTCCGGTCCGGAGGGCTGCTCGTCACCTGCTCTTGCTCGGGGAAGGTGAAGCCTCCCGACTTCGAGGAGATGCTTCTCGGCGCCGCGGACGACGTGCGGCGGCCAGTCCAGATCCTCGAGCGGCGGGGGCCGGCGGCCGACCATCCCGCGCTGGGCGGGCTACCGGAGACGGAATATCTGAAGGCGTTCTTCGTCCGGCCGCTCTGAGGGCGGCGCGCGGCTCGTGGGCTCCCGCGCTCTGCCGTCGTCCCGCCGGCGCAGGAGCTCGCGCGTGACTCCGGCGTTCCGCGGTCGTTCCTTCCGGAGCAGGGAACGGCGCTCGTTC
>Ga0105104_10003462_pt1 | contig 11231 bp, 8 predicted proteins | sample PPLLaktember2015_3_FD_87034 | JGI IMG/M metagenome (GOLD analysis project Ga0105104, IMG submission 87034) | Freshwater sediment microbial communities from Prairie Pothole Lake near Jamestown, North Dakota, USA - PPLs Lake P7 Core (6) Depth... | ecosystem: Environmental > Aquatic > Freshwater >... | reverse complement strand
CTTCCAGCCAGCCTCCTTGCCCAGATCTTGATGGACATCCAATACTTCTGCCAGTTGATCCCCAACTTTGAAAACAGGGTTTAACGCGGTCTGCGGCTGTTGAAAGATCATCGAAATGCGGTTGCCGCGCACTTTGATCATTTCATTTTCGGGCAATTCGAGCAGGTTTTCGCCGTTCAGCAAAATCTCACCCTCGTCCACTCTCCCGGGTTTGGAGATCAGGCGCATGATCGAAAGCGAAGTAACACTCTTGCCACAACCCGATTCACCGACTAAGCCGAGCACTTCGCCGGGATACACTTCGAAGCTTACACCATCTACCGCGCGTACCACACCGTCTTCGGTATAGAAATAAGTCTTGAGTCCTTTTACTTCCAACAAAGGTTTGCTGTTGTTCATCTTACGATGCTCCCATGTTCAGGAATGAAGTCATTATAGCAAAGTTTTGTCCTTTTACCGGTTTACACGAAAAGACCAGGGGCTGATTAATTCAATAAGTCGGGTACAGCTTCAGGATTGGGCGAAGCGCGGCGGTGCATCCGGAGAATTATGGCTCACAGGCCGCCCCATAATCAAAGGTTTCGATATCTGCCAGTGCAGAGGAGGAAGAGGGGTCAAGTGTGAATCCACAAAAGCCAGGGCGGGTGGCAGCGACTTTGAGCCGCAAATAAAGGGGGATGGCTGGAATATCCGCCGCGAAGATTGCCTGCGCCTCCTGATGGAAAGTATATTCCGGATCGGTGGAAACGGTTTGGAGTGTTTTTTGACAGGCAGCATCGAAATTGGAATTTTCGTATCCGCTCATATTTGTACCAACCCAGTGATTCGATTCGCTGGGAATTTGCGCACTGGTAAACCAGCTGCACTGCGGCTCGAGGCTATTCACGCCAATGGCATATTCGGCGAGGTCAAATTGACGACCAAAGAGCGGACCCGCAGGACCCTGTGCATAATGGTCAGCTGCATTGGAGTAGATGACATTCAAACCAATGCCGCACTCCGCCAGCGACTGCGCAAAGATCTCTGCAACCTGATGACGCTGGGTTGCAGAGGTTGTGAAATAGTTAAGCACCAGGGGTGTATTGACCGGGACATTCGTAACTGTAAAAGCCTGGCGCGGCGTGGAAGGATCATTATCCTGATCGAGCCAGCCCACCTGTTCCAGGATCTGATTTCCGGAGACCGGATTAAACTCATAGGTTTGAATATTGGCGTTATGCAAGGGGTGATCGGATGGCAGATAACTATCAGGGACCTGTGAGAGACCGAACAGAACAGTATCCACCACTTTCTGACGATCAAGACATACGGCAATTGCCTGACGTGTCCGTTTGTCGCCAAAGTAATCGGGGCGATCCTTCTTTGCATCGAAGCCATCGTCATACGACGCAGGCGCAATTCCCATCCCCAGCCATTCCATGACCATCGTTTGAGCAGTAAACAAATCGGCCTGATTATCAAGCTGCAACTGTTGGAGCAAGCCCACCTGGCCATCGAGCCGGGTGGAGGGATCGAGCACATCACAGGTCCCATCCACAAGTGCGCTCACGGCCGCCTCGGCCTCCGGGAAAATCAGAAAGGTTAATTCATCAAACTTTGGCAACCCGCTGCCCGCCCGGAAATAATTGAGATTCTTAATGAGATGCAAGCGCTGGCCTGCTTCCCATTCATCAATGATATAAGGTCCCCATCCGAGCGGCAGTTGTGACGACACATCGACTTGTAAAAGTTGATCGGGTGGAAATTCGCTCCAGGCGTGTTCAGGCAATGGCATCCAAAAATTGGTGTAGTAATCAGGGTCGATAAAACCGGGCTTGCCCCACCATTGGATCGTCTGCTCATCAGCGGCTTCATACGTCGCTGTACGATCTACAAGGAATTTTGAACCCGGCGTTGTCTCATTCGAAGCTATCCCAAACGAATAGATCGAATCACTCGTTGTCAGAGGCGCGCCATCTGACCACATCAGTCCTTCGAGCATGGTAAAGGTAACGACCATTTGATCCATTTGGAGGCTGCTGGAACCATCATAGGTGATCGCGCAATCATCACTGCGACAACCACTCGGGCGCACCTTTACCCCTGTGTCCAGCAGCACAAGATTGCCGCTTGAATCGACAACTTCTGAACCCGCATTGACGGTAATGGGAGTTACCTGCGCGTCGCCATCTTCAAGGCTTGGAGCTTTCTCGAGGATGATCGCCTCATATCCGTAATCCACAACATCCATGGGACCGTCATAAATCGCGGAGAGAACACTACGCGCCGCGGAATTGAGGTTACCGTAAGGATAAAGAGTGGTTGGCTCTTCACCCAGGCACACATTCAGTGAACGTATGGCAGGTGTCGGCGTGGCAAGGGGTGTTGGCGTCGGCGTCCTGGCGACAAAAGGGGTCACCGTTACCTCCGGCGCGCAAGCAGGCAGTGTCAGCGCAAGAATTAAAAAAGGAAGTAAAGCTTTTATAAAATTTTTCATGCAACCTCCTTCTAGATTTTAGTCGTATTTTGGGATTTTTTGAGGACGAACATCAATAACAGAAGGAGCATGAGTATGCCAAGCCCAATGACCCAGACAGGAACGCCGCTCCCGCTCTGACCCTCCGCCTGCTGAGGCGTTACAACGGGCGTCAGCGTCCCACGCGGGATTTTTACACTTGCAGCATTGGAGGCAGCGAGTTCCGTTTTGTCATCCCACAGATCGTTTTCGCGCAGGATGAAGGCGGTCACACGCCAGGCCTCCTCCTCGGTCAGACTGCCGGGCTTCCAAAAGGGCATGACTGCCCGGACGTATGCGTTGAGTTGGGCAGCATCAGAAAACTTGCCCAGGGCCTCCGGCCCGATGACAGCGGGGATTTTCTTTGGGAGTGTAAAGCCGCTTTCATAAGGATTTGCGCCATGGCAGCCACTTTCCCAGCAATATTCTTCTTCAGATGGATATGTCGCACGAAACTCATCGGTCAGGCCCTGCCCCTTATCGCCATGGCATGGCATGCAGGAAAGCCAATAGACCTGTGCGCCGCGATCGCCCTGGGAAGGCGAGGCAGGCAGGGTTGGTTCTGCAAGCCGATCCGGGGTGGGTGTAGTCTCCGCCTGCACCATAGCTGAATCAGCGGTGCTACTATCGAAGAATAGCCCTGCAAAAAGCAGGGCTATTCCGAAGGGCAGCAAAATGAACTTTAGGAGGGTTTTCTTCTGCACAAAGATCTAGATCTTGCCGCGCAGCCGTGGGTCAAGCACATCGCGCAGGGCATCACCGACCAGGTTCCAGCTCATTACGAATAACACCAGTGTGATCGCCGGCCAGGCGATAATGTACCAATATGTATCCAGGCTGGTGATCCAATTGCGGGCGAAGGCAAGGATCTGTCCCCAGTCGGCATAACCGACTTCCGTACCAATTCCCAGGAATGATAGTGCAGCAAATGAAATCGTCACGGTTCCGATATCGAGGGAAGCAAGCACCAGCGTTGGAAAGATGGCGTTTGGCAGGATGTGGCGGAACAGGATGCGACTATCCTTTACACCGATGACGCGCGCTGCCATCACATAATCACGTTCCCTCACCGACAGGATATCGCCGCGGATGATGCGCGCATAGCTCATCCATCCAAATGCAATGAGGGCGATCATCGCCGGCAAGAGGCTACGTCCGATCACAGGCGTAAGCACCGCCGCAAGGATGAGTGTCGCCATCAGGCTGGGCAGGACATATAATATGTCCACGATGCGCATGAGGACATTGTCCACCCAGCCGCCATAAAAGGCCGATGTGGAGCCTACTACAATACCCAGTAGCAGGGTGGTAAAGACGACGATCAGGCCGGTCTTGAACGCCGTGCGCGCACCCCAGATGACACCATAATAGATATCGTACTGGCCCTGGGCCGTCCCGAAAATATGGACCCATTCATCTTTACCGGTCACTGCTTTCCACCAGAAGGGAAGCTCTGGCGGTCTGGATCTCCATTCCGTACCCATGGGCTGGGGTTGTGCTCTGAAGCCGTCACGAGGGATCTTATAGGGATCATTGGGGTTCAAGGGCGGAGCCAGAATTGGAGCAGCCAAAGCAAGCAGCACGAAAAAAGTGATTAAGATCGTACCAGTAATGGAAGCAGGCGTCTTGAGAAGCCCCAGCAAAATCCGATAGTTGTCAGGTCCGAGAAAACGCTCTAACCGACTAATCTTGCGGGTGGCAACCGCTTTTCCTAGAAGTTCATTATCAGCAGTGGGAGTTTGAATTGTCATTTTATCTCTCCTTATGCCAAACGTACACGCGGATCAACGACAGCATAGAGAACGTCAACGACCAGGTTTGCGACGATCAGGATCAATCCATTGAACATTGCCAATCCAAGAACGGTGATGACGTCCAACTGAGCCGAAGCCTGCGCAGCCGCGGAACCGATCCCTGGGTAATCAAAGACAGTTTCGGTGATAATCACGCCAGCCAGCAAGCCAACCACTTGCACACCTGCCAGTGTCACTACCGGGAGCATGGCATTCGGCCGGGCATGCTGATAGATGACATTACGTTCCGGCAGACCCTTGGCTCGCGCCGTAACGACATATTCCTGGCGCAGGGTCTCAAGCATGGAGCCACGCGTCACGCGCACGAAAGTTGCCCAGCTGATATAGGAAAGCGTCAGGATGGGCAGGATCATGTGACGTAAGGCATCCAGGAAAACATCAAAGCGTCCGTTGAGCAGGGCATCAATCGTCAACAGCGAGGTATAGTGATTAAACTGACTGCTTGATATCACCTGGCTATAGGTATCGGAGAGACGCCCGGGTGGAAACCACTGGAGGTTGGCATAAAAGAACAGCAAGGCCAGCAAGCCGAATACAAAGATGGGCACAGAGGTGCCAACAATACTAAAGATACGCGCCACCTGGTCTATGACTCCATTATGATGGACCGCCGCCTGCACCCCCAGCCAGATACCGGGTATGATCACCGGGATCACCGCCCAAATCGTGAGGTCCAGTGTATTGGGAAAACGACGCTCGATCAATTTGATCACCGGCTGGGAGGTTGTCTTCGACCAGCCAAAATCACCGAAGAGAATACCGCCCTCGCGTGCTCCCGAGATCGGATTTTTCGTGCCGACCAGCCAGTTCCAATATTGCACATACATGGGACAATCCAGGCAATAGCGTTTAATAATGCCTGGAATCATATTATCGTTTTTGGGGACATCGCGCGTATACAGTGCGGCACGCTCGATCGGTTGCAAGAATTGCAGCATGCCAAAGATGAGCACCGACACACCAAAAAGCAGGAGGGGGACCAACAGCAACCTGCGAATAATATATGTTGTCATAGCTAACCTCAAATTTACTTTCTAAATTTTGACATCCGAAGTAAGCCTAATCCATATTATGCCCACTTCGCAGGACAAAATTTGAATTTGAGGAGGCCCCTCTGGGGCCTCCTCATTATCTATCGCTTCTTCTCAACAAAGACTACTCTTCATAGAAGGTGTAGTAGTATTCGTTGGGGAAGATCGGGTTCAGAATGATACCCTTTACATAGCGAGGGTAGAACTGATGGCTGGTGGCGGTCGCCAACAAGACGGTTGGAACCTGTTCGTAGTAAAGCGCATTGGCTTCTTCATAGATCGCCTGGCGCTCAGCCGGATCGGTCGCAGAGACGCCTCTGTTGAGGATATCTCTGAACTGCTCCATTAGTTCGTCGGGCAGAGCCTGGCGCGCCGCATACGTACCGACCATATAGGGCTGGTACCAGTTGTGCGGGTCGTGAATATCTTCCAACCAGCCACTCGTAAAGTATGGCGCCTCCGAGGCACGCAGGGTGCGCAGGAAGGTCGGCCACGGCAAGCCAACGGTCTCAACTGCAAAGAGTTCATTGATCGTGGCAAGATTGGCAGCGATGATCTCTGAAATGACCTGGCGGGAGGTATTGCCCTGGTTGTACAGAGCCTGCAGGCGGAAGCCGACCGTCCAGACATCACCTTCGGGGTCATCACCGGCCGGAATACCGTCATGATCGACGTCAGCCAGCTTGAATTCCTCAGTGGCCTTGTCAAGATCAAACGTATAGACCGGGGCATCAGCCTGATAACCAGGCATGCCAGCGCGAGCTAACACGGGCTGTTGAACTGCTTCACCCTCGAAGACGTCGCTGATGTAAACATCCCAGTCAAAGCTGTAGGCAAAGCCCTTGCGGACGTGGATATCTGAGAAGAAGTCCAGCGGAATGCCATTGCCATCCAACTGACCGGAACCAACATAGTTGGAAGTTTCAGCAACATTAAAGGTAAAGAAGAGGTCCTGACTGATCAATTGTGGGCGGCCAATGTACAGGCGCATCGGCAGGCTTTCATCAACCACTTCACATTCCTTGTAGGTGTTAGTCGCCAGATCAAATTCACAGCGTTCACCCACCATCTCATCCACCTGGCTGCGGTTTTCGGCGGGAACGTCAACGTAATCTGCGTCACCAGCCTGCAGCATCGTGAAGCGAGTGCCCCACTCTTCTACAGACTTGATCACAACGCGCTCGAGCTTGGCAGGTTCGCGCCAGTAATTATCGTTGCGAACCAAAACAACCTCTTCGCCCTGTGTCCAGTGATCGAACATGAAGGGGCCCGTACCATTCATGATGGTGGTCAGCGGGTCACTCTCAGAAGGAACGGCATAGAAATTCTGCCAGGTATCGCAGGAGCCATCCCAGCCACCGTTGGCAACTGTCCAGTCCTGGTCCATCACGGAACCCCAGGTCTGGGCAATCGTGGGCAGGAAGGGACCCCAGGGTTGAGCCAGGGTCATGGTAACGGTGCCAGCGGCATCATCAGCCACGATCGCGGCAGTGACTTTTTCGCAGGCCGCTTTCAAAGCTTCGGCATCAGCACCACCCAGGGCAGCCGGATCATCTGCCAGGGCTCCAGTATCATCCACCAGGAGGGAGATGTCATCCACACCAACGCCAAAGAACGGTTCTGCCAGCAGCCATTGCGGGCCGCTATAACCACCGTAAAGCAAGCCGCGCTGGTAGGAGTAGGCGACATCGCTGGGGGTCATATCCGCACCATCGTGGAACTTCACACCCTCACGGATTTGGAAGGTGTAGACGAGACCGTCGTCAGAGAGTTCCCAGGATTCAGCCAGCATCGGAACAAATTTATCGGTCGCCTCCCCATCATAGAAAATCAGGGTTTCGTAGACGTTCTGGATCACCTCAGCACCGGCGGTCTCATAAGCCAGGGCCGGATCCAATGTCTCGGGTTCGCCGATCTGGACACTGACAAAGGTCGTCGGGTCCTTGGATGTGAACCCACTGGGAGCAGGCTCGTCAGTTGCAGCAGGCTCATCAGTTACAGCAGGCTCGTCGGTACCTGGTACAGGAGGCTGGGTCGCAGGTGCGCCGCCGCCACAAGCTGACAAGATCATGCTTGCCAGGACCAACAAGCTCAGTAAAGCAAACAGTTTACGCATTTTTCTTCTCCTCACAAAATTTGAAGGGTTTATCGAAAACGTACTTACATTTGAATAGTAACGATCCGTGTCTTACCTGAAACAACCACCTCCTTTCAAATTAGCCTACTATAAAAACCTTTCCGCAAAAAAACAGGCAACGAAATGACCCGGTTTAATTTCCCGGAATTCGGGCCGGGTCTCCGCACAGATCGCTTCTGCAATGGGACACCGCGTACGAAAACGACAGCCAGATGGCGGATTCACCGGGGAGGGAACATCACCCTGGAGAATCGTGCGTTTCCGTTTCGCATCTGCAATTGGGTCAGGGATGGGCACAGCTGACAACAGTGCCTGCGTATATGGATGGAGGGGTTTTGCATACAACTCGTCCCGTGACGTCAGTTCAACGATCACACCCAGGTACATCACTGCCACGCGGTCACTGATATGCTTGACCATCGAAAGATCATGCGCAATAAAGAGATAGGTCAGATTAAACTGTTCCTGCAGTTCTTCGAGCAGGTTAACCACCTGCGCCTGGATCGAAACATCCAGGGCCGAGATGGGCTCATCGCAAATAATAAATGAAGGCTGCAATGCCAGAGCACGTGCAACACCGATACGTTGCCGCTGTCCACCTGAGAATTCATGCGGATAACGGCTGGCAAAGGCCGGGTTCAAATTGACCACATCCAACAGATGCTGAACACGCTCGTTGATCTCTGCGCCCGTGGCAACGTTATGGACCATAAGCGGTTCACCTACCAGTTGGGCAACCGTCATACGCGGATTCAGGCTGGCGTACGGATCCTGGAAGATCATCTGCATCTTGCGACGCATTTGGCGCATCTGCTCGCCCTTCAATTTCACCAAATCCGCTCCGTCGAAAATAACGTTTCCAGAGGTGGGTTTATAAAGTTGAAGTATGGTTCGTCCGGTTGTTGATTTACCGCAGCCCGATTCCCCCACCAATCCCAAAGTTTCACCGCGCTTGACGTCAAAGCTGATACCATCCACTGCGCGGACCGCTCCCACCTGGCGCTGGAACACTCCGCGATAGATCGGAAAGTGCATCTTCAGATCTTCAACATGGAGCAATATATCGTTATTGTTTACTTCTTTGGTGACCATTAGCGATGTCTCCCGGTCTTTGTATCTACCCAGCAAGCTGCACGGTGATCAGGTCCAACCACGAGCAGTGGAGGATTTTCCTTCCAACAATGCTCGATTGCCCATTTACAACGCGGCGCAAAAGGGCAGGCGTCCGGCTTCTGATAGAGAACAGGCGGAAGACCATCAATGGAAAATAATTTCGCGCGCTCTTTTTCGTCTACACGAGGCAGGCTGCCGAGTAAGCCAATCGTATAAGGATGTTCAGGGTTGGCATACAATTCCTTGACCGGCGCTTCCTCGATAATATAACCACCATACATGACAAGAACGCGCTGAGCCAAACCAGCGACAACACCCAGATCATGTGTGATCCAGATAATTGCCATCCCAAGCTCATCACGTAACCGTTTGACCAGATCCATAATCTGCGCCTGGATGGTCACATCCAGTGCAGTAGTCGGCTCGTCGGCAATTAAAATTTGAGGGCTGCACGACAAGGCCATTGCGATCATTACACGCTGGCGCATGCCGCCGGAATACTGGTGAGGGTAATCATTCAAGCGATCTTTCGCGTTCGGGATGCCCACCATAGATAACAATTCAGCTGCGCGTTCACGAGCCTGATTCTTGGTCATGCCAATATGTAACATCAGAGGCTCTTCCAGCTGACGACCAATGGTCAAGACGGGATTCAATGAAGTCATCGGATCCTGGAAGATCATCGCGATCTGGGCGCCACGAACATGGCGAATCTCTTCTTTTGACATCTTGATTAAGTCTTGTCCAGCAAACATGGCTTTCCCCGCTTCTACTTTTCCAGGAGGGGATGGGATTAATCCCATCACCGATAACATTGTCACACTCTTGCCACACCCACTTTCACCCACCACCCCTAACGTTTCACCTTCTGCTAACCCGAATGAAACACCATTGACTGCGTGTACTACTCCATCCGGGGTTCTAAATGTCGTTTCAAGCCCTTGCACATCAAGAATGAAGTCGGGCATCCGTATATTCCTTTACTACAATGGAGTACTAGAACTAGCACTTCTAAAGTGCCAAGCAGATAGAATTATACCTAATTCCCTAAGTGCGTCAACGTTAATACAATTGTAGGACAACCGTAGGGCAGCCGAATCCCAAAAGACAGTTCTAGAGAACTGCTTTAGACCATTCCTGAGTAGGATACTCAAAATAGTAATCTTTGAAAATCTTTGAAAATCGTTGAAAATTTTTTCATCTTTTTCTTTTGTTGACAGCCCCTTTTCGAGACGGTAGAATGACTTTACTCATCCACGCTCTTCGGAGGCTAAAATGTTAAGAGAATTCAAGGAATTCGCCATGCGCGGCAATGTGATGGATCTGGCCGTCGCAGTGATCATCGGTGGCGCATTCGGAAAGATTATCACTTCACTTGTGAACGATATGTTGATGCCACTGCTTGGGCTTGTTCTCGGCGGGATCAACTTCAGTGAGCAGGCCGTCGCAGTGGGGAATGCGGTTGTGAAGTGGGGCGCGTTCGTTCAATCCATTCTTGATTTCATCATTATTGCCTTTGTGATCTTTTTACTCGTGCGCGCGCTGAACCGTTTGAAGAGACAGGAACCCACCACACCGACCACAAAGGAATGTCAGTTTTGCTTCACAATCATTCCTCTTAAAGCCACCCGCTGCCCGAACTGTACCTCAGAACTCAAATAATCCAATAGGCCGGGCGGGTACTGCCCTGCGGGGCGCCCGCCCTTACTTTCTCTTATGGAATTTCTTGACAAACTCAACAAGCAACAACTGAACGCGGTCACAGCAGGGAACGGGCCCATTTTAGTGGTGGCCGGCCCCGGGTCCGGGAAGACACGCGTGCTGACCCAACGCATCGCCTATCTCATCGCGGTGGAGGGAGTCCGGCCGTGGCAAATCCTGGCGGTCACCTTCACGAACAAGGCCGCCAAAGAGATGCAGGCGCGCGTCAAATCCCTGCTGCCCGATCAAGCCATCGAAGGCATCATGCTCGGGACGTTCCACTCCATTTGCGCGCGCATTTTGCGGCGAGAGGCGGAGCATCTGCCCATCGAGTCGAACTTTGTCATTTTCGACACCGACGACCAGGAACGGATCGTGAAGACGGTGATCCGTGAAATGAATATCAATGAGAAGTTATACCGTCCGGCAAGCGTACATGCCGCGATCTCACGCGCCAAGAATGAGCTGATCGGGCCCGACGAATATCCAGCCACAACCTATCGCGACGAAATCGTGAAGCGCGTCTACGTGGAATATCAAAAGAGGCTCATCGCCAGCAATGCCGTGGACTTTGATGACCTGCTGGTGTATGCCGCCCGCCTGTTGGAAGACAATCCAACTGTACGCGATAAATACGCGCAGCGCTTCCGCCATGTGCTTGTGGATGAATTCCAGGATACGAACCTCGCCCAATATGCACTGGTGAGACAACTTGCTTCTCATCATAAAAATGTGTTTTGCGTTGGAGACCAGGACCAGAGCATCTATTCGTGGCGCGGTGCGGACTGGCGCAACGTCCAGCGTTTCGAACAGGATTTCCCTGACTCACAAACCATCCTGCTCGAACAAAATTATCGTTCGCGCCAAAACATTCTCAACGCCGCCATGGGTGTGATCGATCGCGCTCTGAACCGCAAGCGCAAGAAGCTCTTCACGGATCG
>Ga0105104_10003461_pt1 | contig 11233 bp, 7 predicted proteins | sample PPLLaktember2015_3_FD_87034 | JGI IMG/M metagenome (GOLD analysis project Ga0105104, IMG submission 87034) | Freshwater sediment microbial communities from Prairie Pothole Lake near Jamestown, North Dakota, USA - PPLs Lake P7 Core (6) Depth... | ecosystem: Environmental > Aquatic > Freshwater >... | reverse complement strand
AGAAAAGAAAGAGATTGGCTTAATTTAGATTTAGAATGGCTTAGTGTATGCCAAGCATTAATTAGAATAAAACCTATTATAAATGGAAAAGAGTTATTAAGTAGTGGGGCAGATGAAGAAGAACAAAAAGCTAAAGATTTAGGGTTACCTATATTTATTTTTAATACATTAGAAGAAATGGAAAATTTCTTTATTAAATATAATAACGGAAATATTTAATTAAATTTATTTCAATAAGAAATAATAAAAGGTTTACCTAGGTAAACCTTTTATATTTTATTCATATAATAAAAAATAATAAATTTTATGATTATAAATATTGAACAACGTCAAGGACAACTTATTATTTCTTATATAAATAAAGAAGGAAATATTTCTTACAAACAATTAAATGTACCTGTTGAATTTCAATATGAATATTTATATGCAAAACAAAATTCTAGAGCATTAACAAATATAAGATCATGGGATAATAAAGGTGTTATTAAAGTTCCTTCTTCATTTTTGTCTAAATTTAGAATACAAGAATTTTTTGTTGATGCTGGAGAAGAATTAACAGCTTCTTTATTTGAAAATAATATGCCTAATTTATATTCTTGTGATATTGAAGTTGATGTTACTGATGAAGGTTTTTCAGAAGCAAAAGATGCAGCAAATAGAATTAATACAATAGCATGGTGTCATTATCCAGATGTTATTGTATTTGGTTTAAAACCATTAACAGGAGATCAATGTGCTATAATAGAAAAAAAAATAAATGAACATATAAAAAAATTAAATAAAAAATATCAATTTGTATATAAAGTATATGATAATGAAGCAACAATGCTTCATGATTTTTTATATAATTATGCTAGACTTGTCCCGTTAATAACAGGCTGGAACTTCTGGGGGTATGATTGGAGATATATTTATAATCGTTGTAAAAGACTTAATTTAGATATATCATGGATGTCTCCTACTAAACAATGGTATACTCATAGAATAAAAGAAAGAGGAAAACGAGCAGATATAATGCTTCCTCAACATAAATTAATTGTAGACTATTTAGAAATATATAAAAAATGGGATAGAGTTATAGATCCTAAAGAAAATAATACTTTAGATTTTGTTGCTGAATCTGCTTTAGGTGTTAAAAAAGTTAAATATCCAGGAACGTTTCAAGAATTATATAATAAAGATTTTGATAAATATGTATTTTATAATGCTATTGATGCAGTACTAGTTGAAGAAATACATAATAAAATAAAAACAATGGGCACTTTTTTAGGATTAGGAAATATTACAAGAGTAGAAGCAATGAATGCATTTTCTCCTATACAAATGTTAGAAGCAACACTTGCTAGATATGCGTATAAAAGAAATAAAATATTTCCTAAAAATAAACAAACATCAGAAAGAGAAAGTTATGAAGGAGCTTTTGTTTATAAGCCAACCCCTGATTTATATGAATGGGTAGTATCATTTGATTATGCATCATTGTACCCTACTATTATGAGACAATTTAAAATATCTATTGAAAATTTTGTTACAAAAAATTCATCTTATAAAACTAATTTAAATCAAATAAAATGTGTCAGTGGTGCAATATTTGATAAAACAGTTGAACCATTCTTATCTGAAATTTTAACAAATTATTATTCACAAAGAAAACAAGCTAAAAAAATAAGTCAATTAGCTGAAAAAGAAGCAGATAGTTTATTAAAAATACTTAATGAAAGAAAAAATAAAATATCAGCTTTAATTTAAATTAAATTAAATTAAATTTTATCTTAAAATAAAAAATTAAATTTTGTTAAAAAGAATAAATAAAATACTAAAAGTATTTATGAATATTTTTGATACTTTATTATTAAAAACAATATAGTTTATTTAATAATAAGAGATTTATTATTCAATTTACTTTCCTAAAATTAAAATAATAATTAAAATAAATATGACAGAAAATTTATATAAAGAAAATGAATTAATAGAAAAAGGTTTAGAATATTTTAAAAATGATTTATTATCAACAAATGTATGGATCAAAAAATATGCACTTAAAAATAAAAATGGACAATATTTAGAATTATCTCCTGAAGATACTATAAAAAGAATAACAAATGAAATCTATAGAATAGAATGTAAATATGAAAATCCTTTATCATATGAAGAAATATATAATCATTTAAAAGATTTTAAAACATTTATATTTGGAGGTTCTATTCTTTATGGTATAGGAAATAACAATTCTAAATCATCTTTAGGTAATTGTTTTTTTATTAATAATGAAGCTGATTCATACGGCGGTATATTTAATACAGATGAAAGTATAGCTCAATTAATGAAAAGAAGAGGAGGTGTTGGGGTTACACTAGAACATTTAAGGCCGTCAACAGCAGAAGTGAATAATGCAGCACAATCTTCAACTGGTGCTGTTTCATTTATACATAGATTTTCGAATACAACTAGAGAAGTTGCCCAAGATGGTAGGAGGGGGGCTTTAATGGTTACATGCGATATAAGACATCCGAATATAGATGATTTTATAATTGTTAAAAATGATTTAACTAAAGTAACTGGAGCTAACATTTCTGTTAAAATAACAGATGAATTTATGAAAGCAGTAGAACAAGATCAGGATTATATATTATGTTGGCCTATAAGAGATAAACAACCAGAAATAAATGAGCATATAGTATATAATAAAATATTAAAAATAAATGATGGAAGTTATATTAAAAAAGTAAAAGCTAAAGAACTTTGGAATTCTATAATAAAACAAGCCCATAAAAATGCAGAGCCTGGAATTATGTTTTGGGATAAAATGACAAATGATGGACCTCAGGATATGTATAAAAATTTAGGATTTAAAACAATGGGGACAAATCCATGTATATCTGGAGATACTTTAATAGCTGTAGCGGATGGAAGAAATGCTGTTAGTATTAAACAATTATCTGAAGAAGAAAAAGATGTACCTGTTTATTGTCTTAATGATAAAGGAAATATTGAAATACAGTTAATGAGAAATCCTAGAATAACAGGATATAATCAACCAATATATGAAGTTATATTAGATTCAGGAGATTCAATTAAATGTACAGGAAATCATAAATTAAGGCTTAAAGATGAATCATATAAAGAAGCAAAGTATTTAAAATATGGTGATAGTTTACACATATCAACAATTTCTTATAGCTCTATTGTTTTTAATAAAAATAAATATAGATGGATAAAAAGTGGTAATAAAATTTTTGGTAAAGGATTATCTGAACATCGTTTAATATATGAATATTATAATAATACTAAAATTAATAATGGATTTGTGATTCATCATAAAGATTATAATTCATTAAATAATAATATTAATAATTTAGAGATGCTTTTAAAATATGATCATGATATTTTACACTCAAAAAATATGATTGGTAAAAATAATCCTTATTATAAAATGAGTGAAGAAGCAAGACGAAAATTTCATGAAAATAGTACATTTCCAGGAATATCTAATCCTAATTATTCTGGTATAAGTAATTATAAATTATATAAAGAAATAATATTATTAACTAAAAAAAATAAAAGAAAAATTACATCATCGGAATGGTATAATCATGCAAAAACAATAAAATATCCAGCTGTTTTAAACTATAACTTTAGAAAAGGCAATTTAATGTTTAATAGAGCTGCTATATTTTTAAAATATGATTATATTAATGTAGATCCTAGAACTGTTAAGAGATATGTTAAAGTTTTACAAGATGGTTATAATGCTAAAATAATAGATAATATTTTATTAGTTGAAAAAATTTGTGAAGAATGTGGAAAAGTATTTTGGACAAAATATAATACAAGAGAACATGCATATTGTTCAAAAACCTGTGCAAATTTATATATTAATAAAACAACAAATACAAATATTAAAAGAACTAATAAAATTAATAAAACATATAAACAAAAAGCTGAAAAAAATATTCAATATCAACTTAAATTTTATAATGAACTTAAATTTAAATTAAAAAGAGATCCTTATATTAAAGAATGGGCTAAAATATGTAAAGAAAATAATATATCTAGTAGATTAAATACAAAAAATGGATTAAAAAATTGGAAAGAACTAAAAACTTATGCAGAATCGTATAATCATAAAATTATTAGCGTTAAATTATGTGGATATGAAAATGTTTATAATGGCACAGTTGATAAATATCATAATTTTTTTACTGTATTTAAAAAATTTGATAAAATAAATCAATTTAATCAATATATTATTAATCAGAAAAATTGTGGAGAAGTTGGATTAAATCATAATGGTACTTGTATTTTAGGTTCAATAAATCTTTTTAGTATTGTTGATAAAAATTTTACTACTAATGCTAAAATAAATTGGAATAGATTAGAAAAAATATCTAGAATAAGTCAAAGACTTATGGATGATATTATAGATTTAGAAGAAGAAAAAATTAATATTATTATAGAAAAAATAAAAAAAGATTCTGAAGATGAAAAAATTAAAAGAAATGAAATTGATTTATGGATAAATATTTTAAATACTCTAAAAAATGGTAGAAGAACAGGATTAGGAGTATTAGGATTGGGTGATATGTTTGCTGCTTTAGGAATAAAATATGGGTCTAAAGAATCAACTAATATTGCAGAAAAAATTCAAAAAATAATAGCAATCAATTCATATAAAGAAAGTATATTATTAGCAAAAGAAAGAGGATGTTTTCCTATTTGGAATTTAAATTTAGAATCAGGAAATCCTTTTATAACAAGAATAATAAGTAATAATTTTAATAATGAAGAATATAATGATTATACTAAATACGGTAGAAGAAATATAGCAAATATTTCAATTGCACCAACCGGTACTATTTCTATATTAGCACAAAATACATCTGGTATTGAACCTGTTTTTAAAATTTATTATAGAAGGAGAAGGAAAATAAATCCAAATGAAGAAGGATCAAAAGTTTCATATGTTGATCAAAATGGAGATTCATGGGAAGAATATAATGTTATTCACTATCCTTTTATTGATTGGTATATACATTCAAGAAAAGAATTTTTTAAAAATTTAATTTTAAAAGATAATGAAATTATAGAAGATTTATCTTTTTATAATATTTTAAATAAATTTAAAAATATGTCTGAAGAAAATTTAAATAAATTAATATCTGAATCACCTTGGGCTAAAAGTGAATCACATGATATTGATTATTTAGAAAAAATAAATATGCAAGGAGCTATTCAAAAATATGTTGATCATTCAATTAGTGTAACTAACAACTTACCTGAAAAAATAACTTTGCAAGAAGTTAATGATATTTATTTTCATGGTTGGAAAGTTGGGTGTAAAGGTCTTACAATTTATAGAGAAGGTTCAAGATCAGGAGTTCTTTTAACAGGAAAAGAAGAAAAAAGTAATGATTTTAAAGATTCTAACGCTCCTAAAAGACCTAAAGTATTAGAATCAGATTATTATGTTGCAAAAGCAAATGGAAAAGAGTTTGCTGTTATAATTGGTTTATGGCCTAATACTAATAAGCCGTTTGAAATATTTGCTTTTGAGAATCCTCCGATGAATAAAAATACAAGAGGTAAAACAATTAAAGTTAAAAAAGGCCATTATAAATTTATAAATGGAGAATTTGAAATTGATAATATTCAATTAGCAGCAGAAAGAATAGAAGAAAGAACATTAACTTTATCTGCATCTATGTTATTAAGGCATGGAGCCCCAATAAAACATGTTAATAACGTTATTAAAAAGATAGATGAAAATATAACATCATTTTCATCTGTTGTTAGAAGATGTTTATCTAAATATATTGAAGAAGAATTAAATGGGGAAAATTGTCCTGAATGTGGTGAAAAATTAATAATGCAAGATGGATGTGTTAAATGTTTAAATTGCACATATTCTAAATGTAGTTAAGATATAAAAGTTTTAAAAAAGTCATAATAATTTATTATGACTTTTTTAATTATTAATTTATTTTATTAAGTTTTGTTTCATATATATATAATATAAAAATAAATTTTAAAAAATAAATTTATAAAAAATGAAAATAGTTCGAGAAAGTTTATTAAATTTGGCCTTTGAAAACAAAATATATGAAAATATGGACCAAGCAAAAGCAATTTTAAAAAAACAAAACGTACCTGAAAATGACCCTAGATTTTTAGAGTTAAGAGAATTATTAGGGGTTGCTAAAGAAAGTGATTTAGTAAATAAATATGGACCAAAAAAAGGCAAGGAAAAATTTAAAAATCAAAAAGGGCGTATTGGATATATTGGAAAATTTACAAAATGGATTTTTAAAGAACATGAAGATTTTGATAGGTTAAAGGAAGTTTATGATGTACTTATAAATCATCCTAAACAGGTACCTAATATTGATTCATTTAAAACTATAGAAGAATTATATGATTTTTTACAAAGTTCAGAAATAAGTAATAATGTTAAACATACAATTGATATATTGCCTAGATCAGCTAAAAATGCTGCTACACCTAAATTAGAAAAATTATTAGAATTAAATATTCAATATTTAAATGATATAAAAGATTTTTATGCTAAAAAGGGTGTAAAATTTAAAACAGCAGAAGAGTTATATAAAGTTACTTATGATTTAATACAAAATTTATCTGGAGAATTTAATCTTAATGCTATTAAAAGAAAAATTAAAGAAACAAAATCTAATGTTGATATATGTTATGAAACTGCAGATTTATTAGTTATTAGACCATTAGATTATCAAACATCATGTGCTTTAGGATCAAAATCTTGGTGTATCTCTACATCACAAAATTATTGGGATTCATATGCTGATGTTTTTTCAAATCAATATTTTATATATGATTTTACTAAACTAATATCAGATAAAAGATCAATGATTGGAGTAACTGTAAATCCTGATTCTACATCATCTAAGCCTAGTTTTAAAGCATCACATTTTAAAGATGATTCTGTAGCACCTGTAAGTTATATTGAAGAAATATTTAGTAATTTATAAAAGAATTTATATGAATGGATTTAAATAGCATATTAAAGCCTAAAAGTGAAAAAGAGATAATTGATAGTGCATTTAATTTAGACGATCCTAATGATATGTTAAATGCTGCTATTAAAATAAAGAATAAAAAAATATTAGATGAAGCTTTTAGACGAGGTGCAATTTTATCTATGTTAAATATAGATAATATAAAAAATAATGAGGATATAATTAAAATGATAATTGATAGTCCTTATTTAAAATTATTAGAAACAACAAATACATATAAATTAATTAATAGAGCTATTAAATTTAAATTTGAAGATGAAGTAATAAAATTAATAAGACAAATAAATCCAAATAATAAAAATTTAATTATATTAGTATGGGCTATTGGTTTTGGATTAAAAAAATTAACAAAAGAAATATTAAATGATAAAAGAGTAGATCCTACTTTAGAAGAAGAATCAATAGCTGAAGCTTTATCTATAGCCATTAGTAGAAAGGATAATGATATTTTAAAATTATTGTTAAATGATAAAAGAATAAATCCTTCTGCTGGAAATAATAGGCCATTTAATACTGCTGAAGTTTATGGTAATAAAGAAGCAATTAAATTATTATTAAAAGATGATAGAGTAAGAAATAGTTTATCTGAAGATATATTAAAAAAATATGAAAATATGAAAATTGTAAAAGAAAATTTAACAATGGCTGAACCAAGAGTTAAACCTAAAATTAAAGAACCTGTAACTAAACCTAAAACTCCTTCTCCAATAAGAAGAGAAAGGCCTTCTGTTAATCCAAATCCAAAAGCAACAGCAGAAGATGTTGCTAAAAGATTTATGAAATTAATAAATTAATAAAATAAAAAATATTATGACACTTGTAAGAGAAAATTTAAATGAAGCGAAATTAAATTTGCCTCAAGAATATATTGATAAAGTTAGAAAAGAAGCTGGTGAAAAGGGTTGGTTAGGAGGTCCTAGAAGAGCAGATTTCCAACAGATGAATAATCTATTATCTCAAATATTTCCTGCTCAAAGAGATCATGAGGAAGAATTAACTGAATTAGGAAAAAGAGTAATACAAAAATTTTATGGGCCAGTTATTAATGGAGTTGAATTAGATATCAAAATTGTTCAACCTGATGATGAAGAAAAACTTGAAATGACTCAAAAAATGTTTCAAAAAGAAGATAAAGAAGATCAAAAAGATCAAGAAGAACAAAAAGAAACAGAAGAAAAATCTCCTGAAGTTGAGTTAGAATTAAAGGGGATTGATAAAGATATTGATAAAAGAAAACTTATCAATAATGTTATGCAAGGAGAAGCCCAAAATGTTCATAGTATGATGTATGATGTAAAAGATGAAGTAACTGAAATTACAGGAAATTCACGTCTTCTAGATCTTTATATGCAATTTTTAGAATTAAATAAAAAGTTTGATTGGGATGAAAGTATAAATCTTGAACAAATGATGAAACAAGCTCCAGAAATGGCTAATGCAATGGAAACAGAATGGGAAGAAGGATCTGAAGAAGAAGGAGGAGATAAACCAAAAATTAAAGCAAGAGTTCTTGATCTTCCTATGTTAATACACGAAACAGTAAAAGGAATTTATGAACTTATTGCTGCTGGAGCTATTGATCCTGATCCTGTTAGAGCACAAAAAATATTAGATGCAACTGATACATTAGCTGACGAACAAGAAGATATTAGATTTGGGCCTTTTATAGCAAAAGATATAAGAGATTATGTTAATAAAGTAGCTGAAGAAATTTCAGGAACAAATAATATTCCTAATTTAAGAGAATTTGTTTTTGGAAAAATGATTAAAATGCCTGCTAATTCTTTTGTAGATTTAATTACAGATATACTTATGAAAAAAGATAGGGCAAAATCTACGATAATTAATTTTATTAAAGAAATTCAAACTGAATTCGATGAATATAATCAAGCACAAATTCAACATAAATTTGATACATCAAATGAAGATAATTATGAAGATGATGAAGATGAAGATGTTATGTCTACAAAAAATGTAGAATTTGTTGATGATATAGAAGAAAAGCCTGTACAACAACCAATAAAGAAACCTAATTATAAAAATATGGGTCAAGCTGAATTAGAATTTCAATTAAATAAAGCTATAGATTCAGAAGATTGGGAACTTGCTAAAGAAATACAACAATATATAAAAGAACCAGGAAAATAATGATTGTTAAAGAATCTTTAATAGGTGGAAAAGGTGATAAATTAACAGAAAAAAATGTAGACAAAAGACAACTAATAATAGGAAAAATTGTAGAAAAAGAACATTCTCCTAATGAAAAAATAACAACAGAAATAGCATTAGATCATCTAGCTGAAAATAAAAAATATTATAGTAATTTAGTTGAAAAGGGCATAGTTGATGAACCTAATGCAATTAGATTGTATATTAAATATTTTGGAACATCTAAGCTTCCTAAAAAATATCATAAATTTATTTCTGAATCAATGAATGATATTTTAAAACCTAAATCTTCAAATGAAATTCAAAAAGTTTTATTTAAACTAAATGAAATAAAAAATATAATTAATAATATAGATCCAAGAATTAAAGCTTATACACTTCAAGAATGGTTAACTGAATTTCCCTGGCAAAAAGATGATTGGGTTAATGGATATTATCTAATTATAACTAATGATATTAATAAAACAGAAGATATATTAAATGGTGGGTTTAGTGTTAGTTTAATAAATGATAATATAGTTAAAGCCGAATGGCTTCCATATCCAGAAGAAACTATAATAGGCATTGATAATTTTATTTCTGCTTTAAAAGAATTAATAAGAGAATACGATAATAAATTTGCTGATAAATAAAGATAATAAAAACAAAGTTATAAAAGAAGAATAATTAAATTTATGGATCAATAACGGTTGGAAATATGGCAAAGTAATTTTAAAAAATGACAGAAGAATTAATAAAAAGAATATTAACTGAAGAACTTTTTGGATGCTCAATTTGCGAATCTGTTTATGATAAACAAATAGTTGAATTAATATACTCTAACTTATTGTTAGAGAAATTGTTATACGGTGAAGAAATTTCGGTGGTGGAGTTAAGAAAACTCCTGCGTAAAAAAATTGTTAATTTTGAGTTCATTAAACTTGATGGTGAAGTTAGGCCCGCCCGCGGTTCTACAAATATGAAATATATACCTCCTAAAGATCATCCTAAAGGAATTCGTCCATCATCGCCTAAGGTTGCAACATTTTATGATTTAGATAAAGATGCATGGAGAAGTGTATCTAAAAGAAGTAAAGAGATAGTTCTTAAAAGGGATGAAGAAACAAAGAAACCAATAGTTGTTGTTAGAGATAAATCAGAAGTAAAAGTAAAAGCAATTTCTAAAGAAAGAGAAAGTAAAGATCCAATAAAACAAGGTAATACATATAAATATAAAACTAATAGAGGAACAAATACTTATATAAAGATATTAAGAGAATTATCAAATGGATTGTATCAAGTATCTTCTCCTGTATTTAAAACAACATTTGCTGTTGCTCCTTGGAGAATAGGAAATAAGATTAAACCAGAAACAGAAGTTAAAAAAGTTAAGGCTGTTGAAAAACCTAAAATTAGGGCAGAAGAACCTAAAGAATTAAGATTTCCTAAGGAACCTCAAGAATCTAAATTTAAAGAAGAAAAACCAACAAAAATAATATTACCTACAGAAGTAAAAGAAGAAAAGCCAAAAGAAGAACAAGTTAAAAAGCCTCCATTAGATATTACTCCACCTTTTTCTGATAATGAAGATGAAGGCCCAGAAGAACTTCAAAAATAATATTAAAGCCTCTAAAACTAGAGGCTTTTTTAATTATAAAATAATAAACAAAATAATGAAAGAAAGAAAATTTGATTTAAATGATATTTCTATAATACCAACTATAATAAGTGATATAAGTAGTAGAAAGGAGTGTAATGTTACTTATTTAGATGGATTTTTGCCGTTAATGGCTTCTCCTATGGATACAGTTGTTTCTAAGAAAAATATTCAAACTTATATTATAAATGATATAATACCATGTTTACCAAGAGGAGAATATTTAGAATTAGAAAATACATGTTTATCTGATTATAATTATGCATTTCAATCTTTTGGCTTAAATGAAATAAAAGATCAATTAAAAATAATTGATTTAGGAAAAATGTTAAAAGATAATTATGTTATTAAAAATCCATTTTATAAATATAATAATGTT
>Ga0105104_10003460_pt1 | contig 11234 bp, 8 predicted proteins | sample PPLLaktember2015_3_FD_87034 | JGI IMG/M metagenome (GOLD analysis project Ga0105104, IMG submission 87034) | Freshwater sediment microbial communities from Prairie Pothole Lake near Jamestown, North Dakota, USA - PPLs Lake P7 Core (6) Depth... | ecosystem: Environmental > Aquatic > Freshwater >... | reverse complement strand
TCGCTCAAGGATCGAATCAGACTGCTGGAAACCAGACTGCTGGAAACCAGACTGCTGGAAACCAGACTGCTGGAAACCAAACAGGTGAAGCTATGCAGACTGCTGGAAACCAAACAGGTGAAGCTATGCAGACTGCTGGAAACCAAACAGGTGAAGCTATGCAGACTGCTGGAAACCAAACAGGTGAAGCATTACAAACAGTCGGAAATAAAACTGGTGAAGGTTTACAAGCAGTGGGAAACAAAACAGGAGAAGCCCTTAAAGGCGTACAAGAGTTCTTTAATGAAGGCGGAGAAAAGTAGGGCCAATAATCTCTTTATACTCTAACTCAATTATCTTTTTTTATTTTGCTCTTAACACGCTGTTAATTCTTGCAATCCACACTTGTGTGGTATTTGACGCGATTTTGATTAACCTCGGGCGTTAACAAGCCCTGATGAAATACGGTCGAGCCAAACCTAATATAGTATGTAACGGTGGATATGCGCCAGTCAGGCTCACTTAGGATGACAGAACTATTCAGTTATGATTTGATAGCTGTTTGTACTGGTCAGGAGAAATTGTATGATATATAGTAGGAATTTGTTTGCAAACGTGGAACCATGAAGCGTATGCATGCTCCCATCGAGAGGAGGCGCTTCGGGGAAATCACGTACGGAAATAAGATAGTCTTCACTGTCGATGGTGAGGACACATTTAAGCATATTTATGATGCCATTTCGAAAGCTGAGAGTTCTATTTACATAGCTGGATACGACCTTGATCCTTCTCTGAATTTTGTTCGAGAGGGATCTAGTGCTGGTAAATTGAATGATTATACTACTAGTATTGCTATCAATGGACATTCCCGTAATTCTAATTCAAAATCCTTCAGGTCTGTCAAAGAAAGTGTCAAAGTTGATCCGAAATCTCTAGAAGAAAGGGATCAAGCTTTATCAATTTCTGGTTCTGCAAAAAGCCGTCAAAATCCTAACTCTCTTGTAACTGATATCACAACTTCTGAACGACGCCTTAAACGATTCCAAGAACTGATAATTGAGAAAGCTAGGAAGGGGGCGATAGTAAGAATTATTGTGTGGCAACCACGGCTACCGCTTCGCATATTGCCAGGGGCTGATGAAGGGGGCTTGATGGGAGAGCTCAGGAGGTCGAGATATTAAATAAACTTGCAAAAAAATATGGAATAGAACAGAAGCTGGTTGTTAAGATAGATAACACTTCACCTACTTTATCTTCAGCTCACCATGAAAAAATAATTGTAATCGATAATAAGATAGGATTCTGCGGAGGATTTGATCTATCCAAAGGAAAATGGGACACAGGCAAACACGATTACAATGATCCTCTTCGAGATCAGGATTCCGAGCCCTGGCATGATCTCCATGCCATGATAAAAGGCCCTATTGTGTGGGATTTGGCGTATCATTTCAATCAAAGATGGGTCTATCACGAAGTCAAAGATGAAAACAGGATCCGGGCTATGGATCTGAAGCCAGCAAATTTTCTATATGGAGGAGATGATGGAAATACCAAAGCAGTAGCATTACGTACATGGGAAGGAATTGATAGAGATGGAGGTATCTTAGCTTGGTATAGTAATACTATCCGAAAAGCTAAGGCTACAATTTATATTGAAAACCAATTTCCGTTTCAGAACGAGTTCATTACAAGAATTCTTTGCAAAAGACTGCAAGAACAAAAGAACCTGAAAGTCATTATAGTTGGTCCGATGGAGCCCAATCTCCCAGGGTTGATAGGCAGTATATTATCAAAGACTAGTGTAAATGATGTCAACGAACATTTACAGTGGATAAGGGATGCAGGAGACTCTGGCAGACGAGGGGGAACTTATTCCCTTGTGCGCCAAGATAAGAAAACCAAAAAACTGCGTCAGATTTACGTGCATTCAAAGCTTTTGATAGTGGATGATAAATGGATTACAATTGGATCAGCGAATACAGACAAAAATGGATTCAAAGATTCAACTGAGGTTAATATTGGAATAACTTCTAGTTCGCTGGCTAAAGAACTAAGGATACGCCTTTGGTGCGAGCATATAGGATTGCTTAAAGAGTCCGAAAATTCGACCACTAGACATCGGGGGAACCTCCTCGAAAAAACTAAGGACTTATCAGGACCAAGGCGAAAATTTGAGTCATTGCCATATGCTAACTACTCAAATATTGAGGACTTTGATAGTGGATTTGACATCTGGAAGAAGATAGCAGAGCATAACGGTTCCAGCGTTTCACATAAGAGTAACATAACAGGTCATCTCTACTACTATAACTTCGAGGAGATGAATCTTCCCCCTCCCTATCCTAAGGCAAAAGGAGGAAGCAAATTTTCCCTCTTCTGAGTACATCTGAAATTTTATTCCATGTATATCGTTTGGTTTATCGATCAAGTCGAATTTCGCATAGCAATACAGCAGTATTTTCTTAAAATTAGGAACATGATTTGCCAATAAAAAAAGGACGTAAGTTATGTTACTGCCCAAAGGGAGCCTCTAATTCTATTCCTGCTATTGCGTCAGCAGGATTAGGATCTGCGTCATTTTCTGGTTCTTCACTTATATAGAAGATCGTGTAGGTGAATGGATTAACCATGTTCTGGCTAAATTGTATTGTCCCATTTTCAGGTACTTGACCTAGGCTTAACCTGTAGCCTGATCCTCCAGCATCTTCAAGCCATGCTTCATAAACTTTCCCTTCACCAGGTGATGCACTAATTAACCCCGATATATCCATCTGACGGCCGTCTGATTTGATTGTTATTTCTCCCGTCTCTTGCCCGCCAAATACATTACCTCCTGAAGCTTGGGTAAGATCTCCAGTTACGTTTGCCGCCTGCAATTGAGTACTATCTGCAGATTCGTTCTGAGCAACCACATTTTGGGGTATCTGGTTCTCGATTGCATAGGTTAATGATGCCACTACCGCTACCGTTAAAGTCAAAATGGCTACATAAGGCAGTTTTCTTGATTCAAACATGTTTTTCATTTATTGTATCTTACACTTAGTGAACAACATATAAATAGCATTACTTACGAAGGTAAAGCAATCAACCTGGCTGAGTCTATCATAATTTGTTAAAAAATTGGTCTGATAGATACATGTCACTAAATTTTACAAGCTATAAATAGAATGTTGAGTATGAATGAATGAAGAAAATGGGCGAATTTGAGGTAAAGAAAGAAACAAAATATGAAGTGGATACTCATGATGATGTAGAAGATGATGTCGAAGATGCCGGTCATGAAGTAAAGGAAGGTGCCGAAGATGCCGGTCATGAAGTAAAGGAAGGTGCCAAAGATGTCGGTCATGAAGTAAAGGAAGGTGCCAAAGATGTCAAAGATAAACTAAAAGCAGGAGCAAAAGCTGTATTTAACAAAGCAAAGGATCCCGATAAAGATACAGAAACGGAGTACCAGAAAGAGAAAGTAAAAGAAAAACTCGACTAGATTGCAATAGTAATTGCTATGCGCAATAAAGGTTACTGTATGAGTTAATTTTCTTTTTCTTTTGTATTTTCAACCTTGTTTACCATAATTAGTAAAGTGTAATTCTATTTTTGTAAATAGATGGGATGATTAAGTTCCTTCTCATCGAAACTCACAACTCAGGCACTCGAAATCGAAGAAATTGGACATAGATTTTTTTAGTTTAGTTAAAGTTAGTTGAATGTTTATTGAATTGTTTATTCATTCCTTAACTAAACACTAGTTAAATTCGTGATATCGATCATATTCTTTGCAATGTCAACCAAAGGTCAAAATCGTTCATTTCATGAAAAAGCATCCATTAAAATATCACAGTAGGAATTCACCCATTAACCAAGAGATTTGGTATTTAACATTCAGTCTCCTTCTCCAAAGGACGTGCTTCTTTATCGAATGTTAGAACTATTGTGTTATCAGTGATATCAAACTTCGTCTTTGTTTCAAATGAGTTTTCTAACAAACGCCTGTAAATCTCCTTGAATAGATAAGAGTACTTTGGCCCCATGTTATGCTCAATTATGATCTTTTGGGTAGTATCATTTTCTTCGGTCCTGTAAGGTATGTCTGAAATTCTAGACCAGTTTTCCAAGATGCTCAGGAAGGAGGATATCGTAAATTCTCCCCGCAATAGCAACCCAATGTCCACAAAATCCTTCTTCGCGCTCGCTTCCGCCAAATCAGCTAGTTGTTGTTCGTTAAACTTTTCAAGAACTCTTGATATGAAAGGTTTTGGTACATAATACAGTTTAGCTTGAGCAGCGTACAGATGCCAATCAAGGTGTTCATTAATGATTTGGTTTACAAGCGTATTGACGCTAATCTGTCTTGTTTCGGCTTCCTTGCATAATTGCTCAAGGTTATCTGAGGGAAGTCTGAAGGTTACTCCTTCGGTAGCAGATTTTCGTCTTTTGGTAGCTGTCTTCATGAAAGTGTCTCCTATGTATCCATTCCCGGGGAATACATTGTACTTGTTTAATTACACCAGAGTTATTTAACGTATTTGATTCATTAAATTACACAAAACACCAACGTTTTTTATAAAAGATGAGCTAAATTGATGCAATGAATAAGCAATCTATACAACAGGGGAAATATATTCTATATGAATCTCCCCTTAACACTATTCAAGATAGAGAACGACAAAATACTCTTGAGGTTATTAGCAGTTCTCGCAGATGCCCGTCATGCAAGAGTGACGCTACTATTTTCGACGGATTAACCGGTGAAATAATCTGCACAACCTGTGGTACGGTTGTTTTGGACAAGCAGGAAATTCCAGTAAGTTATATAAATGCAAAAAATAGATCGGGCATGCCATCATCACTTGTATTCCCTGACAAGGGTCTGTCAACAATTATAACGTACTCAAATACTGATGCTAATGGTACCGTCCTAAATCAAGAACAGATTACAACAAGTAACAAAATTAGATACTTGGACAAAATCTGGGGTAATAACAAGAATCATCTGAGAAATTTTAAGAACGCATTTGCAATAATGGCGGCAGTTAGCGACAAGTTGGGGTTGACCAATCCCGTAATAGAAAGAGCTGCATATTATTATCGAAAAGCATTTGATAGCAATTTGATCAAGGGAAGAGCAATAAAGGAAATGGTGGTAGCAAGTATCTATGCTGCATGTAAAGAAATGAGTGTTCCAAGAAGGTTGCAAGAGATATCTTATGCGGCAAATGCGGAACCCATTTTCTCTGGTAGATGCTACAGAATAATGTCCAGGAAATTGAGGATTAGCCCTTCCATAGTCGATGCTACATCGTACATATCCAAAATAGCAACCAATGCACAGATTAGTCAACAGACTTATAGGGAAGCAGTAAACATGTTGAGCGTAGCAAAGAAGAATCCTATTTGCCATGGCAAAGATCCTAAGGCAGTGGCTGCAGCCGTGTTGTACGCTTCTTGTTTAAAAAAGAAAGAGGAAGGCATTAGCCAATCAAAAATTGCAGCAGCTGGAAACATAAGTATTGTGACACTAAGAAAGAGACTTGCTGACATTCTAAAAATTTGCCCAGAGGTAAATTATACGAAAACTCGAAGCAGAACAAAATAGAAGGTCTCTTTCTAAAAGCTCATGTGAACTTTCCACTTTTTTGTTCAGTACTTCACTGTAACATAGGCAATAAACCAATTTGAAATCGTACGTTTCGATTCAATTATGTTGTAAATCGGTTTTTCGATTTTATTATTCCCTCTCAAAAAATAAGTCTAGGAAATCTCCAGTGCAATCCAGTGACTTTTTATATGGAACGGTGCATTGAAACCGATAATTGTGGAATGATGTTGAATGAGTGACAGCGACGATCTATGGATAGTTATAGACAAAAAGCTAAAAAATTCCGAAATCTTTCGCGAAAGCACTCACCTTCATAAATGTGAGAATTGTGGGTTCATCTATTCTCATTCTCATTTCAACTCCAATGGGAAGCTTTGTTCCATTAGATCGGATAAGGGAAAATGCCCAAATTGCACTAGATAATGGCCGAGCACATAAATCGTCCTCCCTTTTTCGTGATTTGCTCCATATCACTTTACCATTATTAGCTCCCATTTGTTTCAGACAGGAATAATGAAAAATGCCTGAGCCCAATGCAACCGGTGAGAAAATAGAGAGGAAGCCTATTTTCAGATGCCGTTGCAAAGCGGTTGATTGGCTTCCTTAGTACGGCATGATCCTTCGTAGTTCATTAGACCCAAAATAAAGGAGTAGTTATTTAACAGCGGTATTATGCAGATCATAGGTTTCTTCCCCAATATTGTCCCTAACACGGTTCTCTTCTTTTAACCCAACAATAACAGACATGATAGCTTCCAAATCTACTTTATCTTTTCCGTATACGTCAGCTAACGAATTGTAGATGTCAGCAAACAACTCCCTCTTCTTGAGAAGGGATTTGTTCTGCTGAATTTTTTCAGAAAAGGAATCGGTCAATTGTTTCATGGAAGGGATGCCAAATTCAATAGAAGCACCAGCCCCAAAAAAGAACCCAATAGCATCCGGGTGTTTCCAACGTGGTTCCGATAGCATGAGCAAAGCTAATTCAGACCAATTGTGTGTTTATAAAGTATAATGCTATTGCAGATTGATCTACAGACCGACAAAAGCCTATTTACAGGTTAGAAAAGGCGGTTCAGTTAGTTAGCAGAGTACAAGAAGAAACACGCTAGACTAATTTAGGGAGTTCAGTTAATGTTGGCGCTGCATTGGCAACATTCGTTCAATCTCTCTTTCTTAATACGTGGGTGGCCTGTGGTTGTATATCTTCCAGAATTTATTAAACTATTATTGGGTTCAGTGTTTTAAGAAAAGGGATAATTACAAGCCGGGTTTAATAGGGTAGAGTTGGTACAGCAGCAAGCATGCAGTTGCTTAGGGTTTATGAAGACAACTCCTACATAATTTTTGAGTCTGTACCTCATTCTTTTCTCTATTATATCTGTCAACATGTACAAGTACACCAGAAGGTGCTGTTTCAATAGAAGTTCCACAACTATCACAATTAGCCATTTTCAAAATGTCTAATTCATGATATATATTTAAAGTTGAGTGCTAGAAATTTGTAGCCTATTCCTGAGTAGGAATAAACGTGAAAGAATCCATTAGAGTTAGAAAATACTAATAGAATCTAATTAGTAGCAGTGAATATATTTCTAAAACTTGCTCTGGCAATGTCTTCTGAAATAGAACACATTTGACAGTATTTCACAGTATTCTCTGTCAGATTATCAGAAATCCACTATTTTTCAAGGTTTATTAAATTAATTGAAATACCTGCATCCTTGTTTGCAGTCGGGTACTTCTTTAGAAATGCCTTCAGAGTTTTCATGGTTTGGATGTTCACAATGGTCTTTTTTCATAACCCCAATTACATGATTTACCTAATAAGGTATAAGCACCATAGAAACTTGCTATTCCGATTAATTTCAGATGACTATATGGGTATTGCAGCTCTATAAACAGTAACTTACTTTCATAATTTAGATCCCATTTCATAATCCCTAAGCTATTTTCATCTTATTTAATTAAATCATATTCCAAAATAGTAATGCTGCTTTCAAGCGTCCTATCCCTAACAAAGGCAGCAAATGGCAAAATGAAGCACAACTAGAAGATCCCTCCGCATTGACAACTTGGGCCCCTGGTCTTTGGAATTTCTTCCAGGGGCCTCTCTATTCTTGTAAAGCGGCACTGGTACAATTAATGTGCTTCAAGTAACTAATAACCTAGTGTGATTTATTATTATTAATACATAATAAACAGATGCTACATTAAGAACACGTTATTAGGTAGAAAGTATCTATAATAGATTGAAATCCCAGCGATTTCTACACTCCTTATTGACATTGTAGGGTGATCCAAGTGGGTAACTGACTGGGTCGCTCTATTTTTCCTTATCATGGTATCATGATATTATGTAAAAATAAGTTATGCGAAAAGAGGATTGATCTTTACGAACGTTATCTGAAGATGAACGAACTTAGCGGATATGGAAAAGCTTACTCTAACAAATAAAAAAGAATGGACTATGAGTCACCCCTTGAATTTAATAGTAGAGGAAGAATTACGAAGTAAGATCACAGACTCAAATAAACGTGTATGAAATAAACAGCAATTCAAAAAGATAATGGATAAATGACTTGGGGGCTATCGGTTTAACCACCAAATCAAGTCTAGAACAGGATTAGTGAAGCCCCGTTTGTTGACAATTATTTAGTGGAGACATTGTATTTATTTTGTTCCTAATTGAATTATCCAATGATGGAGAATATTATCTAGGTTACCCACTTTGGGACCCAGTTTTACGATATAATATTCTCTTATGTTATTCTTTGACTAGAAATATCGTCCACTTTTAAGTCTGTGCCAGAGTAGAGTTTGAGGGAACTATATTTAGATGATAGGTCAAATCCGCATTACAGTTATAGCTAATCTTTGCATAACGTTCCTTAATTTTAGTACCGGGATAATAAAGATTTTGATGATCGGTAAGCAGCATATCATCAAATATATACTGAAAACAAGCGTCTTTATTTGATTACAGCAGAAAGTGTATGTATAATAACGGCTGAAACTGTGGATTTAGTATTTTATAATTATTCATTATTTCTCTCCGTCCCATTAGCATTAATGGCTGGTGCTTTTACTGTTGTGGCTCCTGAAGCCTTCAAAAAGTCTAGAAAGAAAAGATGGGATTGACTATCAGTTTCCAAAAGCTGCAGCCTTGATTCGTATTTGGACTTTACGACTTGCACGCTGGATAATTAACCATATCATATTAATAAAATATCGCATCACAATACATAATATCTAAATAATATTTTGCTCATCAAGAACTAGAGAGTAGATGGTGGTAGGGACGCAAACATTTGACCTGGACGAACTCCTCAGCAATAAAGACACTCAATTGGCATTACGATTACTTCGGCAAATTCAAGAAAATTGCAGAAATTTCATTGCAGGAGGGGCTGACTAATATGAGTGAATACGAAAATTTAAGGACTGCCGATATCGTTGCTGAGGCATTGATTGATTGGGATGTCGACACTATCTTTGGTTTACCAGGTGATGGGATCAATGGCTTTATGGAGTCCCTAAGACAGCGACAAAGCAAGGTCAGGTTCATTTTGGTACGGCATGAAGAATCAGCAGCTTTCATGGCTTGCGCATACGCGAAGTACACGAGAAGACTTGGTGTGTGCGTTGCTACGTCAGGTCCGGGTGCTATACACCTTATGAATGGGTTGTACGACGCCAAAGCCGATAGCACACCAGTATTAGCTATCACGGGAAGTACTTACTCTGATCTGATGGGATCAGGATACCAGCAAGATGTAAACTTATTACAGCTTTTTTCTGACGTAGCTGTTTACAACAATCTGATAAATTCTCCAGAGCATGCAGAAATGGCGGTAGACATAGCGTGTAGAACTGCACTTGGGCGTAGAGGAGTTAGTCATTTGACAATTCCGATCGATGTTCAAGAGCAAAAGCTGAAAAACCGGTACTCGAGACATAAAGTCCCCGGCCATACATCCGATGTCATTGCATCTGCTAGTATTCCTAATCAAGCCTTAATGAACAAGGCCGCAGATATACTAAATGCAGGGAATAAGGTTGTAGTTATGGTTGGGCAGGGGGCCCTTGGGGCTACAGATCAAGTGACTTCTGTTTGTGAACGCTTAGCCGCGCCCGTTGTCAAGGCACTCTTAGGCAAAGCAGTGGTTCCTGACGATCATCCATACAGTCTAGGAGGGCTTGGCCTCCTGGGAACCGGGCCTGCCAGTGAAGCAATGAATGAAGCAGACACTTTACTAATGATTGGAACATCTTTTCCTTACATTGACTATCTCCCCAAACCAGGACAAGCAAGAGGCATTCAAATTGATATCTTACCTGAAAAAATTGGAGCTAGATATCCAGTGGAGGTAGGATTAGTGGGGGATTCTAGACTCACGTTGACTGCTCTTCTCCCGCTATTGCATAGAAAGAATGCTTCGGATTTTCTTGATTCAAAACAGCGAACTATGCAAAAATGGAGAAGCCTGCTTGAAGAACAGGGTTCTCGAAAAGATAGGCCAATTAAGCCACAGTTTGTCGCTACATCCTTATCTGATGAATTAGATGATGATGCAATAATTTCGGTAGATAGTGGAACTATCACTAGTTGGGCTGCTCGCTATATCAATATTAAGAGAGGAATGCTTTTTTCGCTGTCTGGTACTTTGGCGAGTATGGGATGTGGCCTACCATACGCCATTGCAGCCCAGATCGCTTTTCCGAATAGACAGTCTGTTGCTTTTGTAGGAGATGGTGGTTTCACGATGTTAATGGGAGAATTTGCCACAGCAGTTCAATACAATCTTCCGATCAAAGTGATAGTAATCAAGAATAACGTGTTGGGAATGATCCGCTGGGAGCAAATGGCCTTTCTAGGAAACCCTGAATTTGGGGTAGAATTCACGCCTATAGATTACGCAAAATTCGCTGAGGCTTGTGGTGGAAAGGGCTATGCTATAAAAGAGCCCAATGAAGTCAAACCAATCCTAAATGAAGCAATGAACGAAAGGAAACCAACATTAGTCGAGGTATATGTAGATCCGTTCGATCCACCAATGCCACCACAAGTCGAATTAGAGTTTGTCAAAAAAATGGCTGAATCGTTTGCAAAGGGACAGCCGTACGCAAAGCGAATTGGCTTAACATTATATAGAAATCAGATTCATGAGAAATTACGAGACTTTCACCATCACGATTAGAAAGTACATCGGAGATAACCAGATCACCTACATAATATCCTGTGTTCCTATCAAGGCGATTATTTACTGTGTAGTACACTTACTGAATACTAGTATTGTCTAATAATTATTTTATGTAGTATATACACTCGGGCAAAACATTGTCTTCAGTTCCGATAGAGTCAATAACAAGAATTTTCTTCATACTGTACCATCATCACTTTGTGACATTTGAGGTTTGGCAATGATATGGTTTAGCTTTAGCCCTCTACTATGGTAATCAGAATTCCTAGTTAGAATGCTACTTCTCTATTGATAGTGATCAGTTCATTCATTCTACTATGTATCTCTAGGTAGCATTTTCCTTTTTCCGTAGTACGATAGGTCTGAGCTTTAACTTCATATTCCAATAGCTCACTTTCCCCCAGATCGGTTAAGTATTCTTCAAGTTTGTTATACGATAGATATGCTCTGTACAT
>Ga0105104_10003459_pt1 | contig 11237 bp, 11 predicted proteins | sample PPLLaktember2015_3_FD_87034 | JGI IMG/M metagenome (GOLD analysis project Ga0105104, IMG submission 87034) | Freshwater sediment microbial communities from Prairie Pothole Lake near Jamestown, North Dakota, USA - PPLs Lake P7 Core (6) Depth... | ecosystem: Environmental > Aquatic > Freshwater >... | reverse complement strand
GATACGGCGCTGGATTTTTCGTGGTGGGTAACGATTGATAACAGGAGCGGGGCGGGCTACAAGGATGCGACGCTGAAACTGATTGCGGGGGACGTGCGGAGGATTCAGCCGGCGGTTCCGACGGATATGATGTTAGGAAGAGGGGTTATGCGTATGGCGGAAGCCAAGGCGCCGGCTTTTGAGGAGAAGGCGTTTATGGAATATCATATGTACACCTTGGGGAGGAAGAGCACTATCAATAATAACCAGGTCAAGCAGATTGAGTTTATTGAGCCGGCGGCGGGGGTGAAGGCGAAGAAGATTTACGTTTATGAGAGAGACGGGCGGTGGTGGCAGCAGGGCAGGAGCGGCCAGCCGGAGAAGGGGAAGGTTAATATTAAAATCGAATTTGAAAACAAGAAGGAAAATAAATTAGGGATAGCGCTGCCGAAGGGGAAGGTGCGGGTATTCAAGAAGGACCCGGCAGATAACAGTTTGCAGTTTGTGGGGGAAGACGAGATTGACCATACGCCGAAGGACGAGAAGCTGTCGCTTTATATCGGGGACGCGTTCGATATCGTGGCGGAGCATACGATGACCGATTTCAAGGAGCAGTGGGGCAGACGATTTGAGACGCACAAGATTGAGATTCGCAACAGGAAGGACGAGGCGGTGACGGTTTTCGTGGATGAGAAATTTCCGTTCTATGAAGACTGGAAAGTCGAGAAGAGCACGCACGAGTGGGAGAAGCGCGCGGCGTTTGTGGCACGGTTCGCGGTTGAGGCGGATGCCAATGGGACTGCTACGGTGGAATATGCGATTAGCTGGCCGAAATAGGATAAGCGGCTAAGCAGGAATCAAGGGCTGTGTCCTGAAGCAGGACTCCGCAAAGCTTCGCTGCGATACGGAAGGTGAGAAAAGCGGGAAGGAGAAGAAATTTGAGTCTAACAGGCCCTTCGATTCTCTACGGATTTAAAATTTCATATTTCAGAATGACCAGGCGATACCCCCAGGCAGGACTGGGGGCTAACCATTGAGCCGACTGGCGAAAAATTTGTGAAATAAAATCCTTCTGGAGCGGGCTTGACTTTGGGGCGGAAAATCATATTGTTGTTGCGAGAGTTTTAAGCATGCCCGTCTCGGCAAAATTGCTGGTGTGACTATATAAACATATAAGCACCGAGCCGCGGCAAGCCCGGCTTCGTCAAAGGACTACGCCGTGGCATGGAGGCCGAAAAGTGGCAGAAAAAAAGGGGTCAGGAGCATTTATTTTTGAGCCGGCGGGTGAAAAGCCGGCGGGCAGCGTTCTATATAACGAGCATCTCAAGCTTACCCCCGGCGAACCGGGGCATATCGCGGAATTCGCGGGATACTTGATGCCTTTGTGGTATTCGTCGATAAGCGAGGAGCACGCGGCGGTGAGAGAGCGGGCGGGGGTTTTTGACTGCACGCATATGGGTGCTCTGGAAGTTAGCGGGAAAAACGCGGAAGGATTCCTGAACGCGGTAACGACTAATAACGTCGCTGCAATCAAAACGGGGGCGGCTCAATACGGCTACATTCTCGATGCCGCGGGAAATGTTTTAGACGACATAATAGTTTACAGGCGTGATAAAGAAAAATTCATGGTTGTCGTAAATGCTTCTAATGAACCAAAAATCAAAGCTTATCTGGCTGCGTTGAAAAAGGGGGAAGCGTCAACGGAAGGCAAGCGAATAGAATTCGCAGACGTTCGAGATATGCGGGATACCAAAGCGGCCTTAGATTGCAGGGTTGATATTGCGGTGCAGGGGCCGGGAGCGGTTGAGGTATTGAGCAAGTTAGATAAGGTGATAGGGAAACAGGCGGCGGAATTGAAGAGCTTCACGCTTTTCGAGGGGAAGTTGGCGGGGATCGACTGCATAATATCGCGGACGGGGTATACGGGAGCGAAGGTTTGTTTCGAGCTTTTTGTTCATCCGAATCTGGCGGCGAAGATGTGGCGAAATGTGATTGAGGCGGGGGCGCTGCCTTGCGGATTGGGGGCGCGGGACAGTTTGCGGGTGGAAGGGGGATTGCCGTTGTACGGGCATGAGCTTGACGGGCCATATAATATATCGCCATTCGAGGCGGGGTATGGCTGGGCGGTGAAATTAGATAAGGAATTTTTCATCGGCAAGACGGCGATTGAGAAAATCGCGAAAAGTTATGATATGAAGGTTGCCCGGATTGAGCTATCGGGGGAAAAAGGCGTTCGGCCAGTAAGGCAAAACGACGGGATTATAATGAACGGGGATTGCGTCGGCTGGGTGCTAAGTTCAGCGACAGCGGGAACGAGACAGATTGCGCTTGTATATATGGAGAAGGACAAAGCGATAGAAGGCAATCCTGTCGGCGTTTATTACTTAGCGAGAAGTGAGAGCCAGAAAGCCAAAGGCAAAAAAGAAACTGTTCAAAAAGGTGAAAAACTTCAGCAGGACATCGTTGGGAAAATTGTAAGCAGGTTTGAAAAATTTTAACATTTATTTCACCGCCTCCCGTAAGGGACGCCTAACGGCGGAGCACGCTGAGGGATAGGCATTGTGCCTGCCCCAATATGGGCAACCACAAGGGTTGCCCCTACAGGTCTCCGCGGCGAAAAAAGGAGATAAGATTATGGTTGTGAAGGGACTGTTTTATACGCAGGAGCACGAGTGGGCGAAGGTCGAGGGGGACATCGCGACTATCGGGATAACCGACCATGCGCAGGAAGCGTTGGGCGAGCTGACTTTTGTGGAGCTGCCTGAGGTTGGCAAAGAGGTCAGCCAGAAGGGGGAGATTGCGGTCGTTGAAAGCTCGAAGGCGGCCAGCGATGTTTATTCGCCGGTAGCGGGCAAGGTTACGGAGGCGAATACGCAGCTTACGACCAAGCCGGAGATTATAAATGATGACTGCTATGGGGCGGGCTGGATTTGCAAGATGCGGATAACAGATAAGGCATCGATAAAAAACTTAATGGACGCAACTAAATACGAAGAATACCTGAAGGGTCTTTAAAAAAGAGATTGCTTCGTCCACTGAACCAGACGGTTCAGTGGCCTCGCAATGACAATTTTTGGCGGAGATATTAAGATATGCCGTTTATAGCGAATACGGATGAGCAGCGGAAGCAGATGCTGGCGGAGATAGGGCTTTCGATGGAGGGGCTTTTTTCGGATATACCGAAAGGGCTGTTGGCGGGGAAGCTTGATATTGGCGAAGGATTGCCTGAGCAGGAGGTGCGCGGGGTATTGGCGGAGCTATCGGGGAAGAACTCGATTGATTTGACGCTTTTTCTGGGCGGGGGATTTTACGACCATTTCATACCGTCGGCGGTTTATTCGATAATATCGAGGAGCGAATTTTACACGGCTTATACGCCTTATCAGCCGGAGGTTTCGCAGGGGACATTGCAGGCGATATACGAGTATCAGTCGATGATTTGCCGGCTGACGGGAATGGAGGCGGCCAACGCTTCGCTTTACGACGGCGGGACGGCGATGTATGAGGCGATGATGATGGCGCTTCGGATAACGGGGAGAAACAAGGTTATTATCGATGATAGCGTCAATCCGATTTATCGCGTGATGATAGAATCCTATACGAAAAATCTGCACATTGAGCTTGTGAAGACGCACTGCGAAACGGGACAGGCGAACCGCGAGCAGATATTAAGCAAACTGGATACCGATACGGCGGCGGTGATTTTGCAGAACCCGAATTTCTTCGGGTGCGTGGATGATTTTGGCGATATAGCGAAGGCGGCGCACGATAAAGGCGCGCTTTTAGTCGTGTCGTGTTATCCGATTTCGCTTGGGATACTCAAAACGCCGGGGGCGATGGGGGCGGACATCGTTACAGGCGAGGGGCAGAGTTTGGGGCTGCCGATGTCGTTTGGCGGGCCATATCTTGGTTTTATGGCGACAAAAATGGAGCACGTGCGGAAGATGCCGGGGAGAATTATCGGCAGGACGAAAGACCGCAACGGCAAGGATTGTTTTGTGATGACATTGCAGGCAAGAGAGCAGCACATCCGGCGAGAAAAGGCGACGTCGAACATCTGCTCGAACGAGGCGTTGTGCGCTTTGACGGCGCTTGTATATCTTTCGCTATTGGGCAAAGAGGGTCTGCGCGAGACGGCGCAGCTTTGCGCGGACAAGGCGAGTTACGCGTATGGCCGGCTGACTGCGATACCGGGGGTTCGGCCGCATTTTAAGGCGAAGTGGTTTTTCAACGAGTTCGTGCTGGATTTGCCCAAAGAGGCGGCGGACGTGATTGCGAAACTGATTGAGAAGGGATTCGCGGCGGGATTTCCATTGAGCAGGTATTATCCTGATATGAAAAACAGTATTCTTGTTTGTGTGACGGAAAAACGAACGAAGGAGCAGATAGGGATGTTCGCTGAAGCGCTGGAAAGCGTCCTTTAACCACGGATTAACACGGATTTGCACGGATTAAAAAATGAAACTAATTTTTGAAAAGAGTGTAAAAGGCAGAAGGGGCGTTCGGACTACGCGGAGTGACGTAGGGGCGACGATAAATATCAATCGTGAATTTCTACGGGAGAAGCCGGCGGAGATTTCGGAGTTGAGCGAGTTGGACGTTGTGAGGCATTTTACGGAGCTGTCGAGGCGGAATTTCGGGGTGGATACGAATTTTTATCCGCTGGGCTCGTGCACGATGAAATACAATCCGAAGGTCGCGGAGCGGATAGCTTCGTATCCGGGATTTGCGCATCTTCATCCGTTGCTGCCTCAGTTGCGCGGGGGCGGGATGCTTACGCAGGGGGCGCTGGCGGTGCTGTATGAGATGGACATGCTTTTGCGCGAGATAACGGGGATGGCGGGATTTACGATGCAGCCGATGGCGGGGGCGCACGGGGAGCTTGCGGGGATAATGCTGATGGCGGCGTATCATCGCGACAAGGGTAACAAAAAGACGACGGTGCTGATACCCGACAGCGCACACGGGACAAATCCGGCAAGCGCAGCCATAGCGGGTTATAAGGTTGTTTCGGTCGCCAGTACGGACAAGGGTGTTATGGACGTCGGCGCTTTGAAAAAAGTTTTGAATAATGAGGTCGCGGGACTGATGCTGACTTGCCCGAATACTCTTGGATTATTTGACCCGAATATAAGGGAAATTTGCGATTTGATACATAGCGTGGACGGGCTTGCGTATTACGACGGGGCGAATCTCAACGCGATTGTGGGTAAGGCCCGGCCTGGGGATTTCGGATTCGATATTGTTCATATTAATCTTCACAAGACGTTCGCGACGCCTCACGGCGGGGGTGGGCCGGGTGCGGGGCCTGTGGGCGTAACACAAAAGCTTGTCGATTACCTGCCAATTTCGATAGTCGTAAAACGAAACGACGGGACGTACGCGCTTGAATACGACAGGCCCAAATCAATCGGGTATATCGCGCCATTTTACGGCAACTTCGCGATAATACTGCGGGCATACGTTTATATTTTAATGTTAGGCGCAGAAGGTCTCGTCCGCGTCGCGGAAAACGCGGTGCTCAACGCGAATTACATCCGGGTGAAACTTGGAAAATACTTCGAGCAGGCGGTTGAGGCGATATGCAAGCACGAATGTGTGCTGACGCCATCGAAGAAGATGTTAGACGCGGGGGTTCACGCGCTGGACGTTGCCAAGGCGCTGATTGACAGGGGATTTCATCCGCCGACTGTGTATTTCCCGACGACGGTGCATGACGCGATAATGATTGAGCCGACAGAGACGGAGAGCAAAGAGACAATGGACTCATTTATCGAGGCGATGATAGATATTTCGAAGCTGGCGACAAGTGAGCCGGAGAAGATAAAGGCGTCGCCGGTTACGACGCCGGTTTGCAGGCCCGACGATACCGCAGCGGCAAAAAACCTTAATTTGGCTTGTTTGTAGCTTTCCCGGCGGAGGGAACAGTGAGGGAGTAATTATTTATACGGAAACTGCCCTGACCGCGTCCGAGTTCCGCACCGAACTGAATGCACACGATTCGCTCGTTATCCGGCAGCCAGCCGCGAGACCGCAGGTATTTTATAAATTCGCCGAGGTCGCCCGCCGGCTGGAGCGTTGTTGTTTTCCTAAGGAACGCGAATGAATTCCACGCAGGGCCATAAGGGCTTGAACCTGCCTTATATCGATAGACGTCCCATTGAACGCCCCATGCGGTAATTTGTCCCTGGAGCTGGCCATCGGGAATCTGGTTAATATACCAGGGCCAAATCATAATTTCATAACTTGGTTTTTCGGGATTATCGCTTGTTCCCAGCCAGATATCCCATGCGACGTTGAGATACTCCGGATAAGTGCCCTCATTCTTATGTGACAAATTCGCACTGACTATATACGATGGGTTATCGCCTACCCTGCTGGGAAGGCCGAATGTGCCCATCGGCGTTCGGTATCCAAATAGCGTTCCATAATGCCAGCCGGCTATAAAAGCAGGATACCCCATTATGTTGTAATTATTGCTGTCCCATTTATATTCAAATGAAACCGAGTTGTCGTCTTCGAGCACAACGCGCTGATACCAGTCGCTATTTAGCGCTCTTTCCTTGCCCCATTGGTTGTTGAGGACGCAAAGATTATTCCACATAAAGTTGCAATCGTGGTTGGTGTAAATCGTTCGTGCTTCAACAACGGATTTTGATACCAACAGAAATATCGCTGCTGATACGACTTGAAGAATTACGTTATGATTCTTTTTGCTATTCATTTCCGCCGATTAAAGTTTACTTAAGTTCGACTGACCAGTAAGCGTTATCGAGGAACTGCTTCCAACTGCTGTAACGCTGATTGCCTAAGTGGACGTGGATGACGGGGTTGTGTTTGGGCTTGATGGGTTTTTGAATCAGGACCATACCCGCCTGCTGAGGAGTTAGGCCTCCTTTTTTGACGTTGCAGGTGGTGCAGGCGCAGACGATATTTGTCCAGACGGCCTTGCCGCCGGCGGTTCTGGGGATGACGTGGTCGAGCGATAATTCGCTTGTGGGCTGTTTTTTTCCGCAATACTGGCAACGGCTTTTGTCACGCGCGAAGATGTTCCTGCGGTTGAATTTGACCTCGGAGCGAGGGAGGCGGTCGTAAAAAAGCAGGCGGATAATTTTGGGGACGGCGACGTAGAAATTCACAGTCGCGACCCAGTCGTAGCTGTCGCGTTCGAAGCTGCGTTTAAGCTCGCTGACGTCGCACCAGCTTTGAAAGTCGTAGTTGGCGTAAACGCCGTCATCGCAGGAGACGACCTCGGCGAGGTGTCGGCAAAGCAGGGAAAAGGCCCTTTTGGCGTCGATAATGCGGATAGCCATATAGTGCTTGTTAAGGACAAGCACGTTGCAGTTAAGACCGGACTCAAACTGTGCGGACAACATAGCCGAAGGTCACTTTAACGTATTTGCTTTTCATACATAACCTCTATTATTCACATAACACAAAATCCGGTGATTTGCAAGAGAAAAAAGGACACAAAAAGTTCGCGGAAATGACGGAGTGACGAAGGCTGGGTTACTGTGCTTTTTTTGTTTCGGCTTTCGCGGGTGTGCCGGGGACGACGTTTTCCGCCCTGGGGCCTTTTTCACCCTGGACAATATCGAAGGTGACGGGGTCTCCTTCGGCGAGGGTTTTGTATCCCTCGCTGGTGATGCATGAGTAGTGAACGAAGACATCGTGGCCATCGGAAGTGGCGATGAAGCCATAACCTTTCCTTGAGTTGAACCACTTAACAGTGCCTTCTGCCATAAGCTATCCCCTTAAACGACTTTGCCCGATACGTGAAGTGTGTATCGAGCGTCGTGTATCCGGTATCGATATTTATTTCGCACCCGCGATGGAGGAAACGAGATGGTCCTTCATCAGGCGTCCCATTTTGAATTTCACGGTCTTTTTGGCCGGGACGTCAACCCTCTGGAGCGTCTTTGGGTTCTGGGCGACGCGGGAGGCGCGGGTCCTGGTTTCAAAGACGCCGAAGTCGCGAAACTCGAGGCGGTTGCCTCTGGAGAGTTCCTCGACCATCTCGTCGAGAAAAACCTGAATGATTCGCTTGACGGTCACGCGTTTTGCCTGAGTGTTTTTTGCTATTCGATCGATGAGTTCTTTCTTTGTAACGGTTGTCATAAATTACCTCGCTAAATCGCTCGCTTCGACGTTCGTATTAACGAACAGCCATTGGCAAATTATAATCTCCTCGTTATCGGGAAAGCTTTCGTCCGACCCAAACCCACCTTTTGCTAACCGGGTCTCCATTGCACTCCTTCGAAAAGCTCGTTTAATCGTTGTCATTTTAAGCACATCAAGTAGCTGCAAGTAACTATACTACAAAGACTTCTATACAGCAAGCAATATTTTTTTAAAAAAATTTATGCAGTGTAAAAGCGGTTGTTTGGACAACAGATAAAAGGTCGGATTTCCGTCTGCGGGGTTGACCGGGGGATGATTTGGGGGCATAATAGTCAGCTTTCATATTATCCGTGCTGGAGATATATGTTCAAGAGCGACGAAGAAAAAACAGGTATGCAGATGAAAAGAAGCAGGGCAGCCGAGATTGCCAACACGCTGGAATGGCTGATAACGGCCTTTGCGTTGGCGTTCGTATTTCGCGCGTTTATTATGGAGGCGTTTCGCATACCGACAGGCAGCATGGCCGACACTTTGCTTGGCGCGCACTACCGGCTGCGATGCACGGAATGCGGCTACAAATACTGTTACGGGGTAAGCGGGATGCGGCCACAGCAGGGCCTGGCCTTCAGGCAGGAACATTCGCGGTGCCCGAGCTGCGGGTATTATCAGCCGACGGGACCGACGGATTCGGTTTCCAACGGGGACCGGATACTGGTTTTGAAGTGTATTTATCAGTTCGAGGAGCCCAAGCAGTGGGACGTAGTGGTTTTCAAGAACCCGCTGGACCCGACTGAGAATTATATAAAGCGGCTATTAGGCAGGCCCAACGAGGTTGTGGAGATAATCGACGGCGACGTTTATATCGACGGGAAAATCAGCAGGAAACCGCCGAAGGTTCAGCGTGAGATGTGGATGCCGATTTACGACAACGATTATCAGCCGGCCAGGCCGGAGGAGCCGCAATTCAACAGGCACGCCTGGCGGCAGCCGTTCAGGAACGCCGAGGGGTCGAAGTGGGCGGTTGACGAGGAAAGCCCGACGATTTTCAAGCTTGCCGGCGAACCGAATGAGATTCACACGCTCGGCTACGATTCGTCGTTAGGCAACGGTTTCAAGGCAACCTACGCATACGATGATACCACGGTTTACAGGTTTATGCCTTATTGCAGCGACCTGATGGTCCGTTACTGGGTAACTTCTGAGCAGCCGGATGGTCAGGCGGGGGCGGCGCTGAGCAAATACGGGGTACAATATGCCGGGCGGGTTGATTTTGCCGGCAGTATGACGATATCGAAAATTTCCGACGGCAATGAGAAAGTGCTGGTGACCAGGACGATTGAGGCGCCGGCTGCCGGAAGACCGACAATGTTAAGTTTCACCAACGTGGACCATGTGTTAGTGCTGGAGTTCGGCGACCAGAAGCAGATTTACGACCTGGGGCCGGAACCGAATGCTGCCGGAGCCAGGAGGATTGATATTGAGCCGGCGGTGAGGATTTCAGGAGCGGGACACATCGCGGTTTCGCATCTTGCGATGTTCAGAGATATTTTCTATACGGGCAGGAGCGCCAACAGCAACGAACCGGGCAGGGCCACCGAGGGCCATCCGCTGAAACTGGAAGCCGACCAGTTCTTCATGTTAGGCGACAACAGCCCCTGCAGCGAGGACGGCAGATGGTGGAGAAGCCCGGGCAAGGGAAACAACGGCAAAATTTACTCGGAAGGAATTGTCCCGCGGGAATATCTCATCGGCAAGGCGTTGTTTGTCTATTGGCCCGCCGGATTCAAACCTTTCCAGAAATCCCCCCTTGCGGTTGTTCCCAATTTCGGGGAGCTTCTTTTTATTTACGGCGGTTCATATAAGGCCGAATAAAGGTTTCCGGGAAAGCGGGGAATTTTAACGGATGTCATTTTTCGATACCACGACGTTCACATACATATTGCTGCCGATTTTTATTATTTTGGCGAGGGTTTGCGACGTAACAGTCGGCACGCTGCGGATTATAGTGCTTTCACGGGGGCACAGGTATCTTGCGCCGCTATTAGGTTTTTTTGAGGTGCTGATATGGATTACCGTGATAGGCAAGATAATGCAGAACCTCAATAACCCTGTTTGTTACATCGCGTACGCGGGCGGTTTTGCAATCGGTAATTTTGTCGGTATTATCGTCGAGGAACGGCTGGCGATGGGTATCGTGGTAATAAGGATAATTACCCGGCAGGAGGCGCCGCAACTGATAGCCGAATTGCGCCAGGCGGGCCACGGCGTTACGAACATACCGGCCGAGGGAAGCAGGGGGCGGGTCAACGTCATTTTCACGGTAGTAAAACGCAGGCACTTAGACGACGTTGAGGAAAAAATACGCAGGTATAATCCGCGTGCGTTTTACTCGATAGAAGACGTTCGATACGTCAGCGAAGGCGTTTTTCCCCGGCACCTGCCTTTCTATAAACGCGGTTTCGCCGGCCTGACGAGGATTTTCAGCAGGGCAGGCAAAGATATTGAGGGCGATAAGTAGACGCGTCAGGCGTGATATTGGCCGCGAGGGAAGAAGAAGCTGTTTTGGCCGATATGAGCGGAGAGGATTTTTACCCCGAAGACATTTTCGATTTGAGTGGTTGTCAGGATTTCCTTTGTGAGGCCGAAATGATAATCGCCGCCTGTCGCAAGTAAAAGAGTTGTATCGCTATATTGGGCGGCCAGGTTAATGTCGTGAGTTACGGTGACAATCGTTTTTTGATTTTCGAGTTGTAATTTTTTGAGAAGGTCATAAATTCCGACCTGGTGTTTCATATCGAGGAAGCTTGTCGGCTCATCCAAAAGCAATATCGGGGTTTGTTGCGCAAGAGCACGGGCGATAAAGACGCGCTGGCGTTCGCCGCCGCTGAGGTGGTTGAGTGGCCTGTCGGCAAAACGTGCGGTATCGGTCATTTCGAGCGCATCGGTAACCGCTTTTTTGTCGGCGTCGGTCTCGAAGGCAAGCGCGCCGAGATAGGGGGTCCTTGCCATTGAGACGACCTGTATCGCGGAGAACTCGAATACCGGGACGAATTCCTGTCGAACGAAGGCGATTTTCTTCGCGAGATGTCTGATCGAATATGATTGAAGGGAGGCATCGTCGATTGTGATTGAGCCGG
>Ga0105104_10003458_pt1 | contig 11240 bp, 7 predicted proteins | sample PPLLaktember2015_3_FD_87034 | JGI IMG/M metagenome (GOLD analysis project Ga0105104, IMG submission 87034) | Freshwater sediment microbial communities from Prairie Pothole Lake near Jamestown, North Dakota, USA - PPLs Lake P7 Core (6) Depth... | ecosystem: Environmental > Aquatic > Freshwater >... | reverse complement strand
GATCCATCTTCCTTCGTGGGAGACGACATTCTCGGCAATAATCACCACCGGTTTTTGGACACGCCGTTTAAAAACCGTCGCAATCGTTCTTACGATAAAACCGAAAAACGGATTCCACCATGTAAAGACGAGCATATCGGGATTCATGGAGGCGGCGAGCCGCGCCGCTTTCCACCATGTGAACGGATTTAAACAATCGATGATATGCTCTGCAGGATGTTTTTTTAAAGCAACCGTGCTGACGTCCGTCTGCCGGACCCCGGGGAACAAAAATCCAGGGTACAACCGTGAAAAAGAGATGACCTGTACATCGTTTATGGCCGACAGGGACTCATAGAGATGCGCAACGAAAAGCGCATTGCCTCCTCGGATGGGATACGCCGGCCCGATGAGAACGATCTTCATCAGCGGAAATCCTTACGTGACCCTGCGGCGCCCGGGAGCACACTGTAGTTGAGAGAAAAAACATAACAGGGATACGCCGATCCCTCCTGGTGAATCATTTCAAACAGTTGAGGATATTTTTGAGCGACGGGCTGGACATATCGGCGCAAGGTGGATGACCATTGAAAGTTATCGTAAAGAAGATGAGTCATCTTGAGTGATTTCCAGTGCGCGATAATCGTATCCGGATCCGTCTGATCAATTTTGTACGTCCCGTAGACATTGTAATTCCCTGCCGTGAGAAGGAACAATTCCGGTTTCCTGCAAACGATCCCCGTCGATTGAATCGGGAGCTGTGATTTTATCCAGAGCGATGCACGCAGGTAATTTGTCCAATCCTCGGTGAACCCGGCAAACGTATTCCCGCTGAGATTTGCTTTGAGAACGGGATAATTCTCGTCTATGGATTCTTTTGTCCCGAAGAGGTTGGCGGCAGTTAATCCGAGCGCTGCAATGACGACGAGCCTCTTCGCGTGTAGCGAGACAGCCCCTGTCTCTTTCATTCTTGCCCAGCGGTTTCCCAAGACACGGAATCCCTCGAACAGCCCGAGAATCAAGAACGGGATGATAGGAAGGAGCATGCGCGGCGTTGCATAAATATTTTGCAGGGCCACTGAAATAAATGCGATATAGGTCAGTACAAAAAAACCGATCCATGACTGCATCGATTTCGGTTTCCTCATGACCGGAACAACACATCCGATGATGACGATGACCGAGAGGAGTACCCCGAAGAAGGCAGGTGCACTGGGAAACAGCTGTCCGTTCGCGAAGCCGAGCTCGGGGGACATCGGCAGTCCGAGAGCGGTGGGAATTTGATAATTCGCGTGATTAAAAATATTGTTTATGAACCGGTCGAAAAATCCGCTCAGTGTTTCCATCCCTTCGGAGGTATTATAGGGATTTTTCAACATGAGAACCGACGCCTGTCCGAATGCAGCCGAGCCCGACGACCATTCGTAAATTTTCATCGGGCTGTACAGTGCAGCGCAAAACAGGACATAGATGCCAAGCTGCTTCCATTCCTTCCGGTACGCAAAGAACAGTACTGCCACGCCGGCAATGGTTGCGCCTGCAATACGGATATAGAACGATGCCATCGTCATCACCGCTGCGATGAGCGCGAACCGGAGAGATTCTTTTTCGCCCGCGAGAAGTAAAAAATGAACAGTCCAGATGAGAACCAGGGTGAAGAGAATTTCGCTGAACGTCTGGTGAGAATATTTTAACATCAGGGGATTGATTGCCACCAGCAGCATCAAGGAAGAGAGCACGATCGGCTGTAACCTCTTCCGGAAAACATAAAATAATGAGACGAGAATGCCGAGGAACGAAAGGAGGGATGTCGCTTTTAAGATGATGAGGTTCGTCCCGAACAACCATACAAACAACGCCAGGACAATCGGGTAGCCCGGTGTCCGGAAACCCACCGGGAGTTGTCCGGTATGAACTATTCTCATGGCGGAAAGGACATACGACGTATCGTCGCCATCGACGCTGGGTTTGATATCGAATGACAGGATCCCGGCGATCAATCCGAGTGCAAGCACCATCAGGAGCCATCGGGTTTCATTTTTTTCAAACCAGCGGTTCAGACGGTCGTATGACGACCGCGTTGTCTTCTGCTGCTCCGGAATATTTTTCGAGGGTTGGTGTTTTGACATAATCGGGGTTTCGTTCAGACAAATTTCAGACGCCGCGCTGCGACGCCGACCATCTTGAGGAGCAGCAACCCATGCCGCCATCGCTGGATATTTGTTTCGCCGTAGGTCCGTTCCGCATACCGGATCGGCATTTCGACAATTTTTAAATTCTGTTTTGCAGCGCCGAAAATCAGGTCAAAATCCCCGAACGGATCAAATTCCCCGAAGTAGGACCGGTTCGCCGCAAGTTTTTCGTAGTGCGCTCTGAAGATCACTTTTGTTCCGCAGAGCGTGTCTTTAAATTTCTGATCGAGTAAATAGGTGAACATCATACTGAAGAATTTATTTCCCAGGAGGTTGAGAAAGCGCATGGCCTGTTTTTCCATGGGATAGACCAGCCGGCTTCCGTTCACAAACTCGCCGCGGTTTGCGGCAAGGGCATAATAAAATTTTGGAAGGTCCTCCGGCGCGACCGTCAGGTCGGCATCGAGAATCATCAGGATGTCGCCGGTCGCACGTGCGAACCCTTCGCGCACCGCATTCGCCTTCCCGGTACCGCTTTGTACGCAGTGCCTGATTGCCCGTTTCTTTTTATACGCCTTCGCAACACGTTTGATTTCATCAAGGGTCCCGTCGTTCGATCCGCCTTCAACAAAAATAATTTCGATTTTCTTGCCCATGTTGGGAATCCGCTGCACGGCGGGTTCAATATTTCCGCGTTCGTTTCGCGCCGGGATGACGATGGAGACGGAAAATCGTTCAGGATGCAGCTCCTGAACCCGCGGCCGTGCGACGATGAATCGGACGATGCAGAATTTTCGCAGGAACGGGAGCTGCGAGAGATATTTATTGAAGAACCATGAGAGAATCGGGATGTTCTTGGGCAGCAGCATCCGGTACCCGCTTCTGATGATTTCAAAATTAGCCAGGTCGAGCAGGTTCTGGAGATCGTGCGTATTGACCCAGTTCTGATGCGGCTGCGGGGTCTTCAACCGCAGTTTTTCGGCCAGCAGCAGGATCGGCTCCCAGATAAAATTATAATAGGTAATGATGAGACGCGAACGCGGATTCATCACCGCGTGTGTTTTTTCCAGTGCCTGCTGAATATCATGCAAATGGCCCACGAGATCCGACATCACCACATACTCAAACTTCTGGTGAAGCGATAATTGTTCGGCATTCATCGACTGAAATGTGAGGTGGGGATATTTCTTCTGTGCGCAGCGGATCATTTCAGTGCTGATATCCACTCCGACGCCGGTCGCCGGCTCCACCGCATTCAATAAATCTCCGGTGGCGCACCCCAGTTCCAGGACCGAGGACTGCCGGGGAATAAGAAACTGAAGCAGTTCTTTGACATTCTGATGATAATAATGGTTCCGATCCTGCCAGCGGTCCCACCGATCGGCGATCGAGTCGAAGTAGCTGGTCAGTAACGGCAGCGTATCGGTGTTTTGTTTCATTCCGGTGTCAATCCTATCAAACAACGTGCGGCGAATAACGACGGCCAGCGTGAAAGAAATGAATCGATTGTTTGCACCATCGGCAGCATTCTTCCGGGATACATCGCCGGTTTGCTGTACCCGCCGGAGAGCAGATAACTGAAACAAACGAACGGCTGCCGGTGAAACACCTTCCAGCCTTCCGGCCATTGTTCCTTTCCGCGCCGGAAGAACAGGCGTGTCGCATTTCCCTGCGCGGCGTAATAGCGGTCGTCCGGCGGTGCGCTCTCCGAAAAATCGATGCGTGCGTTCCATGCCACCGGCTCATGATGCAGCAGCCCGTAGACCGCCCTTGATGATGCGCTGATGTATGGTTCAAAAATGATTATCCGGCCGTCATGGATCAAGACGCGTTTTGCTTCCTTGAAAAAAGCATTGGGCCGCTCCAGGTGATGGAAGACATCAAACAGGACCAGGTGCGACACGGACCCGTTTTCGAACGGCATCGCATAGGCACTGCACACGGCATCAAGCCATGGATTGGGAAAAAGATCGGTACAGATTGCGTGGGGAATTGCAGATTTCAAATTTCCAACTCCTGATCCGAGCTCGACAATTTTTCCTTTTACATCAGGATTCATCAGTCCGGCAATCTGACGATAAAATGCTTCATAGATCGAGCGGAGCAGCGGTTTGGTCTCCCAGGCATGTTTGTTCCGCAGAATTTCGATTTGATGCTGCTCGATGTTGATCATTCCGTCCTTCCCGCTGGCGTGAACCAGCAACACAGCAAGGGAGGAAAACCGGAGTAAGTGTATCGGTCTGGCACGGATTCTTACTTCAAACTTTCACGGATACTGTAGGTCTCTTCGTTTCGCTCGTTCCGCGAAATCATTTCGCCTAACAACCCAAGAGAAATGAATTGAACGCCGATGATGATAAAGAGAAATCCGACCAGGAAGAGTGGACGATTGCTGATCGATGTTAAACCCAGAAACCACTCGATGGAAAGATATCCATCGAGCGCTGCACCGATCATCAACGAGACAATCCCCCAAACGCCAAACAGATGAAGCGGTCGCTGGATATATCTTGCCGTGAAGAGGATCGTGAGTAAATCAAGAAACCCGCGGTAAAATTTTCCTATGGTATATTTTGAACGCCCGAATTTTCGCGGATGATGCTGAACAATTTTCTCTCCGACCCGAAATCCTGCCTGATGAGCCAGGATGGGGATATACCGGTACAGGTCGCCATAGAGCTTCATTTCTTTTGCGACAATTTTTCGGTACGCCTTCAACCCGCAGTTTAAATCATGGATCCGCAGCCCTGTCATTTTGCTGGAGATGGAATTGGCGATTTTCGATGGTAATGTAAAAACGATGGAATCGTGCCTTTTCTTTTTCCATCCGGACACCAAATCGAAGGATTCACCGAGCGCTTCAATGAGGGATGGAATTTCATTGGGGTCGTCCTGCAGATCCGCATCCATGGTGATAATGTATTCACCCTGAGCGTCTTTAAAACCTGCGGTCAGTGCTGCTGATTTTCCGAAATTTCTTCGAAAACGAATTGCTTTTACATTCCGGGGATGTTCTTTGTGAAGCGCGGTGATCACCTCATACGACCGGTCAGTACTGCCGTCATCGACAAAGATGACTTCAAAGGGTTTTTTCATTTGCCGCATCGTTTCGCTGATGAGACCGTATAACTCGCGCAGAGATTCTTCCTCGTTGAGCAGGGGAACAACGATGGAAAGTGAGGGGGTATCGGTCGTGCCGGATTGTTTTGTGGTCCGCTTTGCCATTGGTAATTTTGCCGGTTTCCGTTGTACGTAATGAAATTAAAGTAACTGAAAAACGAGCAATATGCAAGATAGAGAAACAGGAGACAGAGCCCCTCTCACCGGTGACTTCAAGAGAAAAATCAAATTTCAATCAATGTTCGCAAGCCCGGATAAATGATAGCTGCTGACTCAATTTGGAGCAAGGCAAGTGACCGACAATAAAAATCCGGCAGGCCGTGTCACCTACCGGATCATTATTCAATCATAAATTCTTGAGGAATCAAAAAAGTTCAGGTTCGGTGCATGAAGGAGCGCAGTCCTGTTCCTGGGTTTGAGCCTCGCAGGGTATTCCCTGATGGACTTTAATGGTCTTCATGAAAATCCGTTGCGCTCCGGCTGGAGACGGGAAATCGCGGCCTTCGAATTGCATATTCGCATCATCAAATGGATTCGTTCGGAACTTGCGCATATGCGGTTTCCGGAAGAAGAATTGCTGCCGGGCATCCTGATCCTCATCCATTTCTACGCTGAGAGTTTTCTTTATCCCTTTCCGTAAAATTTCAAAATCGACTTTATCGCCTTCATCATAACGGCGTAATTCTTTTCTGACTTTTTCCACCGCATCGACGTTTCTTTTCCCAACCCGGGTAATAATATCACCGGCTTTAAATCCCGCCTTCTCCGCAGGGCTTTCGGGGTTCACTTCTTCGACCAGGACGCCCTCATTATTCGGCGCGTCGAAATATTCCCCCAGCTGTTCATGGAGTGTCAGAAGCTGCAGTCCGAGCACATGATTCCCAAAAACGACATTGATATCAGGAATGTTCGGGATTTCACCAAACCCGTGATGCCTTGCCGTTTTTTTCCTGCCGACCGTGAGAGGAATAGTCTTCTTCAGTCCATCGCGTATTGCGACGAGGTCAACTTTTGTTCCTGGCGGTGTTCGACCCACGAGTTTCATGAGATCATCTGCATCAACTACCTTTTTCCCGTTGAAGAGGACGATCACATCACCCTCCTGCAGGCCGGCGGAATCGGCAGGACTGTCGTCAACCACTTCTTGCACGAACGCTCCCTCTTCCGAATCGAGCTTCTCTTTTTTTGATATTTTTTCGTTGACATCCTGGATCATAATTCCAATCCATCCCGAGGATTTTATTTTCTCTTTTTTTTGCATCTCCGCCGACGGTTTGCCGCTTGCAGCGACCATCGTGCCGGTGATCAGCAGCATCAGCAAGGTTGCGGCGCCGATCAATCGTAAAATTGTTTTCATGGCAGTTGTTCCTTTCATGGAAATGGTCTGAACTGTTGGTTCATTTTTTTAGACGACAAGGCGCCGGGAGAGTTCCTTTACGATGACACGTCTGAGAGTTCGTTGGACGATAAAATTTGTCATCGAAAACTGCAGGTTGGTGGTTCATGGAGCAGGAATAAAGGTGAAAATGTGATTCACCGGAGAGAAATTCAAATGACGAGGGACGCACCTGGAGTTTGAGGAGGGAGAGAGTTCGTTGCACCGTGAAGAAGATAATTCTGGAGATTCTCAATCCCCGGTGACTCGTCGACCGATTTACGTAAAACGACTTTTGGCAAAAAATTAACGCTGGTGATCGTTATTCTCAAATATGAAAATCGCATTTTGTGATTGAAGCCTGTACTGAGATGCTTCAGGCCCCCAAACGTATTGCACATGAAGCGGGTCGATGAGATCCGCCAATCCGACGAGATGGTAATGCTGTTGAGTGTACTGGTCTTTCCATGTGAACACATAAGGGTCGGAATTCTTTCTGATGATCCAGGAAAAGTAAATTCCATAAAACACGATATACTTCGGGCGGACTCGTTCAATATCCGCAATAAAATCTTCCTGCATCGTTCTGGCATACGGCTGTTCTTCCATCATTCCATACATATAAATATGGCCCGAAGCAGCCCGCCGATGCGCATAGAAATACACCTGCGGCTCAGATCCCAGGATTGCAATCCGGTCATTGCTCGAGGTATGGTCCGCAAGGAATTTGCCTATGACGGGGGATTCGGTAAAAAAATTTTCTTCATAAGATCGATGCGATATCATGAGAGGGGATTCGGTGAAATAATAAGACCTATTCTCATAACCATATTCGAAGAGAACCGCCGCAAAGAATATGGCCGGCAGATAGTTCCACCCGGCAAATCGTGCGAGAGCCTGTTGTGCATAGTCGTATACGGAACCGAAGAGAATGGAGCAAAAGGGAAGAACGAGAATAAAATAATGGTTTCTAAAGTATCCACCGGGGACCATGGCAAGAAATGAGAATCCTCCCAGGAGGAGGATCATGACGGTCTGCGGATGAGGAAACCTGCGTGATACCACAAGAAGAAATCCTATTCCCGTCAGCAGGCTGATGACGGGAAGTGCATGCCAGAGTATTCCCAGCATGTAGAATAAATTATTCGCCATGGTTCCGACCGAAACATACGTACCGTATTGGAATGAGTACTGCACGGTCCAGAACCAAAATTTTTGGAACGTACCGCCCCAAAGAATTATGAACAACAGGGCGATGAGCGGGACAATGAATCCGGCAAGCAGAAATAAGGCAAAGCGGACCAGATCTCTCCGATGGAGAATTCCGGTTCGCCAGGAGTACACGAGGTAAGTAAGTCCGAGAATGAAAAAGCACACGCCGGGTTGTTTCATTAAAAACGCGCCGCTGAAGAGAATTCCGGAGAGAAAAAATAAACGGGTCTTTCGTTGTTCAAGCGATAGGAGCAACGTCAATAATCCGCCAAGGGAAAAGAGCGCGACAAAATGCGTTGCATGTGCGGCAAATCCAAAGAGTTGAATCGTGAGAGTCGATAGAGCGAATGAAGCAGAGGCGATAATGCCGGCACCCGGGCTCAACCATTTTTTTGTGAGAAGGAACAATAAAATAATTGAAATGATATTCACGATGAGCAATCCGACGTGAACCGCCTTCACCGTTTCGCCAAACAGGAGCATAAAGAACGCATAGAGCATGCTGGTACCGGGGAGCTTCATCGTAAAAGCATCCTGATACGGCGGGATCCCTTGAAGAAGTAACTGTCCGATATAAGCAAATTCACCCTCATCGCGCTCAAAAGGCACAGAAAGCAGACGAATTCGGACTATTGCGACAAATGCAATGATGCCTCCTATCAGCATCCAGTAAATGAAATGCGAACGTTCCTGGCTTTTCATTTTGTCATCATCATTGAAAACTCAATTATTCTGTTTGTTTCAACGAGCAAATCTGTCTTCTGCTGCACTCGTCTTTCAAGATTATGGCGGCTCTCGCTCGTCCATAGCTTTGAACAATGATACAAACATAACCACATAAATGCCATTGCTCTTCCAGGGACGCTTGAGAGAATCCGGTTTATGTACGGTGATTATTTCAATTTTCTTTTTCCGATGACCTTACCAAATTGAAGGACGTACGCATGTTGTATGAGAAAATATTTTGTATTATTCAAAGTACTGGTGTAGTCGGCACTGACAGCGCAATATTCATATGGTGATAGGATTATATTTTGGCTATGAAAAGACTGCAGCGCAATATTCCGTTGATCATCGTTTTAGTGTTTACCGCGCTGGTGTATACCAGGACCCTTCAGAATGGGATATTGAACTGGGACGATAACCAGCACATTACGGTCAACAGCGATATTCAATCGCTGTCCCTCCCGCATCTGAAAAATATTTTCACCTCTTATTATATCGGTATGTATCACCCGTTCGTTACTCTTTCGTTTGCTATGGAATATCACTTCTTTGGATTAAACGCCGCGGTGTTCCATGCCACCAACGTACTGTTTCACCTGGCAAATGTTGTTCTTGTTTTCGCTGTCGTTCTTCTCCTGTCCCGGCGCCGCGCCACGGCACTCATTGCCGCATGTTTATTCGGGCTTCACCCCATGCATGTCGAATCGGTGGCATGGATTACAGAGCGTAAAGATGTCGCTTATGCATTTTTCTATTTGTGGGCATTGTTTTTTTATCTTCGTTTCATTCAAAGTGGAAATGTAAAAAATTACTGGATGGTGATGGTGTGCTTTCTGCTATCTCTGCTGTCCAAGACCACTGCGGTCACTCTTCCCGTGATATTGCTTTTAATTGATTTCTACGGGCGAAGGACCTGGACGCGCCGCACCATCCTCGAGAAACTCCCTTTCTTCGTCATGTCGTTGGTCTTTGGTTTCATTGCTCTTCATTCGCAGGGAAGCGGGGCTCAAATTCTTGTTCAAGGAAGTTTTAACGGTCTTGACCGGATTTTTCTCGCTTCCTACTCGCTCTGTTATTATTTCATTCATGTGTTCCTGCCCATCAATCTCTCGGCACTGCATTGGCTGCCGCTGAAAGCAGGGGGCCTGCTTCCGACGATCTATTATCTCGCTCCGCTTCTTGTCATTATTCTGGCCGCCCTCGGATTCCGCCGCGGTATGATTCAGCGTGATTATATTTTTGGAATGACGTTTTTTGTTATTGGAGCATCGCTGAATCTCCAAATCATTGTCTTGGGGCTGGCGATCGTCTCTGAACGATACACCTACCTGGCGTACATCGGCATCTATTTTATCATCGGTCAGCTCTCTTGTATTCTCATGGAGCGGTATGAGCGATATTTGATTCCTTGGAAGAATGCGATTATCTCCGGAGTGGTTGTTATTGCGATTTTATTGGGATTCATCACCTATGAACGTCTAGCGGTATGGAAAAATACCACACTACTCTTTCAAGATGCAATCGTGAAATCCGGCAACACGAGACAGGCAGATTTTATCAGGACATTGGAATATATTCTGGAAGCAGATGAGAAACACCGAATGAAGCGTTACCAGGATGCAATTGAGTGTTTAAATAAGGCAATTGCGCTCAGTCCCCGGATGGCTGAATTATATGACAATCGCGGTGTTGCCTATGTCCAATTGCTTCAATACGACGAAGCTATGAAAGATTATGGGAAAGCGTTAGAACTTAATCCCACTTTTGCGCTCGTCTATGCCAATCGGGCGATTCTCTATCTAAAACTCAATAACCATGAGAAAGCCTGTACCGATGCCTGGACGGCGTACCGGCTGGGAATGCATAATGCATTTGAGATGGTTCAGATAAACTGCTTTTAAAATCAGACGCATCATCACTCCCGAAGCCGTTTGATCCGTTCCGGATTGTCGCCCTGCGGCGGGTGTGAATCCTGTGCATCCCCATTTCTTTCATAAATCGAAATCCAAAACAGATGTGTTGGCTTTTTCTCTAAGAGCGCCGGATCGGTGATCAGTACCGTATCCCTGATATTGTGATATTCAAATCGCGCAATGGGGTGATATTGAGATTGCGCATAGGTAAAGAACCACCGGTCCAGTGCGATCCATCCTGGAGGTTTGGTATACCAATAGGGATAAATATTGGTGTAGACCAGCAATTTGGGGGAGGATGATTCGACCTGTCGTATCATCTCAAGGCGGAATTGTTCAGCAAGGGGTTGATTTTCGAGAATGGAATAGATATAGATGAACGCCGTCGCGGATTTTCGTTGCGCATAAAATAATAACTGCGGTTCGCTTCCTATAATTGCAACCCGATCCTCTGGAACGGTGTTTTTCTTAATCAGAGATGCGATCTCTATTGAATAGGGAAAGGGATTAAAGTGATAGACCGTTTCCATTACTTGAGGGAGTGGAAATTGAAAAAGAACATCCCGGTGGGCAAACAGCGTGCCTGCAATGGTGATAAAGACGACGAATGAAGGCGGGATATAGCGCACCGAGCGTGCGGAGGAAAAGGAAAAAACATGGAACAGATATCGAATTCCGATTCCAAACAGTATGGCGACGACCGGCAGGACGAGAATAAAATAATGCGCCGTGAAATAAAAACCGACCGAGAGGGCACAGAGGCTGGCGCACAACCATCCCAGG
>Ga0105104_10003457_pt1 | contig 11241 bp, 7 predicted proteins | sample PPLLaktember2015_3_FD_87034 | JGI IMG/M metagenome (GOLD analysis project Ga0105104, IMG submission 87034) | Freshwater sediment microbial communities from Prairie Pothole Lake near Jamestown, North Dakota, USA - PPLs Lake P7 Core (6) Depth... | ecosystem: Environmental > Aquatic > Freshwater >... | reverse complement strand
TTCGCCACGGCGTGGACCATCTTGGCGCCGTCCTTGGCGATGCCACCTGCCTCATACTCACGCCCCACCATGAAGCCGGTGATGTTTTGCAGGAACAATAACGGGATGCCGCGCTGGTCACACAACTCGATGAAGTGCGTCGCTTTGAGGGCCGACTCGCTAAACAGTACGCCGTTGTTGGCGATGATCCCGACCGGGTAGCCGTGCACCCGCGCGAACCCGCAGACCAGCGTCGTGCCGTAGCGCGCTTTGAACTCGCGGAACTTGCTCCCATCCACGAGGCGGGCGATGATCTCGCGCACATTGTATGCTTCCCTGAATGTGCTGGGTAAGACGCCGTAGATCTCTTCGGCAGGGTAGAGAGGTTCTTCGGGAGGGGAAGAGGAAAGAAGAAAGAGCCAATTCTTTCCTCTTTCTTCTGGCAGGGTCTCGACAATCCCGCGCAAAATCTCAATGGCATGATCGTCGTCTTCGGCAAAGTGATCTGCCACACCGGAAAGCCGCGTGTGGACATCCGCGCCGCCGAGTTCCTCCGCACTGACATCCTCGCCCGTCGCGGCTTTGACGAGCGGAGGACCGCCCAGAAAGATCGTGCCCGTGCCTTTGACAATGATCGCCTCGTCGCTCATCGCCGGAACGTAGGCGCCGCCCGCCGTGCAGCTTCCCATCACGGCCGCGATCTGTGGGATTTTTTTGGCAGACATGCGCGCTTGATTATAGAAGATGCGCCCGAAGTGGTTTACGTCAGGAAAGACTTCATCCTGCAAGGGCAAAAACGCCCCGCCCGAATCGACGAGATACAGGCAGGGCAGATAATTCTCTTCGGCGATCTGCTGGGCGCGCAGATGCTTCTTGACCGTCATTGGGAAGTACGACCCGCCTTTGACCGTGGCATCATTGGCGATGATCATCACTTCGCGGTCCGAGACGCGCCCGAGGCCCGTGACGATGCCCGCGGAGGGGGTTTCACTATCGTACAGATCATTCGCCGCGAGCGCGGACAGTTCCAGGAACGGCGAGCCAGGGTCGAGCAGGCGTTCGATTCGTTCCCGGACGAAGAGCTTGCCCTGCTCTTCCTGGCGCTTGCGGTATTTTTCGCCGCCGCCTTCACGGACGCGCGCCAGGCGTTCCTTTAGTTCGTTTGCGAGTTGTTTGTGATGTCCGGAGTTTTGTTGGAAGTCTTCTGAGTTGGAGTTTATGTTTGTTTGAATAATTTCCATAAGTGATAGGAAGTAAAAAGTGAGAAGTAAACAGGTTGTTTCGAGTTTAGCATAAAAAAGAGACTTCCGAAGTTGGAAATCCTGTGAGGCGGCGTGAGCAGCCTTCATGATAAGATTCGCCGCATGAATTTTTCGAAAATCACCGATGACCTCTTTATCGGTAGAACCCCTTCGACAAACGATTACGATACCCTGCGTGACCTGGGTGTGCGGCTGGTGATCAACATGCGCTTTACGTACGGTCCGCGCCCTGACCCGGGTATCCCACCTCTGCTGTTATTATGGCTGAGGACGATCGACAGCCCGTTCTTTCCGCTTCCGATCCCCAAGCTGATGATCGGGGCACGCGCCGCGCTCGAGACGATTAATATGGGCGGCAAGGTCTATGTCCATTGCGCCTATGGGCGTCACCGCGGTGTGGCGATGGGTTCCTGCGTGCTCATCGCACAGGGCTACGACCCCGAAGCCGCGATGCAGTTAGTTGCCGAGCGCCGATCGGTTGCGGACCCGTATGCGCATTACATCCGTCCGCGGATTTTGAAATTTGCGAGGGAATGGAAACCGTAGGGGCGTGGTCTCCACGCCCAGGGTGGCAAGACGCCACCCCTACGTTAAAAATGAACTTCCGCCCCGTGATCCGACATCGCCAACTGGAAGACGCGTGCCTGGAGTCCCGCCGCCTCGAAGGCGCGCTTCATCGCTTCGCCGATGGCCGAATCCGAATTCGACGAGAACGCGATCAGGCTTGGACCCGCTCCCGATAGCGCTACAGCCGAGGCGCCAGCCTGCTTCGCTGCCTCCATCGCTTCCGGCGCGCCAGGGATCAAAGGGAGGCGATACGGCTGGTGCAGCTTGTCGCTCATGGCTTCGTTGAGCATGTCCAGGTCACCCAGGCGAAATGCCTCCGTGACAATCACCGCCCGGCTGATGTTGTAGATGGCATCTTTGAGCTCGATCTGCTTCGGCAAAAGGAGGCGGGCCTGTTTCGTTGGAAAATCGAAATCAGGGAAAACGACCGTAATATGGATCGGCGCACGTTGATCCGTAAGTGTCAGGCGCAGCGAGACGACATGACTATCATGAATGATCGAGGCGACCAAGCCCCCCAGCATGGCGGGCGCGACGTTATCCGGGTGGCCCTCGGTCTCGATCGCGAGTTTCAGGATCTCTTCACGTGAGAATGGCTCCCCAAGCATGGCATTTGCCCCGAGCATTCCGGTCAGGAGCGCTGCAGAACTGGAACCCAGACCGGAACCCAGTGGCACCCGGTTGAGGCAATGGATCTGCATCCCGTGATAGGGTTTGCCTGCCAGATTATAGACTTGCAACGCGGCATCCACAATCGCATTGCTGGCGCCGGTGGAAAGTTTCTCCCGGCCTTCGCCCTCGATCGTCAACGATATTTTTTTGTCGTTCGTTGGGGTGAATTCAGCTTCATTCCACAGATCCAATGCGATGCCCAGTGAATCGAACCCGGGTCCGAGGTTGGCAGATGTGGCGGGAACTCTAACGGTGATTTTCATTGATTACATCTTTGAACCGCGAAGGTTTTTAAAAAAATTTCTTAGCGTCCTTCGCGTGCTTCGCGGTTAATTTCCTAGAATTACTTCTTCCAAGGCTTCCAACTTTGGTGCGACGACCAACGGCTTTTGCATGTCCTTCGTGATGATATCCGGGTCCTTCATCCCATGTCCTGTGCAGATCGCGACCACGCGTTTGCCTTTCGGGTTCAACGTTCCATTTCCGATCTCGATTGCCAGGCCCGCCAGTCCGGCGGCGGAGGCAGGCTCTACCCAGATCCCTTCGAGCGTTGCCAGCGTCTTTTGCATATGCAGGATCTGCTCGTCGGTGGCGGCGATGATGCGTCCGTTTGATTCTTCCGCGGCTTGCAGAGCCTGTTCGCCACGCGCCGGCTTACCGATGCGGATCGCCGTGGCAACGGTCTCCGGGTTGTCGACGGGATGTCCCAGCACGAGTGGCGCGGACCCGGCTGCCTGGACACCCAGCACTTGCGGCAAGCCTGTTGATTTCAGTTCGTTGTATTGTTTGAAACCGGCCCAGTAGGCTGTAATATTGCCTGCATTTCCCACCGGCAGGCATAACCAATCCGGTGCAGAATCCAAGCGGTCACAAATCTCGAACGCGGAGGTCTTCTGGCCCTCGATGCGATAGGGATTAAGGGAATTCACCAGGCAGATGGGATGCTTGTTGGTGATCTGGACGACCATGGTCAGCGCGTCGTCGAACGAACCATCGATCTGGATGACCTGCGCGCCATAGGCGATCGCGCCGGCAAGCTTCCCAGCCGCAACCTTGCCCTGCGGGATCAGCACAATGGACTTCATCCCGGCGCGGGCCGCGTAGGCTGCGGCAGAAGCGGCCGTGTTGCCGGTCGAAGCGCAAATGACCGTCGTTGCGCCGCGCCCCAGGGCTTCACTGACTGCTGCAGTCATGCCGCGGTCTTTGAAGGAGCCGGTGGGGTTGAGACCTTCATACTTGATGAACAATTCGAATCCGCCGCCGAGTTGGCGGGATAACGCCTCGGCTTGGATCAAAGGCGTATTGCCCTCGAGCAGGCTCACAGCGCTTGCGGACGTGTAAGACGGGAGGTCGAGCAGATGTCCATATTTGTGGAGGAGTCCCTGGTAAGTCATGGGTCGAGTTTACCGCATTTTACCTTCAGATTTTCTTATGCATGGACATGCGTGCGGCACTCCGTCGCATAAAAAATTCATCGCCACTTAATTTTTACCCGATATACTTTACTTTAATGAATCGTGTATTGATTCTGACTTTCGTAACTTGTGCCTTGCTTACGGCCTGTGGAGAACAGGCGGTTGCCGCGCCGGCGGCCGCCCTCCCACAGGTCAGCGTGCCGACGCAAACGTTCCCTGCCCTGGCGTACGCGCCCCTTCCAACGGCAACCCAGAAACCGAAGAAATATTCTCCGATCACTCCGGTGCCAACGAAAACACCAACGCCACTGCCCATGACCTCGGCGCCGGGAATGCCCGAACGCGACCCTGCGAAATGGAAAGTCTGGCCTGTCATCCCGGAGGCCATCGATCCCAGTTTACAAAAGGTCTATGAAAGAGGGCTGGAGCTTGGGAATGACCCGCGTGCCTTTTCGCTCTTTGGCGATTGCCAGGCGCGGCCCGCTGATTTCTTTGGCGCATTTGAAACCGATCCGGAACTCGTGGCAAGCCTTTCACCCGAATTACAAGAGCTGGTTGACCATTTTCAAGGTTCATTCAATCGCGAGAGTCCCACTGCCCAGGATGCCACCACACCGGGCTCATTGCTGTGGATCCAGTGGCATCGCGGCGAGTACGGCTGCACATTCGCCGAGACACCTGTGGAATGCGAATTACGCACCCACCGTCCATCGTTCGTCATCATTCAAATTGGCACGCATTTCGAGTCACGTAACACTGAATACCTGCGCAGGATCATCCTGCAATTAATGGACGCGGGCGTTGTGCCGATCCTGGCTACGAAAGCCGATAACCGCGAAAATGACGAGCGCATCAACCGCGACATGGCAATGCTCGCTGCGGAATATGATCTCCCGCTCTGGAATTTTTGGGCGGCGCTCTCCGATCTCCCCGAGCGCGGCCTCTATGTCATGGAAGGACGGGAGGGCCAGGGTCCCGTCTATCTCGGTGAGGAAGCAGCGCTGCGTCATCGCATGACCGGTCTTGAGGCGCTCAATGCCGTCTGGCGCGCGGTGACGGGGGAATGAAACCAATTTAGCCGCGGATGAACACAGATTTACATGGATTTATAAAAAAACGACTCTCTGCTTGAAAGCCGTTTCCCAAAACATTTAAACCTTTTAACTTTCCAACTTTCTAACCCTTAAGTGGCGGCGCGTCCTTATCGTACACAAAGACTTGAACGTCTAAACCATCGCTGTTCAATAAGTTAATTGCAGGTTGAAAGGTCGCGACCTTGATCCTTTCAATATCCCCAATAGGTGCATATACACTCAAGCGTGCCTCCTCCTCAGACATCTTGACCATCTTGATCTCCGCGTTCCCAGACGCGGATCTGATGATACTGGTCACTTCTTTGATCGCCTCATCAAGGGTCATAAATCACTCCCATAAAATTATACCAAGATAAAACTTTATGTTGTTGCGAGCCTTCGGGAAGCAATCTCCTGTCCACTGCACTTCGTTTGCGAAGCGCTCAGCGCGAGGTCACTTCGCCATTTTCGCGACGGTCACGCCTGCACCGCCTTCATTATCCTTCGGTTCTTCAAACGAGGCCACATAAGGGCTGGACTTCAACGCAGTGCGCACGGCTTCACGCAGTTTCCCTGTTCCTTTGCCATGGACAATCCGCACGAACAGCAAACCCGAAGAATAGGCCTTCTCCAAATACCGCTCCAGTTCTTCGAGCCCATCTTCAACCAGTTTGCCGCGCAGATTCAACTCAATCCCCGGAGACTTCGTGCCACTGATTGCCGCCCGTCCGCTGCCTTCTGCTTCCGGTTTTCTTTCCTCTTTCTTCTGTTCCTGTGAGGCCTCGGCCTCCTGGCCTTTTCTCACTAAATCAGCCAGGCGTGCCCGCACGCGCAGACTGCCGATCTGCACCTCCGCGTCTGACTCGCCCAGAGCGGTTACCACGCCATCCGCGTTCAGCGTATTGACCAGGACGCGCTCCCCTAAGGACAGTGGACGGTTGACCATTGACGATGATGGTCCATGGTCTGTCGTCTGTCGTCTTTCAACCGGTGCTTCTATCTTTTCTTCAATGGCTTCTACTTGTTCTTCGATCTCTTTCAAAGCTTGCAAAGGCTGCTTGGCCTTCTTGAGTTGTGACTTGAGCGAATCGATGTTTCTCTTTAATACCGCAACTTCCAGTTCACCTTCTGCGCGGGCTTTGGCTAGGACTTCGCGGCGTTCATCTTCGATCTTTTCCAGGCGCTTCTCGATCTCCTGCGTTTGCGCTTCGAGCCGGTCACGGGCTTTCTCCAGCTTCTGGCGTTCGCGCGAGGTGCGATTGCGTTCCTTGCGGATGTCGTCGAGCAGTTTATCGGCGCGCAGGTTTTCGGGGTTGATCTCTCCCTTGGCCGATTCGATGATCGGCTGAGGCAGACCGAGCCGCTGTGCAATCAGCAGCGCGTTGGAACGCCCGGGGAGTCCGATCGTCAGGTGATAGGTTGGGCGCAGCGTCTTGATGTCAAACTCCAGTGAGGCATTGACTACGCCTTCCGTTGAATGCGCAAATGTCTTGAGTTCAGGGTAATGCGTGGCGACGAGGATCGTACATCCGGTTTCAAGCAGGAACGTCAGGATGGCACGCGCCAGCGCCGCGCCTTCCTGCGGGTCTGTGCCTGCGCCCAGCTCGTCGAAGATGACGAGCGAGCGCTGGTCGATTTGCCGGAGGATGCGGATGATGTTGGTGATATGACCGCTGAATGTGCTAAGCGATTGCTCGATGGATTGTTCATCGCCGATATCGGCGTAGACCGCGTGGAAACAAGGCAGCTCTGAACCGCTCTGCACGGGGATATGTAATCCGCTTTGGGCCATGAGCGCAAGCAGACCGACTGTTTTGAGCGAAACCGTTTTACCGCCTGTGTTCGGACCGGTAATGACAATCGCGCGCGTGCCAGGTTTGGGATCGATATCGATGGGCACTACCGTGTTGGGATCAAGGAGAGGATGTCTTGCTTGATTGAGACGAATGACGAAAGAGGAAAGAGGCGCGGGGTCCTGCTTGCCTCTTTCCTCTTTCATTGAATGGAGAATGGGTTCTGATGCCTTTAATTCCTCCGCGTACTTTGCCTTTGCAAGGATGAGGTCGAACATTGCCAGGTTTTCAACCCCATAGGTGAGTTCTTCACGATGTTCTCCCACCTGCACAGAAAGTTCGTAAAGGATGCGCCGTTCTTCGTCACGTTCCTGTAGCTCCAACTCACGCACTTTATTGTTGAGTTCCACCACGGGCAATGGCTCAACGAACAGGGTCGCGCCGCTGGAGGATTGATCGTGGACAACGGCTTTGATCTGGCCTTTGAATTCCGCGCGCAACGGGATGACGTAACGTCCATCGCGTTGCGTGATGATGGGCTCCTGCAGTTTGCTCCCGGATTCGGTCAGATATTTTTGCAGGCGGGACATCAAACGGTCGTGGGCGATCTTGATCTCACGCCGCAGTGTGGCAAGCTTTGGGGAAGCGGAATCCAGCACTTCGCCGCGCTCCGAGAGCACGCGCGAAATCGCATCCACGATCCCGTGCGATTCGGGCAACCCGGCCGCGAGCTGCGCAAGACGCGGATATTCATCCGTTTTGCGCTCCAGCGATTTCTTAATCCCACGGCACGAGATCAGTGTGGATTTGATGTCCAGTATTTGTTGTGGGTCGATCACACCGCCGCGTGCCGCCAGATCTGCGGCAGGGCGGATATCGTGGGCGCCGCCGATGCCAATATCCTGCACGGACAATAACTTACGCGCTTCGGTGGTTTCTGCCAAACGGGCGAGAGCCAGATCATGGGAATCGGTCGGCTCGAGGAGGCGCGCCATTTCCATCGAAGCGGAGAAATCACAGAATGCTTTCAAGCGCTCAAGGATCTTTGGATATTCGAGAACGGAAAGGGTTTTGGGATCCATGCGATGATTTAACCACAAGATGGGTGATTAGAGAATGGAACGGAGAAATAGAAATATGCAGAGTGAACCTAACAAAAATGATTGCAGGCGGTAGTCCTTAAGCGCCATCTTACAGAAAGGTAGATGGAAACTTAACGGAATTTAATCTTAGGATACTAAACTCGCATCAGTGATTGTACAAAGACGTACAATCAAAAAATGAAGCCGAGGCTGGTGACGCAGCCTCGACTTCGTTGGTCAAAGTGCCTGGAGGACACAGATGACTCTTATTAATCATATCACCCGGTCATCGCCGCGGCAAGTGGGGGGTTCATTGATATGTAGCCAAAAAATCCGGGTGTTGGCAGCAACCGTTTCTGCTTGTATAGATTGCTGGTTTCTTTTCCACTGCCCAGTAAAAGTGAGCTGACCGCAGAACCATCCTAGCCCGTGTTCCCGCAGTTGGGGAATACAACAAAGTACACCAAAAAAGGAGAACATCCATGTTTACAATGCCCCGAAATTCATTGCAGAAGTCGCTACGCTGGCTGCGTCGTGTGATGACGATGATCCTGATCGCCTCGAACTTTGCGACGGTCATGCTGGTCGATGCCGCCCCGGCCCAGGCGGATACACAACCCTCATTTCCCATCCGGGCTGCCTTCTACTATCCCTGGTTCCCGGAATCCTGGGATCAACATAATATCAATCCATATACCAATTACAATCCTTCGCTTGGCCTCTACGATGGCCGAAGCCAGACGGTAATCCAGCAACATATTGCTGCCATGCAGTATGGCGGCATCCAGGCGGGCATCGCCTCCTGGTGGGGGCAAGGGTCCATGACGGATGCCAAGATCCCTGCTTTACTGCAGGCTGCAGCTGGGACAAACTTCCGCTGGTCGGTTTATCATGAGAACGAAAGCCTGGGCAATCCTTCCGTTGCCCAGCTCACCAGCGACTTGACCTACCTGCGCGACCGGTATGGCAATGACCCCAGCTTCCTGCGGATCAACGGTCGTTTCGTAGTGTTTGTCTATTCGGATGGCGGCGATACCTGCGGCATGGCAGATCGCTGGAAGCAGGCCAATACAGTCGGTGCTTACATTGTGCTCAAGGTCTTCTCCGGCTATCTCAATTGTGCCAGCCAGCCGGACAGCTGGCATCAGTACAGTCCAGCCGTCGCAGCCGACAGCCAGCAAGGGTATTCGTATGCTATCGCACCTGGTTTTTGGCAAAAAGGGCTTTCCGTTCGTCTGGCGCGTGATCTCAACCGTTGGAACCAGAATGTCAAAGACATGGTTGCTTCGGGTGCACCGTGGCAGTTGATCGCGACCTTCAACGAATGGGGTGAAGGTACCTCGGTTGAAAGTGCCCAGGAGTGGGCAACCCCTTCAGGTTACGGCGCTTATCTCGATGCCCTTCATAATCATGGCGGCGCTCTGCCTGAGCCGACGGTGACGCCATTGCCTCCCACCAAGACAGCAGTCCCACCCACTTTGATTCCGCCAACCCAAACTCCCGCTAGGACCCCGACACAGACCAATACAAATCCTCCACCACCCAGCGGCAACCTGGTCTTGAACTCTGGCTTCGAAACGGCAGGTAGCAGCGCAGCCGATGCTGCCAACTGGACCGAGGGCGCGAACCATACCCGCGTCAGTGACAAGTTCCATACCGGCGGCTGGTCGCTCCGCTCTACCTTCAGAGGCGCCGGCACCGATACGCATACCACTGCTCCGATCACGGTCAGTCCGAACACAACCTACACCTATTCCGGCTACGTCTGGCGGACGAACTCCACAGGCGGCGCCTGCATGGATATGAATGATATTGTCGGTGAAAGACAGGTGTGCACAAGCGCCTTGGGCAGCTGGCAATACCTGAGTGGAACGTGGAACAGCGGCTCGAACACGAGCGTGACATTGCGCCTGATCACGGACGGCTCTCCAACCGGCAACATTTGGTTCGATGACATTTCACTCGTAGGTCCGTACGGACCGACAGCAATACCTACTAATACTGCAACGGGTCCACCCAATACACCGACCAAGACCAGCACACCAGTAATTACAAATACGCCAGCCTCAGGCGGCAACCGGGTCTTGAATCCCGGCTTTGAAACGGCAGGCAGCAGCGCAGCCGATGCTGCCAACTGGACCGAAGGCGCGAACCATGCCCGCTCCAGCGATAAGTTCCACACGGGTGGCTGGGCTTTACGCTCCTCCTTTAGGGGCGCCGGCACCGATACGCATACCACTGCTCCGATCGCGGTCAGCCCGAACACAACCTACACCTATTCCGGCTACGTCTGGCGGACGAACTCCACAGGCGGCGCCTGTATGGATATGGCGGACATTCTCGGGGAGCGACAACTGTGCACAAGCGCCTCGGGCAGCTGGCAGTTCCTGAGCGGGACGTGGAACAGCGGATCGAACGCCAGTGTAACCCTGCGCCTAATTACGGACGGTTTGCCGACCGGCGACATCTGGTTCGATGATATCTCATTCAAATAAGGCGTTTGCTGTTCCTGCCCGCATTAGAAATAGCCCTTCTCTCTGAATCTACAGTCCGTGCTGATAACACGGACTGTAGGATTTTAATGAATGAGGTATCTTTCAGTTGGTTAGCTCATCCATCGCTTTAAGATCAATTTCATAGAATGACTCATCTCCACGCAGAAGTCCGCCGTTTTCCTTTAAAAATAGAGATTGAAACGTAAACATTACAAAAAGATTGCAGATGCACTAGTCCTTATGCGTCATCTTACAGAATGGCAAACCAAAATTTATCGAAATCTAATTTAAGGATACTAGACTCTCACTAGGTTGCAGGTACAAGAGCAATTCCATTTGCAAACGAATGAGCAGTGATTTCAGTTACACCTGAACCTTGATCGGCCTCTACATCAATGATCGATCAAAAAATGAAGCCAAGGTTGGTACACAGCCTCGACTTCGTTGGTCAAAATGCTTGGAAGACACGGATATTTCTTTTTAGGAGTATCTGATCTGCAGCCAGAGTCTCCAGGTGTTGGCAACAAGTCTTTTCTACTCAAAGCCAATTTTACTCGCTGAGTAAAGCCTGAGTACAAAAGCGAAAGCCACAAATCCCATTACAACTATCACCAAGGTGTGGATACAAGGAAATACGCCCTAAAAAGGAGAGTACCCATGTTTACAACACCCCGAAGCTCATTGCAGAAATCGCTACGCTGGCTGCGTCGTGTGATGACGATGATCCTGATCGTCTCGAACTTTGCGACGGTCATGCTGGTCGATGCTGCGCCTGTGGTAGCGGATACGCAACCGTCGTTTCCCATCCGGGCTGCCTTCTACTATCCGTGGTTCCCGGAAGCCTGGGACCAACGTGCTATCAACCCCTACACCAACTACACTCCCTCGCTTGGCTTTTATGAC
>Ga0105104_10003456_pt1 | contig 11242 bp, 16 predicted proteins | sample PPLLaktember2015_3_FD_87034 | JGI IMG/M metagenome (GOLD analysis project Ga0105104, IMG submission 87034) | Freshwater sediment microbial communities from Prairie Pothole Lake near Jamestown, North Dakota, USA - PPLs Lake P7 Core (6) Depth... | ecosystem: Environmental > Aquatic > Freshwater >... | reverse complement strand
CGGATTCGTCCGTCGCCGACACCGCGGACACGATGTATGGCGGCGGGCTCTTCGCCTCCGAAACCATCGGCGACACCCCGACCCGGGCCGGCGTAGTCCAGGGCGATACCCTCGAATCCGTGGACCTCGCATCCACCGACTACCGCCCGGTGGCTGTCTCGCTGACCGGCGCGCTCCAAGCGTTCGCGGCCGACGCCACGCTGAATGACAGCACCGAGAATGAGGCGCCCCGCCGGTTCCGCGTGGAAGTTCTCGACTCGGGCGGCACCGACGCCACAGCCCGGTATGTCCAGGCGCTCCATCGCATCATTCACGACGGCGCCGATTTCTACATCCTCCCGTGGATTTCCGCCGGGGACACGAACACGTACCGGCTTCGCCTGACGGTCGAAACCGGCGGCACCCTGCGCCGGCTTATCCGGCTTGTCGCTCTTCGCTTCCGCCTCCCCTCTGCCTGATTCGGAGTCACAATGGCCCGCCTTGTCGGTCGCTCGCTTGCAATCGGCCTTTGCGCCGAATCCGCCTATGGGGACGGGGTTACCACGTCCGCCGCGCTCTACTGGACCACGCCTTCCGGCCTCTCCGCGCCCATCGTGCGCGCCGACGTGACGGCCGTTCCCGATTTGGGGTTGGACGATTCGGGCCTCACCCGGCTTGATTTCGTCTCGAAGAAGTACGTGGACTTCGAGTTTAGCCAGCCGATGGACATGGACAATGACGGGATGCTTCTCCGCGCTGGCGTCGGCTCCGTCGCCACCACCGGCACCGGCCCGTATACGCACGTCTACACCCTCGACATTGACCAGCCCGCGACCCTTGGCGGCGTTGTCGAGATGGCCGAAGAGGACGGCACCTTCTCCGAACTGGAATTCTCCGGCGGACAGGTGGCGTCTATCCGCTGGGAAATCCAGGCGGGCGGCTACTGCGTCGAAACGATGCGCCTCTTCGGGAACGTCGAAACCGACTGGACCGGCACGCCGGTTCAGACGCCCGCGGCGTTCTCCCGGACGAAGGCCACCATCCCGTTTGCGAAGCAGGCGACTACGGTTTCCATCCTCGGGAACACGTACAGCGTCACGTCGGCCACCGTGGAATACAACCGGAATCTGAGCCCCGACTTGCAGCACCTTGGCGAAGTCGGAATCGCGCAGCAGTACCCGGGGCAGAACACCGGCGCTACCATCGAATTCGTGATGCCGATGCCGAGCTTCGCGCTTCTGACGGACCTTCTGGCGGAGACGCAGGGCACCGTGACGTTGACCCTCACCAACGGCGCGCGGTCGGTTTCGTGGGCGCTCGAAAATGCCCAGGTCATCGAGCACTCCGAAAGCATCAACGGCGTCGGCCTTGCCGAACTCCGCGTGCGCGTCGCGGCCCACGGCGGCGGAACCTACGGCGCGAAGTGCACCGTGATCAACGCGCTTTCGGCCGCCGTCCAGACGCAGGGCACCGCCGCGTGACGTTGACGGACCCGAAGTCCGCCCGCCCGTGGCAAGTCCACCGGGCGGAATCCCTGACCCGGCTTGATTCGCGGGGTCTTTGGGATGCGTGCTTCCGCTGCCTTCTCCCGTGGGAAGAGGCGGCGCACCGGGAGGCATTGGCCGCTGTATTCCAGGGGAAGCCGGGTGACCTTGACGACGCTGTAATCGAAGCCGTTGTCGGGGTTGTCGCGCGTGGCGAGGGCGGCGAACCGATGTTCCAGGCGGTGGACGCGGCGGCCGTCCCCGAACTGCAACAGCCCCGCGGCGGCCGTCCGCGCGCGCCGTGGGCGCTCTTGCTTCCCCGGCCGATTCGGGAGAAGGCAGCGCGTATGCTGGCCTTCGCCACGTTCCAAAAGGCCATCGCCGCGCGTCTCTGCGCCGCGTCGCCGCCGCCCCCAGCACCGCCAACCGGGGAGGCCATCGCCACGGCCGCCGGGTGGGTTGGGGTGTGCGCCCTCGATTCGATTGAGTTGGAAGGCGGCCTACCCCGCGCGCTTTCGACGGCCGCGTGGGATTACCTGCGCCGCGCGACGAAGGACGCCCCCGGCGAAGAGGCGCCCGCCCGGTGGGATATCCTCGCTGCGGATGCCGCCCGCGCGGTTCGGTGGCGCTGGGAAGCCGAGGGCGAAGAGCCGCCCGCGTGGCGCCCGGTCGCGGTGGCGGTGGACTGGCATGCGGAAGCCGGGGATGTATGGGTTGGCGAGCTTGACTTGGCCGGGCTTGCCGAGGTGCTCCGCGTCGCGTACCGGGATGTTCTGGCCGCCGCCGATTTCCTTGGCCCGTGGATTTCGACGCCCTCTATTCTAGCCTTCGTCGGCGCGGACCTCCCCTTCGAGCACCGCCCGGATTATGCCGGCCTCACCCCGCCGGCGCGGGCGATGGTCGCCACGGCCTACCGCTTCGCCGCGGGCCACGCTGCCGCCGCCGCCCGGAGCCCGGTATGACGCCCGTCCGATACGTCATCGAATTCTCCGGGAAGACCGCCGCGCTTGGCGCCTTGGCCGACTCCGCGCACGAAGCCGCCGCGCAGGCCGCGTCCCTCACCCGGGCTTTGTCCATCGCGGAGATGCAGGCGAACGGCGCCGACTCCGCAGCCCAACGCTTCCGGGCTTCGCTTGGCCGGGTGCAGGTGGGCGCCGACGGCGCGGGCGCATCGCTTGACGGCTACGCCCTCTCTGCGGACCAAGTGCGACGCCGGGCCTCCGAAGCCGCAAAGTCCGGGGAAGATTTGGCCTCCCGGATGCTGGCCGCCGCCGAAACCCTCGACACCGTGCGCGGCGCCGCCGGGTTGACCGCCGACCAAATCGCCACGCTTGCGCAACAATCGGCGAAGCTCCGCGGCGAATCCGCCATCCTTGCCGCGCAGGGGCAGCGGGAAGCACAGACCCTTCGCGACGTGGCCGACCGGGTAGAGGCTCGGACGCGCGCCGAAGAGGAGGCCGCCGCCGCCGTCAAAGAGTCGGCCAAAGAGCGGGCCGCAGCCGAGCGCGCCGCCGCCCGGGAAGTCGGCGGGCTGGAACGGGAGCTTGCGAAGCAGCGCGACGCTGACGAACGTGTGCGCCTCGGGAACATCCGGGGCCGCGCAAACCAAGAAATCCGGGCGATTGACGCCCTAATCGCCAAGCTCCAAGAGCGAAACGACGTGGACGAAGAGGGCTTGGCCCTGCTCCAACGCCGCCGCGAACAGGTGGCCGCCGACGCCGACCGTCAGGAAGCGTCCATCCGCGCGCGCGGCGTGACGCCCGATGCGTTCGGGGCGCGCGGAACCCGGACCACAACTATTGGAAGCGGCGTGCTGTCAAGCTACTTTGACCGCCTCTTCGCGATGGGCGGCGCGGGTGGTCCCGGTGGTGGCGGCGTCTCGTTGGAGCGCATCCAACAGGCCGCAGGCAAGGCCGATACCGCGCTCAAAGGTCTGGCCGGCGCCGTCGGCGTGTTCTCCCCTGGTGCCGAGCGCGCCGCGATTGTGACGGGCGATTTGGTAGGCGCCCTGGAATTCGCTTTGACCCCCGCGGGCGCGACCGCCGCCGGGCTCTTGGGCGCCGCCGCCGCCGCAACCGTCTTTGTGGGCGGGGCCGTCGCCGCCGTCCGCGCGGCCGAAGACCTCGCTGCAACGCTTGGCGAAATCCCGGACGGGGTAGACCTTGGCTTCTCCGCCGCCGGGGTGGAACAAATCAAGGAGGCAAATCGCGCGCTCGAAGCGGCAAAGCTGGCCGTGTCCGCCGTGGTGGTCGCCGTCGCGGAAGACCTCGCCCCGGTGGTCGAAGACGGCGCGCGTCTCTTGGCTGGCCTTGGCGTGGTCGCCGCGCAAACCGCGGGCGCGGCCCTCGACAACATCGGCCAAATCGTGGACGCCACAATCGCCGGCATCGCAAGCGCGGCGGCGTCGCTCTTGACGGCGTTGGTCGCGCCCCTCCGCGTGCTGGCCTTGGCAGCCGAAGCGGCGGAAGCCGTGGCCGGTATGACCGGCGTAGGTGGCGGCGCCGCGGAGGCCCTTCGTTCCGCGGTGGACGGCATCCAAGACGCCATCCGCGGCGGCGTCTCCGGCGCCCTCTCCGGCGCGATTGACGGATACCGGCTTCTCTTGCGCGACCTTGTGGCCGGCACGGAAGACGAGGTGGACGCGCTTGTTTCGCGGGCCACGGAATTGCGCACGCGGCCCGGTGGCGGTGCAGGCGGCGCCGACCGGGCGGCCGAAGCGGCGGCGCCCCTCACCGATGATGCGCTGATTTCCGAACTCTTGACGGCCTATGAAGAGGGCGAAGACGCGCTTACTCGGCTTGGCGAAATCCAAGCCGACCTCGCCCGCGCGCAACTCACCGACGCCGAACGGGTCGCCCTGGCCTATGCCAACCAGCGCGCCGAAATCAACGCCCTTGCGGACGCCGCCCGCGCCGCGGGTGCTGAGCAGGCCGAAGCACAGCGGGCCGCCGGTCTGGCCGCCGTTGACGCGGCAGAGGCCATCGCCAAGCAACGCGCGGAGACGGAGCGCGCCGAACGGGCGGCGGCGGAACGGGCCTCCCGCCGGCAGGGCATAATCCAAGCGGGTGCATCCTTCGCGGGCGGCGGCGGCACGGCGCTGGAATTCGCGGCGGCCGTCGCACCTCCCGGCGCGAAGCAAATCCTGCAATCGGCCTCCGCGGTCGCCAACGGCTTAGCCGGGCTTGGCGAGCAAGGCGCCGCCGGGGTGCAACGTGCGCAGGAAGCGCGCATCGAAAGCATCACAAAGGGCATTGAAGAGCTTCCCGAACTGCTTATCCGGGTTTTGCCCGCGCTCGGAAAGGCAATCGTAACCGAGCTTATCCCCGCGCTTCTCAAACTCCCGTTCGAGATTGCGCGCGAACTTGGCACCGTGCTTCTCGAATTCTTCGAGCGCATCAATCCGTTCGACCGGGAAAGCCGGGAAGACCGGCAGGAACGCCGGGAGCGGCGGCGTCGGCGGCGGGGCCTTGCATCGGGCGCGGCGTATGTCGCGGAAGACGGGTGGATGATGCTCCATCGCGGGGAAACCGTGGTGCCGGCGTCGGGCGCGACAACGCAGGCGGCAAGCGCGCGCACCGTCGAACGGTTGGCCGGTGGCGACCGTGGGCCGTCTCTGGACTTCCCCTTCCGGCCCATCGGTGAATCGGCGCTTGTGCTCGCTGTCGAGCGCGGCCGGCGCCCATTCGGCCGCGTTGTGGGTTAGGCTGTCGCATGGCCGGCGCCCTCTGGTTCTACCCCGACCCCGCCTCCCCGGTGCGCAAGCTCTCCGCTTTCGTCGCGCCGAATGACTTGCAGGTGGATACGGTCTATGCGCGCTCTTCGGCCGTGTCCTTGGACGGCGGCGTAAAGACCGCCATCCATGCCGGGTATGAGCGTGTCCGGATTGTAGTGGAGCGCCGTTCGGAGCGGGCGGCCGGCTCGACTTGGCGGGACGAAGCCGAGTCGCTTCTATGGCACCTCGAAAGCGGCGGCGCGGTCACCTTCGCGCTTGACGAGGCCGCCGCCTATGCGTACCCGGTGACGGGCACGGCGCCGTATTCCACCGGCCTTTCCCTGTTCGGCACAAACATCCTGTCCGGGTTGGCGCCGTCGGCCGCGCCCGCGGCGGATGACCGGGTTGTGCTTTCGTCGGCCCTTCCCGAATTCCGGCGGGAGGGCGGCACGGTCGCTTCGTTTAGCGCGCCGACCTTGACGCTTGACAACAAGGTGGCCTATGATCACCGGCTTAGGTCGCCCATCGTCCGGCATTGGGGATGCTTTCCCGCGCTCCGGCTTGCCCCCGAAGCGGCGCGGCCTCTGTTCCAGTCCGAACGCGGCTTCGTGTTCACCCTGGCCTTGGACCTTGTGCAGAGTCCGGCCGACTTGACGGCCTTGCATGACGCCTTTCAGGTGGGCGGGATTGTGCTCGCTGGGGTCGGCGTCACCCCGTCCGCCACGTCGGTAACCCTCGGGGACGTGTTCCGTCGGTTCCGCCCCGAAGGCGTGGGCGTCGCGCCCGGCGCGCTGGACGCCATCCAACGGTCGGCGCTCAACGCGCCGGCACAAGCCGGGGGCAGAGTCCCGCGGATGCGCCCGTGAGTTGGAGCCCGGCCTTCGTCGCCGCCATCGAAGCGGGCGAGTCCATCCGCATCCGGCTTTCGTGGGCCGGCGCGACCGTCGCCACCTCGGACGGCTCCGGCGGGTGGGCCATGACGCGGATGCCGGTGGTGTCCGGGTGGGGTTTGCAGCTTCGGACGTGGCAGTGTTCGCTGCCGGTGATGTCCTTCGAGATTGCCGCCACGCCCGCCGAATACCAAGCCATCACGGGCCAAGTAGTGCTCGGCTCTGTCGTCTCCGTGTTCGCGGAATTCTCCGGCGGCACGGAACGCATTTGGCGCGGGCGCATCCTTGACTATTCGATGGGCGGCATTGGTGACCAAACCAGGGTCCGAATCGACGTTTCGGATTTGGTCGCCTACACCCTCGACCGCATCCCCACCGGGAGCACCTACCCGGCGCCGCTCTTCGACGGCGTGGGCAGAAAGGCTCCGCAGAGGGTCCGCCTTGGTATGGTCCCGTTTGACGACTTCACGTTGGCGACGGTCAAGGCCGAATATACAACGCTCGCATCCGGCTTCACCCCTGGCGTTTCGACTGAGCTTGACGTGGGGAGCACCACGTCTTTCACGCTTGGCTATGACTTCGCGAACAGCACCCCCATCGCGGCGGCGGTGCTGGCGAAGGCCAATGGGACGGAGGGCTTCGTCTATTTCGCGGCGAAGACCAGCGCCAAGCTGCAAACCCTGACCTATCCGCAGATGCCGGGCGGCACGCCGGCCAATCCGCCGTTCGCCACGTCCTACGCCATCGCTTCCGAGGTCTACCCCGTCGCCGTGGTGGCGGGGCATCCCTTCACGGTCATCCAGTCCGTCTGGACTTCGACCGGCGTATCCCTGGCGAACGGGCCCTATGACCGCCTCCCGGCCGCGTGGGCGCAGGGCATCCCCTACGGGGAGATTGACGCCACCGATGCGAACCGATGGAGCGCCCTGGTCTACACTTCGGCGGTGGGCTCGGACCCGTGGACCGCGATTCAGACCCGCGTGGAATGGGAGTCCGGGGCGGACCTTTACGCATGGGCCGCGCCCCTCGGCATCTGGCCCGTCACGCGCCAAGGCCAACTAACGCTGCGGGCGGCCATCGTTCCGGCTTCCGCCGGCGCGACCGTCATAGCCGGCGTGGTCAACGACTCCAACATCGTCGCGCTCGGGAGGCACAAAATCCGGGCCGCCGGTTGCGACGCCGAATATCGGGCGCTCCCGTTCTCGCACGCCACGTACCACGCCGTCGGCGCCGCCGGGAATCCGACGGAAGTGTATGTTTTGGGCCGGTCCAACCTCCGGCCGGTCACGCGCCCCGCGCAGTATTCGCCCGCGCCGCTGGACCTAAACCAGCACGTCATTGGCGAAACCGCGCCCATCGCGCAAGACCTTGACCGCCGCGTGGCGCCGTGGGCGTGCCGCGTGGCTTTCGAGGTCGAAGGCGTGGAGCTTTGGGGCGCCGCCGTCGGTTGGGTGCCGGGCGATATTGTGCGCGTCACGTCGGCCGCCATCCCCATCGGGGGCGGCGCGACCGCGCAGGATACCCCGGCGGTCTGGATTCCCGAGGAGGTCGATTGGGGAAGCCGGACGGCGCGGGGTCGGCTGGTCTTCCTACCCGCGCAATAGCTCCAACAATCGGCGGATGATGCCCTCGGCTTCCGCGGCGACTTGCGGATAGCCGGCCGCCTCCGCGTAAGCCACAAGGTCCACGGCCTCTTGCAGCGCGTCCACGGCATGATTCCGGCCGTTCACACGCTGCAAGGGCACGCCGTACCGCGCGATTCCCTGCGCCCGACGTTCCACGTACAACGCGCGCAACCGAGGGTCAGAGGTCCGCGCGATGATTTCCGCCCAAACGTCGCCATCGGCGGGCGCGGGGTCGGGCTCTGGCGCAAGCCGGGCGGCAAGGGCCGCAAGCTGTGCCCGGTCGTCGCTCATCCGAACCTCCGCATCCAGTCGGCCAAAGCCGCCTCTGCCGCCTCCCGGGTGGGCGCCGTGGCGTGAACCTCGTAGGGCACGGGGTCGCCGTATGCGAAATACCGGGCCGACCATTTCCACCGGCCGCGGTATTCGGTGATGGACTGCCAGAGGCGCGGGGTCACGATGCGGCCTCGATTTCGGCCAGCGCGGCGCGGATGGCGGCGAACACCTCCGCGCGGGCGGTGGCGCGGACGTGCGCGACGAAGGCGGCCACGGCGTCAGGGAGGGCCGCCGGGGCGGAAGCCGGGGTCGGGAAGAGCGGCGCGGGCTGCGCTTCGGCGGTGGGCGTGGCGCGCAGCGGGGCGCCGGCCAGACGCAGGGCGTTCGCGACGGCCTTTGTCGAACGGGGCGGGCGCCCGCGGGCGGTCATTTCGGCGGCGACTTCGGCCCACGGAAGCGACGTGTCCGCGGCGATTTCGAGGCCGACGCGGTAATCGGCGGAATCCCAATACTTGCGAGCGTAGGTCATCTGGCTTCTCCTGTTCTGGTTTGGCCGGGGTCAGACCGGCATTTCACGGGCGTACAAGGCGATGCAGGCGGCATCAATGAGGCCGTCATGGTCGCCGACGAAATCCGCGACGCGCGGATGGCGGGAGCGAAGCCACGAAAGCCGAAGGGCGGTCAACGTGGTCTTGCGCGCGCCGGGCTCCCCATGCAGGCCAAGGTGGCGCGTCCACGCGGCGGGGTCAATGACTTCGTAGCGGTCGGCATCAAGGCCGAAAGCGAGGGCGGCGGCGATTCCGGCGTTCGCGCCCTGCGCAATCTGAGCTTGCCCCGGGCGGCCGGCGGCGGCCTCGACCGCGACGATAAGCGGCTCCGGGCTTGCGTTGACGGCGGTGCGCGCCGCCCGGAAAACATCGGCCAGCGCGCGCACCATTTCGGCTTGGCGCTCATGGGCGCGGGCACGCGGGCGCGGGCGGTAGTACTCCGAGAACCGGGCCGCATAAACCGGGAGGGCGAAGGGCCCATCCCAACGGAGCGCGACGGCGGCGCCGTCAACGCCGGGGTCAACGCCGATGGTAAGCATTCTGCTCATCCGGGTGGAAGTCGCGGGTGTAGCGGCGCCCCTCTTCGATGGCTTCGGCGGCCTTTCCGAGATGCCGATGAACGTCGGCAAGGTCGGCGCCGGTAGATTCGGCGACAAGCGCGGACAGGGATGCGAAGCCGACTTCCGCGCGCTGGAATGCTGCCCTGGCTTGCGCCAAATGCTCCGCCGCGTCGCCACGATGGCCCGTCACCATCGCGGAACGGGCCCGCCAACGGGACCAGCGGGCGAAGGCGAGGTCGAAAAGCAGAAGTTCGTAGATGCTGCGGACTTCCATCCGGCCCGGCGTCACGGCGTCACCCGCGTAAGCCATGCGGAAAGGCGCTCGGGCGTCATGTTGAAGGCGGCCACGGCTTCAGGGTCGCGCGCCGGGTAGGCGCTCCATTGGCTGTCGCGCTCTTCGAGGTACCACTGCGTCGCGCCGTCATGCGACACAGCGACGATGCGGCGCGTTATGGTTCCAACGTCGCACCACGTCCACGGCGCACGGATGAGAGAATCGAAGTCCATCGGCGTCTCCTGTCGGAATGGTAGCACGGCGCCCGCCATAAGGCAAGCGCCGCGGGTTATTCGCCGCGGATGGGCCGGATATCGACCCGGATTCCGCCCGCGATAAGCTCGACAATCACACGCGAAGGCCGGGAGACAGTGAAGGCCACAAGGCCGGGGGCCTTCGTACACTTCGACGGCGGCGCATCCTCCGGCGCCCGCTTACGGCGCACATCAGCACGAACCGGCGCCCCGGCGCGCACAAGCGTTTTGCGGACGGCTTGCGGCCCGCGAAGAGTGTAGCCTTCGGAGGCCATGACCGCGCCGACCTTGCGCCATGACAGGGCGGTGTCGGCGGCGATTTCGAGCCCACGGCGAAGCTCTGCGGCGGTCCAGGCGGCCCACGTCACGGGTCACCCCCGGGGCGATGGCGCCCGGCCGCGATGTCGTGTGCCGCCTCGCACAGCGCGTAGTTTTCTCGCACAAGGCCTTCGCTGCGGCATTCCACAGCCAAGGCCCGCAGCCACGCCACCACGGCGGCACGCTCCTCCCGCACCGCCTCCGTGGCGTCTGCGCCGCAGTCCAGCCGCACCTGTGCCTCCGCCCACGCATCGCGAAAGTGGTCACGCTCGCGCTCAGCCCGCTCGAGGGCGGCCTCGAGGTTGGCGACCCGCAGCCGTAGCGCGTGCGCCGACTTGGCGGCCGGTGTGACCGCCGCGTAGGGCACGGCCCCGGCCGGGTCGATCGGCACCTCGTCATTGGCCGTCCACGCCTTCACGGCGTCACGTCGAGGCGCGGCGCCTCTTCGGTTTCCGCATCCTCCGGCGCGCAATCCTGGCACGCGCCGCAGGGGCCATACTCGGTGGGTCGGCGGCAGAAGCGCGGGCGGGCGGGCCCGTCTTCGAGTTCGGGGGAGTAGTCGGGATGGTAGCGCATGGCGGCTTAGTCCGGGAGGAAGGCGCCAAGGCCCCACGCGCCGACGATGGCGAGCGGAATCCAGGCAACGTGGTACGGGGCGGGCGCGATGGTGGCGCCGATGGCGGCGGCGAAGGCCAAGATGCCGAGGGCGGCGCGGGCCATCGTGGGCGCGGGCGGGTAGGGAAGCGGCGTCATGCGTCGCGCCCTTCGCAGTCGCCGATGCCGGGGGCGTCGGTGTCGTGGTCTTCGCTGGCCGACACGATGGAGACGCCGAGGGCGGCGGCGGCGGTGTACACGTCGGCGATGCTGGCGCCGGCGGCGCAAGCCACCTTGGCCGCGTCGTAGTCGGTGAGCTTGCCGCCGCGGGAGTACGTGCTGACGTAGCACGAGAGAAGGTAGGTCGAACGGGTGAGTTCCATGGCTTGCTCCTGTTTGCGTCGCGGGCTGCACCGCCCGCCGACATTCACACAGTATGGCGGCCCCCGTCCAGCGTCAAGCGGTTGACAATCTCCTGACAACTACCCGGCCACGTCTTCGAGCACGGCCCGCGGGAAAACGTAGCAGCGAGCCTGCAAACCTGCGATGCGGACGTTGCGCGTTGCCCGGCCTTGGCCGTCGGGAAGAAGCCAGCCACGGGCGAGCCATTCGCCGATGACGGCGCCACGGTCGGCGGCGGCCTCCGTTAGCCAGCGGTCCAGCACATCCGGGCGCACGGCCACCTGCGCCCACGCCTCCGAGGCATCCCACGCGCCGGCCCACCCGTCCGG
>Ga0105104_10003455_pt1 | contig 11242 bp, 6 predicted proteins | sample PPLLaktember2015_3_FD_87034 | JGI IMG/M metagenome (GOLD analysis project Ga0105104, IMG submission 87034) | Freshwater sediment microbial communities from Prairie Pothole Lake near Jamestown, North Dakota, USA - PPLs Lake P7 Core (6) Depth... | ecosystem: Environmental > Aquatic > Freshwater >... | reverse complement strand
GCGTTCAAAAAAAACAAGTAACCGTTCTAACGGCCAGTCCATGGCGGAATTTGCCCTGGCGCTCCCCATTTTGATGTTGGTTATTTTTGGCCTGTTAGAAGTGGGTCGTGCCGTCTTTATGTACGCGGCGGTGGTCAATGCCAGCCGGGAAGCAGTGCGCTATGCAACGGCATATGGGGTGAATGAAAACGATGTATTGCAATACCAGAATTGTGCAGAGATCCGGAACACGGCAAAACGGGTTGCTTTTCTCCTTCCCTTGGAAGATGATGACATCGTGATCGAATACGATAACGGGCCCGATCCAGATACAGGGGTTGTGCCATCTCCATTTGCTTCTTGTGATGCTGTAGAGGATGATGCTACAAATGGCGTGGACGGAGATGTGACATTGGCCTGCGGGGATCGCGTCCTGGTAACGGTGACGGTAAATTACGAGCCCATTGTGTCGCTCGTTCCCATGACAGCCCAGCCTTTTATCGGATCGAGTGCACGTACCTATTTGGGCGTCATAGAGTTGGTAGAACCTGCTGCTGTGTGTAATTAATGAAAATTCGGAGAAAATTTTAGATGTTATCGTTAACAAGTTTTATTTGGAGAATTAGTCGGTTTTTGAAATTAGGAGGATCTATGAAAACCAATTCGGTTTCTGAACGTGGGCAGGTCCTGGTGCTGATTGCCCTCGCCATCATTGGTCTTGTAGGCATTACCGGAGTTGCTATTGATGGCAGTACAATTCTAGCAGACCGCCGGCATGCGCAGAATGCAGCTGACACGGCTGCTTTAGCAGGGGCTCTTGCCTATATTAGAGATTGCCAGTCGACCGGTTGCGATGATTCTGGTGGTAGCGAAATATCAAATGCTGAAACCTTAATGGAGATTGCAGTATTAGACTTGGCTTTGAAGAATGGCTATGAAAGGGATCTATTATCAAGCGACATAGATATCAACCGCCCCCCAGTTAGCGGACCTTATTCCGGCGACTCTGAATATTTGCAGGTTATTATTTATTCTACTGTTCCAACTACCTTTGCCAGGGTTGTAGGTGTTAATGAATTACATAATCGGGTCGAAGCGGTTTCATTGCTTCAGGAAGAAGGCTGGGATGGAATATTCGGCGGGAATGCCCTGGTTGAGCTCAAGCCGACAAGCGCCAACTGCTCGGGTGATTTCGTTTTTGCTGGCAGCGCCACAGTAACGCTCGATGGCGGTGGCGTGTATGTCAATTCTGATAATGATACTTGTGCATTCCAGTGTGGTGGTAGTGGGACAAGTGGAACGTTAAATATCATCAATGGCGGTAACTTTTCTATTGTGGGGGATCCTGGATACACGCTTGACAATTGTTCGGGAGGGATTAATCCCAGTGACATCACTTCTGGCGCAGAGCCATATCCGTTCCCGCCCGAGCTTGTGCTGGAGGAACCAGATGAATGTTCTTTTGTACATCCGGCTGGTACAGTAGTTGACCCCCATACAATAACCCTTCACCCTGGTCTGTACATTTCGCTCCCACCGCAGGGCATGAATTATGATAAGTACATCATGGAACCAGGAAATTACTGTGTAAGCAAAGTTTACAAAGATGGAGGTAATAACTCGATCATAATAGGTGAGGACGTATTTATATACATTCAAAGTGGAGGTGATTTTAATATCACCGGCGGCTCGGTTCAGATCGATGCTCCCAGCGATCCTGACGATCCTTACAAAGGCTTTTTAATGTATGTTGATCCCGGACCTGTGGATCCGATAACAGGAACTTACAGCGGGAATCCCGCCAATTGTACGATTACGGGAAATGGAAACCACAAATTTACCGGTGCAATATATGCGCCATATTGCAGTGTGACTATCAATGGTGATAGTGGACCGGAAGGTATCCGGGCACAGATTATTGCCTACGAATTAAAACTGAACGGAAATAATGCTCTATATTTTCTTTATGATGAAGATGAAATGCCCCAAGAATATACGCCCCCTGCCACCGGTGTGGCACAATGAGGTATTGCATAACAGGGGTTATCTAATAGGTTAAAGAAGCAAATAATACTGCTCTGTGTGAGGAAATATGAAGAACTGGCGGTCATCAGATCGCCAGTTCTCTGTATCACTGTCAAGCTGTTTTCCATAGTTACAGAAGTTACGCAGTTTGAATGAGGAAAGGCTCGAAAACAAGGGGGATGGCTGCAGCACACGCCCCTTGTTTTCGGTATCTTTTCGCGTACTGAGCAAGTCCTAAGCTAAAAACTTGTGGGGAGATAGCATAAGAATTTCTAAGAAATTCAAAACACATTTAAAAGATCAATCTGCTAAAGTTAGACCGAATGAGCTACCCTTACAATGTCTTTACACTTGCTGGAGTCGAGAATTCCGTGAGGGGTTGACATAGTATCATGCTGATATTAATTTATTTTTTCATTCGGAGAGAGAACGAAGAGGTAATCGATGGACACAAAAAACCTTTCTGAACGTGGGCAAGCCCTGGTCATTATCGCGCTGGCAATGATTGGACTCATTGCCATGACCGGCCTGGCTATCGATGGTAGCATCGCCTTAGCAGACCGCCGGCACGCGCAGAACGCTGCCGATACGGCAGTTTTGGCCGGCGCTCTTACTTATATTAGAGAGTGCGAGAAAACTGGTTGCGATACAGAAGCAGAGGTAATACTTGCTAAGGCTGCCATGGATCATGATGCAAGAGGGCGTGCGGATAGTAATGGATATTCCGGTGATCTGCTCCGCAGCCAGGTTGAAGTTTACACCTGCGATGATCCCGATGCGACTTGTACTGCCCCTTACACCGGAGAAAGTGATTATATGCAGGTGATCATTACATCGCATGTGGACACTACCTTTGCGCAGGTGATCGGTATTCCGCAAATGAATAACCGTGTGCAAGCCATCGCCCTGGCCGACGATGACGATACCGGTCCGTTGGCTGACGAGAATGCAATTGTAGCCTATGCGCCTCACGGCAAAGGCTGTAACGGGGAATTCATCGTTGGCGGCAGTGGAACGGTCAAAATTAAAGGTGGGGGCATCTTTGTCAATTCGGACAATACCGCCGACGATTTAAGCAGCACTACCTGCGGAGCGCTCAAGCAGGATGGCTGTAAAACGACCCTGGACTTCATCGATGGAGGCGGGATTAATTCGGTAGGCAATATCAACCTCAGCGCGAGCTGTTCGGGCAACCTGGAAGGTCCGATGGTAGAGGGCGCCAGCCCAATGGAATTCCCTCCGGATATTGCGATATCCGTACCGGATGAATGTGAAGATAACGGAACGGTGTTCAACGATAAAGGTTCAAAAACATCTACATTATCCCCTGGCAGTTACGACAATATCCCACCGAAGGATGCTAAGGAAGAGAACGTAGTCTTGCAACCTGGCAATTATTGTGTGAATAACTTCAAGGTCTCGAGCAAAGTGAATGTGTATGGCGAAGATGTGTTTATCTATATCAAACCCGGCGGCGTTTTCGACTTCAGCGGTGGTACGATAACGCTGGATGCGCCGAACGAAGGTGACTACAAAGGTTATTTAACCTATGTAGCCCCACCGGAGAGCGGTTTTACAAATTGTTCAATCAACGGGAATACAACGTACCGCTTCACCGGCACAATTTTTGCGCCTTATTGCAACATTGCTATCAACGGGAATAGCGACCCGGATGGCTTCCATTCGCAGATCCTTGGCTATACGGTGAAGCTGAACGGTGAGAACACAATTTATATCATATACGTTCCAGAGGAGAACGGAGAGGACATCCAGCCGCCACTCCTTGGCCTGGCGCATTAATCTTTCTGGCCTTCACCGGTCGATTTAATGGATGCTTAACAAGGTCTGCCGCTGTTCGACCGATTCGCCCGGTTTAATTCGGATCCGGCCCACGGTCCCGGCTCGAGGCGCTTTCAGCTCGTTCTGCATTTTCATCGATTCGAGGATTAGCAGCACATCGCCTTTCTCGATCTCCTGTCCTTCTGCCACCAGGATGGAGACGACCATGCCGGGCATAGGAGCCTTCAAGTGGAACTCACCCGCCTCGCTCACCGACCCTCCGGCGGCTGCCTTTAAACGTTTTTCACGCTCGTCCTCGACCACTACCGGAAACTGCCGCCCCATTAGCAGCACTTCCCATTCCGATTCGCCCGGATAAACGTAACCCTCAAACGACTTGCCGTCCACGAGCAGCGAGTAGACCGGCTGACCGCTGACCGAGTTGAAGTCCACCGTGAGCATCCTGCCATTGACGATGATGTGCCGCTCGTCGATGATCTCGATCAGGTATTCAACCCCATTGACGTTGCTAACGTATCTCATAGCTGGCTCCCTAGCTAGCGGTGCATGCGTTCCCAGCGCCCGACCCACTTCCAGTTGCTGGTATCACGTTCCCCGCGCCGGACGATCTGAGCAGCGCGCTGGGTTTCTGTGTGGGCCACAAGCGTGGCAAAGATGGCAGCGGTTTCGTCGTAAGTCTCCTTACCCTCTTCCATCTCTTCCATCGAGAAACGATCCTCAACGAAACGCGTATCGTATTGACCGGCCATGAAGCGGTGTGAATCCATCATGGTCTGGTGGAAGGGGATGTTGGTGCGCACGCCTACGATGCGATATTCCTCCAGGGCGCGGCGCATGCGCAGGATGGCCTGCCCGCGCGTTTCACCCCAGACGATCAGCTTGGCGATCATCGGATCATAGAACGGTGTGACTTCAAACCCTGGATACACCCCCGTATCCACGCGGATGCCGGGTCCGGTTGGCAGCAGACTGTGCGTGATGCGCCCGGTGGAGGGCAGGAAATCGTTGTAGGGATCCTCGGCGTTGATGCGACATTCGATGGCGTGACCGCTGAAGCGAATGTCTTCCTGCTTGTAGCTCAGTTGTCGTCCACGCGCGATGCGGATTTGCTCGGAGACGATATCCACACCGGTGACCATTTCGGTGACCGGATGTTCCACCTGCAGGCGCGTATTCATTTCTAGGAAATAATAGTTCTTGTCTTTGTCGACCAGGAACTCGATTGTCCCGGCGTTGACGTAATCCACAGCTTGGGCGACCTTGACCGCCAGCTCGCCCATTTTGATCCGTAGCTCTTCGTCGAGGAACGATGAGGGCGCTTCCTCCAGCAGCTTTTGATGGCGGCGCTGAAGCGAACATTCACGTTCCCCCAGGTGAATGACATTCCCGTGCGTATCGGCCAGGATCTGGATTTCGATGTGCCGTGCCCCTTCGACCAGCTTTTCCAGGTAGACGTCGCCGTCCCCGAAGGCAGCCTCCGCTTCGCGCCGCGCGGAATGGATTAGATGTGGCATTTCCTCGATATTTTGCACTTCGCGCATGCCCTTACCGCCGCCGCCCGCGGTTGCCTTGATCAGTAAAGGGAAACCTATTTGCGGCGCTTGATCCAGCAATTGCTCATCGGTCAGGTTGCCGACATCTTCGGTGCCCGGCACGACCGGAACGCCCGCCTTGATAACCGTGGCGCGGGCGACGCCTTTGTCGCCCATCGCTGCGATTGCGGACGGTTTCGGACCGATGAAAATAATCCCCTCTGCCTCACAGGCTTCGGCGAAGTCATCGCGTTCGGCCAGGAACCCGTAGCCGGGATGGATAGCATCGGCACCGCTTTTTTTTGCGATTTCGAGGATCTTATCCGCCCGCAAGTATGACTCGCGGGAAGGCGCGGGGCCGAGCAGGTAGGCCTCGTCTGCATAGCGTACGTGCAGGGCTTGCCGGTCCGCTTCCGAATATACGGCGACTGTATCCAGGCCACGTTCCCTGCAAGCGCGCAGGATGCGGACGGCGATCTCTCCTCGATTGGCGACTAATACTTTTTTGAACATGACACCTCTTGTGCATGTCATTGCGAGCCGCTGAAAGCGGCGAAGCAATCTCGCGTTTCTTGAAAAAACGGAGATTGCTTCCCCGGCCCGTACGGCCAGGACGGGCGGGCTTCGCCCTCGCAATGACAAATCAGAGCGGAATATTCCCGTGTTTCTTGGCGGGGTTGGTATCGCGCTTGTTGCTGAGCATCTCCAGCGCATTGATCAAACGCGGACGGGTTTCGCGCGGTTCGATTACATCGTCGATGTAGCCGCGCTCGGCTGCTACATAAGGATTGGCGAATTTTTCGCGGTATTCGGCTACCAGTTCCGCTTTCCGCTTGACCGGATCCTCCGCTTTTTCAAGCTCCTTGCGGAAGATGATGTTGACTGCGCCTTCCGGCCCCATTACAGCGATTTCGGCGCTGGGCCAGGCCAGATTGATGTCGCCACGGATATGCTTGCTCGACATCACGTCATACGCGCCGCCGTAGGCTTTGCGAGTGATCACCGTCAGCTTGGGGACGGTCGCTTCGCAAAAGGCATACAGCAGCTTGGCCCCGTGGCGGATGATCCCGCCATGCTCCTGTCCCGTGCCGGGCATGAATCCGGGCACGTCTTCCAGGGTCAAAATCGGGATATTGAATGAGTCACAAAAACGAACGAAACGTCCCGCCTTATCCGAAGCATTGATATCCAGCACACCAGCCAGGACGGCCGGCTGGTTCGCTACAATCCCCACCGAATGCCCGCCCAGGCGGGCAAAACCCACCACCACGTTGGCCGCATAGGCTTCATGGATTTCGAAGAACTGGCCGTTATCAACTACCATGCGGATAACTTCCTTTATGTTGTATGGTTTGCCAGGATCGTCTGGGATAATGCTGTCCAGGGCTTCATCCATGCGCAGCGGATCGTCGCCGGTCAGGGCGAAGGGCGGGTCTTCCATGTTGTTGGAAGGCAGGTATCCGAACAATTTGCGGATCAGGTAAAGCGTGTCGGCCTCGGTATCGGCAGCCACGTGGCACACACCGGAAATTTCCGAATGTACGCTGGCGCCGCCCAGGTCTTCGAAGGACACTTCCTCGTGGGTGACCGACTTGACCACTTCCGGCCCGGTCACGAACATATAAGAAGAACCCCGCACCATAAAAATAAAATCGGTCAGTGCCGGGGAGTAGACAGCGCCGCCTGCGCATGGGCCCATGATGGCCGAAATTTGCGGAATGGCGCCCGATGCCAACGTATTCCGCAGGAAAATGTCAGCGTAACCACCCAGCGAAACCACTCCCTCCTGGATGCGCGCGCCGCCTGAGTCGTTCAGGCCAATGACCGGCGCGCCGTTTTTCAGCGCCATGTCCATGATCTTGACGATCTTCTCGGCATGCACTTCGCCCAGGGAGCCCCCAAAAACTGTAAAATCCTGTGAAAAGGTATATACCAACCGCCCGTCAATTGTGCCCCAACCGGTCACGACCGAATCGCTCAAATACTTTTGTGTGTCCAGCCCGAAGTCATTTGTGCGGTGCCGGATAAAGGTATCCATTTCACGGAAAGAACCCTTGTCGAGCAGCAGGTCAATGCGCTCGCGGGCGGTCAGGCGTCCTTTTTTGTGCTGAGCTTCGATACGCTCTTCTCCGCCTCCCAGGCGGGATTGCGCTTTCAGGTCTCTCAGGCGCTTGATTTTTGGGTTATCGGTCATGAGCCTCTCTCTTTGAGAAGAAAGTTTTCGTGCCGGGAACGAACACGCAAACGGACAAGACGATCAATAGAAGGATGCTTGCCAGCAGGGCAAAAGGAAAGTTCCCACTGGGCATTTGGAACAGGAACCGGTCGCACCAGTACCAGACTGTAAAGGCTGCTCCGACCCCAAGCAGCGCGTACCGAACCCAGGCTTTTGCCTGCCACATGCCCCACAATAACAGTATACTGGCGATCAGCCAAATTCCCCCGCTGACAGCAATATATAACGGGCCAGGCGGTGATGCAAACTCAAGCAACCTGCTCCACCATTGTATAGCTGAATACAGACGCAATCCACTCCACGCTGTAAGGCTTAACACCAGCCATAGCAATATCGTTACACTAAAGGGTCGTTTCATATTTCATATACACCGGTGGTTGAGTAGCCCCGAGTGCGCGTCGAGGGGCGTATCGAAACCACCAATTGAATGGATACTCGCAGCTGTTGGTTTCGATACGGCGGCATAGAAAGTACCTTGAATGATCCGATCGAACCTGGCCGCCTACTCAACCAACGGTTTGCTAGGGGCCCAAAAAGCGCATCACGGCTTTGCCGCCATACTGGTCGATGATCTCCAACCTGCCGGTATACTGGCCACGGTAGGGTTGGATCTCTAGAAAATCGGGATTGGCGAAAATATAGTCCAGGCCCATATCGTACAGATAGTCGCTGCCCTTGTTAGCTTTGTTGGCCTGGAAGTAGGGATAGCTGTTGATCAGCCCGTCCATGTTGACGATCGTGCGGTCCCTGATAAAGTAGCCGACGTTACCGCCGCCCGTCATGCCAACCAGGCTTCCGGGCTCGGTGTGGGCCTCGACGAAGCTGGCGACTTCCATATACGGTGTATCAGCAGGTTTCGCTCCATACGGCATCTGGGCCGCGGCGATGCGCGCAAAATACACCGCGCTACTTACGCCCCAGGCAATCACCATCAAATAGATCGAAACATAGGCCGCAGGAATTCGCCGCAGCCTTTGTGTCAGGATGTCGAACAGGAAACCGCCAGCCAGGGTAATAAAAACCATTTCGCTGACCCAGTACCATTCCTTGGGGGCTGAATATCCGCTGATGTTGTATTGAATGACTTGCAGGAAAGTACCTGCCAGCAACGGGATCAATGCCAGCTCGTGCACGATCCGTGCGGAACGTTTGCGGTTGAGGAACAGGAGCAGGCTGAAACCGATCAGCAGCAGGGACAGCATGATAAAGTAGCGTAAATCGTAATCGAGCGGAAGGGTGACCATTTCGACCCGGCTGTTCCAATTGCCGACCAGGCTGGTGATGGGCGCCCAGGCGTTGAAGTCGCTCTCGGGGTCGATGCCAAAAAAGGACAGCGGAGAACGTGCTGAACCGCCATACACCCGGCTGCCGAACGAGCCCCACCAGCGCTTGATCTGCCCGCTGACCGGGGAAGATGTGCCGAAAGCAAGCTTGTTCCATAGCATGTATAGCCCGAGTGCACCACCCAGGATGCCGTAATAAACCGTCCCTTCACTGAGCCAGGTACGCCAGTTGGATTTGAGTGTTTCTACGGGCGAGTCCGCTTGAACGTTCAATCTCCGGCTGAACAGGGAGATAACCCACCGGCTCAAAAAAACCAGTGCAAACGAAATCATCCCATCAATAATAGGAACTGTGCGTGGAAAATTACCCTCCAGGATTCCCAGGCTGGTAAGCCCAAGCAGAATAACGAGCGTGGCTATGCTCGATATGGCAATTGCGATGGCGCTCTGTCGCAAAAGGTGAAAGATAGAATACGCTTTAGGGTGGTTATACAGCCCCAGGAAGTAGAAAAGGAGTATTTTGAGCGTGAGGGTCACAGCCAGCGATAAAATGGCGCTGTCTTCGTATAGGTAATATTCCGGCAGGCCAATCCGGAAAATGTAAGCGCCTGTGATGCTGACCGTCAAGAGCAAGATATCGAGCGGCAGCAGATAGCGCAGCGGTTTGTCGCGGAAGACGATCCACAATCCGAACAACCCGGCCAGGAAAACCAGGTCCAGGCGGCTGAACATGACCAGCGTTGCGGCCAATGCCAGGACTGCGATTTTTGTCCATTTTACGGACATCGTCCCCATAGGGGAGGCGGTCTTCCGATCGCGTTCGAAGCGCTGGATCAGGTACAGGAACAGAACCAGGCAAAAGGCAGCCAGACCGGTTTCCAGTCCCTGCTGGTAGTTAGTCCAATGGATATAGTAATCGAAGGCCCAGTATAGCGCTGCAAGCATGGCAATCGGCCGGGCGATGACTTTATTAAGTAGATGATAGAGCAGGATGCTTGTAGCGGCGCGTAACCCGGCCAGCACCAGGATCAAAACCCGTAGCGGCAGGATCAGGTCAAAACGCGCGAGCGCGAAGATGGGGACGCAGACCAGCATCCATAGCGGATGGTAACCGTTGGTGGGATTGATGCCGTCGAAGGTGCTGCCTTGTCCCTCGCTGACATTCTGCGCAACCTTGAAATAGTAGTAAGCGTCATCGCGGGTGAGCCATTGGTTGGGCAGGTTGTAGGCGTCGGAGAAAGCGGCGTAGCCGTTGATTCCCAGCAGGGCAAGCAGGATGATAAGCTCGAACCACGGCAGGCGCTTCAGCTTTAAGGCAAGGTTCAAAGGGCTATCCAATATCAAGCGTGACCTTGCCAAAGTTTTTACCATTCCACAAGTATTCCTGTGCGGCGGCAGCATCTTCGAGCGGGAAGGAAGTGTCCAGCGCGGGCTTGAGTTTGCCGGCTACGACCAGACCCATAACGGTGGCGTATTCGGCCAGGTTGCTCATCGTCGAGCCGATGATGGACAGGTGCTTGGCGAACATGTAGCGGTTGTCGATCTCGAAATTCGGACCGCCGGAGTTGCCCACTGTTAGCAGACGGCCGCCCTTCTTGAGCGTCCGCAGGCTGTGCATGAAGGTGGTGCCGACGTTATCGACAACGACATCCACGCCCTGCTTGTTTGTTGCCAGGAAGACAGCTTTGGACCAGTTCACATCTTTGGAGCGGTCGATCAGGATATCTGCACCCATCGCTTCCGCTTTTTCCAGTTTACTCGCATCAGAACCGATGACCACGACTTGCGCGCCACAATATTTAGCGATGTCTATGCTGGCCGTATTAACCCCGCCCCCCGCGCCGACGATCAGGACCGTTTCCCCTGCTTGCAACTTTCCGCGCGTGATCAACGAATGCCAGGCGGTCTGGTAGACCAGCGCAGCTCCGGCAGCGATGTGGAAATCGAAGCCGTCGGGCAGCTTGTACAGTTGGCGCGCAGGCAGGGAAACATACTCGGCATACGTGCCGCGCACGGTTTCGCCTAACAGGTGCCAGTTACGGCACATGTTGTCCGAGCCGGCGAGGCAGTAGTCGCACTCTCCGCAGCCCAGGTTGGAGTTGATGACCACGTGGTCGCCCTCTTTGATTTCTCCCCTCACCCCCTGGGAGAGGGGCAGGGGGTGAGGGTTGATGGCAACCACTTCCCCAGCGCCGTCGGCGCCGTTGATGTGGGGCAGTTCCAGGTTCAGGCCAGGCCAGCCCTCCCGTACCATCACGTCCATGCGGTTGAGGGCGGCGGCGTGCAACCTGACCAGCACTTCGCCGGGCTTTGGCTCTGGTGTGGGGAAATCGGTGTATTCGAGCACATCAGGTCCGCCGTGTTGGCGGAAGAGGGTGGTTTTCATG
>Ga0105104_10003454_pt1 | contig 11244 bp, 11 predicted proteins | sample PPLLaktember2015_3_FD_87034 | JGI IMG/M metagenome (GOLD analysis project Ga0105104, IMG submission 87034) | Freshwater sediment microbial communities from Prairie Pothole Lake near Jamestown, North Dakota, USA - PPLs Lake P7 Core (6) Depth... | ecosystem: Environmental > Aquatic > Freshwater >... | reverse complement strand
CGTTTACACTTTCTTAATGAATTAGGGGGATTCGATGCGTTTAACTTTACTAAGTTAAGTAGAAGGGAAACGGATATAAATAGGATGCAATACAAAGCCCCAATAGGGGCATTGACTTCATCTAGTGTGTTTAGTTACTCTAAAAAAGATAGAGGGGATAGGCAATATTTTATAAGCACAAAAGAAACGATTAAAATAAAAAGTGATTGGCTTACTGACTTGGAATATACTATGCTTAAGGAATTAGTTGAAAGCCCTGAGATATACTACGATGATCCTGTGCATGGCTTGGTGTCCGTTACTTGTTCAGCTTCAAGATTCGATTCAAAAACAGTTCTAACGGATAAGCTGTTTAACTTGGAATTAGATGTTAAATATTCATTTGATAGATACAGACAAAGGTACTAAATGAGAACAAGACTAGAATTAGGTACAAGCGGAAGTATTGATTTAATGGATAACATTCCGTATTCATTGAACTATGCGATTGCAGATATTCGTGAGCCTGCTGCTCGGAATAGTAGCTATTCAAAAACTATTAAGATACCGGGAAGCAAAGCGAATAACATAATCTTTGCTCACATCTTTGAGATTAACATTGATTGCAATTTCAATCCTAACTTAAAAACACCCTGCAAACTATACATTGATGAACTTTTGCAAATACAAGGTTTTTTAAGGCTATTAAAAATAAATAAAACAGATGACAATCAGATCGAGTATGAGGTTGCTATCACTGGTAATGTAGGTAATATTTTTACGGATTGGGGTGATAAGCAACTGACAGATTTAGATTTATCAGCATACGATCACACGTATAATAAGACAGATCAAAAAGCATCGTGGAGCGCACCTGTTGGTGTTGGTTATGTATATCCAATGATTGATTATGCTAAGACCATCGGACTTACTTATGATGTCGAAAATTTCTATCCTGCTATTTATGTAAAGCAATACATAGATGCTATGTTCACGTTGGCAGGGTATACGTATTCAAGTTCTTTTTTTACGAGTGATTTTTTTAAGCGGTTGATTATTCCTTTTAATTCAAACACGCTTTTGTTGAGTGCTGCTGATTTATTATTAAGGGAGTTTGAAGCAAAAAGAAATGCAAATGTAATATTAGCTGATACTGGAACTATATCTGTTGTGAACGGTTATACTAAAAGTTCATTTGATACCGATGTATTGGATGTTTCTAATCAATACGACATCACATCATATGAATTTACGGCAGCGCAATCAGGGGATTATATTTTTAGAACAGATCAGACCTTTACGGTTAAGTATGTAACAGCTGGAACTTATACAAATAATGTAGCATCTTTTGATGTGTTTATTAATAAATTGTCAGGTGGTGTCGAATCAACTATTGCAGCTAGTAATGTTGTTGTAACTAGCCCAGGAACTGTTTTAGCAAATACAATATCTGCTAATATAATATCATCAATAGAATCAAACGCTATACATTTATTAGCAGGTGATAAAGTTTATGTTAAGACTAGAAGATTTTCTTCGGCTATTGGTGGATTTAGTTATGGATGGAAGTCATCAGGCTTTGATTTTTATATGCAGTTAAACTTATTAGCTAATAGTACTTTCAAATGCACAGCAATCAATACTGGTTTATTTGATGGCAACTCCATCCTTATAAATAATGCTATTCCACGTAATATAAAGATTAAAGACTTCTTTACTTCCATTATAAAGATGTTTAACCTTTATATCGAAACTGATAAGACAATAGATAATAAACTTTACATAGAGCCACGTAACGACTTCTATTCCGCAGGTGTAACAAAGGATTGGACTGACAAACTTGCTATTGATAGGGTGATGGATATAGAGCCTATGGGCGAATTAAACGCATCACGATACGACTTTAAGTACAAAGAAGATAAAGACTATTTGAACACAAAATACCAAAATAAATATTTAGAGCCGTACGGAACTAGACACATAGATATTAATACTGACTTTGTACGTGGCACTAAAACGGTTGATGTTATTTTTTCTGCTACTCCATTAACAAAAATAGGAACTACTGATCGTATTATTTCACAAATAGCATCCTTAGAATTAGGGAGTACCGTTCCATTAAAGGAATCTTCTAATTTACGAATATTATATTTTGAATTAAAAACGACCGCTGACAGTTGGCAATATACTGGTAGCATATCCGGAACAACCACAGAAACAAGTTATCCGTATGCAGGTCATGTTGACGAACCATTGTTACCAACAGTAGACTTATCTTTTGGAGTGCCACAACAAATATACTACTTAGCAACCGTATACGGAAACAATACACTTTACAACAAGTATTACAAAAAGTATATTGAAGAAATTACAAATAAGGATAGCAAAATTATAACAGCTTATTTTTATTTGACACCACTTGATATTTATCTTTTAGATTTCCGTAATCAGTTTTTTGTGGATGGAAATTTATTAAGGTTAAATAAAGTCTACGACTACAATCCTTTGTCAAATGAATTAACCAAATGCGAATTTTTAAGAATAAAAGAAGCTAATCCATTTGTATCTCAAACAGGTGTATTGATTGCAGGTGTTGGTGTGGCTTATAATACTGGCGAACCAACTCCCCATACAAGTGGAGGGAATCGACCGCCTGTAATTAATGGTGGAACGCTTGTAGCGAATTTAGGTAACGTTGGAAACGTAGTTGATCCGACTGTTATTAACAGCGTTATTTTAGGTAGCAATAATTACGTTGGTGCCGGTACTTCAAACGTTACTTTATTAGGGAGTAGTGGCGTTACTGTTTTGCCTGGATTGACAAACGTTACATTGATTAATTCACCGGGTAGGTTAGTGACTGAAAGCAATACAACTTACGTTAACGGTGTTGAAGTTTCGGGAGTTCCAAGTGAACAAGGCATTGTAGCTTATGCAGGTGGTGGTCAAACAAATGCTTACCAAACTACAAAGAAATTTAACCTTGTTGAAACGTGCGCAACAGCAGGAGATTCAATAAGAACAAGAGCAGCAACATTATACGATGAACAAACATTTAAAAACGTTGGTGCTGCATCCATGAATGTTTATCCACAGACAGGGGAGCAATTTAGAAGGGGTACAACGTTACTCGGTGCGAACGTACCTTACCCGGTAGCGAGTAGAAACACGTTGCACGTTTACTGCTATGAAACAGGTATTTGGACTGATTAATAAAATAAAGAAATGGCAATAGATATAGCGTATAAAGCTTCGGTAGATATTGGTGATGGTGCAAAATCACTTAAATCATTAAAGCAAGAATTTAAAGAAACACAAAAGGAACTTGATGGATTAACTGCAGGGTCAGAAAAGTATGTTGAAACTTTAAAGAAGTTAGGTAAGGTAAAAGATGACATTGGCGATCTTAATGATGAGATACAGTCATTCACACCTGAGGGAAAAGTAAAAGCATTTAGCACTGTTATAGGTGGGGTTGCAAGTGGATTTCAAGCTGCTACTGGTGCGGCTGCATTGTTTGGTGGAGAGAATAAAGAACTTGAAAAGCAGTTAGTGAAGTTGCAAGCGGTAATGGCTTTTAGTGAGGGGATAAAAGGGTTAACAGGTTTAGGTGATGGCTTTAAGGTATTGAAGCAAACAATAATGGCTAATCCAATTTTCTTAGTTGTTGGCATTGTCACAGCTATTGGCGCTGCTATGTTTGCTCTAAAGGATAAAGTATCATTTATAGGTGATGCGTTCGATGCACTCGGTAAAGTTATTAGCACAGTTGTTCAAGCTGGTAAAGACTTTTTAGATTTTTTAGGTGCCACGGATTTTGCAGCTACAAAGGTAGCCGATAGCATTATTAAAAGTAACGAACGGATAAAGAACGCTAATAGCGATAGATACGATTCCGAAATCTCGGCAGCAAAAAGAGCCGGAACAGCAACTGAACTAATCGAGATAGCAAAGTTAGGATCAATCACAAAGACGAACGATGCTGTTATAGCGCAATTAAAGGCACGTAAATTAGCTAATGGGGAGTTAAGCGAAGATGATCAAAAGAAGTTAGACGAACTGGTAAAAGAGAATAAAAAAGCCTACAATGATATACTTGACTTATCTGACAAATACAATGATGACAAAGCAGCAAATGATAAAGCAGCCTACGAAAAACGCTTAGACGAAAATAAAAAAGGCTATGCCAAAGAACTTGAAGCTAAACAAAAGTTAGAAGATGACATTTTGCGACTTGAAAATGAAGCTGCATTAAAGGTTAAGGCAGAATTAGAGCAGGAATTTAAAGACAAACAAGAAGCAGATGCTTACCAAACGGAACAAGCAAAGTTAGCTTTTGATGCTGCAAGTGCTGCGATTGATAAACGTAAAGCAGATAAAGATCTTGAAGCAGCACAGGATAGACAAAGGATTCAAGATACACTTGCAATAGCACAGGCTTCAAATCAATCATTACAAGGTTTGTCCGATTTATTCTTTGCTGTTAAAAGTAGAAACCTAAAAAAGGGAAGTGCTGAAGAACTTGAAATGGCTAAAAAGCAATTTAATATAAATAAGGCTTTATCATTATCAGCAGCGATTGTTTCAGGAATACAAGCAGTCCAGAACTCATTAGCAGTATAACCATTAACAATATTAGGAGTTCCGAATCCCGGTGCAATAGCTGCTTTTATAGCTACCGCAGTCACATCTGCTGCAAACGTTGCAAAGATAGCAGCTAGTAAGTTTAATGGATCTGGTGGTGGTTCTATGCCTGCAATTTCAGCACCGACCGTTGGAACTACACCAACAATTAACGCACCTTCACAATCAACGACTTCACTTAATCCCGATGGTTCGGTACGGTCTACAAACACCACACCAACAAGCATAAAAGCCTATGTAGTTGAAACGGAAATAACAGGAACTCAAAATCAAGTTAGCCATATTGAAAATTTAGCACGACACGAATAAAAGGTCAATAAATATAAATATAACTATATTAATATAATGAAGAAAAAGCCTAAAAAGAAACTACCGATATACACCATGTCAATTACGGAAGATGGTGATAGTGCTGTAAGTTACGTTGCGCTAGTTGATAGCCCTGCAACTGAGCGGAACTGGTTTGCTTTTAGTAAGCAAATGAAGTTTAAAGTCGATGCTAAAAGAAAAATTATAACAGGTGCATTAATGGTAGCTGACTTACCAATATATCGCATAGGAGAAACAGGTGATGAATATTACGTTGTATTTCCTGCTGCTGAAATTGAGAAGATAGCGCAAAAGTTTTTTAAACAAAAGAACACATCAAATGTTAACATGATGCACGATCCTGCTAAGCAAGTGGAAGGTGTTTATATGTTTGAAAGTTTTATTATTGATGCAAAACGTGGCATTAAAGTCCCTGATGGATTCACAGGAATAACAGAGGGCAGTTGGTTTGGTTCTTATAAAGTAGATAATGACGAAGTGTGGAAATCAGTTCTAGATGGCACTTTTCAAGGCTATTCAGTGGAAGGAATGTTTGATATGGAAATTCAAGATGTATCTATTGAACAAGAGATCGTAGATATGATTGATGATATAGCAGAATTATAAAAGGGCAATAATAAAAGTAACTACTATATTAATTAAAATACTAAGCAAAAATGGATAAGTCAAAATTATTGGAAGGTCTAAAGAAAATCAAAGAAGCGTTTGTTTCGCTTCAAAAATTTGTCGATGCTAAATTAGCTGACGGTGAAACTATCGTGCGTTATGAAGGTGACAAATTAGACATTGGTGTTGCTGTTTTTGTTATTACAGAGCAAGGTGCAGTAGAAGCCCCTGATGCAGATCATGTATTAGAAGATGGTACAATGTTCACCACAGTAGGCGGTATTGTAACTGCTATAACGCCAGTTGAAGAAGAAGTAGAAGTAGAGGTAGCTGCTGCTGCTCCGGTAGCTGCTCCAGTTGCTGCAACGGAATCAAAGGCGAAATCAGTAATTGAAAGCACTATCAAAGAATCTCACTATTCAAAAGAAGCTATTGATAAGATGTTTGAAAATTTATTGTCAGCAAAAGAAAATTTTGCAACACAAAAAAATAATGAATTATCAGCATTAGAAAATAAAATTGAACTACAAAATGAAACAATAAAACAAATGTTTTCTTTATTGACAAAGATTGGTAATGAGCCTAGTGCTGCACCAACAGAGCCAACAAAAAAAGCATTTAATGTTGCTGAATTTAGAAAGGCATACAGAGAAGATTTACAAAATATAAATAACAAAATTAACTAAAAAAAAAAATTAAAATTTATGGCAGGATTTACCGTAGGTTCTCTAACTACTTATGTACGTGAGAACGCAGACAAAATTTACACCGCAGCAATATTGGGCGCTACGACTTTAAAATATCCCGGTATCAGCATACAAGCTGGTATTAAGAACGCAGATAAATTGATGCTGTTTGCAAACACTGCTCCGATTCAAGTTGGTGGCGTGTGTTCATTCAATGCTTCAGGTTCATCTACTTTTACAGATGTTACTTTGACTGTATCACCTTTAAAATGGAATGATACTTTTTGCCCTGAAACATTGGAAAACAAATATACATCAACTAAATTAGTAGCAGGTTCTAACTATGATACAATGCCATTTGAGCAATTGATTATGGATAATGTAATGGCTAACTTAAATGCAAGTGCTGAAAAATACACTTGGCAAGGTGATACGAACTTAGGTGTTCAAGATCTTAAACAAGTTGATGGTTGGTTGAAAAAAATTGATGCAGGTTCACCAATTTTAGCAACAGCAACAGCAGCTATTACAGCAAACAACGTTATAGGTATTTTTGATGACGTTTACAAAAAGATTCCTGCTGAATTACTAAATGCACCTGGTAAAGATATGGTTGCATTTTGCGGATGGGACACTTTCAGACTTTTAATTATTGCATTAAAAGATTTAAACGCATTCAATTACACAGCAGGGGATTCAGCTAATACAGGTACTATCACATTGCCTGGAAGTGGATTGAAAGTGGTTGCGGTTCATGGTTTAAATGTATTGTCTGGCTCATTAGCTAGTTATGGTCAGCGTATTGTTTGTACCTACCCTGCTAACCTTTTTGTTGGGACTGATTTAATCAGCGACATGGAAGAGGCAAAGGCATGGTATTCTCAAGATGACGCCAATATAAAAATGTCAATTAAGTGGAAAATTGGCTATCAAATTGCTTATACAACTGAGGTAATTACTTACAAAAATATCTAATAAAAAAGGGAGTTGAAACATACTCCCTTTATTTTTTAACTTATAAAAATATAAAATCATGCCATGTCTAATAGTTCAAGGTAGTACAATAGATTGCAGGGATTCCGTAGGGGGTTCAGGTTTATCTCTTTTGATTGGCGAATATGCAAACGTTCCACAAGCAAACATTACTGCTTCAAGTGGTGTTATTTCTGCAATGACTTGTTCAGCAGGAAAACGTTTGTTTAAATACGAATTAACAAAAGAAGATGCGCAGTTTACTGATAGCGTAAAGATTTCAGTAGAAAACGGTACTGTATTTTCAGAGCAAACATTGGTTTTCACAATAAAGAAAATGAGTGCTGCATTACGTAACAACCTTTTGACACTTGCATACAACCGATTAATGATAGTTGTAAAAGATGCAAACGGTGTTAATTATGTTATGGGACAAGTGAACGGAGCAGACTTAACAGGTAACGAAGGTACAACAGGAAAAGCTATGGGTGATATGAACGGTTATACTTTAACCTTTACTGCTAAAGAACCAGTTCCTGCTAATACAGTTAGTGATGCAATTTTTGAGAGTTTACAAATAACAGCATAAAGTTTTGGTTTAAGGGGATAAAGGGCTTGGCATTAATTTGTCGAGCCTTTTGTTTTTAAAAGGAAAAAAAACAGTTTTTTGCTATATTACTTTGATATGCTTCTTATAAACAAAAACGCAAATAATACGCTTATACTAACGCTAACTGAAAAGGTAACGATAGCATCGCCAACGTTTTTATTTAAGTTCACAAACGATCTAACACGTGAGAGCGTTCTATTTATTTCCGCTAATTTATCATCCTATAAAGACAGATACGATAAGTTTCTAATTACAGAAACAAGTGGAACTATAAATGCTTCGAGCGGTGTTATAAATCTTAATCCTACTGGGTTTTGGAAGTATGAAATATTTGAACAAGCATCACCAACAAACCTTTTAGAATCAGCAACAGGCGCAAAGCTTGAGAATGGAAAATTAAAAGTAATAGGAACGGCAAAATTACAAACCGTTTATAATCCAACAACAAGAAAATACAAAGGCTATGGATCAGGTTCCCAATAAAGAAAACGGTTTAATGTTTGTTAAATTTGAGAATCAAAAAGTTCCTGAATTTAAACAAGTTCGCGGAAAAGATTGGATATACTGGGGCGAAACCAATGATTACCCGGACTATTTGATTGACTTATTTATGCGTTCTTCCACCAATAATGCGATCATTACTGGTAAGGTTAATTATATTTTAGGCAACGGATGGAAGGTCAATAAAGCTGGGATGACAATGACTAATACAGCGATTGCAAATGATTTTATTAATTCAATCAATCCTGACGAATCACTTGACGAACTTAGTGATGCAGTCTTTTTAGATTTTGAAATATTTAACGGATTTGCACTAGAGGTTATTTGGAATAAATTAGGAACTGATTTTGATTTATTTCACATTCCATTTAATAAGATTAGAACCAACGAAGATCAGTCTAAATACTATTACTCAAAAGATTGGGCGAACGTCTCACAAAGCGAAGAAAAGACAGGTTTAAAGGAATATTTACCATTTGATGCAAAAGTAAATAAAGGTTCATCAATATTTCTGTTTCAAATAACAGCACCACGAAAAGGCAAAGATCCAAACGTTTATTCAATGCCTGAATACATTGGCTCAACACAGGCAATGGAAACCGATCTAGAATGCTCTAATTATAATTTATCAGAGATAAAGACTGGATTTTCGGCAGGAACTATTTTGAACTTTTATAACGGTATTCCAGACGAGCCAAAGAAAAAAGAAATAGAAAGAATGATTAAGTCTAAGTTCATGGGAAGTGATCGGGCAGGTGGTATCATTGTTAATTTTTCAGATGGCAAAGACAGAGGTAGTGATGTAGTTTCTTTAAGTGGAAACGATTTAGATAAGAGATATATTGAATTAAAAAAAGATGTAAGGCAGGAAATATTCGTAGGTCACAAAGTTTGCTCACCGATTTTATTTGGTGTTAAAACAGAGGGGCAGTTAGGTGGTAGAACAGAAATTATTGAAGCATACGAGTTATTTCAAAATACTTATGTTTCAAAAAGACAAAGAATATTAGAAAAGGTATTTAACAAGTTTTATAAATTAAAAGGTATATCGGGAAAATTATATTTAGAACCTACAACAGCTATTGGCTTTGGTATTCCTGATGCTTTAATTTCACAAGCAATGCCTATTGATGTTGTAAAAGAAAAGTTAGGTATATTAAATAAAGAAACTATAAATGCTGATGTTAAAATAATAGTAAATGCTATTAATTCATTGAGTCCATTGGTAGCTAATAAGGTGTTAGAATCAATGAGTGTGGAAGAAATTAGGGGTCTTGTTGGGCTTACAGGGGGCTTGGTAAAAACTACTACCAAAACGCAAACAGATTTATTGATGTCATCTAATAATTATGCAGTTGGTGTTGACCATTATACTATTGATTTAACTAGCGAGTTCAAAAAAATAGGTCGGTCAAAATCATTATTTAATATTTACAAAAGTTCCGAAATTGAAAATGCTACATTTCAATCTGTATTACAAAAAAAAGCTGAATACTTTGCAAATGAATTAACAGAAGATGAAAGGGCGGTAATTGATTTATTGAACAAAGAAGAAAATACACCTACAAAAGAAATTGCAAAGGCTTTAAAAATATCAGAAAAAGAAGTACAAAAAATAATTGATAACTTAGTTAAGTTAGAATATTTGAATACAACAGATTTAGGATTTACGCCATCAGCAGCAGCACTAGACATTGTTATTGAAGAAGGTGCAAAGACAGCAAATATTGAATTACTTTATTCTTATGAATTACGTAAAAATGCACCTGACTTAAAAGGTGTTTCAAGAGATTTTTGTATTGATATGGTTAAGATGAACAAACTTTATACTTACGAAGAAATACAAAGTTTAAGCAATGATTTAGGTACTGATGTTTGGCAAACACGTGGGGGCTGGTATTCTAATCCTAATACAGCAGCACCAACTCCACAATGTAGACACATATGGGTACAAAATGTTACTAAATTAAAATAACATGGCAACAACAGCATTATTTATTACCGAACAATTCATTAAGGATAACACCTTAATTGATGGCAATGTAGATATGAAGTACATCACTATTACAATAGCAGATGCACAACGTATGCACATATTACCGATACTCGGAACAGCACTATACAATGAACTCGATGCGCAAATAGTGGCAGGAACATTGACAGCTTTAAACACTACTTTATTAAATGATTACATTCAAGATGCGCTGAAGTATTGGGTAATCTATGAAGGTATTGATTTATTTACGTATCACATCACAAACAAAAATATTTCAACTAAGTCAAGCGATAATAGTTCACCGATTCAACAAGTCGATGTTATTAGACTAATGGATAGAAACAAAGACAAGGCGCAATTTTTTAGCGAGAGAGTAACACGCTATTTGATTACAAATGATTTATTATATCCCTTGTACACTGATGCAGGCAATGATTATGATACTGTTCAGCCTGTTATTAACAATTATACATGCGGTTGGAACTTAGATGACATTACTAAAGATTATGGATTGCCGATTGATTATGGAAGACTTAATTACTTATAAAAATGAGCAAACCAAAAGGGACAGTATCAAAAAAAATAGAGCAAAAAATTAAAGAATATTTTGCTAAAATAAAAGTAATAGATGACACTCAACAACGTAATACAGGAACTAAATAATATTGCCACAAATCATTTACAAATAAATCATTTCTTTTTTGGTGAGGAGTGGGACTTTGCTAGTAGTGGTGTTGTTAATTGCCCTGCAATGATAGCGGTATTAGAGCCTGCTACGTTGGAAGGTTCTACATTAACACATTCATTTAAAATTTATATCGGTGATTTAGTTCAAAAGGATTTATCTAATAAAAAAGAAGTGTTAAGCGATTGTTTGTTGATTGCGTTAGATGTTATTTATCAGCTTCAACAAAATGATT
>Ga0105104_10003453_pt1 | contig 11251 bp, 8 predicted proteins | sample PPLLaktember2015_3_FD_87034 | JGI IMG/M metagenome (GOLD analysis project Ga0105104, IMG submission 87034) | Freshwater sediment microbial communities from Prairie Pothole Lake near Jamestown, North Dakota, USA - PPLs Lake P7 Core (6) Depth... | ecosystem: Environmental > Aquatic > Freshwater >... | reverse complement strand
CGGGATTGATCCGGCGGATGGGAGGTTCCAGGAAGGAGAAGGGCGGCTCAAGACGCGGGTCGCGGCGCGTCAAAACATGGTGCAGGGTGGCGCCCAGGGCATAAATATCCGCCGAAGGAGTCGCCTCGCCGCGGTATTGTTCAGGCGGCGAATATCCCTCGGTGCCAATCATCGTGCCCTTGATGCCGGTCTGGAAGGTCTTGGCAATCCCAAAATCCACCAGGATCACATCGCCGTTGTGATTGATCATGACGTTCGAGGGCTTCATGTCGCGGAAGATGATCGGGTCGGGTTTATGCTTGTGCAGGTAATCCAGCACATCACACAATTCGATCGCCCAGTTCAGGACCTGGCTTTCCGGCAGGAAACTGCCGGTCTCCGTGATGACCGCCTCGATATCCTTGCCGTGGACGAACTCCAGCACCAGATAGGAGCGGCTTTCCATCGTGAAGTAATCGTAGATGCGCGGAATGGCCGGGTGATGCAGCGTTGCCAGCAGATTGGCTTCCCGCTCGAAGTTCTGGACGATCGTTTCCCGCACCAGGGGATCGGGCGCGGTATTGATCATTTCCTTCACCGCCACCAGCTTGGTAACGTTCGGGAAATGCATGTCACGGGCGCGATAAACCGAGCCCATGCCGCCGATACCGATCACTTCCTGAATCGCATAGCGATCGGCAAGCGTAATTCCTGCCTGAAGTTGACGCGGAGAGGACGAGCCTTGATCACCCCGATCGTCTGAGAGCTCAGGAAATATCCGTGTTTCCAGTGTGTTTCTCCTAATTTCAGATTATAGTTTGCTGTGCTGTCTTTGACAACCACCCGGCAGCAGGTGACCTTGCAGATTCGTACGTTAAAGCTATGATTCGCAGGTAAAATCCCTTGCAGGGAACATCGTTCTGCGGCACAATACGGCATTGTGAAAATTCTTACGGTCAGCGACGAGGTGGTCGAACGCCTCTATAATCTTTGCGCCAGCGGTCATTTCAAGGACATCGAGCTGATTCTGGGGTGCGGAGACCTGCCCTATCCCTACCTGGAAAACCTGCTCACCTTTCTGAACGTGCCCTTGTTCTACGTGCCCGGCAATCATGACCCAAACTATAGCTCCGACAATCCGCTCACACATGCGGAAGGCGGTTCGAACCTAGATTTGAAGGTGGTCCGCTTTAAGAAATTTTTGATCGGCGGGCTCGGCGGTTCCATCCGTTACCGCCCGGACGGGACGAACCAGCATTCCCAGGCGGATGCCTATCTGCGAGCCTTCCGGCTTCTGCCCCGTTTGCTGTTCAACCGGATCAATTACGGGCGCGCCCTCGACATCCTCATTACCCACTCGCCGCCCTTCGGCATCCATGATGAGGAAACCCACGCCCACCAGGGATTAAGAGCCATTAATTGGCTGATCCGCATCGCGAAGCCGCGCTACCTTTTTCACGGTCACACGCATTTTCAGCGCCGCAACCTTTCGCCCTCTGAAACGACTCTGGGACTGACGACGATTATCAATGTCTTTCCCTACAAGGTCATCGAAGTCAACCATTAAGCGCATATTTCCAATAACCAGAAACCATGTCAGATCAATTTTCCGACCAGGCCCGCGCCGATTTCCAAAGAGCGCGCTTCAAAGCCTTTATGAACCGCGTCTGGGGGACCCTCTCCGGACGGCCCTCCACCCTGCTCTCGTATGATGAGATCAAGGAGAAGCTGCACATCGGCGGCCCCATCTACCGGGGAGTCCAGACCGTTCGTGTGGAGCAGATCGCGGGGAGTCTGAACCGCTACCATGAGTTCGACCGCGTCTTCCTGCCGGCCAGTGACAAGCTGGCCGACCGCTGGCAAAGCGTCAACCGGGCCTTCTACCAGGACATCAGCCTGCCGCCGGTCGTGCTGTACAAGGTCGGACAGGTTTACTTCGTCGTGGATGGGCACCACCGCGTCTCGGTGGCGCGCGGGCAGGGACAGCTCTACATCGAGGCAGAAGTGCGCGAGTGCGCCACGCGTGTCAACCTGACAGCCGATATCCAGCTCGACGACCTGCAAATTCTGGAAAGCAAGGTCCATTTTCTCGAGCGCACTGCGCTCGACCATTTGAAGCCGGGTGCCAATATCAAAGTCACCATCCCGGATGGCTTCGAGCGCATGCTGGAGCATATCGCCGTCCATCGCTACTTCATGGGTCTCGATCTGAAGCGGGACATTTCCGAAAAGGAAGCCGTGACGCACTGGTACGACCATGTTTACATGCCAATCGTCAAAGTGATCCGTGACACGGAGATCCTCAGGGAGTTTCCCGATAAAACCGAGGGCGATCTATATCTGTGGGTGCTGGATCACCAGCACTACCTGGATGCAGTCGAAGGGGTTCCGCTGCAGTCGCCCAGGGACGCGGCCCGCACGTTCGTCGACAAGAAAGTCAAGAAGCCGGCCCGCAAGCCACGTTCCGATAAAGGTAAGCCAAGAAAGAAATAGCAATGTCGTTGCGAGGGAGTGACGCCGGGGGCGACACGACCGAAGCGTCGCCGTGGCGACACAATCTCCAAATAGCGAGGAGATTGCTTCGCCTGCGGCTCGCAACGACATAAAGGAGATCATATGCCATCATCTCATCCCCTCGCCGGAGTCTACGCCGCGGCGGTCACTCCCCTGAAGCCCGATTCAACCCTGGACTTCGACTCTGTCCCTGTCCTGATGCAGTTCCTGGCCGGGCGCGGCTGTCACGGGATCGTGCTCTTTGGCACGACGGGCGAAGGACCCTCCTTCTCGCCGGCGGAACGCGAAGCCCTCATGCGCCGCGCCTGCGAGGCCCGCAAATCCATGCCCGGCTTTCGTCTGCTGGCCGGCACGGGGACGCCGAGCCTTTCGGAGACCATCGATCTGACGAGGCTGGCCTTCGATCTCGGGTTCGAAGCAGTTTTGGTCGTGCCGCCCTATTACTTCCGCAAGGCGACCGATAACGGTTTGTTCGCCTGGTTTGGCGAAGTCATTAAAAAAGCCGTCCCTTCCGACGGCTATCTGCTTGGCTATCATTTCCCCAATGTGGCCGGGATCGGTTTCTCGATGGAATTGCTGGCCCGTTTGAAGGACGCCTTTCCGGCTCAGTTCGCCGGGATCAAAGACTCCTCCCATGATGCCGACCTGGCAAAGCGGCTCGGTGAAAGGTTCGGTTACGATTTGGCCGTCCTCACGGGCACAGACTCCTATCTGCAGCTGGCCATGCAGAACCAGGCCGCAGGCTGCATCACGGCCCCCGCCAATATCATCTCACCCGATCTTCGGGATGTCTGGGACCTGATGAATGCAGGCAAGGATGCCGGTGAAGCTCAGGCGCGCGTGAAGCGCCAGCGCGAGGTCCTCGAGAAATATCCGCCCTTCCCGCCCACCCTGAAGGCCCTGCTGCACCGCCTCCACGGGCTGCCGCGCTGGTCGGTCCAGCCGCCCCTGGAGCGGCTGCCGGAAGAGCTGGAAGATCAGGTAACTACAGAATTCGAAGGTTTGAAAGTATAGGGGACGTTCAAAGTCTCGTGATACTCTGACTGAGATAGCTTTTCCCCTCATGCAGGGCGCGGATGGCCTGCACCACTTCGGTGCCCGCCGATTCCTTGATCAGATAGCCCAATGCCCCGGCCGTCAGGGCCCGTTGAAGATGCTCGGTGGTGTGATGCATGGAAAGGATCACCACCCGCGTGTCTTTACACGCCGCACAAATCTGCTTGGTAGCTTCGATCCCGTTCATGAGCGGCATGGAAATATCCATCACCACCACATCGGGACAATGCCGGATGGCCTGCGCCACCGCTTCCTGACCGTTTGAAGCTGTTCCCACTACCTGAATATCCCCCTGCGCTTCGAGCAGGTAACGCAAGCCATCTCGAAGAACGATGTGATCGTCCGCCAGAAGAACTTTAATCATAAGTCTTTTCACTCCGAAACTTCACCTTGACCATCCTCTGCCAGGGGGATGCTCACTTCAACCCGGGTACCCTTTCCGGGAACCGACCTGACCTTCAAAGTGCCCCCAAAGGCCTCCGCACGCTCACGCATGATCGTCAGGCCATGACTTCCGGGACGATTGGCGTGCTGCCAGGAATCGATGCCGATGCCGTTATCCTCCACGCTGATGCAGACGGCCTCCGCCTCACGGCGCATCGACAGAAGAACTTCGCTGGCTTGCGCATGGCGCGCAATGTTCATCAGCGCCTCCTGGACGATGCGCAGGAAAGTCATTTCGACGCTGGGGCCCAGGCGGGGGATGGGAAGATCAGGTTTTTCGACCACAACCTGGATGTCATACCGGGATTTGAACTCACTGATGTGCGATTCCAGCGCTGCCTCGAGCCCGTAATCATCGAGCACCGCCGGACGCAGATCGGTCATCACGTCGCGCACCAGGGCAATCGTTTCCGAGACCAGCCGCATTGAATCGTTCAGCCGCGGGCCGATCTGGCTGGCAGCCTCCGCAGAAAGCTGGTCGCTGATGATGATCAAATTGATATTTAGTGCAGCCAGGGTTTGCCCGACGCGGTCATGCAGTTCACGGGCCAGGGCGCGGCGTTCCTCCTCCTGCACTTCCACCAGACGCTGGGACAGGATTTGCAGACGTTTGTGACTCTCCTGCAGGGCCTGTTCCGCCCGTTTGTTCTCCGTGATGTCGACCGTCACGACCACCACGCCCACATCGGCCACATCAACAGGCGCGGCGCTCACACTGGTCCAGATTACCCCACCGTCCTCCAGGATAATGCCCGTCTCGACGTTATAAATCGTCCGGTTTTCCGTCAGGGCGCGCGCACTGGCAAATTCTGTGAGCGGCATCGGCGTCCCGTCCGGATGGATATATTTTCTAGATTTATAGGCCTGGTGAAACAGCTCGTCCTTCGATAGTTTTACAATGTCCAGTAGAGCTGAATTTGTCTGAAGGACCTTGCCTTGCGGGTCGAGGAAGGAGATGCCCACAGGCAGCAGATCGAAAAGCGTGCGCAGTTTTTCTTCGTTTCCGCGCGCGGCTGCCTCACTCGTGCGCAGGGCTTCTTCGATCCGCTTGCGTTCCGCGATCTCATCCCGCAGGGTCTGATTCATGGCCTGGATTGTGGCAGTCCGTTTCTGCACGCGGCTTTCCAGTTGCATATTTAATTGCTGGAGATCCTCCTCAGCCTTCTTACGCGCGGTAATGTCCACTTCAACAGCCACAGCAGATTGCGGCTTCCCGGCCGCATCCATGAGTGGAGATACACTGACATCCACCCACAGAACCGAGCCATCCCGGCGAATGAGACGCTTTTCGAGCTTGAACGGTACGCCTTCCAGCATGAGGTGGTCGAATAACCGCCTGTTTTCCTCTATATCTTCCTGATGGGTGAGCTCCCAGATCGTCTTGCCGAGCAGTTCTGCCTGAGAATAGCCAACCATATTGCAGAAAGCATCATTGACAAATGTCAACCTGCCCTCCGCATCCTTGCGCACGATGCCGGCAGTTGCCTGGCTGAGAATGGCGCGCAGGCGCTCCTCAGAATCATGCAGGGCTGCCTCGGCCTGGAGTCGTTCAGTGACGTCGAAGGCGGTCCCGCCGATCATGGCCGTCCTGCCATCCGGTCCGGGAATGGGAAACTTGCTGACCAGCGAATGGTGCACGATGCCATCCTCCTGCAACAGCGTCTCGATAACCTGCACACCTTTCTCATCCATGAGGGCGCGCTCGTCATTCTCCTTGAACTGAGCTGCAACTTCCGCCGGGAAAACCTCCGGGTCGGTTCTGCCGTAGAGCTGCTCGCGTGGAAATTTGAAGGCTTTCTCGGCGGCAGCGTTGGCGTACACATAGCGGCCCTGCACATCCTTGATCCAGGCCAGCCCGGGCAGATGCTGCATGAAGCGGGAAAAACGTTCCTCGCTTTGCCGTAACGCCTCTTCCGCCTCCTTGCGCTCGGTGATATCGAGGGTCAGGATAATGGCCTGCCCGATGGAATCGAGCAGCGGCGCGAGTTGAGTCCAGTAAACATGTCCGTTATGTTTCGTTTCGAAACTGATGGTTTCGCCCGCGAAGACCCGCCGCAGACGCTCTTCCATCCTTTTGCCCCGCTCATCCGGAAAGACTTCCGAAACCGTACGACCTTCCAGCATCTGGCGCGAAAGCCCAAATGCATCGGTGACCGGTCCCTCTGCGACCATATAGCGGAAGTCCTTATCCACCACGTACACGCCGCCGCCCGGAATACTGCGGGCAATCGTTCGATACAAAGCTTCACTGGCAAACAGCCGTTCCTCGGCACGTTTTTGATCGATGCCTGAGGCAAGCTGGCGGGCAATCATCAGGCCAAGTTCGATCTCAACGTCACTGCAATCATGCGGTGTGTTGAAATACACCATAAACTTGCCGATCAATTTTGCATTCAAAAGAAGGGGAATGAAGACAAGTGAGCCAATCCCTTCCTCCTGAATGACAGCTTTCAGTGAATCGTTCAGGTCGGCGGTATTAATATCGCGGACACAGATCGGATACGGGTTTTGTTCGTCGGCACTCCAGGGCGAATGACCCTCGGTGGCTTTGCGATAACCCTCAGATAAGCCGCGCCAGGCAGCAAACCGCATCACGCCGGCATCATCGAGCAGCAAAATCGATGCCCGGTCACATTGCAGCCCGCTCAGGATGGCATCCAGCGCCGCATTGTAGACAGCCTCGAATGAATCGGTATGGTGCAGCTGATCGGACAACTGGTATAACGCCGCCTGCTGGCGCGCATATTCTCTTAACTCCTGTTCCGCCTGCTTGCGTTCCGTGATGTCATTGCCATAAAAGTTGACATAGCCTGACTCGCGGATCGGGACCAGCGTGCAGGTAAAGATTTTCTCGGCCTGTCTCATTTCGATTTGCTGCTTCACACCGGAGGCAAACACTTCCGTGACACATTTCTGCAATTCATCCGGGAGCGTACGATGGCCCTGCTGCCGCCAGGATTCCAGCAGGGCCAGACCGGGATCATTTGCATACAAAACACTGCCATCCGGAGTCAGACGCATGGTCGGATGCGGATTCTCCGCCGGCAGGGTGGAGATCGTCCGGATTTCCTCCTGAGCCTTCTTATCCTCCGTGATGTTCTGGGCCACGCCGAAGATCCGTTGGGCCCGGCCGTCATCGGTGTAGACAATTTTTGCATTTACTTCCAGCCAGACCGTTTGGCCGTCTTCAGGGTTGATGACGCGATACTGCAGTGAATGCAGGTCGCTTCGGCTTTCGACAGCTTCATCAATCGACTTCCACATCACCTGGATATCTTCCGCCGGGCTTAACTTCAACACAGTCTCAAGGTTGTTTTGAGGCAATAAACCGGCCGAAAAGCCAAGCACATGTTCAAAGTTATCCGCAAATGTGAATAACTGCTTCTGTAAATCCAGCTCCCATTTGAACATCCGGGCGGCTTCGGTGGCCAGGCGCAGGCTTTCTGCCGATTCGCGCAGAACTCTTTCCACGTGTTTGCGGTCGGAGATATCCATCGCCGTGCCGACCGTATAAAGAGCTTTCCCTTTTGCATCGCGGACGATCGAACGCGTCAATTCCACCCAGATGATCTGCCCATCTTTCCGAACGTAGCGCTTCTCCAGTTCGTAAAACGGGATTTTCCCGGCCACGAGCTGTTCATGCAGCCGGATGTCCATGGCATAGTCATCTTCGTGGGTGCAGTCCCTCACGCCGAGGCGCAGCAATTCCTTTTTCGGGTAGCCCAAAATACGGCAGAACTCTTCATTGGCATCGATATACCGGCCATCCGGTGAAGCCGCCACAATCCCGATATGAAGGTGTTCATACGCTGCCAGCGGGTGCTTCCCATTGGAGTTTGTGGTCAATTTTGGCGCAGAAGGGCGGGCTTTCCTGACCGGCTTTGTACCGACTTCCGCCTTCGGTTTGCGCGGTGTTTTTACACTCATGCACATATACCTTTTCAAATCACATGACAAAACGAGCCGGGACTTTCCCCGCTTGCTTTATCGTTCGCTTCAGCCATTATTATAATATTTCCAAATGGATTTGTACTGCTGCATGCGAAACAAGCGCGCCGGAACCGGCGACTGCGGCGGATCCACTCGGAAAGCAAGGTTGAAAAGGGACTGCTGAGGAACTGGATGCTTTGAAGTCCAAACTATTTCCCTCCCCACGAGCAGTTTGAACTGTCCTGTGGCAGTATTATACAACATTCGAATCAAACTCAAAGAAATCTGTACCCTTTTGATCATAATGGACTAGTCCGGCAAAATTTGGGCTCAGATTACGGTTTGTCCGGTACAATATCCCTCCTATGCATACCTGGCGACTCATCATTACTCGCCCCGCGCCCGGCGCGTGGAACATGGCTGTCGACGAAGCAATTTTGGAGCACATTGGACGGGGCACTTCGCTCCCCACCCTCAGGCTGTACGCGTGGGCCCCGGCCTGTCTCTCGCTGGGGCAGGCCCAGCCCCTGGCCGACGTGGACCGCGTCCGCCTGCGGGAGCGCGGCTGGGAAGTCGTCCGCCGCCTGACAGGGGGGCGTGCCATCCTGCACACCGACGAATTGACCTATTCCGTTACCGGCCGCGCAGACGAGCCTGTGCTGGCGGGCGGCGTGCTGGAAAGCTACAACCGCCTGGCACAGGCCTTATTGCTTGCCGTACGAAACCTGGAACTGCCTGTTGAAATGAAGGAACCGGCCGGCCGCTCTGGAGGCGGGACGCACGCCAACCCGGTCTGCTTCGAAGTGCCCTCCTCCTATGAGATCACAGTGGGTGGGAAGAAATTGATTGGCTCGGCCCAGGCCCGCAAAAAGGAAGGCGTGCTCCAGCATGGGTCCCTGCCTCTGGCCGGCGACCTGACCCGCATCTGCCAGGCGCTGGTCTTCGAAAGCGAGGCCGCGCGCGCCAGGGCCGCGCAGAGACTGCTGGCGCGGGCCACGACCGTCGAATCCGCTTTGGGAGGCGCGCTCAGCTGGGAAACGGCCGCCCAGGCCTTCGTTCAGGCCTTCGAAACGCAGCTTGGATTATGTTTTGAGAGAGGGGAACTATCCGAATCTGAATCCGATCGGGCAGAGGAACTGGTCAGGGAGAAATACGATCATCCAGCCTGGACGGAACGGGTCTAAGCGCGGACGCCAACGACTCCAGTCGTTGGAATTCCAAAGTCAGGAGACTTTGGAGTCCAAATTAGCCGGGATCTTCCACAAAGATCGTGTTGGGATAACCAAGGGCGGCAAAGAATTTGAAGAGATAGGCTTCCGCATTGACCTGGGCCTGTTCGAGGATGCCATCCTCGAGTGCACCTTTGCGGATCTCTTCCTCCGCCTGCTGGCGGACCAGCGTTTCAAGGTTGACGTCCGGCTTGGCAAGGATGCCCGTTTCACGGTCATAGACACGCGATTTATCATTGTCGAGCGCGACGATAAAGAGTTCAGCCGGCGGCAGCTTCACGGTGAGCACGCCATTTTCAAAACGCATATCTTCGGGCTGCAGCTTCTCCATATCGATGCCGGCGATCACGGTACCGTGAGCAATAAACAGCAGCTTGTCACCGAACAGGAATCCGAATGTTCCCTGGCTGGTTTCACCCTGAATCACTTTTTCGATGCTGTACTGGATGGTCTCCAGACGCGCCAGGGCGCGCACTTCGTTGATGTATGTCACCGGGTCCGGAATGATGGTGGGGGTTGGGTGCAGCAGGTTCGACATCTGGGACTGCAGGGTCTGGTTGGCTGCATTCACCTGATTGAATGGCGCGTTGATTGACTGCTGTGTCTGGAGCACAGTCTGCCAGATGAAATATCCCCCGGCGATCAGTACGGCGATGATCAGGAGCGAAAGCAGATTATTGTTTTTCATACAAGCATTATAATCTCAATAAACAACACGTGAAACGTACTCATTTCATCTTAACCGTTTTTACAGCGACTGCCGTATTCATGCTCGGCTCGTGCTATCTGCCGCAGGTACCAGTCGCCTCCGCCACGCCGACCGCGACTACCTCTCCCCTGGCTGTCACACCCACCGATACGGCTCCGCCGGCTTTTCCCACAGCAGAGCTGGGGCTGGCTGAAAACCCCTTGATCCTGGCCCTGCCTCCTTCAGCCGGCTCGCAGGAGCAGATTGACGCGGCCAAGCGGATTGCTTCCCAATTTAACGAACGAACCGGCTACACCGTTGTTACGGTGATACCGGATTCGTACACGGCGCTTGTGGATGCCCTGGCGCGCGGCAACGCTCACATCGTCCTGCTCGATCCTTATGCTTACGCCCTGGCCTATCAAAGAGGGCTGGTGCAGGCGTCCTACGCCGTCCTTTTAGACGGCGTAGGCACCTACGGTGCCCAGTTCGTGGCCACGCGCAAGGGCGGGTTCGTATCCTATTTTGATGAGGGAACCGGCGAGAACACCGACGAGGCCCCCGTGGCGCTGGCACAGTTTGCGGATAAAAAGCCCTGCTGGAGCGATGAAACCTCGCCCTCGGGTTATGTGATCCCTCTGGGCTTTCTCAACGAGAATCAGATCGTGACCAGGCCGCCGGCCTTTGTGGAGGGGCATCCAACCGTCGTGCGTTCGTTATATGCCAGCGGCATCTGCGACTTCGGCGCGACCTACGTGGATGCGCGCAAGTTTCCTTCGCTCGAAGATGAATTCCCGGACCTGATCGAACAGGTCATTGTGGTCTGGCAGATCCCACCCATCATTCCGTATGAGGTCCTGGCCTTCTCCACAGACATGCCGCAGGGCATGCGCGATCTCTTTGCAAGTCTCATTCCCGCCATGCTGCAGACCGAGGAGGGCAAGACGGCCTTCAAAATTGCTTATGACATCGATGAATTACAGCCTGTAAACGATGGCTATTACGAAGAGTTCCGAATCTATGTCGATGAATCGGGGATCGATCTCACCACCCTTGTGAAATAGATGAGCACCAGGCTTTTTTCTAATCAAAAGTCACTTGTCTAATTTCTCAATACATTGTATTATCCATGTCGTTAGGGAAGTTTTCCCAAATCCAAATCTTTCAAGAGGAGAAGATCATGAAGAAATCACTGCATCTGTCCCTTGCTGTGATGGCGATTCTGGTGCTGGTCATTTCGGCCTGCGCGCCCGCCACCGAAGCACCCACCGAGCCGCCCGTAATGACTGAGGCTCCGACAGAAGCACCCACCGAAGCGCCCACGGCCGCCCCGACCGAAGCGCCCGGGTCGGACATCGGTACACCCGAACATCCGATCAAAGTTTTGTTTGTCCCCTCTGTGGACGCCAAT
>Ga0105104_10003452_pt1 | contig 11253 bp, 5 predicted proteins | sample PPLLaktember2015_3_FD_87034 | JGI IMG/M metagenome (GOLD analysis project Ga0105104, IMG submission 87034) | Freshwater sediment microbial communities from Prairie Pothole Lake near Jamestown, North Dakota, USA - PPLs Lake P7 Core (6) Depth... | ecosystem: Environmental > Aquatic > Freshwater >... | reverse complement strand
TATCTCCTTGTTTTCAATCGTAATCAAAACTTGCTGCATAGATTACCTCTTCGATAATATAAGTTTAATGTTTATTTTAAGATTTGTCAACCTCGGTTACCCGGAAACCCGGGAATGCGGGTTTTGGTTTGAGTGCCTTCGGCACGGGAAGAGGTCTCTCACGGAGCTCACGAAGGGCACGGAGGGGAAAAGAGGAAGTTGAGAAGATGAGAAGTTGAGAAGGTGAGAGGATTTTGTGGCGCTGCGCGCCCGGTTTGTTAAAGCTGCTTCGCAGCCATGAAAACGAACAACGGTCAACGAAAAACGATGAATGGAAAAATAGAGAAAAAAAACAGGTTTGAAAAAAAATTATTGAATTATCCGTGATGATATGCTACTATAACAACATGAAACAATCGGTATTGAAAATCGAACGATTCCTCGGCATTGTAAATATTGATTTTATGGCTATTTCGGAGGAATAAATGAACCCAGCATTATCGACTAATTTTAAGACTTAAGATCGATGATTCTTTAAATAACCTGCCCCCTGATGGATTACAAGAAGTTTTGAACTTCCTTGATTCTGTGCCCATCGCACTCGGTGGGCTCTGGAAAAATAAAAATATCGACGAAAAAGATATTGAAGAGGTTCGACAGGAGATGTGGGGTAGTTTGGAGAAACGAGATAGCAAAATCAAGAAATCAGGTGTAGTGAAGGTTGTTTGGTAGTGATAGTAAAGTGGACCCCGGAGGGTACGGTATAAGCTGGAACGATGAAATGGATTTGAGCGAATACGAATTGTGGCAAAACGGCACCGAATGCTAATTATCTCTCCATAATCCGGATTTATGCACCTAAAATTTCTAAAAACTTATCCGCAGTGGGAATAATAATGCCTCGTTCATACCGGGAAATACTTTGCTGGGTCAATCCCAATTGCTTCCCAAACTCTCTCTGTGAAACCCCGGATTTTTCCCTGGCTATTTTAATCGATACTGCGACTTGCAATTTCCTGTCAATATTAACCGTTTCAACGATTTCGCCTTTTTTGGCTGTGTATTCGATAGAATAAGAGAAATAGCCGGGAATATCTTTATCCATGGCTGTTTTAATCACGCCTTCTATGGCTTCTATAATATTCTTTCGTGCGCTGTCGAGGGTATCGCCATAAGATATCGCTCCTTCGACATTTGGAGAGAAAGCCTGATAATACCCCTCTTCATCTTTATAAAACACGGCGATGGCTTCGAATGGTTTAATCATGACTCCTCCTTTATTTTGGTTTAATTCCCGTTTTTTTTAATATATTACTCAAGGTTCCTTTAGGTAAATCCGTGTTGTGAACTCTTTACCTTTCATTATTGTATAATACATCAAATATGCTGTTAAGTCAAATTGTTGCCTTTTTTTCTTTTTTTCCATTAATACTAATTTTGGAAAATATATTTTTAGCTTCGATGGCCGTTTTTGCTCAATCGTGAGGTTTTTAGGACAATGTTGAGGTTTTTAGGACATCGTCGAGGTAATTAGGACAACGTCGAGGTAATTAGGACATCGTTGAGGTTTTAACCTCATCGGTTGCATGATTTGCATTAAAAAGCACAAAATTACCTCATCGTTCTAGAAAATTGCATTCAATTGTCCTATTTAGGACAAATCTTTCGGTAATTGCATTAAAATGAGGTAAAAAAGGACAAATCTTGCGAAAAAAGCTTGAAATTGTCCTAAATACCTCGATGATGGTGATAGGACAAGACAAATCTGCCCCACACGGTGGGGATTTATAATGGATAAAATCGGATTTGCAAACGCTTTTAATTTATGTTATATATGTAGAATGATTATTTTGAGTAGGTGATAAAATGGATAAATCAAAGAAATTAAAAACCATCAGACAATTTGAAAGATTGATCGGTAGAGAATTAACATCGATACCGTCGGCGGAGATAATGAATGCCTCGAAAAACAGCTTTTCAACGGACTCAAAAGGGAATGTCTCCGGTTTGAACCTGGCCGGTACGGGAATAACCGATTTATCCTTTCTTTACAAATTAAAGAACATCGTAGATTTAAACCTTTCTCATAACCGGGTATCCGATATTTCACCTCTCAAAGGACTGGAACAATTAAATCGAATCGATCTGACTTTTAATCGCATCTCCCAAATTCCTGCGGCGTTTAGCGATTTTAAACCGGGAATTAAATGGGGAAGTAAAAACGAGGAAATGGGAATTTTCCTGGAAGGAAATCCACTTGAAGTTCCCCCTGCGGAAATCGTCAAGCAAGGAAAAGAAGCAGTGGAAAATTATTTAAAAAATGAAATCGACCGGTCTTCCGCCTATTTCTTGCCCATCAAAATGGTCATACTGGGAGACGAAGGCACAGGGAAAACCTCGGTTTTGAAAAAATTAATTAATCCCGATTGGCAACCGGAACCTGTAATTAAAGAAGTTACTCCCGGTATTGAAGTGACTCCCTGGGAATTTAATTGCCGGTTCTACGATAACATTGAAGAAAAAGTACTCGTCCATGCCTGGGATTTCGACAGGGAAATGATGGCTTGCGGTGCGTACCGGCCTTTCATTACAATCGGGGCTCTTTATATCCTGGTCTGGGAAGCAGGAGGAAATGGCGCTTCCCGGCTTGATTCCTGGCTGCATACGATTCGCCATTTCAGCGCGGCAAGCCCGGTAATCGTCATCATGAATAAAGCCGATGCGCAGATGGAATACATCGATAAAGCAACACTGGCAGAACGGTATGATAATATCGTTGATTTCATCGAATTTAGCAGTATAACCGGCAAAGGACTTTCATTATTAACAGGGCAAATTCGCACAGTGCTAAAAAACATGCCGCAAAGGAGTGAACCCTTCCCCGCTGGAATGGCGGAACTCCTGGGCAACTTATCTATAGAAAAACAGGAGTCGCCTTCGATCGGTATCGACAACTATTTATCTATGAGCAAAAAATACGGTTTTAGTGAATACCGCGCCGTGTTTTTCCTCCAGTATCTTTGCTATGCCGGTATCATCCTGCATCTATCTCATGACCAATTCCTGCAAAATATCCTTTTCCTCGATCCCCAATGGATTACCGGTGCCATTCGTGTACTTTTGAACCCACAGGAAATCCAGTTAAACAAAGGATGTTTTAACTCCAACGATATGGATCGTTTGCTGCCGAAACCGGGATACCCCCGGCAGATTCACCAGGTTTTAGTGCGTTTAATGGAAAATTCCGGGCTCTGTTTTAATATTGCCGGGACCGGCCGGTATATTGTCCAGGCGCTCCCGGACAATGAATTACCTCCTTTCGATGATAATAAAGATAACAAACAACCCGGTATACTTCATTTCCACTATCATTACCGTTCCAGGTTCGATTTGATTATACCCCGGCTAACGGCACGGATCTTTCACCTGGTAAAGGATAACCGTTTCGGCAAAAACTGGGTTGATGTTGAATATGAAAATTCCACTGCTCGCGTTTTAACCGACTTAACCGGGAAAAAAATAAAAATTTCGGTTAACGGTTTCTTCAAAAGTGAATTATTGGCCATCATCAAGAATAACGTTGAAGATATCCATTTTTCCATGGACCTGGAAAAGGAAAAAGACTATGAAGAGATGGTTCCCTGCCCATGCAGCCGTTGTTCTAATTCGGAGGAGCCGAATTATTATCCCTATGACCTCCTAGCAGGGGCATTAAATAATGAGACCGGCGCTTCAGTTATTTGTCCTTTAAGCATGGAAAATATCAAGATAGAATTGTTATTAAAAGGTGTGGAAGTACCTCGACCAGAATCTGAGCTGCTTAAGCAAATCATGGAAACCAAAGGAAAGGAATTGCCTTTTTTTAAACCGGTCAAAGGGTATAGAAAAAAGGTCATGTCTGCGGCTAAAAAGTCTCACTTTTCAACCCTGTCGATAAAAAAATACAAAGCCCTGGAAAACTTTGAACTAAAATACCTGAATAGGATCAATTTTATTGCCGGGGTAAACAACTCGGGTAAATCGTCGCTCTTGGAAGCCGTTTACTTATTGTCCTCTTTAAATGATATTTATGCCTTCTTCGAGATCCAGGGTATCAGGGGAAAATTTTATAAAGGATTGGATGCTGCCTGGATAGACGATCAGTTCTTAGGAGATATCGAGATCGGCGGGGTATTCGATAACCGGTCAGCCTCAATCCGAATTACTAGGGAAATCGATGACATTAAATCCACGGATAAAAACCCCTATCTCAGTACAATAGCCATTAATGCCCGGCTGAATAACGACTTATTTACCGGCAGTGCACGGCTTTTCCTGGAATCGACACCGGAATACGCCATTCGAGATGTCGGTAATTTGTGTAATTCCGTTTTCTCCAGCCCTTTTTCCCTTCAAAATCGCGAAGACGTGGTTTTGTTTCATGAGGACAGTGTGAGGGCCGGCAGTAAACCCAAAATCATCGAATTCTTAAAAAAACATGTAGACCCGGACATCGAAGATATCGAGTTTGTCGGGGGGCCAAATAACAATTTCATGGTTACGCACAAAAAATTCACAAAGCCAGTTTACTTAACTCAATTTGGCGATGGCATGCAGCGTATTTTTTATTTGGCCCTCCAGTTTGCCTCGGCTGAAAACGGTGTACTATTGATCGATGAACTTGAAAACGCCATTCATTACGAGTTATTACGCAGCTTTTCCGAGTTTATCTCTCTATTATCCCGGCAATTTAATACCCAGGTCTTTATCACATCCCACAGCAAAGAGTGTATCGATGCTTTCTTTAAAGATGAATCTCAAAATATAGACATATCCGCTTACCTGCTGATAATCGAGGGTAATCAAATAAAAAGCAAATTCTTAAGCGGCCCAAAATATGCCCAATTACTTGAAACCATAGACCTGGACATAAGGGGTAAAAGATGAAAATCCTGGTAGTCTTATGCGAGGGATCACATGATGTCGCCTTTTTGTACCGGCTTTTTGAAACCATTGATTTTAAAAAGGATTCGGTTAAAATAGGAGAAATGCCAAAACCCTTTAATGAATACATTGCCAATATGTTGAAAAAACACAATTATGACGATTTGAAATTATCCTACATATGGCCTCCTTTGCCCTCCTTAATCATGAAAAAAGCAGGAAATAAACCGGCAAACCAGGCAGATGTATTATTGATGCTGTATGCCCTTGGCGGAGACAGCCAGGACGAAAAGGCAAAAAAAATTATCAACGATTACAGCGCATGGTTCCTTGGAAAAAAAAGTGAAGAAGATGCGTCATATTTTACAGGAGAACATACATATGCGTTCGCCTATATCCTGGACGCCAACGATCACGGCATCCCGGAACGAGTCAAAAAAATCGAAGGCATCTTTTCCAGGGTGTTGGGTAAACGAAGTAATGATAGAATAGACCATAATAAAGTAATAAAATGGAGCGATGCTTCCGTCGGATGTTTTATTTTTTCCGGGGATAAAAAATGCGGGAGGCTGGAAGATATTGTTTATCCTCTAATGGAAAAGGATAATGAACCTATTTTCATGGATGCCCTTAAATATTTTAAAACCCATCACCGGAAGGAGGATAAGTGCGATGAAAAAAAATCCACCATTGGTATTGCAGGCCAGTTACAATGCCCGGGGGAATCGAATACAATTATTATAAGAGAATCCAGGTATTTATCCGGGGGAAAAATTTGCGCTGATCTTAAATGCGGGGAAATTATAAATTTCTTTAAAAAATTGATTTCGCTCTAATCCCAATTGCCTTTTCTTATCTATTTGTGGTATCATTTATTATTATCCTTTGGATAACTCGACAGGAATGTAAAATGGATAAATCTAAGGATTTAAAAATGCTCCAACAATTGGAACTAAAGATCGGGAAAAGATTACCCCAACGTCCTCTCTATGAAATCATAACCGGTGTAAATAACGGTTATTCCCTGGATTCCAACGGCGATATCATCGGTTTAAACCTTGTCAATACACACGTGGAAGATATATCCTTTCTCAGTTCATTGACAGGCCTGGAGAATTTGTTTTTATCTTTCAACCAGGTCTCCGACGTCTCACCCCTGGCCCCTTTAACCGCTTTAAAAATCTTAGATTTGTCATCCAATCGACTGACTGATATCTCCCCCCTGGCGGGTCTAAACGCTTTAACCCGTTTGAGTTTGTCAAGTAACCAACTGACCGATCTCTCCCCCCTGGCGGGTCTAAACGCTTTAACCCGTTTGAGTTTGTCAAGTAACCAACTGACCGATCTCTCCCCCCTGGCCGGTTTAACCGCTTTAACCCGGTTGAGTTTGTCAAGTAACCAACTGACCGATCTCTCCCCCCTGGCTCCTTTAACCGCTTTAACTTCATTAGAACTAAATAACAACCAAATCACCGATCTCTCCCCCCTGGCGGGTCTAACCGCTTTAACTGTGTTGATATTGTATAACAATCAAATCACCGATCTCTCCCCCCTGGCCGGTTTACGTCAATTGCAAAACCTTGATTTAAGCAATAACAACATATCCCAACTCCCGGAGGCCATTGTTCACCTTCACCCCGGCCTGGAAATAAAATGGGAATATGAGCCTTATAAAGATGCCCTTATCCTGGAAGGGAATCCCTTAGAAACACCCCCGGTCGAAGTGGTGAAGCAAGGCACAAACGCAGTTCGGAACTATTTTAAAGAACTGGAAAAAGAATCCGTCAGCCTCCTCCAGTGCAAACTCCTCATCGTCGGAAACGGAGAAGTGGGCAAAACCACCCTGATGAAAAAACTCATCGACAACAACTTCGGGGTAGAATGGGGAAAAGAAGAAACCACCCACGGGATCCATATCCAACCCTGGCCCCTGAAAATCCAATTTAAAGATCGAGGAAAAACCACAGCGCCGGAAACCGTAAACCTGGTATTCTGGGACTTCGGCGGCCAGGACATCTACCACGCCACCCACCAATTCTTCCTCACCAAACGCTCACTATACCTCTTCGTGTGGGAAGTCCGCCGCGAAGAAGAAACCCGCAGCTTCGACTACTGGCTCAATATCGTCAAACTCCTCGGCGCCGATAGCCCGGTCATCATGGTGATGAACAAAGCCGATATACGCACCAAACACATCGATGAAGCCGGGTTTAAATCCAAATTCCCCAATATTCAAGCTTTTTGCAAAATAAGCTGCCTCACCAACGAGGGTATCCCGGAATTAATCGAAGAAATCCGCTCCAACCTCTCCCGAATGCCCCACCTCCGCGACAAACTCCCCCGCGTCTGGGCCCAAATCCGCGACCGACTGGAACAAGAAAAAAAGAAGAAAAACTACATCCGACAGGAGGAGTATTTTTCCATCTGCCTGGAGTATAGCTTAAACCTCGAACACGCCCAGTTTGTCAGCGAGTACCTCCACGACATGGGCGTCATCCTCCACTATCGCACCGACCCTTTGCTCCAACACACCGTCATACTCAACCCCGAATGGGCCACGGAAGCCGTCTATAAACTCATCGACACCAGGGAAATCCAGGAAAACAACGGCAGTTTCAAATTCGAAGATTTAAAACGCTATTGGGATGCCAAAAAGTACCCCCATGACAAGCACCCCGAATTGGTCCGCCTCATGGAAAAATTCGAGCTCTGTTTCAATTTCACCGGCACCGACCTTCACTTCGTCCCGGAATTGCAACCACCCGCTAACTCAAAAATGTCAGAACCCTTTTACAAAAGTGTTCCGACACCTCCCAAAATTTTTGATAAAAGTGATAAACAAAAGCTTTTGGAGGTCCAGGAACCTTTTCACGAAAAGGTTCCCGGTCGTTTACTGCGCTTTCAATATCATTACGACTTCATGCCCGAAGGGATTGTCAGCCGGTTCATGGCCCGCATGTTTTATTTGATCTACGAAAACCGCTTCTGGAAAAACCGCGTGGAACTCAAGTTCGAAGACTCCTTTGCACATGTGGCGGGGGAACCCTTAAACCGCCGCATCGCCATCTCCATTACCGGCTCCCGCCAACGCGAACTCCTGGCCATTATCCGAAGCCACTTCGACGCCATCCATTCCACCCTCAACATGGAAAAAAACCTGCATTACCACGAAATGGTCCCCTGCATCTGCCCCAAGTGCCTCGAATCCGAAACACCAAACTTCTACCAATATGAAAAATTAAAAATAGCTTTTGAGAAAAATTTAACCCATATTCCTTGTTTAGAGAGTTTTGAAGAGGTATCTATAGAAGAGATGCTGGCCCTGGTAGCCCCACCGAAACCGGAACATGATCTAAAAGAAACCCTCATTATGGCAGTATCCCAACTGCAGGGCCTTGCCGGCACCATACGTTTGGATGAAGACAGCAGGAACGGTTTTATCGCGCTGTTACTAAACGTCCAGGGTTATATAGTCAAGGATCAAACCCGGTGGGGCCGCTCAGCGTCAGGGAAAGACGTCGGGGTTGTGGATATTAAAGTGGAAAACCGTGATGGTCAAACATCAAGTATTATTGAGGCGTTTAACCTTCAAGGTTTTAATAAAACGATTATTAAAAGTCATTTGGACAAACTTTTTAGTTATGATGCGCAAGGTTTGGATCGAAATTTTATTCTTATATATGCAGAGGCAATGGATTTTTTGAAGTTATGGCGAGCGTACCTGGATTATTTACCCCAAATCGATTATAAATATAAAGCAATGGGTGGTCCACAAGAATTGAACACACCTTTTGCCGGAATCAAAGCAGCTCTTATGCGTCATGAGCGAGACGGAAAGGAGACCCAGGTATACCACCTCTTTGTGAAAATGGTTCACTGATTACACTGATTTTATTTTTTTTGCGCCCTCTGTGAGCCCAGTCAGAGATAAAAAACTAGTTTTGCTCGGTGAATCAGGGTCTCTTCATGTTTATATAAGAAGAAATTCGGGGCGGGAGGCAGTACAACCCTTATCTTAATGCCCCACACGGTGGGGGATTTATAATGGAACATTTTGCCTTCGACCACCAGGGGACTCTTTTCGAGAAAAGCCGCCCCCTGGACCCCCAGAAAAGCTTTTATTAAACTGTTTTTTTTTAATGGGACAGGCCAGGAATTACCCTGCTAGATATATTTGCTGAAACGGGATGGCCAGAAGCAATTCAATTAACATGGCGGTTAGAGGAGATATTTAGGTAGCCAAGTCAAAACGAGAATCGCTGTTTTATCTCTCGAAAAAATTTTAATTTATTTTTAATTTGTGGTAAAATTGAACCCATGATAAAGAATATGATTGAAAGCATACTGAGAAAGAAATGCATAACAATTTTATCAGGGGATATTCATTCTTATGAAAATAACAAAAATTAAACTCAAAAATTACTATCAATTCAAAGACCTGGACATCGATCTCACCTATCCCCGCGGCCATGCAAAAGCAGGCCAACCCCTGGATAAGGTCTGTTTCATCGGCCAGGGCGGAACCGGGAAAACCACTTTACTCCGCTTGATCAAATGGTTCATCTCCCTGAAACGAGATATCGGTAAAAATCTCCTGCTTCCTGTTCCCCCAGTTCCCGGCTCTATTCAAATCGACTTCCGGGTTTCAAACCTGGATTACCGGGTGTCCAACATAGACAATGCACCATTTATCAATTATGTCTCACCCTCCAACCTGACTGAAGAATCCTTCCTTCACTTTATAAAAGAATATTATGAAAAAACGAAACCTCTTCTAATCAATTTTCCTACCGAATTACTATGGGGGAAAAATTCACCGCAGCCGGAGAATTCGGACGCGGCAGACCAGGAAGAGGAAATAAACCCGATGCAGAAATCTCCCGGCTCTCTAGAAAATCGCACTATTATCGATTTTGCCGTCGATGATGTATCCGGTCTGTGGGAGTCCATTTTAAAGGATATCCGCCAGCACCGCGCCCAGGAACTATTAATGAAGAACAAACTGGCCGATGCCACACTCCGCAAGAACGGTTCTCCTCCAGATAAAAAAAAAGCCAAAGAGTTGGAAAAAGATTATCAAAAATGGCTGGTGGAAAACCCCGCCCCACTGGAACTATTGGCTGAGAAATGTCTTGATCCATTCCTGCTTCGCCTGGGGCTCAAGGTTAAACGCGACCTGGATATGACATCGATTCAAAAACTCAGTTTTATTGCCCTCCAGAATATCGACAACCAGGATATCCCTTTCGATTTCTGGAGTACCGGGACCCGCCAACTGGTGCAAACCGTGATTCCCCTTTTCCAGTTAAAACCGGGAAACGCCGTGATATTGGTGGACGAACCGGAAAGGTCCCTGTACCCCGATATCCAGGCCGGTATTGTAGATACCTATGTGAAATTAGCCCCGGGTTCCCAGTTTTTCTTCGCCACCCATTCGCCTATTATCACTTCCGCCTTCGAATCCTGGGAAATCGTGGAATTGAAATTCGACAAGGAATACCGCTATGTATCCAGGGAATTGGATTTTGATGGCGATAACCGCGTCGATAATTACAGGAATTATCCCGAATACCTCCGGTGGGATTCTATTTTACAACGAATTTTCGACCTGGAGGAGGAAGGCAGTAAAAAACGGGTTGCTGCTCTTAAAGAACTAACAGACATGGAACTCCGGATTGAAAAATTAAAAAAGGAAGGTCAACTGGGTACAAAAAAAGGCCAGGCCCTGGCTGCGCAATACCTGGCCTTAAACCGGAAATTGGGCTGGCGCACCGGGAGCAGCGATTTATGAGGCGTATCGATAAAACCCGCATTCTTTCTACAAAATATAAAGATTGGGTGGACCAAAGGGATCACGATAACCTGGATCACCCCGAAAAAAGTAAATACCGTTTAGATGTGGTGATGAACCTGTTTTATTGCCAGGAAGGGGTTTGCGCTTATACTGAAATACCTTTATGCCCCCATGACCTGCTGGATGAACAAAAATGGAAGAACGGTAGATATAAAGGAAAAAAAGGAAAAATCGATAAGTTCGGCAGCCTGGAACATTTCGATCCCTCCTTGAAAAAAAAGAAATCCTGGAAGTGGGAAAACCTCTTTATGGTCCATACGGATATTAATTCAAAAAAATCAGACGCACCGGTAGACGAAATTTTAAAACCCGACCTGCCGAGCTATGATCCTTTTAAGTTATTGGCCTACAGCGATAAAACTCATAGGTTTGCTCCCTCCCCGGATATTGCGGACGAAACCTTAAGACAGCGCATCGACCGGATGATCGACGTACTCCAATTAAATCACGGTATGATTCGCGACGAGAGAATAAATTTTTTTGCACTGGTCCAATGT
>Ga0105104_10003451_pt1 | contig 11253 bp, 10 predicted proteins | sample PPLLaktember2015_3_FD_87034 | JGI IMG/M metagenome (GOLD analysis project Ga0105104, IMG submission 87034) | Freshwater sediment microbial communities from Prairie Pothole Lake near Jamestown, North Dakota, USA - PPLs Lake P7 Core (6) Depth... | ecosystem: Environmental > Aquatic > Freshwater >... | reverse complement strand
TTGATTTATAATCTGGGAGTACGCTTATCAAGCTGTAAAAGGAGAGCTGGAGATGTCGCAAAAAAAACGTGCAAGAACAAATAAAAAACGCGCTGTGCGAAAAATGGACGGCATGCAGTGGGCCGCCGTTGGGGTGATCCTGCTGGCTGTAGTCCTGATCGCGTGGTTGTCTTTTCCAAGAGGAACAGGAGGGGACGAAGCAGGAGATGTACCCGAGGTGACAGCAAAACAATACGCTGCCCCGCCAGCGATGACCATCGATGTGAACAAACAGTACTTTGCTACGGTCAAAATGGCAAAGGGCGGAGAGTTCGTCATCCAGCTTTACCCGGATAAAGCGCCCATTACCGTCAATAATTTTGTCTTCCTGGCGCGTGAAGGCTATTATGATGGCACCACCTTCCATCGCGTGCTGCCTAATTTCATGGCCCAGGGCGGCGACCCAACCGGGACTGGCGGAGGTGGCCCAGGGTACGAGTTCCAGAACGAGGAGAGCGACCTGACTTTCGATAAAGCTGGCGTGGTGGCGATGGCCAATGCCGGGCCCGATACCAACGGCAGCCAATTTTTCGTCACTTTCGGTCCACAGGAATATTTGAATGGCGGTTACACCATCTTCGGACAGGTGATCGAGGGGATGGATGTGGTCACGAACATCCGCTTGCGTGACCCGGACCAGAGCCCCGGTTTTGCAGGCGATGCAATCGAAAGTATTACCATTACCGAGGAATAATATAAGAGAGGCCTGCCAGATTTAAAAAAACTGTCAGGCCTTTATGGTCTCGGATGAATTTCAACTTCCGGCTGTTTGTCCGCCAGATCGGTTACTCGTTGACCAGGTCCAAGGGGACGCCCGCGCGCCTGACGCCAAAACGAGTAGCGATCCTGCTCTTTTTCTTTCCCGTATTCACAATTCTCAAGTTGTCCTCCTGGTTGGGGTTCGCCTGGGACGATATTTTTTACAAAAAGTACCAGCAACAAAAGCTGGCTCAGCCGGTCTTTATCATCGGCAACCCGCGCAGCGGGACCACCTATTTGCACCGGCTCATGGCGAAAGATGAAATAAATTTCTCCTACATTCGTATGTGGGAAGTGATCTTTGCGCCGTCCGTTTCACAGAGAAAATTTTTGTGGTTTTTCAAAAAGATCGATGATGCGTTGGGCGGAAAGTTCCAGGGCTGGCTCCTGAATCAAGAAAAGAAGACCTGGCTGTCGAATCCGATGCATAAGATTGGCTTGCTCGAGCCGGAAGAAGATGAATCGATCCTGTTCAATATATGGGAAACCATTTTTACGACCGTCGTGTTTCCTCACCCAGACCTGGTGAGAAAGTACGCCTATTTTGACAAGCAAATGCCTTTGTTCAGGCGTCGCAAGATCATGCAGTTTTATCGCTCCTGTTTGCGGCGGCACCTGTTTGCCCGGAACAGCGACAAGAAATTCCTTTCTAAAAACCCGACCTTCTGTCCAAAGGTTGGTTCGCTCTACGAATTTTTCCCGGATGCCAAAATCATCTATCTGGTACGTAATCCTTTGGAGACGATTCCGTCCATCATCAGTTGGATGTCTTACGAATGGAAGCAATTCTCTGACCCGCTGGAGAATTACCTCTTCCAGGACTATCTGCTTGAGTTGGCAAAAGAATGGTACGAATATCCCCTCGAGCGCTTTTCGCAAGCACCGGCAGACAGCTATGCCATCATCCGCTATGACGACCTGATGCAGAATCCCGGGCAAATTGTCACCGATATCTACAAAAAGTTTGCTTTCGAGTTAACGCCTGAATTCGAAAAGACTCTGAATGAGGCGAACCAACGAGCTGCCTGCTATAAGAGCAAGCATAACTATTCTCTGCGAAAAATGGGGTTATCTAAAAAACGGATTTTAAAGACATTTGACTTTGTATTCAAACGATTTGGATTCAATACGCGCTAAAAAACACAACTCTTCAGGCTATGGCGGGATGCGCTTCAAACCGGACCATAGCCTGCTTCCGTTTACAAAACGCTCACCACTTCCGGGAGGCGCAAGCCTGCCAGGAAGGCATCTGCGATTTCGATATGATCGGCATCCAGCGGACCTTCGAGCGCTTGTGGTAACGCAGCCAGGACGGATTCCCGGTCGTCACCGAGACGCTCGACAGTCCGCCCGATCTTAGTCATCAAGGTATGCTCTTCTGCCAGGGCTTGACGCGTCATTGGTTCGGTGTGATGGGAGGGCAGGTAATAGTCCGCGTTAAAGGAAAGCAAACGCTCATAAAGCGGGAACAGCTTTCCTGTCGTAACACGGCGCGCTCCGTGATGAAGATCGTCGTAAATGCAGTCTCCCAGAAACATGACCCTATCTTCTGGTACAAAAGCGACTGTCGAGTCGTGGGCGTGGTCGCCGCCGACGTGGATCAGCTGGCAGGTAATATCTCCCAGATGAACGGTCACCTGATCGCTAATCGCAATCTCCGGTGCGTAGATGACGAGCTTGGACCGGTCGGGAAGCTCGGCTTTGAGCATGTCACGGCAGAATTCGATTTCCAATCCATCCCTTACGCGCTGGTCGAGTGCGGTATCGCTCCAGTCAAAATCAGACATGCGCTCCACGATGCGGACTGTTTCATGATGTGCAAACGTCGGCAAAGAAAATCTCGCCGCGCCAAAGACATGATCCCAATGCCAGTGCGTAAGAAATAGATAGAGAGGAGCTGGCAAATTGCAGCGGTCGATTTCCTTCAGCAGGATTTTGGCATGGGCTGGTGAGTTGCCCGCATCCACGATCAGGCTGCCGCGTCTGCCCGAAATCACGCCCAAAACCGGGCGGTCTGTGGTTGAATCTGGGGAGAGCCAGTGGATGTGCGGGCTGAGCTGGTGAAAAGTATGGGTCATAAAATTTGTTTTTATATTTGAGGATGGTATCTGATCTGTCTGCTATTTGATAACTTGTGACCAGTATGCCATAATTTCTTTGCGGAAGCAATTGAATAGATCTCAGGATAAAATATATTCGATGCTTAAGACAACTGCTTACGATCCTGTCACCCGTATCGACCTGGCGCGCACCCTGGCCGGGCGCGGTCGTTACTGGACGACGGCCTACCTCGTGGGTGGTTTGCTGATCGACAGTGGTTGTGCCCACAGCGCTCACGAACTGCTTGCGTATTTAAGCGATAAACCTTTGACTCAACTGGTCAATACTCATACCCACGAGGACCATATCGGCGCAAACGGGCGTTTAGAACGGGTGAAAGCGGGTTTAAAGATTTTGGCGCACCCGTTAGCTTTGCCCGTACTGGCTGAGCCGCGTGCAAGACAGCCATTGCATCCGTACCGGCGGCTGATGTGGGGCTGGCCGGAGCCGTCTAACGGGAAGCAGGTTGCGAACGGGGAAGTGATCTGCACAGATAATTTCCGCTTTCAGGTGATCTACACTCCCGGTCATAGTTGCGACCATATCTGCCTCTACGAACCCGACTGCGGCTGGCTGTTCAGCGGGGATCTATTCGTCGGCGGCCAGGACCGCGCCTTGTCCGCGGATGCGGACATTTGGGGCGTGATCGCTTCTTTGAAGAAAATTGCAAATTTGCCGTTGACCAGGCTCTTCCCCGGTAGCGCCCGCGTGCGTGAAAATCCGCAGAGCGAGTTGCAAGAGAAAATTGCTTATTTAGAAGCAATGGGGGAGCATATCCTGGAGTTGCAGCGTAAGGGTGAAAGTGTGAGCAACATTGCCCATATTCTTTTTGGCGGCCCGATGTTTATCGAGGTGATTACGCTGGGACATTTCTCAAGGAAAAATCTGGTTCGGTCCTATCTATGTAAACTTGCGCCAAGCGCATAACATAAAGATAGCGCGCACCCATTTGAATATCAGGTGCGCACTATCTTGACGGCATGATCTGACGCGGCGCATGATGAGGAAAGATTTGTATGGGGTAATTGGTTCAGTCTGTATGAATATTCAATCTTTCCTGAATTTTACAAAAAACGCTTTCGGGGTCCAGCTCATACTGGGTGCAAAGCTCTTCCAGCGTACAAAACTTGTTCATGGAACACCCGACGCAGTCCACACGCAGTTCGAGCAGCAGGCTTACTACAAGCGGGGAAGTATCCAGTAAATCGGCTACCAGGACCTGTGGAGAAAGCATCGGGTGTTCCTTTTGATTGATTCGAATCTGGCTTAGTGACCGCTACCCGGGGTCTCTTCGCCGTTGAAGACCTCCAGGTTCGGATCGCCTTCTGCGTACAAGAATCCGGCCAGTCCGCGCTGCATGCGCGAGAGGGCATGGTCCACCAGGATATAGCGTCCGGGTACTTCAAGCTTGAACTCGACCATCGTTGCGCCGCCGGGCGGGACCAGCGTGGTCTGCACATCGGTCAGCGGGGAGGCAGTCAGCGAGGCCTGATCGTAGACGCGGTCGAAAATCTCGCCAATGACATGGAAGGATGATGTGAAATTCGGGCCGCCCACACCGAAGTAAATGCGTACTGTTTCACCAACGTTGGCCCTTAAGGCATGCGCATCGCTGGCCAGCGCCATGGAAGCGCCGTTGAAGACGAAGTATTCAGGATTTTCGTTTAGAAGCTTAGTTGTGTCTTCAGTCAGCTCGCCGGTCGTGCCGAAGGGCTGGGCAGTATACAGTTCACCCTGCATCACATAAAATTCACGGTCTACCGGGGGCAATCCGCCTTCCGGCTCGACCAGGATAAGTCCATACATGCCGTTGGCGATGTGCTGGGCGACCATCGGCGTAGCGCAGTGATAGACATACAGGCCGGGATTGAGCGCCTGGAAAGTGAACATAGTCTCTCCACCGGGTTGGGTCTGGGTAGCAACCGCGCCGCCGCCAGGACCTGTTACAGCATGGAAATCCACCGAGTGCGCCATGATACTCTCAGGCAAATTCTTGAGATGTACTTCGACAGTATCGCCCACGCGCACGCGGATGAACGGGCCGGGGACTTTGCCATTGAAAGTCCAGTATTTGAAGGTGGTACCGTCGGCCAGTTGGCCGGAGAGCTCGACCGTCTCCAGGTCGACGCGCAGAGTTTCAGGCCCGCGGCTGCCGACAGAAGCGGGAATGTCTGTGGGTTCACGGACGATGTCTACTGCAGCCGCATCGGCTGGGCCGGCGGAAACCGGAATGTTCTCTGTTGTAGCGGAACTGGTGTAAGAAGTATTGCTGGTTTCGCCCGCCGTGGTGGCAGCACCGGAACCAACGATAAACTTCCCTTCCATGCCCGCCTGGCGATGCCCGGGGATATCACAGTAGTAGGCAAAGGTGCCTTCCTGATCGGCAGTGAATTCAAGGACAACGCTGTTCCCTTTACCTACCACGTCTTCAGACCTGGCGTTGAAACCATCGAAAGCAACGTTATGCGCCGCGCCTTCGCCGCTGATCAAGGTCACTTTGATTGTGTCACCGGCATTCGCTGCCAGGTCGGGATTGATTTTGCCATCGATGTCACCGCCTTTGCCGACGAAGACCATCTTGCCGTCCGCCAGCGCAGATTCAAGCGTATAGTCCACAGTTGCTCCCGTGGACTCTGCTCCCGACATTTCCGCCAGGTAGTCTTTAACAAGGTCAGCAGATTCTGGCATAGCCACCTCGCCAATCAGCAGCACGCCGCTCATGCCAAGTTTGGCGTGGGTCGTATCGAGATATGTCAGGGCAATGTCATTATCGGGCACAGTGAACGTGACCGAAGTCGTTTCGCCTTGCTGGTCAATCGTATCGGATTTGACGTTGAGTTCGGGGAAGACGATATCGTGCTGTCCATGACCACCGTTGACCAGAATAACCGTGATCTTCTCGCCCGGTTTGGCGCGCAAGGCCGGGTTGACCGCGCCGTTGATATTCTCATTGACGCCAACGTAGACGAACTTGCCGTCGCGCATGTCGGTGGTCAGCACGTACTCGGTATTGACGGCCGTCGGGTTGGTTGGCGCGCAGGAGATCAGTAAAGCACTGAGCACCAAAACACTGACTAATAGTTTGAAGAATTTCATGGTTCGCTCCTTGAAGGTTTTGAAATGCCGCAAGTAGGGCATGGTTTGTTTGATGCCATCTTATCGGAAAGAGTGGGTTCTGTCTTTGCGCTGGCGCAAGGAGGCAACAAAAAAAGCCCGGCGCAAAAATCTTGTGCCGGGCCTATTACAAGTAAACGGTTATCTTTCGACCAGTTCGTCCGCGATACTGACCAGTCCGTGTGGGTTGCGGATGACTACCCGTTCCCTGCCGATCTCGAGCAACCCGCCGCGTTCCCATTCGTTCAACGTGCGGCTGACGGTGAAGAGCGTGGTCCCGCTCATTTCGGCGATATCCTGGCGGGTGATCGGCAGGTCGATCAACACACCCTCATCGATTTTCCTGCCAGATTGGGCAGCCAGCTTCAGCAAAATGCGGGCGATGCGCTGTTCCACGCGATCGGTGACCAGCGCTTTCTGGCGTTCCTGTAGCTCTGAAATGTAGCCATGCATCAATCCCATGACGTTGAGCGAGATGGACGGGTCTTTTGCCACCAATTCGCGCAAGTGGGCCGTATCCCAGGCCAACGCGCGGCTATCTTCTACAGCCTGCGCAGTAGCTGGATAACCCGCCTGAGGATTGAGTAGCGCGATCCCGCCATAGGTCTGACCGGGCGTCATGATGCGCATTGTGATCTGCTGCCCGTTGGGCGTGATTTGGATCATCTTCACCCGCCCCTCGACCAAAACATAAGCATGTGTTGCGGGGTCGCCTTGCATGAAGAAGAAACCGTCTTCCTCCACGGAACGCGGCACACTGGCGTCCAGTGCCTCCGCAAAAACGTCCGGACTGACATCTTTGAACAGGTTGGACTGGCGCACAAGCTCCTGCATATCCTTTTCCATAATGAGATTTTACTCTAATTCAGACTGGATAAGTTTGAATTGTGTTTGCGGAGTCCGAATTCTCCTCACTTTGGAAGCAAAATCAGAAGACTTTGCACTCCTCCAACAACATTTGAGTACTATCTACATCAGATCTCGCTTAGCATACATAGGCTCCTGTATTTGCGCCAGCGCAAAGTCAGGGAGAACGTACAACTATACAATCACAACATGAAATTAAAGAAACGCTATCTTCCCCTGGTTGCATTATCCATCTTTGCGTTGCTGGTTGCCATGTGGGCGGGCCTGCTGCGCCTGGGTTGGTCCCTGCCGGCCTCCCCGAGCCTGGCCCTGGCGCACGGCCCCCTGATGGTCTGCGGCTTTCTGGGCACGCTGATCCCTTTGGAAAGGGCGGTCGCCATTCGTAAGAAATGGATGTTCGCTGCGCCGATCCTGACCACTTTAGGCTGGGTGTTCTTGCTGGCGCGTCCTGGCATGAGCGGCGCAGTCTTGTTTACGCTGGGCAGCCTGGTCACTTTGTCTATCCTTGGATTCATGGTGTATCACGAACCTAAAATCCATACCGTGGTGATGGCAGCGGGTGGATTGGCCTGGGTGTCAGGTAATATTTTGTGGATGACGGGAATGCCGCTCTTCCAGATGGTCTTCTGGTGGATGGCCTTCCTCGTGCTGACCATTGCCGGAGAGCGCCTCGAGCTCAGCCGCGTCCTGCACCCGCCAATGGGCCAGGTGCGCCTCTTCGGGCTTTTTGCCGTGCTCCTTTTGGTTGGAACGGTTGTTGCGACCTTCGACCTGAGTCTCGGCACCCGCCTGAGTGGGACAGGGCTGCTGGCGCTGGGGCTGTGGTTCCTGTCAAACGACATCGCCCGGCGCAACCTGCACCACGCTGCACCACTGACCCGCTATATTGCCCACTGCCTCTACGCCGGCTTCGTTTGGTTAATCGTCGGGGGTGGGATGATGCTTCTAATCGGCGCGCAATACGCGGGCCTTTATTACGATGCGCTGCTCCACATCGTTTTCGTCGGGTTTGTCATGTCGATGATCTTCGGGCATGCTCCCATTATCTTTCCTGCCATCCTGCAGGTTCAAATCATTTTCCAACCCGTGTTCTACGTTCAACTGCTGCTTTTGCACCTGTCATTGATAATACGCGTGGTCGGTGATATGGCTTCCCTGCAAATCGTACGGCAGTGGGGCGGCTTGCTGAACGAAGTGGCCATCTTACTCTTCCTGGCCATGACAGGTCTCACTGCCTGGAAAGGCAGGCACGCAAACCCTGGCTAGCTTTGACTCTGGGACAAAGCCATAGAGCAAAGTTCATTCGCCACGTTTTTGCCAAACTGATTCCAGAGCCAGGAATTTTTCCACCACCTGTGGATCGAAATGTTTTCCACTCTTTTCCTTGATATATTGGATCACTTTTTCTTTTGGCCAGGCAGGACGGTATGGCCGGTCGTTCGAGAGCGCATCCCAGACATCCACAACCGCAAAGATACGCGCGTCCAGTGGAATCATTTCGCCCTTAAGCCCGTGCGGATACCCGCTGCCATCCCACCTTTCATGGTGATAATAGGGAATATTGAGCGCATCGCGCAGGTAATTGATTGGCTTCAGCATATCATAAGCGAATTGTGCATGTTTGCGCATCATCTCCCATTCTTCATCTGTCAGTTTGCCAGGTTTGAGCAGAATATCATCCCGTACTCCCATTTTGCCGATATCGTGCAACATAGACCCGCGCCAGATGTGCACGAGACGTTCTTCGGGGATGCCCATCGACTTGGCGAGTTCAAGCGTGACTTTGGTGACTCGTTCAGTATGTCCTTCGGTCTCTTTATCCCGTAGATCCAGGGCGCGCGACCATCCCTCGATCGTTGCATCGTAGGACATTAGCAGATTTGCGTTCGAGCGTTGCAGGTCTTCGAATAACAGCGCGTTATCGATTGCAATCGCGGTCTGCCAGCCCAGAGCATCGAGAAAATTCAACCATTCCAGGGAAGGCGTCAGTAGCGAGCGGTGGAAGATTTCCAAAACGCCTTTCACCTCCCCTTTGGCAACCAGTGGCACCACAAAATAGGATACGAAGCCTTCACCAGCCACCAAATTCTGACGTAAAAACTCATCCCTGGCATTGTTCAGATCTTCGATATGGATGATCTCACGATTAATTGCAGCTTTACCGGCCAACCCTTCTCCCAGGCGCAGGCTGGTCGTTTTGATAGTAGGCATGCGGAACCCCTGGCTAGCTATATGATCAAGATATCCAGTGCCTGGTTTTACCAGCAAGACATCAGCGGCGTCCACACCAAGCTGTTTGATGACCTGCTCCAATACGGTGCGGAGTGTCAGGCGTAAATCCAGGCTGCTGCTGATCGCGATGTCGATCTCGCGCAAAGCTTCCAGGCGTTCCAGTTGGTTGGCGGTTTGTTCATAAAGTTTCATGCTGTTGATGGTGTTTCCGCCGATCGAAGCCAGGGTATTCAACACCCGCAATTCCAGCGGAGTCAGTTCGCGAGGCAGAGCAACATTGATGAACATAACACCCACGATTTTTTCGGCCGCGTGCAAGGGCATACAGGCACCACCAAACCCTTCGGGAATGCGGGCTCGTATTGATTCTGATAGACGCGGGTCACTGTGAAATTCCTGTGTGACAAATTCTTGACCGCTTTCGATCACCATGCCCGGAACACCCTCTCCACGCTTATAAGGAACCACACTGGCTTCATGCCAGCCTCGATTGGCCTCCATATGCACAGTATCCGTATCGGGGTCATACAACCAGATACTTCCGGCCTGCGCAGAGATTAAGCGTAGCGCTTCGTCCAGCAGGTGATCCAGGATATCCTTGAGCGTTTTGGGCGTGCGCAAGATGGAAGCCATCGCAGCAATTGCTTCCAATTCCTGCTCGTGCTGTTTTTGCTCGGTGATATCGAGCATGATCCCTTGCCAGAACTGAGGCTGGTCTTCCGCATCACGCACAAGAATACTTTGATCGCGCACCCAAACTACATGCCCATCACGGGCTACCATCTGATATTCCATGTCAAACGGCTCGCCGCGCGGAATGGCTGCGTTGACTCTAGCGAGCACGGCCTTTTGATCCTCCGCGTGGATCGTTTTCTGCCATAGTTTTGGATCGGCAAGCCATTCCTCTGGTGTATATCCGAGCATGGTCTCTATCTGTGGGCTGACGTATATAGTGGAACTCGCTTCGATGGCCGGATTCATGTACACAACCGCGGGCAGGTGTTCTACCAGCCGGCGGAATTTGGCCTCCGACTCCTGTAGAGAGAGCTCTGCCCGTCTGCGCTCGCGCCGTGTTTCGGCATCCTGGATTTCACGCTGGACGGCCGGCAGGAGCCGAGGCAAACTCCCCTTGATCAGAAAATCATGAGCGCCGGCTTTGAGTGCTGCAACCGCGGTTTCTTCCCCGATTGTGCCGGAGACGATAATGAAAGGGATATCGATATCCGCGTCTTTCAAGATCTGCAGCGCCTTTGGTGCGCTAAAAGTCGGCATGGAATAGTCACAAATAATGAGATCCCAGGACTGGCTGACAAGCGCGGTTTCCATGCCTTGGGCTGTTTCAACCCGTTCATAGTCGACTTCATAACCACCCCGCCTCAATTCCCGGATCACCAGTTGGGCGTCATCCTCAGAGTCTTCGACGATTAACAGGTGCAGATGTCTGTCTGTCATTGGTCAAACCCTTGGTGGCGATTCATTTAGAACCAGCCAATACAGGCCGAGCTGTCTTACCGCTTCCAGGAACTGGTTGAAGTCCACAGGTTTACGGACATAAGAATTGGCGCCCTCGCTGTATCCTTCGATCAAATCCTGCTCCTCCTTTGAGGAGGTCAGGATAACAACGGGTAGCAGACGGGTACGCGGATCAGCGCGGATCTGTCGCAGCACTTCCAATCCGTCTATCTTTGGAAGTTTTAAATCCAATAAAATGAGCTCAGGGACTTCATCCGGGTTGCGCGCAGCATACGGGCCTCTGCGGAAGAGGAAATCCAGTGCTTCCTCACCGTCACGAACGACAACGATTTTATTCCCCATATTATTCTTCCGGAAAGCTCGCAAGGTGAGGGCTTCATCATCAGGGTTATCTTCTACCAGTAATATCATTTTCTCATCCATCATTTGCTCCAGCTACACAGTAAAGTAAAACGTTGCTCCCCCGTTGATAGAACCCTCCGCCCAGACCTCGCCCCCATGGCGGTGAATAATGCGCTGGACAATCGCCAGGCCGATCCCCGTGCCCGGGAATTCGCTAGCCGCATGCAGGCGTTGAAAAGCGCCAAAGAGTTTGTCTATATATGTCATATCAAAACCACTGCCGTTATCACGGACGAAAAAAACGAGGCCGTTTTCACCTTCCCTGGC
>Ga0105104_10003450_pt1 | contig 11260 bp, 10 predicted proteins | sample PPLLaktember2015_3_FD_87034 | JGI IMG/M metagenome (GOLD analysis project Ga0105104, IMG submission 87034) | Freshwater sediment microbial communities from Prairie Pothole Lake near Jamestown, North Dakota, USA - PPLs Lake P7 Core (6) Depth... | ecosystem: Environmental > Aquatic > Freshwater >... | reverse complement strand
ATCCCCGCCAGCAATTCCTCCCTGGAAGCCCCCTCTTGAGACTCGGCTTGCAGTGCCGCAAGTTGTTGCTCGTCCAGTTGGCGACCCTGTAGATAGGTGATCAGCCGGTCTACTGCTCCCCCGATGTGGCGAATCTCTCTGCCAACGGGGTTGACTGACCCGTGCCGCCTCCAGATCTGCTCCGTCGTCAGCCCTTCAGTGAAGCGTTCCAGGTCTTCCCGCGCCAGTTCAAATGAATAGAGAAGCGGGGCGATATAAGGGCTGAAGCCTGCCAGGGAACCGCTCAACCAAGGTTCAGTCTTGCTCATTCTCCCAGAGTACAGCGGGCGTCGAGGCCCGTGCTAGACTACAGGCTGACTCTGGAGGAGCCTTCCATGTTGAAACGTCTTTGCGTTCTCTGTCTGGCCGGTTTCTGCCTGCTGGCGGCAGCTCCCAATTCGGACCCGCGGCTTGCCGGCGCCTTCCGAAAGCCTGCGCAGAATGGGTGGATCTTCGTTCACCTCGAGGGTGACCCGTACCGCATGGGTTTTCAGAATGGATACCTTCTGGCGCCCGAAATCGCGGAATTTCGGAAGGTAGTAGCCTTGGAGATGTCTCACGACAACCAAAAGCCCTGGACGTTTTTCCGGGAAGCCGCCGAAAAAGAGCTTTGGCCGCTGATTGAACAGGAGTACCGCGACGAATTGCGCGGGGTCACCGAGGGAGTCCAGGCCAGGGGCGTGGGGATGGACTTGTGGGACACGGTCGCTATGAACGCGTTTATCGAGCTAGGCTACTACTCGGCCTGGTATGACCGGCAGCACGGCAAAACGTCACGGCTTGTTGTGCCCGAACGATGCAGCGCTTTTGCTGCAACCGGCAGCTACACCAGGGACGGCAAGGTCGTGATTGCACATAACAATTGGAGCGGATACTTGGACGGGAGATTCTGGACCATCGTCTATGACCTCGTTCCGAGCCGCGGTCACAGGATCCTCATGGACGGTCTGCCGGGTGTGATCCACAGCGGCGACGATTTCGGGATGAATTCCGCGGGTATTGCGATTACCGAGACTACGATTTCTGGTTTCCAGGGCTGGGACCCGAAGGGAATCCCCGAGTTCGTGCGCGCCCGTAAGGCGATGCAGTACGCGCAGTCGATCGATGATTTCATCCGCATCATGAGTGAGCGCAATAACGGGGGCTATGCGAACAACTGGCTGGTAGTGGACCGAAAGACGAACGAGATCTGCAGTCTCGAGCTGGGCCTCAAGAACGTGACTCCGAGACGAACGTTTGACGGCTACTTCTGCGGAGCGAACTTCCCGGTCAGCGAAAAGCTCGCCCGGGAAGAAACCAACTTCCCGATGGACGACAAGAGCGTCAGCGCCAATGCGCGCAGAATCCGATGGGAACAGCTAATGGCGGAGAACAAAGGGAAAATCGATGTGAATGCCGCCAAGAGGTTCCTTTCGGACCACTTCGACACCTATACGAGTAAGAACGAGCCGAGCGAACGAACGCTGTGCGGCCATATTGACCTTTCGCCCCGCGGGCTGGCCGGCTGGCAACCGCCGTTCGGGACTGCTGGCGCGGTGCAGTCCAAAGTGGCGGACGCACGGATGATTCAGAGATTATCGTTGGCCGGATCGGCCGGTCACGCTTGCGGGATTGATTTCAAGGCGTCCGAGCACCTGGCCAAGCACCCGGCATTGGCGTGGCAGAAAGAATACCTGCGGGACCTGAAATCCCAGCCGTGGACCAGGTTTGAGGCGAAGAAGTAGGACAAACTGACAAACTGACAGACAGACTGACAGACTAACAACGGACGACTGACCAGTGACAACGGACTGACACCCCCGGATGTCGGCTGGCTGGCGTCAAGCGGTCTCGTCGGTCAGTTTGTCAGTCTGTCAGTCTGTCAGTCCGCTAGCTGACCGGCTTCATGCTTTCGACGTGGATCACCGGGTCCGCATCTTTCAGTTCCTTGATGGTCCCCTTGACCTGTACCTGCTTCCCGCGCAGCTTGTCCAGATCCTCGGCCTTTACTGATTCGGGGCAGAACTGAAAGACCTTGTTGTCCGTGGTCTGCAGGACCTTCTGGCAGCTGTTTGCCCTGTGCAGATCGCAGTGATTGCATTTGATGGCGCCGGTCAACGTTGCATCGGCGACCGTCTTGGTTACTTCGTGGTTCTTCTCCGGGCAGGTGGCGGGGCAACTGTGCCCTTCCTGCTTTGCCTTGCAGTCCTCAGCATAGATCGGCGCCGCGCCCCACAAAAGAGCTATAACAGCCATGAGTATTAGTTTCCGCATCTGTATCCTCCATTGCTCGATGAGTGAATAGCGTGAACAACTTGAGCAGTATGAAAGGACTTTCTGCCAAATTCAAGAGTCGCGAAATCTCGGTTGGCGAGGGCCGTCCCTTGGACCTAGAATAACCGCGGACAGGTGACAAGGGAGGGAGACCATGCGTACGACTCGTCGTGAAATGCTCGGAATGTCGGTGGCGTTCGGTGTTACCACTACCTCAAGGGGTGATCCACCTGCATCGGGCCAGGTTCAACTGCCGCCGCCCCACACGGACGGGGGCAGACCGCTGATGCAAGCACTGAAGGAGAGAAAGTCGACACGTTCCTACAAGCCTCAGAAACTGTCGGAACAAATCCTCTCGAACCTGCTGTGGGCGGCGTGGGGCATTAATCGGCCGGACGGCAAACGCACCGCGCCGAGTGCCATGAACAGGCAGGAAATAGACGTCTACGTCGTCCTGGCGGAGGGCGCTTACGGCTACGACCCCAAGGCGCAGGCGCTGACGCCGGTGGCCCAGGGGGATTTACGGGCGCAAACCGGCGGGCAGCCTTTCGTGAAAGACGCGCCGCTCAACCTGGTGTACGTCGCGGATACGGCAAAAATGGGAGGCGGTTCCGAGCAGGACAAGGTTGTGTGGTATGGCGCCGCCGCTGGGTTTATCTCGCAAAACGCCTATCTCTACTGTGCTTGTGAGGGACTTGCGACCGTGGTGCGCGGGATGGTCGACCGGGGCCCGCTGGCGAGCTCTCTGTCGCTCCGTCCCGAACAGAAGATCGTGCTTGCGCAAACGGTCGGGTATCCGGGGTAGGGTTACAGAACCGCGCAAGCAGCGGGCTTGAGTTGTGTTACACCACCAGTCCCACAATCGCGCCCGCCAAAACCAGCCAGGCGGAATTGGGCCGGAGCAGGACCAGGATCAAGGCCGCGGCGGCGGCCAGGATCACGGTCGTGAGATCCACCAGTGCGGCCCGACCCAGCTGGTAAGTGACGACGGCCATGAGCGCGAGAGAACCGGCGTTGACGCCGTCGAGGAACGCGCCCGCCAGGGCCGAGCGGCGGATACGCGGGACGATCGGCCCGCTTAGGGCGACAAAGACGAATGCCGGGGCGAAGATCCCGATCGTGGCGACGAAGGCGCCCGGCAAACCTCCGAGCACGTAACCGATAAAAGTCGCCGTCGTGAAAACCGGACCGGGAGTGACCTGGCCGACCGCTATCGAGTCAAGCAATTGCTGCTCCGTAAGCCAGTGCCACCTTTCAACGAGGTCCGCCCGGATGAAAGCGAGCAGGACGTAACCGCTGCCGTACAGGACTGAACCGACTTTCACGAAGAAGAGAAACAGCGGCCAGAGTCCGAAGCCGGCTGCAGTGCTTCCCGCGCCGGCAATCGCAGCGCTGAGAACCGGAAAAGCGGGCCAGGACGAGATTAGCCACAGGCCGAAAAACCGCTTCCAGGGACGCCCGGTTAGCCACTTTCCGAGCAAGGCGACGACGCCAGAGGCGAACAAAAGCGCCAGCTCGTTCACTCCGAGGAAAGCGAGGACGCTTGCGGCGATTCCAATGGCTGCGAGCGGGATGGTTTTGAGGGCGGTTCGGCCAAGGCCAAGGAGCGCCTGCACGACGATAACGATAATGACCGGCTTGACGCCGTAAAGCACCGCCTGGACCTGGGGAAGCGAACCGTAGCGAACATACGCCCAGGCGAAGCCAGTTACCAGGAGCGCGGCCGGTATGATAAAGCAGGCTCCGGCGACGACAAGTCCCGGCCAGCCGGCCTGACGGTTGCCGACATGGATCGCGACTTCTGTCGAGTTAGGTCCCGGAATCAGGTTGGCGGCGCCGAGGAGATCCAGAAATTCCTGGCGCGTCAGCCACCGCCGCCGGCGCACGATTTCCTCGTCCATGAGGGCGACGTGCGCGGCCGGCCCGCCAAATGCAATCGTGCCGAGTTTCAAAAACAGAACAGCCAAGTCCCGGAGGGAGCCGCGTGAAGTCGTCGAGGCAGACTTCTCTGCTGGGCTCGCGGAGTCATCCATAAACTTCACGATCGGCTCGCTCCGGGACACTCCTTCTCCGGCGCAATAGGCGCGGCATGGAAGTTGTCCTTACCCGCAGAGCCTAAGGTTTCACGAACTGCGAGTCGGGGATCTCCACGTTGTGCTTCACCTCTTCGAACTTGGAGATAATGGTCATGCCCGGTAACGCCTGTTCGATCTGGAAGGGGATCTTCAAGCCGTCGACATCCCGGTAGTCCTTGAAAGACGATTGAATTAGAGCCGTTCCCTGGGGGCCTTCGCGCTCCGCGTCCACGCGTGCGAGCAGACCGGTGACAGCATCGAGATACCAGGTCTCGGCGGCTCCCTCTTCGGGGGTTGCCACGATCACATAAACATCCTGTTCGCCGATTTTCTGCTTGGCCTTCACTGCCATCTGCTTGTACTGGGCTTTGAGATCAAGTTCCCGATGAAAAACGGCATCGCGTTTCGCGGCAGCCAGGGCTGCTCCCGATTTTTCGACGAGGCCGGTTTGTGGATTGTCCTCCCATGCCAGGGTCCCGTCGCAGCCCTGCTTTACGAGGCCGAATCCTGGAATATCGACCACGACGGCGGTCTTGTTCGGCGCCTTGCCATACACGGTAAGCGTTCCGCTCGCTCCAAATTCGGGGAGCTCGAAGCTGCCTTTGCTTACGCGGCTGGTGGTCTTTTCGAGAGCAGCCTTCCCGCCCAGCGCTTCCACGTACTTTGTCAGCAGCTGATCGACAGTCGGGAGAGCTTCCGAAACTGCCGCAGCGGCTGGCGCCGGCGTTTGAGGTTGCGTCTCCTGAGCCGCTACTACGGCGAAAGCAAATAAACCGACTAGTAAGAATGCCAATCCTCTTTTCATAGATCCGTTTGTCCTTTCCTGAACTCCGCAAATGATAATAGTTCCTCGAGGCCCAAACAAGGGACAGAAGGGACAGAAGGGACAGAAGGGACCAGGAAAAGGGCACCGTCCCTAATGTCCCTATTGTCCCTTGTCTCCCCGGCTCTCCGGCCCTGCAACTCGATCTGTAAAATTACATCTGATTCTTTACGCAGGTGTAAATTATGTCTCATCTACAGGTTCATTTTTTGGCCAATTCGGAAACCGAGCGGCGCCAGGGACACGGAGGATTCCAGGTTCCTGAGCAGGACGCGAATCTGCTTGACGCTTATTCCCATGCGGTGACGAGCGTCGCGGAGAAGCTGCGCCCCTCGGTCGTCAACATCGCCGTTACTTCCCCCAACCAGGGAAAGGCGACTGCCGGGCAGCCGTCAGAACTGAGGGGCACCGGGTCCGGCTTCGTCGTCACACCGGACGGCCTGATCCTCACCAACAGCCACGTTGTTCACAAAGCCCAACGAATTGATGTTGCCTTACCCGACGGGGGCTCCTATGAGGCTGCGCTCATAGGTGAGGATCCGGATACTGATCTCGCGGTCATCAAGATCAGCGCGCCTGAACTGGTTGCGGTGGAACTGGGCGACTCGCAGCAGATCAAAGTCGGGCAGATGGCAATTGCCATCGGGAACCCGTACGGCTTTGAGTGTACCGTGACGGCCGGCGTCGTCAGTGCGCTCGGGCGGTCCCTTCGATCGTATTCCGGCCGCATTATCGACAATGTGATCCAGACGGACGCGGCGCTCAATCCCGGGAATTCAGGCGGCCCGCTGGTCAATTCGCGAGGCCAGGTGATCGGCGTGAATACCGCGGTGATCCTCCCGGCACAGGGGCTGTGTTTCGCGATCGCGGTCAATACGGCGCGGTTCGTAACCGCCCGGCTGATACGTGACGGTAAGATTCGCCGCAGCTACATTGGGGTGATCGGGCAGGATATACCGCTTGTGCGGCGGCTGGTTCGTTATCACAACTTGATCGCCCCCAGCGGAATGCTGGTTCACTCTGTCGAACCGGAGAGCCCGGCCGCCAGGGCGGGGATCACCAGCGGCGATGTCATCATCGGGCTGGACCGCCAGCCGGTATCCGGGGTGGATGACCTGCACCGCATCCTTACGGAAGAGAAGGTAGGCGTCCGGACAACGGTCACGATCATTCGCCAAACGCGCAAGCTGGACCTGACGATCATTCCCGCCGAACGCCGTTCAGCAGTGGAGTAGCCCGGGCGCGGGCTACTCCCAACGGAGCTCAAATTCGTACTCGTCGGTTCCGCTCTTCTTGTCCCGAATGCGGACTACCGCGGAATAGTCATTTCGGCGAGAGGGCTCCTCGATCAGGTCGATGGAGCCGCGGCCCTCCAGCTTTCTGAGATTCATCCGAACCTCTTGTCGGGGAAGCGCCGAGTCGAAAGAGAAATTCTCATCCTCCACTCGATCGCCGATTACGGTCCGAACGGAGGCACGCGAACCTCGAATCATGATCACGATTTCGTCGTCGACCCGTCCGGACCACCGCATCCGGCCGGAAGTTGGAAACTGTCCATACTGCCCATAGGAGCCGCCGGGTCCCCCTCCCGGTCTCCCGCTCAGCTCTGCCTCCGCGTTCTGAACCAGGTCATACATGCGCCGTCTTTCATTGCGGCCGAATGCGAACTGGTCCATGCGGTTGAGCTCGCTTCTGAGAACCGACAGGGAGTCGCGCAACTCGGAGGTCGGACGATTGTCTTCGACCATTCTCAAGAACAGGTCGGCGCTCGCCCTGAACTGCATCACGACGTAAAGCGCTTCGACATCGGCGCGGTTTCCCCGGCTGCGTCGCGAGAACCCATCATAGGCGACATCGGCCAGGTTTCGAGCCGCCCCGGTCAGTTGCTGTGCGGTGTCCCTGAGAACGAAGCCGAGAGCGTTGTTGGTCACCAGGGGAGCCAGGAGGAGGGATACAGAGACAATGACCAAGAGCTTTTTCATGTCATCTCCTTACGACCGTCAGTGTAAGAGGAATGAAGCGTTTCGACAAGCGGGGGGGTGGCGGCACGCGGACTACGATGGACGAGAATGGACGACGTGGACGATATGGACAGCCACGATCCTGTCCACGTCTTCCATCGTCGTACCTGTAATGCGACTACAGCCTCGCGGGGTGCTACTCTTCTTCCGTCTCCTCCAAGCTCAAGTTGCGCCAACCGAGCCGGATGCTGATCAGCTTCCATTGCTTGTCGTCCTCCTGGACGTAATGCAGCCAGAAGTCGAGAGCATGAGGCGGTGCAAGGTATTTCCCGTCCGCGGTCAGCACGCCGTCAGGACGCACTTTTGCAGGTTTTTCGAAAACGGGTTTCCCGTTAGCAATCGAGGCCAGGTCCACGTCGGACTCATCGAAGGGCTGGAGCACGCGTTTGAAAACGACAACCGGCGTGTGTTCCCTCCAGACCTCGGCGACCGATCCGTGGAAATCGCTGAAATCCTCCCGATCTAGAGCCTTATCCAGCTCCAGTAGCGTCTTGCGGACGAGGACGTCGATTTGCTCCTCTGACGGCAAGGGCGGCGCTGTGACTGGGATTTCCGTATCGTCCCGTCTCCGCTGCCAGTGGCCAAAACTGCGCATGGTTAGATAATGAGTTTCGGGAGGCGGAGGACCTTGCAGGGAAGCGACCTTCCACGCGCCGTCTTCTTTGATCAGCTTTATGCGCATCGGAACCGATTGTCCGGTCTTGGTTTTCAAAGTACCTGTCAAAGTGACCTGACCGCTCCCTGACTGCGTTTCCCAGTCCTCTTTCTCGGTGAAGCCTTTGACGTTCCAGATGCGGGTCATGCGGGCGAATTCCTTCGGTTTCATGGCCTCGCGGTAAGCCTTCGTGGTCATCGCATAAGCCTGGGCCGGTTGCCCCTCATACAGTTTCGTCAAGAAGCGATCGGCTGCGCGAGAGGCGGCAAAAGACATCAGGAAGTTCATGATGACGCCAAGAAACAGAAAACAAACTCCGATGGCTCCAACGATCCAGTAGCTTTTCTTCATCTCTGCTCCTCAAAGCTCCTCATAAGGGCGACACGGCCACTCCTCGGCCCGAGTCCTTTACGCCTACTACGGATCAGATTGGGTGCTAGTTCCATTGCAAAGACTCATAAGTTTTAAGCCGTAGCATAGATCCTATGAAGTAGGGGTAACGTGCGGGAATGGGCGCGGGATTGTACCTCTCTATTTAAACTCTATCATTGCAATAACTTATGGGATTTTTAGGCGTCCCAACTGAAATGGCACGAAACGTGCTCTCATCAGGGCGGACCGCAAAAAGGAGCGGGCGATAGAACCGATCGCCAAGAGCATTATCCTCCCCTCCGATGCTCTTTTAATAAGCGGGGTCGATGGAGCAAATCCGGGACCGCCTCCACCGACCCCGCACGGCTCCTCCCCCGACCTGGAATCCAAAAACACCCTCTGATCTGATTGACTCTGCCCGCCTGGCGTCTATACTGTCCGCCTATGAATGACGGTCCTCGCCTTTCGCATCCGCTGAATGTCGCAGGTTTGGGACTGATTGCTGTTGCCGGCATCGTTCTCCACTTGCTGGTGCTTCCGGGCTACGGCTTCTTCCGCGATGAGCTCTACTTCGTGGCGTGCAGTAATCACCTCGCCTTCGGCTATGTGGACCAGCCCCCACTTTCCGCGGTCCTGCTGGCTGGGGTCCGGTTCCTGCTGGGTGACTCCTTTCTGGCTGTGCGGCTGCTGCCGATCCTTGCCGGCGGCGCGGTGATTTTTACGGCGGGGATGATAGCCCGGGACTTGGGCGGGGGATGGTTTGCTCAGCTGCTCGCCGCGCTTGCCGTCCTGGTCGGTCCCGTCTTCATGTTTTCCTTTCACTTCTTCTCGATGAACCCCTTCGACATTCTCTTGTGGAGCCTCGCGGCACTGACAGTGATACGGATCATCAGAACGGGCGATGAAAGGCTCTGGTTGCTCTTCGGCGTGATAGCGGGTGTGGCGCTGCTGAACAAGATCAGCATGCTTTTCTTCGGGACAGGGATGTTCGTCGGGCTTCTACTGACCAGGCAGAGGAAGCAGTTGTTGAGCGGCTGGTTCTGGGCAGGCGGCGCGATTGCCGGGCTGATTTTCATCCCTCATATCGCCTGGCAGACCCGTTACGGCTGGCCCACGCTCGAATTCATGGAGAACGCCCAGAAGTTCAAGATGCTGGACCTATCGCCGGCTGCTTTCCTAGGTCAGCTGCTGCTCGAAGTGAACCCATTGACGTTGCCGGTCTGGCTGGCCGGTCTCTACTACTTCTTTCTGGATCATGAAGGTCGCCGTTTCCGCCTGTTCGGTTGGGCTTTCCTGACTATCCTTGCAGTGTTCCTGCTTCAGTCGGCTAAGCCTTACTACTTCGGTCCGTTCTTTCCGCTCCTGTTTGCGGCGGGTGCCTCTCAACTGGATCGCGGGCTGGCGCGGACCCCACTTCTGAAATTCGTGCTGGTCTTGCTTCTGCTTCTAGGCGGAGTCGTGGCTGCACCCCTCGCTCTGCCGATCCTGCACCCCGAAACCCTGATTCGATATTCAAGGGCGCTCGGGATCGAGGCTTCTTCTGGAGAGAAGCATCAGATTGGTGCCTTACCTCAACACTTTGCCGATATGTTCGGCTGGAAAGAAATGGTATCCGGAGTGTCGCGGGTCTATCACACGCTTCCCGATTCTGAACGGCGACGCTGCGCAATTTTCGGTCGGAACTACGGGGAAGCCGGTGCGATCGATCTCCTTGGCAATAGTCACGGCCTGCCCGACGCCATCAGCGGCCATAACAACTACTGGCTGTGGGGAACCAGGGGTTACACGGGGGACGTGATGATCGTCATCGGCGGCGAGAAGTCCGACCTGCTGCGTTACTTCGAGTCCGCCACGCCGGCTGGGCTCGTCAGCAATCCCTATTCGATGCCGTATGAGAACAACTTGACCATCTGGGTCGCACGGGGGATCAAGAAGCCTCTCAAAGACATCTGGCCGGACCTGAAGTCGTTTATCTAAGCCGAGAAGTAGCCACTGGGAGCGCAGGCAGGATGCCTGCGCTCCCAGTAACGGTTTTAACTCCGCTCCCGGGGCAAGTTATTTCCTCCGAGCGTCGTGGATGTCCTCGATCTTTCGTTCTTCTTCTCGAGCGATTCTCCGGCTCTCGGCCCGCCGGCGCGCTTCGGCATCGAGGTCCGCTGGCCGGTTTTCGACTGCAGCGGCCTCGTCCCGCGCCACCTCACGCAGCACCTCGATCGCCTTTTTCTCTCGCTGGGCTTTATCGTCCAGCCGGCTGTCCAGGTGGTGGATCTCGTCATGCGCTGTGCGAAGCTGCGTCTCCTTTTCGTCGAGCCTTCGGGTCAGCACGCTCATCCTCTGTTCGGCCTCTTCCAAGCGGGCGTTCTTTTCCTCGTACGCCGAGCGTAGTGACATCAGTTCGCCGCGATGCCGGGTTGCAGAGCCCCTGAGCAAGAAGTAGCCGGCGACAAACCCGACGACCAGTCCTACGATGCCGGCGACGACTATCCAGATTACGTATTCGGTCGGCATATGACCTCCCTGGGTGATTTTTCGAGCTGAGAAGGCAAAAGCAAGCCAGGTGCCAAGAGGTTAGATGGCTGGAAACCGGCGGCGTACCTGTGTTTCGGGCGCGGGACCGAGGATCAGGCGAACTGACAAGAGGGAAAAATTCCCTCCCGGCGCTAGCTTTGGTTCGCCAGCGAGGCTGTAAGCGTAACAGTCGAACCGCTGCCCGGACTGCTTTGGATCTCCATCGTTCCGTTGAAGAGGGCGATACGCTCCCTAATGCTGAACAATCCAAAGCCTGCCCTTGCCGGCTCTCCGATGATGCTTTCAGGATCGAAGCCGGTTCCGGCATCCGTGACCCGAATGACCAGTCGTCCATGCCAGACGCCAAGCTCGAGGCGGGCTTCGGAAGTCCCGGAGTGTTTGACAACATTAAAAAGCAGCTCCCGAACGGCGTTGAACAAGAACACTTTGGCCGATTCGTCGCCCGGTTCGCCGTCTTCGTGGATCTCCAGCTCCACCTTCAGTCCCTGTTTTT
>Ga0105104_10003448_pt1 | contig 11262 bp, 10 predicted proteins | sample PPLLaktember2015_3_FD_87034 | JGI IMG/M metagenome (GOLD analysis project Ga0105104, IMG submission 87034) | Freshwater sediment microbial communities from Prairie Pothole Lake near Jamestown, North Dakota, USA - PPLs Lake P7 Core (6) Depth... | ecosystem: Environmental > Aquatic > Freshwater >... | reverse complement strand
GGCTCGTGCGATGCTCGAGGCATTGGGCGGTGACGAACCGCGACCAAGATACGACCAAGACTCACCGCCCATGCCTCGCCCTGCAGGTCCGAGCACCACCGGGTAGCGGGTTCCTCGCGACCTGCTGGACCCCGGGCTACTTTCCGAAAACCTTCTCGATCTCGCCGAGCTTCTCCTGAGCCTTGCCAGCGAGCTTCTGGTCCTTCCCCTCCGACTCGAGCTTGCGCTGGCCGGTGAGGATCCCGGCGGTTTCCTTGATCCTGCCCTTCAGGTTCTCGAACTTGCCCTTGGCCTGGTCTTTCGTGCTGGGCTTCATGGCATTCCTCCGATCCGGGTCAGGCGAGCTGCCGGCGCTGCACGAAGCCAATCACAAGGGAGATGACGGCCAGCAGCAGCAGGAGGTGGATGAATCCGCCCAGCGTGTAGGAGCTCACGAGGCCGAGCGCCCACAGCACGAGCAGGACGACGGCAATGGTCCACAACATGGCGACCTCCTTACGCGAGCGCGCCATCCTTGGCTCGCGATGTGATTGTGCGCCGAAGTGAACGGGGTAGGGGCAGCGGAACGGGGTTGGACGGAAAGGGCGCGACGAACGTGGTCGGCGCGACGCGCTGATGCTCGACCCCGCGGGGGCAGGTCTCCCCCTCCGGCTCGATGGGTCCAGTGCGACGGAGCAAAAGCCTGCCTCGTGCGAGCGACCCCGGATTCCTCGGGCCCAGCGGCAGCTCGTTCGATTGAGGCCGTGACGCTGCGTGACCAGCGACGAGTAGGCTTCCATCACCTCCGAGCCCGCCACGACATGGACTGCGTCCACGGCACGATGATCGACATGGGAGCTGTCGTGAGAGCGGCGCATTGAAGTGGCGGAACAGACGCATTTCGGTAAAGCCTGGCCCGCCGTGCAGGAGGATCAACGGCGGATTGCTGACGATCTCGCCACGGATCATCACCCACTGATCGAGACCGCCGAGCCGGAGATAGTTGATCTCCGCGATGCTGCCCGGAACGGGCTCGCCCTGCTCACGGAAGGGCGGGTTCTTCCCAGATGCTTCATGCCATCGCTCCCATGCCGCCTTGTCACTCCAGAAGAGACCTGGCACAACCACAGCTCGCGCTTGCCGCGATGACCGTGACCACATCGCCCTTTTCGGGGCAGGGGAGGGCGCTGCGACAGCCCGTCCGCGCTGGTGCGATCCGCCGACAGTAGGACGACGAGCGCGAGCGCTTGGGCCGCTCTTGACGAGAACCCGCTCACCGCCGAAGAGCTATCTCGTGTCTTACGCCTTGGGGCGGCGGCGACGCCGGGCGGGGCGGCTGACAACGGGCTGTTGAAACAACGGATCGCACCAGGTGGAACTGCTCCTCAGCATCCTCCTCGCCACGGCACACCTCGCGGACGTCGACGTCGGCGACGAGGAAGTCCTTGGCGTCGTCGGGACGCGGATCGTGAAGCGAGGCGAGACGCTCATCGAGATGGCCCGGGAACACGACGTTGGCTTCAACGCCATCGCCCAAGCCAACCCCGGGGTCGATCCCTTCGTCCCTACCCCTGGCACCCCCCTGACCATCCCTACGGCGTGGATCCTGCCGCGTGCCGCCGTGCCGGGGACGCTCGTGGTGAACGTCTCCGAGATGCGGCTTTACCTCTTTCCGGAAGCCGGCGGGGTACCGCTCACGTTCCCGGTCGGAGTGGGCATGGATGAATGGAAGACGCCCCTCGGCACCTTCACGGTCGTGAGCAAGATCACCAACCCCGCCTGGTATCCTCCCGCGTCGATCCGGCGCGAGGATCCCGAGCTGCCGGTGAGGGTGCCGCCCGGTCCGGACAATCCGCTCGGCACGCACGCGCTGCGCCTCTCGTCGGGAAGCCTCCTCATCCACGGCACCGACGAGCCCTATGGCGTTGGTCGAAAGGCCAGCCACGGCTGCATCCGCCTGTACCCCGAGGACATCCCGCACCTCTTCGGCCTGGTGTCGTTGAAGACACGCGTCACCATGGTGCGCGAGCCGGTCAAGGTGGGGCTGCGGCGAGGCCGGGTCCATGTAGAGGTCCACGACGATCCGCATGCCCGGATCGACCTTCGCGCCGAGGCGAGGCGGTTGCTGTCGAAGCGCGGTCTCGCCGCGAGCGTGGACACTCGCAGACTGGAAGCGGCGCTGGAGGAGCGGCGGGGGATCCCAGTCGATTTCTCGCTGGAAGGACTCTAGCGCGCGGGGAGGGGCGGGCGTGACCGAAGCCGCCCCACGCGCTCGCCGCAAGGGATCTACCTGCCCTTGCGCTGGCCCACCTCGAAGGCCTTGGCGGCCTTGTCCGCGGCCGCCTCGGCGCGGGTCGCTGCCGCCTGAGCGTCGGCCGCGGCCTGCTGCGACGGCTGCGCCGCCGCGTTCATTTCCGCCAGGGTCTTTTGCGCGGTCTGGAGATCGACCGCCTGGCTATCCAGCTTCCGGTTCATGTCCGCGAGCTGGGACTCCACGGCGGTGAGCCGTGTGGCAAGCGGGTCGACCTGCTTCTTGACCGAGCCGTTCGTGGCGCAGCCGGTGGCGAGCAGCGCGAGGACGACGACGCCGAGCATGCGAGTCATCATGTTCTCCTTGGAACGGTGTCGCGCGGAGCTTCGCTCATGCGGACCCCTGTAAGCAGCGAACCTTGTGGGGCGCTGCTAACGGGCGGTGAAGATCGTGGCGCGTCTACGGAGCAGGATCGGCGATGGGCAGATCCGCTCGGATACGCCAGCGCCCGTCGGACTCTCGTTCCCATACGGCTAGGTAGCGACCGGTCACCGTCACGGGCGCGCTCCTCCCGTGCTGCATCGTGACGCGGCTCGTCCCGGTCTCCCACGCGACGTCGCCGGAGACCCCCAGGTGGACCGTCGTGATGACCACGTCGAGGTAGCGGCTCGCTTTCAACCGGCTGGCGTTGTAGGCCTCGATCTGCGTGCGTCCAGAGACGAATCCTCGCTGCATCGCGGGGATGACCTCGCCGTCCTCCGTGAACACCGCCGCCATGGCGCGAGCGTCGCCGGCCACGAGCGCCCGCGCAAACTCCGCGTTCACGGCGGCGATGGCAGCGTGGACGTCGGCGTCGGACGTGCCTCGGGCGCCGCGCGAGTGCGCGCAGGCGCTCGCAACGATCGAGGCCACCAGCAGTGAATATCGAGTCCGTCGCATGCGCAGGGGTCGGTGACGAGCCATGAGGCCTCCCCAGGCCAGGAATCAAAGGCGGGCCCGCCTCACTCGAACATCTGCGTCACGTACTCCTCGACCGCCGATGCGAAGTCCGGCTCCAGCGGCCGGCGGTAGACCATTGCGGCCCCGATCTCGGCCGCCAGGATCGCGGAGCGGTATTTCGACGGCAAGGTGCCGACCCGATCCCGCCAGGCCGGCGTGTCGCGGACGATACGGGGTAGATGCGCCAGGAGCACCCTCCGGTAGAGCGGCTTCTCGGCGAGGTCGGGCCTCGACTGGAAGAAGGCGAAGAGGCGCGCCTTGTTCGCGTTGATCTCCACGCTGATCGCGTCCGAGATCTCGGTGAACGTGCGCTTCCCGCCCTCCTCGCGCTGGCGCCGCAAGATGAGGCGCGCCTCGTCCGCGGACCGGCGCTCCAGGATCTCGAGCACGTCCCGGACGTACTCCTCCTTGTGCTGGGTGAACTCGTCCGCAGACAGGAGAAGGTTCCCGATGATCTCGTAGGAGGAGGAGATCACGCCGCACTTGTTCGCCGACGCGTCGCGCAGCACCACCGCGCCAGCCTCCTGGAGCCGCAGCCGGGCCTCTGGCGTGATGAAGGAGTTCGCCCCCTCGACGATGACCTTGGCGGACGGCTTTCCGTCGGGCCCAAGAAAGCGGCGCCAGTTCTCCTGATCAATCGTCTCCGGCCGCCCGCCGGCCGGGATGAAGAGGTCGGCCGGCACCGCGAAGATCAGCTCGTCGAGCTCCTTGTGGAACTCGTCGACCGTCACCCAGTCCTCGCGAAGCCCGGAGGCGGTCCGCTCGACGCGGCGGTACAGCTCGCGCAGCCCCTCGGTCCGCCGGGCGTTGCGGTAGAGGACGAAGCCGCCGGGGGAAAGGCGTTCGGTGTCGAAGGCGTCGGCGTCGGCGCGCAGGACGATGCGCGACAGCGCGTCGCGATGGAGCCCCGCCGGATCGACCAGCGCGGCGGTCCCGTCGACGACCAGCCGGATGCTCACGCGGGGGCAGCGCTCGAGCAGCAAGCGCAGGCCGTTCCCGGCGACGTCGCCGTTCGGTCCCCCGGTGAGCTTCACGCTGAACGCGTCGTGACGGATGTCGATGCCCTGCTCGCGCATCGCGATCTCGGCGAACGTGACCACCCCGAGCGAAGTCACTCCATACTGCTTGTGGTTGATGCCCACCTTCTTGCTCGACATGATTCCGCTGCCGAGCACGTACCCGCGGCGGACCGAGAGCTCGGCGATCGCCTCGATCATCTGGTCATGCATGTTCTCGTCGGGGCCGAGCTCGATGGGCTCCTCCTCGCCGTAGTGGTCCACCACCCGCGGATCCTTCGCCCTCCCTCCCTCCGTCACGAAGATGTCGAGGAAGGCGTTCGCGAGCCCCCACTGCAGCTTGTGCAGGTGCTGCGCGAGCTGCTCCCGCGTCTCCACGTCGGGCGCGTAGAGGACGCACACCATCTTCGACCCGCCCTCGTAGATGTCCTTGTTCTTGAGGTGCTGGGTGTGCGCGAGCACGTAGTTCTCGCGGAACAGGGTGTTCGCCACCGTGACATAGTCGTCGCGCGTCTTCGCGAAGACGGTCCGCCAGCCTCCCCGGGCGATGTCCGCGAAGCCGATGTGATAGCCGAGCCCGCTGCGCCCGAAGAAGAACGTCACGCGGAAGGGGCGCTGCGGCGGCAGGTCGCCCGTGAACGTCGGCCCGAGATCCTCCAGGTAGGCCGGGTCGAGGCGGAAGGCGAGGGCGTGTTTCTCGGCCACGAAGAGGTTGGTCTTCAGCGTCCGCTTCACGAAGACGAGCGCGGTCTGGAAGATCGACCGCCGGAAGTCGTCGAGCTGCCGGTGGCCGGTGTTGTAGGACTCGACCTCCCGCTCGACCTCCTGCAGCTCGGCCGCGTAGCGCGCCTCGCGGTCTGCGATGTCGGGATCGAAGCGGGCCGCGAACAGCCGGACGAGCGCGAGCGCCATGGCCGGGTGCGACTGGAAGGCGCGGACCACATCCTCGAGCGTGTAGCGGTGCGGCTGGTTGTGGGCGCAGTTCGTGTGGCAGAAGCCGATCAAGGCGTTGACGAGCGAGGCCTCCTCGCCGCTCATCACGCCGGTGAGCACGAAATCCTGATAGGCCGGCGACTCGGTCGCGAGGATCTGCGTGTTGTAGAGGAGCCGCCGCAGCCTGCGGAACAGCTCGCCGCCCTCCTCCAGGCTGCCACCGCTCCGGTGGGCGACGTGGAAGCTGCCCAGGAAGAACGGGTGGGCGCCGGTGCTGAGGTTCATCGTGAGCGAGCGCCGAACGCCCACGTTCAGGCCGTGAAAGACCTCGAAGAGCTGCGTGAGGTGGTTCCTCGGCGGCGGGCTCTCCACCGCGAAGAGGACGTTCACCTCGTTGGGCTCCACGTCCTTCTCCTCGGGCGGCTCGACGCCGAGGAAGAAGCCTGCGTTCGAAAGCCCGCGGTGGAGGAGCCGCAGCATCCGCGCCGCCTCACGCGGCGGCGCTGATTCCACGTACCGGGGATCGTTGAGCCATAGGAGCCGCAGCATCTCGTCCTGCGCCGGCTGCCCCATCGACGGGTCCTGGGCGGAGAGGGCCGCCAGGACCTCGCGCCGGGTCCGCTCCGGCACGCCGGGCGTGCCGGCCTGAAGGACCAGCGCATCGGGTTTGCGCTCGAAGACGTAGCGCTGGATCTCGAGCGCGCGCTCGCAACCGGGAACCACGCCGCGCGAGTGAAAGATCTCGGCCCGGGAGATGTCCCGGTCCTCGAGCCCGCGCAGCGCCTCGAAGATCGAGCCGGGGATGTCGAGCCTCGCCAGGATGAGCTCTTGGCTGCGGTCGGCGATGACGAGCTGCCGGTCGGTGCGGAGCCGACCGAGCCCGGCCGCGAGCGCCGCGATGACCTCCTCGTCATCACGCAGCGTTCCGGTGTACAGGGCAGCCGGAACGTTTTCCTCCAGCCAGCGGAGGTTCTCGGCGGCTCGGTCGAGGATCTCGAGAGGGCGCGAAGACATGACTGACGAGTACCCGCTTGCAGGCGGGGGGGCACCGTCCCTTGCTGGGGTCCACGCGGCGGACCATCCCCCTCCGGTCGTCCACGCGAACATGCCAACAGGCTCACTGAAGCCCGCCTGCATGCATCTGCCTTGGCGACCGGTTGCACCGTTCTGCACCTGCCAAGCATGAGCGCCGGTAGCAGCTGCGAGCAGAAGGAGTTGGGATCGGGGAGCCGCGCGCGGGCGGCGGCGCAGATGCCCTCGAGGCGCCGGCGTACGAGGTGGAGCGCGTCCTCGGCGGCGTAGAGCAGCACGGGGTGGGGTTCCCGACGTAACGCCGAGAGATCCAACGTCGGGTTACTTCGGGAACCCCGCGTTCAGCGCGCTTCGAGCACGAGGTTGAACGGCGTCTGGGTCGCGCGGCGGAAGCTCCCGAAGCCCGCCTGCTCGACCACCTCGCGCAGCCGCGCCTCGCCGGCCTGGGCGCCGAGCGCTGGGCCGCGGCCGGCGAGCGAGTTCGGCACGCAGACCAGGGTCGAGGCGGCGTAGTACAGGCGGCCGACGGGGTTCAGGTTCTCCTCGAGCCGATCGCCCGCGTACGGCTCGACGAGCATCCAGGTGCCGCCAGGCGCGAGCGCCTGCCGGACCCGCCGCGCGGCCCCGACCGGATCCGCCATGTCGTGCAGCGAGTCGAAGTGGGCGACGAGGTCGAACCCGGTCCCCGGGAAGGAGACGGCGTTCGCGACCTCGAACCGCACGCGGGCGGCAACGCCCGCCCGCTCGGCGTTCTCGCGCGCGACGTCGATCGACGCCGGGTGCGTGTCGTAGCCGACGAGCCGGCAGCGCGGGTACGCCCTCGCGAGCAGCACCGTCGAGGTGCCGTATCCGCAGCCCACGTCGGCGATTCTCGCGCCGCGCTCGAGCTTCTCCTCGACGCCGTCGAGCGCCGGGATCCACTCGTCGACGAGATGGGCGGCATAGCCGGGCCGGAAGAACCGCTCGGTGCCGGCGAACAGGTCGTGGTCGTGCTCGCCCCAGGGGAGCCCCTCGCCGGTGCGGAACCGCTGCGCGATCCGCTCCCGCGCTGAGGCGAACGCGCCGATCGACTGGAACGCCCCCTGGACCGACGCGGGCGAGTCATCGGTCGCGAGCGCCAGCGCCTGCTCCGGCGACAGCGTGAACGTGGCGGTCCGGGCGTCGTACTCGACGTAGCCCCCGGCGGCCTGGTTCGCGAGCCACTCGCGCAGGTACCGCTCGTTCGTGCCGGTCCGCCGGGCCAGCTCGGCCGGCGTCACCGGCTCGCCGTCCGCCATCGCTCTGTAGAGCCCGAGCTCGTCCCCGATGCGGACGAGCAGCGCGCTCGCGGTGGCGCCGAGCTCGTTCACGACCTTGCCCACGAACGCCTCGAGCTTCGCAGGGTCGATCTCCCGCGCGCGGCGCGCGCCCTTGCCGTGGATCCTCTCGACCTCCTCCGCGCGCTCTTGGCCCTCGCTCACCTCGGTCTGCCGCGTCTGCTCGATGGTCTGGGTCTGCATGATTGCCTCTCGGATGTCGCCGGTCCCGGAATGGGAGCCCTCCTGCGACTTCTCGAATGTCGACCCGCACCGTTTGAGCCGGCGTAGCAGTCAGCGTGGAATCTTCGAGGTTCGCCGGACAGGTTCTGCAACGGTGTTCGCAGAGGCGGTGGATGCAGGCCTCGAAGCTCCGGATTTCGGTCCTCGGCGACCTCCAGGTCCTCCGCGACGGGCGCCCGCTTGCCCTGCCGCCATCCCGCAAGGCCCGCGCGCTGGTCGGGTACCTCGCGCTCGCGCCGCGGCCGCAGCCCCGCCAGAAGCTCTGCGACCTGCTCTGGGACGGCCCCGGCGACCCGCGCGCGGCGCTGCGCTGGGGCCTCGCGAAGCTGCGGCCGCTGCTCGACGACGAGGACCGCGTGCGCGTGGTCGCCGACAAGGAGACCGCGGCGATCGCGCTTGCGGAGGGCGAGCTCGACCTCGCTGCCGCGCGCGCCCTCGTCGGGCCCCGGCCCGCCGCGGCGCCGGTCGACGCCCTGCGGCGCGCGGCGGAGCTCTTCCGCGGCGAGCTGCTCGAGGGGCTCGAGCTGGCGGACTGCTTCCGGTTCCACGAGTGGTGCGCCGGAGAGCGCGAAGCCGCCCGCTCGCTGCGGCTCGCGATCCTCGACGCGCTCGTCGCCGCCCTCGAGCCGGAGAATCCGGAGGAGGCGCTCGCGCGCGGCCGCGAGCGGATCGCCGTCGATCCGCTCGCCGAGCGCGGCCACGTCGCGGTGGTCCGGCTCCTCGGGCGCCTGCGCCGCCGGCGCGACGGGCTCGAGCAGTACGAGGCCTGCCGTCGCATCCTCGAGTCGGCCTTCGGCACGCGTCCGTCGGCCGAGATGGAGCGGGCGCGCCTCGCGCTCTCTTCGCCCGCTGCGGCCGAGCTCCGCAGCCCGCCGCCGCCGGTGGCCCCGCGCGCCCCGCTTCCCCATTTCGTCGGCCGCGCCCGCGAGCTCGCCGCCGCGGACGTAGTCATCGCCGCCGCTGCCGCCGGCCGTCGCCAGGTGCTGGTCGTGTCGGGCGAGCCGGGCATTGGCAAGTCGCGCCTGCTCGACGAGCTCGACCTGCGCATCCGCCGCGCCGGGGGCCTGGTCCTGCGCGGCAGGGCGTTCGAGGGCGAGACGCTGCGGCCCTACGGCGCGTGGCTCGACGCGCTGCGCGGCGCGCCGCTCGGCGAGCTCTCCGAGCTGCAGCGGTCGGAGCTCGCGCCGCTCCTGCCCGAGCTGGGCGCGCCGGCGCCGACCACCGATCAGGGCCGGCTGTTCGACGCGGTGGTGCGGGTGTTCGCCGCGCTCAGTCGCCGCGGGCCGGTCGCGCTGGTCCTCGACGACGTCCAGTGGCTCGACGAGGCCTCGGCGTCTCTCCTGCAGGTGGCGGTGCGGGCGCTCGAGGCCGAGCCGGTGATCGTCGCCTGCGCCGTCCGGCCCGGCGAGCTCGCCGATAACCCGGCCGCGCTGCGGGCGGTGCGGCTGCTGTCGCGCGCCGAGCGGGTAACGCGGATCGATCTCGAGGCGCTCTCGCGGGCGGAGCTCCGGGATCTGCTCGGCGGCCTCGCGCCGGGGGCGGACCCCGACTCCGCCTGGGAAGCGAGCGAGGGGAACCCGCTGTTCGCCATCGAGGTCGCGCGCGCCCCCCCGGGCGGCGGCGGCTCCGCGTCGCTCGACGGCCTCATCGTGGACCGGCTGGCGAGCGTGAGCGGACGGGCGCGCGACCTGATCCCTTGGGCAGCGGCGCTCGGGCGCTCCTTCCCCTCCGGCCGCCTCGCCGGCGTCGCCGGGATGCCGGCCGCCGAGCTGCTCGCGGCGCTCGACGAGCTCGAGCGTCGCGGGATCCTGCGGCCGAGCGGCGAGGATGGGTGGGACTTCGCCCACGACCTCTTCCGCCGCGCCGCCTACCAGGCGCTGTCGGAGCCGCGGCGCCGCCTCGTCCACCGCGAGATCGCCCACGCGCTCGCCGCGCTCCCCGATCCGGACGGCGCGCTGGCCTGCGACGTCGCCCACCACGCCGCGCTCGGCGACGACGCGGCGCTCTGCGTGCAGGCCTCGCTCTCGGCCGGCGCCCGCGCGGCGCGCCTCTTCGCAAGCGCCGAGGCGCGGGAGATCGTCGAGCGCGCGCTGAGGCTCGCGGCGTCGTTCCCGCCGGCGCGCCGCATCCCGGTCTCGCTCGCGCTCCTGCGGATCGCGGTGGACGCGAGCCGCACGAGCGGCGGGGACCCCGCGCTCGTTCCGCGGATCGGCGCGCTCGTCGAGGAAGCGCGGCGCGAAGGGTTCGGGCCGGAGGTCGCCGCCGGCTACGCGGTGCTCGCGCTCGCCCACTGGGCGAACCGCGACGACGCTGGCACGGTCGAGGCCACGGCGGTCGGGGGCGACGCCCTGCGCGACGTCTCCCCGCAGGAGGCCGCGCTCGAGACGGCCGAGCTGGTCGGGTGCTTGGCGGCCCTGGAGCGCGATCTCCCGCGCGCGCGGACGCTCGCGGCCGAGGCGCGGCGGCTCGGAGCGCTGCCGCCGCGCGCCGCGGCGAACCTCACGGTGGGGGAGGGCTTGCTGGCCGCGATCGACGGCCGCGCCGAGGAGGCGGCGGCCCTCCTCGAGCGCGGGTTGCGCGACTGCCGTGACGTGCTCCCCTGGGAGGAGAGCCAGCTGCTCGCCCGGCTCGCGCTGATCGACCTCGAGCTCGGGCGGCCGGAGCGGGTGCTCGAGCGCACCGCGCGAATGCGCGAGACCGGGCCGCGGTTCGGCGACGGCTCGGCGGGCGTCTTCGCGAACCTGCTCGAGGCCGCGGCCCGGCAGCGCCGGGGCGAGGACGTGCCGGAGGAGGAGCTCGCCGCCGACCTCGCGGCCCTGGAGGTCGACTCCAAGCTCCGCCTCGCGCAGGCGGCGTGCGCGCTCGGCGAGCTCGATCTCGCCGCGGGGCGGATCGAGCGGGCGCGGCGCCTGCTGCTACGCGGGTGCGCAGCGGCCGACGCGGTGGCGCGGCCGAGCCTCGCCGTGACCGCGCGGGCGCTGCTCGCGCGGGCGGAGCTGGCGCGCGGAGACCGCCACGCCGCGCGGGAGCACGTCGAGGCCGCGCGGCGTGCGATGCACCCGCTGCTGCCGACCGCGCGGGCGGTGCGGCTGCTGCGCGAGGCGGCGGCCGCGGCGGGGCTCGCGGCGACGCCGCTGCGGGAGCGAGGGCCGCCGTCCGGCGAGCCGGCGGCTGCGAGGTGACGCGATGCCACAACCGATGCAGGTGATCCTCGTGGAGCACGACCGGCCGGCGCCCGTCGACCAGGAAGAGGTGAGGCGCCGGATCGAGCGCTGCCTGACGCTGCGCAACGCGCGCTGGATGCGCAGCTACTACACCGGCGACGGGAGACGCTCGATCTGCCAGTTCGAGGCGCCGGACGCGGAAACGGTGCGCGAGGCCTTCCGCGCCGCCGGTCACCCATTCGACCGCGCGTGGGTGGCGCAGATGTGGTGGCGCGAGGAGTAATTGGCATGCGACCGCCGCCCAAACCAGCCCAGCCCGTGGCGCCGGCAAGGCAGACCTTCAGCATGGC
>Ga0105104_10003447_pt1 | contig 11262 bp, 9 predicted proteins | sample PPLLaktember2015_3_FD_87034 | JGI IMG/M metagenome (GOLD analysis project Ga0105104, IMG submission 87034) | Freshwater sediment microbial communities from Prairie Pothole Lake near Jamestown, North Dakota, USA - PPLs Lake P7 Core (6) Depth... | ecosystem: Environmental > Aquatic > Freshwater >... | reverse complement strand
GTTTCGATGGTCACGGTGTTGCACGTCACAATCGCCATTTGTCTCGATTCCAGGAAGATGACATGACGCGTGTGTTCCATGATGGCGGGGATATCGCTGGCGATAAAATTTTCATCATCGCCCAGCCCAAGCACAACTCCACCTGCGTTGCCAATCCGTGCAGTCACGATCTTGTCCGGCTCGTCTGCAGACATGATGACAACCACATTCGCACCCTGAATTTGATTGAATGTCTGGCGTGCTGCTTCCACCAGGCCAATCCCTGTTGCAAGATAATGTTCAACGAGATGCACGATGGTTTCGGTATCTGTCTCCGAATGAAACTCGACGCCTTCCGCCATCAGCTCATCCTTGAGTTCAAGGAAATTTTCAACGATCCCATTCTGGACAACGACTACACGTTTTGTCTGCCCGAGATGGGGATGCGCGTTGCGGGCGTTGGGCGCCCCATGTGTTGCCCAGCGCGTGTGACCGATGCCCGGCGCACCGTTGATGGGGGATTTGCTTAGTAGATCGACTAATTGGGATAACTTGCCGGCGTCTTTCCGGACCTCAAGCTGGTCACCGTTTAAGATCGCGAGTCCAGCCGAGTCGTAGCCACGGTATTCGAGCCTTTTCAGGCCATTGAGGATGATCGGTGTCGCGTCACGCGACCCGATATATCCGACGATTCCACACATAGGGGATCCTCCGAAGTAATTTTTATGTCGTTGCGAGCCTTTGGGAAGCAATCTCCTTCTTAATAGAAGGTTGCCACGCGCCTTCGCGCTCGCAACGACATGGTGAATGCCACTCTTTGCTTCTTTGCCCGCGCGCTTGCCCGCGCGGTGTTGTCGCAAAGTCCATTTTCGGAGGGAAAGAGAAACGGGTGATGGCGCACCCGAAGGGCTTCCGCTGATCTGTCGATTTTCCCCCGGCAGAACTTCGCCGGGGTTAGCTCCATCGCGCGATGGAGAACCCTTATCCTCGTCACCCTTCAGATTACAGGAAGGGTCATGCGCTGTCTTTCCCGGGATAAATTGAGAGTGCACCTCCTTGGAATGAAAAATCTGTGAACGGGATTATACCTGATAAAAAGGTTATGAGGCTGAAGCTGGTATTGATCGGATTTATCCCAATTGTTTTTGAAACAACCGCTTTCACAAAACAAAAAGGGAGTGCCGAATTACTGTATTCAGACACTCCCTAAAACACTGCCAGGGACTGATTATTACTTCATTTCAATTTGAGGAGGCACCGGCGCATCCCAATTCTCATTGTCATTAGAGACGATTGTTGTATCCGATCATCTACCCATGCAACCTATATCACCTGCACTTTCCTCTCCCGTTAAGGACAAACGGGGGTGAGGATTGTGTCTGTAACTATTCCGTTTAGTGGAACTATGGAACCGATCACTCTGGGCAGGAAGGGCATAAATATCTTATGATCGTAGGAAACATGTACCGCTACGGCATTTGCTTCACAAGCAGTATCCTCCACGTCTACAACTGCAACTTTATCTACACCATTTTCTCTAACAAGCACATCATTTATATAGATTTTGACTGTCGTGGCTGGTGCTACGTCAAGATTTATAGGAGAGGCGGAAGAGTCTCTCGCACGCGCTTCAATCAAAGCAAATTCTGTGGGGTGGATCGAGCCGTACAGCGCGCCTTCCTGGGCGGCATCCCGCAGTTGCACGTATTGGAAGAAAATAATCCCAAATTCCGCAGCACCTGCCAGGAGATACAACAGGATGACCAGGCTCACGGCTAATTCAACCAGGCTTTGACCCCTCGCAGATTTGGGCAGTAGGAGTTTCTTCTTCATAAGTATTTCCTCCAATCCCCTGCTTTAGGGCTCAATGCCCCAGATAAGAATGCCGTTGCGATAGAGCGTTACATGAGTCCAATCGGCAAAGGAAGGGCGAGGCTTGGTGGGATCAAACGAATAGTCACCGGTCTCGGTGTAATTACTCGAATCTGTCTTATTGAAGCGGGTTTGTATTTCACCCGTTTGACCACCAGCGGAAACTGCGCCTGCCGCTGCTGTAAAACCAACTTCCAAATAGAAGTCTGCACCCGTACGGGCCGGATTGACTTGTACAAACGTACCGGTTACATTGCTGCAACTGCCGAGGGTCGCTGCCAAGTCACACCAGAACTCTTGGTTCGCAGTGCCTTCGCGGGTATACCAGTAGCGGATCTTCAACTCGCTGAGCGGCACAGCACCCGTCCCTAAATTAACGATATTGAAGTCCGGTTTGATCTGATTATCACCGACGGTTACATCCGCGGCGCGATATTGAACCTTCAAATTTGCACTTGGCATAGGCGTGGGTGGAATGGGGGTTGCCGCGCCCACGGGCACGATAATTGGGTAAGATTCGCAACCTGGTGTCGAAAAGGAGATTTGGATCTTGTCACCTTTTGCCCTATCATAGGTTTGATTAAATGTGAAAGTGATCCGGTTGGTTGTTGTATTCGCTGGAATGATCAGTGGTGTGGAGATTGGGACCCAAAAGCCTTCGTCATTTACATCACCGGTCCAGAATGTGGTTGTATTGAGCCTGGCACTGACTAAATTCAGGTCATCAATGCTGCCTTTATGCCCGTTGTCATAATTCCAGGCTACATAGATGTTCTGGATTGTGACTGCATAAGGATTCTGATTGTTGAAGGTCAGGGACATCGTCTTTGCCAAAGCCACTACCTGAATCGACCCAGCAGAATCTTTGATACTATTACAGTTTGAGACTTGCGTTGGGGCAACGGTGGGCACCAACGTTGGGGGAACTGGTGTAGTAGGTATCGCTGTTGGAGGTATCGCTGTTGGAGGTATTGCTGTTGGAGGTATCGCCGTTGGAGGGTCTGTCCGTACCTCATGAGTTTTCGAGCCAACGTCGGGCAGAAATCCAGCTACAGGGTCGCCAACGTAGTCGGCAGAGATGTTCGGGAAGCCTGGAGCGCTGAACGTCATGGTGCAGCTAAATGTGCCACCGGTGAGAGTATGGGGTCCATTACAATCACCAACGCCCTCGCTGACGGTAACATTCACAGTGCCGGTGGGAGTAGTACCGAAATCGCCTATTACCCTGACGAGGATATTGACGGGCAGATTAATACCGGATATCGCGGGTGTGTCTTCGATGACTACGGTGGTGGGTACCGGGTCAACCTGATGAACTTCCGTACCTGTCTCGGATTCATAATCGGTGGTACCAGTAGCAGGAGTATAAGTAGCGCTGATAGTTACTGTGCCTGGTAAATTAAAAATTATAGGACAGGTGACTACACCACCGCTAAGAGTGAGACCCGTGCAGCCGGTAATAGGAGTGCCATCAACGGAGATATCTACTGTCCCTGTAGGTGTCCCGGAGGTGCCACTTACAGTCACCTTGACAGGAACTGTTTCGCCCACTTTGGATGGATCAGGCAAGTCCTCGATTTCAATCGTCGGTGTCTCTGGTGCATCCTCGTCTTCCACCTCAATGGGTACGCTCATCAGGATCGTGCGCGCACTGGTCGCGACGATGTCGCGCTCGATGAAAGGCACTAATCTGACGATGGGCACAAAATGGCCTGTAACTGTGACAACGATGCGAGTGGTATTGTCGGTCGATGGCCTAACATCAGGATCTACTGCTCCATCGCAGGTGGGAGGACTGAAGTCGGCAGCTACACCTTCTCCGTTGTCATACGTAATGAGAATATTGTCATCATTAAAAGAGTTTAGATAATCCACCCTTTGAGCAGCGAATTTGATCCCGGCACAGTCCTGATAACGCAGTGCGGTTCCGGTACCTACGCCCGTGGCGGAGCCATAACGGGCTGCCTGACGGCTGGCGTTCACGACGGTGGAGTAGATGAAGAGCAGGCGTCCGGCTTCTAATAATCCATAGAGCAACAAGAGCAAAATAGGCAATACGATGGCAAATTCCACCATCGCCTGGGCGGTGTTCTTTTTGGGAGCGAGTTTATTTGATTTCATGGTAAAAATTCCTGCTTCCTGATAATCCTAATCTTAGTGTAATATCCCTGATGTTCTGTCCAATGCGACATTCGTACTAAAACTAACCGACAGTTTTGCAATTATGGCTGGAAAAGCAAAAGGGCAGCTGCAAGAATGAAACATGGTCCGTAGGGAATGAAAGTCATCAGGGCTGCATTGGAGTAACTACGCCTCATCAACAGGATGATAATAAAAAGAAGGCTTACGAGTCCTCCAAGGATAATCCCCCAGGCTAGTCCAATCCCAATAAAGTCCCAGCCGAGCATAAGCCCGAGCACGCCTGCCAGGTACACATCGCCGCCGCCCAATGCCTCTTCTCCATCATCGGCCTGTCCAGCAGTTTGGAGCTTACGAGCACGGAAGCGCGCCACGAGTGCGCCAAGTAGATAAAGGATGTACATCACACCAAAACCGACCACTCCTCCGAGAAGAGATTTTCCAACGCCAATGAGAATTCCATTCGCGTTAATCCGGCTATGGATATAAGTCCCCACAATCAAGCCCAATATTGCGCCGGCCAGGCTGGTGGGATGCAGGATCAGGCGATGTTCCAGGTCAATTATTATGATGATTCCAAAATAAATCAACACAAGCATGCCGAGGGGAATACCAAGAGCCTTTGACGGGAACAGCCAGAAGTACACGAAAGCGGCGACAGTCAAAATCTGTACCAGCCATGTTCGCAAACTCCGCTTCTTCCCACAGTGCCGGCACGGACGCAGAGTCAAATAATCTGCCAGGGAGAACGGGATTTGACACTGGAGGCAGGCGGGCTGGCTGAAGCGGCGCGTGAACGGAAGCACGTCTGCAACATAGTTGATGAAGAGACCGGCAAACCAGCCAAGGACAATAGGAATGAGCAGGGCGGCATCCATGATTACCATTATAGCCCAAAGAAAACGACAAAACTTGTCGGCTATGGCGTGTAAGTCAGCTGTAATGTGCTTGCCGCAGGTGCAAGTGTTCTTCTTGCCGAAGCGCATGAACTGCCTTACAATCGCGGCGATACTCCCCTGGAGATATAATGGAAAACTATGAAAATAACCTTGCGAAGGTTGGGCTGGCGCAAACACGCCTTGAGAAAAACCTTCGCAAGGTTCATTGCAAAAATCCCCTACAAGAGAGATGAACATGGAAAAATTCGTTATTGAAGGCGGGGTTCCATTGAACGGAGAAGTAACCCCCGCCGGGAACAAAAATGCCGCATTGCCTTTGCTGGCTGCGGCATTGCTCACCAATGAACCGATCATCCTGCACAATATTCCACAGATCGAGGATACCCGCGTGATGCGGGACCTGGTCGAAAGCCTCGGTGTGCAGATCGAGGATCTGGATGCCACCTCATGGCGTGTCACCGCGCGGGACCTGCGGCCCGCGGATTTGAATCCGGATCTTTGCCGCCGCATACGCGCCTCCATTCTGATTGCCGGGCCCTTATCTGCGCGGGTGGGAGAATTCAAATTGCCGCCGCCCGGAGGCGATGTGATCGGCCGCCGGCGGCTCGACACTCATATCCTCGCTCTGCGGGCCTTGGGCATGGATGTCAAATATGAGCGCGGCTTTACCTTCCAAGCCGACAACTTGCGCGGTGCGGATTTTCTGATGGACGAAGCCAGTGTGACCGCCACAGAGAATGCGATCATGGCGGCGGTCACCGCCCACGGCGATACGGTGATCCGCAATGCAGCCTCTGAGCCGCATGTGCAGGAGTTGTGTTATTTTCTCAATTCACTTGGCGCCCAGATCGAAGAGATCGGTTCCAATACGCTTCACATTCATGGGGTGACTCGATTGCATGGCGGGGAATTTACGATTGGGCCCGATTATTTGGAAGTCATCAGTTTTGTCGGCGCGGCCGCGGTAACGCATGGAAGTCTGCGAGTAAAAAATGCAGGTGTGAATAACCTGCACATGATCGCGCATGTCTTTGAACGCTTGGGGGTGACCTGGCAGGTGGAGGGGGATGATCTGATCCTGCCTTCCGATCAGACGCTGAGGGTTGTTCCTGATCTGGATGGTGCGATCCCCGAGATCAAGACGAATGTCTGGCCCGCGTTCCCAACTGATTTGATCAGCATTGCAATCACAGTTGCAACCCAGGCCAGTGGATCTGTGCTGTTCCACGACTGGATGTTCTCGGGCCGCATGTACTTCACGGACAAGCTGGTGGGAATGGGCGCAAAGATCATTTTATGCGATCCCTATCGTTGTTTGATCCAGGGTCCCAATCGGTTGTATGGCGAGAATTTGGAGAGCCCCGATATCCGCGCGGGCATGTCCATCCTGCTGGCTGCTCTTGCTGCAAAAGGGAAGTCCACGATCCGTAATATCAGTCAGATCGAACGTGGCTATCAGGATGTGGACAAAAAACTGCGCGCCCTCGGTGCGAAGATCGAGAGAATAAAAGAGTAGAAGTTTATGGAGTCCAAAGTCTCCTGACTTTGATGTTCCAACGACAGGAGTCGTTGGACTCCACTTTCATTTCTTACCCTTTGATGACTACTACAGGTTTTAGGCGAGCAACCTTCTTTGCTATGCCCGCCTCACTGACTGTTTCAACGACCCTGTCCACATCCTTGTAAGCGGACGGCGCCTCTTCAGCCAGTCCGGGCAGCGATCCCGCCCGGATCTTGATGCCGCGTTTTTCCAGTTCCTTCCTTAATTCATCTCCCCGCACTTCCTTCTTGGCTTGTGATCTCGACATGACTCTGCCCGCGCCATGACAGGAGGATCCGAAGGAACGGGTCATGCTCTCTTCGGTGCCGACCAATACCCACGAAGCGGTCCCCATCGAACCGGGAATGATCACAGGCTGACCGATCTTCTTGTATTCCGGCGGCAGACCTGGTGACCCGGGTCCGAAGGCGCGCGTCGCGCCTTTGCGATGCACACAGACCTTCACTTTTTTGCCATTGACTTCATGCGTCTCGAGCTTGCCCATGTTATGAGCAATGTCATAGACCTGGTGTAAATGCCAGTTCCGGGTCCTGGGCGCGAAGGTCTCTTCGAAGGCGCGGCGCGCCGAATGTGCCAGCAGTTGCCGATTCGCAAAAGCGAAATTGGCGGCCGCCCGCATCGCGCCCATATAAGCCCGACCTTCCGGCGAATCCATCGGCGCGCAGACCAGTTCGCGGTCGGGCAGGACAATGCCGTATTTGTGAACTGCGTTCTGAAATTGCTGAACATAGTCCGTGCAGACCTGATGCCCGAGGCCGCGCGAGCCACAATGGATTTGCACGGTTAAACAACCTTGATAGAGTCCCATTGTATTCGCGGCTTCTTCATTGAAGATCTGATCGACGACATCGACTTCGATAAAGTGATTGCCGGCGCCCAGGGAACCGATCTGTTCGCGGCCGCGCGTTTTGGCGCGCTCAGGCACGCGCTCAGGGGCGGCTCCTTCCACGGAGCCAGCCTCCTCGGTCCGCGCCAGATCGGCTTCGCTCGCATAACCGTTCTTGAAGGCCCAGCGCGATCCATCCCGGAGAACGTGATCCAATTCCTTCGCATTGAGCTTGATTGCGCCGGCTTTCCCCACGCCGCTCGGACAATACTTATTAAGCAGCGTTGCGAGCGTGTCCATCTCGACACGCGCAGATTCGAGGTCAATGTTCGATGCCAGCAAGCGCACGCCGCAATTGATATCGTAGCCAATTGCGCCGGGAGAAATGACTCCGTGTGGATATTCGGTGGCGGCAACACCCCCGATCGGGAAACCGTACCCCTGGTGAATATCAGGCATGACGATTACGTGTCCGACCAGACCGGGCAGGGTCGTCGCGTTGACGGCCTGCTCCAGAGATTTATCGTTGATGATCTGTTCCAGTAATTCACGCGTGGCGAACAACCTGACAGGCACACGCATATCCGGGCGAATATAAGTTGGGATCTCCCACTCGGTTTCACTGATCTGAATTAAATTCTCGATATTCATTTTCACTCCTGTCTCGCCGCAGGCGCAGAGGGGAAGGGTGAGGTTACACGTCGAAAACAATTGTCGTTTCAAAGCCCTCGTTCGTCTTTTCGATTTTCAAATTATGATACGTCACTGCCTTGATCGCTTTATCAACGGACGTGATTTGTGCGCCTTCCATTTCAACCTTCAACCTTTGGCTTTCAATCCTCACCTCAAAACCATCGAATGCCAGATTTTCCTGCTCCTGGTAATAGACCAGTTCAGAGAGGAAGGCGACCAGCAGGCCCTCTGCATCAGGCGCTTCGGACTCAAACGTCCGCTTTAGGCTCCGACCTTTGACCGTCACCGTTCCAGCCAGCGAATTCATTGCCCGCGCCGATTCGGCAAACAGCGACGGCAAATCCTGCGCCCAAACCCGGACGGACCAATCAGCAGTGTGGGAAATCTCCTCGAAACCCATGATTCTATTGTACTCTCCCGATGTAACTTTTCTCGGTAATCAGCATCTAATAGAGTGAACACGGTAAAATAGAGGCAAAACACGTTGTCTTGATGATGGAAAGAATTCTTACGCGAGGAAATCACACAAGCTATGTCATCGAATGGAAATGCGAAGCACGTAAAAGTATTGGTGTTGGGGTCGGGTCCTACAGGCTACTCCGCCGCGTTGTATGCGGCGCGTGCCGAACTCCAGCCTGTTGTCCTGACCGGCATGCAACTGGGCGGGCAGGCTGCGTTAACCTACACCATTGAAAATTACCCTGGTTTTCCGGAGGGTGTTGGCGGGGCGCAGTTGGGCGAATTGTTCCAGAAGCAAGCCGAACACTTCGGCGCGGTGACCGAATTTGCATCCGCCAATTCGGTGGATCTGTCGCAACGGCCCTTCAAAGTGGCCTCAGATAGCGGCGAATATTTGGCCGATACCCTGATCGTTGGCACAGGCGCAAGCCCCAATCACCTGCAGGTCCCCGGTGAAGTGGAGTTGACGGGACGCGGCGTTTCGTACTGCGCCACCTGTGATGGCTGGTTCTTCAAGGATAAGAAAGTGGTGGTTGTGGGCGGCGGCGACAGTGCATTGGAGGAAGCTTTATTCATCACACGCTACGCCTCGTCTGTGACGATCGTTCACCGCCGTGAGGAATTTCGAGCCAGCACCATCCTGCAGAACCGTGCCAGGGAACATCCCAAGATCAATTTTATTTTGGATACCATTGTGACCGAAGTTGTTGGTACGGAAAAATTGGAAGCGCTGAAGTTGAAGAATGTTAAGACCCTTGAAGAAACGATTTATAAAACGGATGGCTTGTTCATCTTCATTGGTCATACGCCCAATACCGAGATGTTCAAGGGTCAATTGGAAATGAGCGAATTGGGATACATCAAAGTCAATGACCGGATGGAGACGAATATCCCGGGTGTCTTTGCAGCGGGGGAGGCGGCTGACCCGCATTTCAGGCAGGTAGTCACCTCGGCCGGGATGGGCGCCGCGGCGGCGATCCAGGCGACACGCTTCCTCGAGGCCATGGAAGCACCCGCGGAAACCGCGTAAGATTTAATAGGAAGCAAACAGTGGCGCCGCCGGCGCCACTGTTTTTATCGAAAACCAGGTCATAGAAAGATGTGACAAATTATACTTTCAACCAAAATGGGTTTCGGATAAAATTTTAGTACACCGCCTAAGCCATTGAACCAAGCGGTCAAATCTCCGGAGGTTTCATGAATAAAATCTCGATCATCGGTGCAGGCATGACTGGCGCGACCACTGCACACTGGCTGGCTGAACGTGAAATCGCTGATCTGGTTCTCATTGATGTTGTGGAGGGAATGCCACAAGGCAAGAGCCTCGATATGCAGGAGGCCATGCCCATCATCGGAAAGGATGTGGAGATCGTCGGCGCAAATGATTATGCCGCGACCCAAGGCTCCGATATCATCATCATCACGGCCGGTCTGGCCCGCAAGCCAGGCATGAGCCGTGATGATTTGTTATCTGCCAATGCCGAGATCGTGGGAAAGGCTGCGACCGAAACGCTCAAGCATTCGCCCGATGCGATCTACATCGTGCTGACCAACCCGCTCGACACGATGGCGTATCTAACCATGAAAAAGACCGGCCTGCCGCGCGAACGCGTGGTGGGTCAGGCCGGGATCCTGGATTCGGCGCGCATGCGCGCCTTCGTCGCGATGGAAACGGCCGGTAGCTTGGAAAACATCGACTGCTACGTATTGGGCGGACACGGCGACGAGATGGTCCCGCTGACGCGTCATTCGAACGTCGCCGGGATCCCGTTAAAGGATTATCTCCCTGCCGACAAGTTGAACGCGATCGTTGCGCGCACGCGTAAGGGCGGCGGCGAGATCGTGAATCTGCTCAAGACAGGCTCGGCGTATTACGCGCCTTCGGTCGCCTGTACCCAGATGGCGGAAGCGATCCTCAAGGATAAACATCTGATCGTTCCCTGCGCGGCGTACATGAACGGCGAATATGGTTTGAAGGATATGTTCTTTGGCGTGCCCGTCATGCTTGGGCGCACCGGTATCGAAAAGATCATCGAATATAAACTCGATGAGGAGGAGAAAGCCATGTTCGAGAAATCGGCTGCGGCGGTGAAGGAAACACACGAAGCACTGAAGAATTTGGTAAAGCTCTAATCGTCAGGGCACGCCGCTTCGACTTCGTGGCGCCTTGGCGCCACGCGAATGTCGTGTCCGCATATTTCTTGGAGGCCAATCATGATCCTGCACGAAAAAATCTCTGCACAATTGCCTGAGTGGCGCGAACGAATTAAATCGCTCGCCAAAGAGCACGGGGACGTCAAGGTCGCCGATGTCACCGTCGGTCAAGTCATTGGCGGCATGCGCGATATCAAATCGCTTTTGACGGACGTCTCTTTCGTCGACCCTGCGGAAGGCATTCGCTTCCGCGGCATGTCCATCCCTGAGCTTCTCAAGAAGCTGCCGAAAGCGCGTGGCGGGAAGATGCCTTTGGTGGGTGGGTTATACTACCTGCTTATGATCGGCGATGTGCCGACCAAAGAGCAGGCCATGGAAGTGGAAGCCGAATGGGCAAAGCGCGCCGAGGTCCCGGATTACGTCTTCAAAATGATCAAGTCCATGCCGAAAGAGACTCACCCGATGACGCTCTTCTCGCAAGCCGTGCTGGCGTTGCAGAACGGTTCGGTCTTTGCACAGAAATATCACAGCATGAAGAAGGATGTCTATTGGGAAGCTGCCCTGGAAGACAGCCTCGACTTGACCGCCAAGCTCCCGGTGATCGCAGCCTACATTTATCGCATGAAGTATTTTGGTGAGAGCAAGAAACCGAAATACAATCCGAAGCAGGATTATGGCCT
>Ga0105104_10003446_pt1 | contig 11265 bp, 14 predicted proteins | sample PPLLaktember2015_3_FD_87034 | JGI IMG/M metagenome (GOLD analysis project Ga0105104, IMG submission 87034) | Freshwater sediment microbial communities from Prairie Pothole Lake near Jamestown, North Dakota, USA - PPLs Lake P7 Core (6) Depth... | ecosystem: Environmental > Aquatic > Freshwater >... | reverse complement strand
CTCAAAGGCCGGCAGGATATGCCCATCGACCGATATCGTATTTACGATTGCTGTCAAGTCGAACGTTACGGTGAAAGTATTAAGATGGTATACGCGTGATACCGTTGCAACGTTGATCAATGACACTCTCGCTAGTGGGACTCATTCTATTGCATTGAATTCAGCTAAAATGACAAATGGCTTTTATGTCTATCAATTACAGGTCGATACATTCTTTGTTGAAAAAACAATGGTATTACTCAATCTCGATTATTCTTCTTTAGTTTTGGCGGATCCTTTGACCAAATCCAATTCCAGCGGTGAATTTGAATTACCCTACGGCATGTTGGGATTTGGAGTTCCAATCTCAAGGTCCAGCGCCAATGGTCAGACCATCGACACCGTTCAAATATCATCGACATTTCAGATTGTTTTATGCAAGACCGGCTATTCGACAACAACGCAGAGTGTGACCATAGATCCGGCGATAGGTCAAAAACAAACTTTTATTCTCAGAAAACTTTAAGGCCGCTTGCTGTTACGCATGTACGCAAAGAGGGGTCAATAATGAGCAGGACAAAATTTGCCATTTATGCAGGCCTGATATTCGGTATTGTCGATATCCTACCGATGTTGGTTATGGATTTGCCTGACAAGGGTATTGCAATAGTAAGTGCATTTATCAATCGATTCGCAATTGGGTTCATTATTCCACTGCTCGGCATTAAACTTGCCGGCTGGCAAAAAGGACTTGTTATTGGTATACTTCTCAGTTTGCCGGATGCAATCATCACGAAAGCATATATACCAATATTATCATTTGGCATTGCAGGGGGATTGATCATTGGCATAATAACTGACCGATATAATAAAAAGATAAGTGCTCCTGCCGATTAACCGGCGGCCCTGCCAACCGGGAAGTGCTTTGGTACTTTAAGCACGGAGAGCATAGGTTTTAGTCTTAATAATTTCTTTTCAATCTGAAGTATAGAAATTGATATACGCTGCGCGTGTTATAGTTATGGGGCTCCGCCTCGATCAATCGGGAGCCGAATCGGAGTAGATGATGAAAGTGTTAGACAGTGGAATGCCGGAAGAAATTTATTGGAATAGTCTGTTTGATATCCCCCGCATCATAAACTGGCTTGATATAGAAAATATAAGCGGCCCGATTGTCGAGATTGGCTGCGGATATGGTACGTTCACTCTTCCTGTTGCAATGAAAACGAATAATCAGGTGTTCACATGTGACATCGAACCTGCCATGATCGAGATCACCCGGAACCATGTTCGACAATCGGGGCTCACCAACGTTCAGTTCTCTCTTCGCGATGTTCTCGAAATAGGAACGGGGTTGGAATCGAAGAGCGCAGGCATGATATTATTGTTCAATATACTGCACTTCAATGAAAGACGGCTTCTGCTTGAAGAGGCCTCCCGGACACTACAACCCGGAGGTATTGCTGCAATAATCCACTGGCGAAAAGATATTGAGACGCCGCGCGGCCCGGACCTCAATATGAGACCCGATCAGGGTACTATTCTTGATTCCATCAACGGCCTTGATTTACATTTTGACGGGAACAGTAAAATATTGGAGCCTTATCACTGGGGGATGCAGCTCATGAAAGGGAATAACTCTTAACGGGCAGTAACACGCAGCCGCGTATTGTATGATTAAGCCGCCGGCTGTCGGGCGGCACAAAGAAGATCGTATGAAATATATATGCATCATAATCATCTCGGCATTTGTCGCCACATCGTGCGTCGTAGAGAGCAGCAAAGACATTTACGATTATTCAATCGATCAGGCCATTAGTTGTTTCTGTCCGCCCACCGGAACAGTGAGACTCTTCGTGAGAGCCGACACCATCGCTGATGCTCTATCACTATCAGATAATAATCATATAGAACGATCACAATGGACTCGTTACAAAACGATAAAAGGATTGTTCGATGTCATTGCACAGCGCGACACTTCCCGTTTTGATGTCAAAGTCACCATGGACCCAAAGGATAATTATCCCAGCCGGATATTTATCAATCCCAAACCGGTCATCGTCGACTCTATTGCAGTGATCATTACCGACGGCGGTTTCGCTTATGAAACGTCAAATTATGTAAGATTAAAATAAGCCGGCCGGTTCCGCGCGACCAGACGAAGATCGATTTTTAAAAATTCACGCGTTTGCGTGATTGCGTTTTATAAATGGATTTTGTAGAGTACTCCCGCTTTTAATTACCGTTTCCTTCTTACTACTCGTTTCTCCATATCGATGAAAAATATATCAGGCATTCAATATTTTACTATTATTTGTCATGCATAGTTTCAAGATTCAACGAAATTATCCAAATAATAAAAATGCATCACTACCAAACTCATTGCTTGATCAACGTAGATGGCTGAGCGGTGTTACATTGGCCCTGGACACTCCCGGAAATTTACAGCGATCAAGGGGCCACAATGAGGAATAAAGAATAATCAATCACAAATAAACAATGGGAGGTCGAAATGAAAAAAACACTCGCGTTCATTTTCATCTTCGTGTCGTTGCTTGTGTCATCGCCTTTTGATAATGCGCATGCTAAACAACTATCATGCTATGGGTATTTAGGCGGATGCAATAACGCATGCGAAGATATCTATTCATGGATGAATCCAGGTCGTTACGGATGCTATGCCGGTTGTTCAATTGGCTGGGCACTCTGCTAGTTTCCGGTAAAGGGATTGGCTATGATAAAATTCTATCATAGCCATTCTATCTTTCTAGAGGAATAAGACAATGCGAAAATGGCTCATAGTATATTATGCCTTCTTCATGATGAACTATCCATATTCATTGAGTGCATCTGATGAATCAGCTGACACAAGCGCCACAACAGAGACAATAATTCAACCAATTAAAATTCGAGAAATGAATATTATTGGTGAAAATCAAATTTATGGAGCCTACGGAATTACCTGCTTGGCAGACAAATCACTTATTGTAACCGATAAATTAGATTATAAAATAAAGCAATTTGATTCAAACGGAAAATTGTTAAGGGAAATCGGAAAGAAGGGGAGGGGGCCGTCAAAATTTTCGGGACCATATGTCATCGCCGCAGGAAAGAAGAACATTGCCGTTGCCGATTTTCAGTCACCGCGGGTGCAAATGTTTTCATTCGATCTTACCTATATCGATGAATTTTATGCCCCTGCCCCCATTATCAATCTGGCATACGACAAGAACGATGACTTATGGATAGCTATGGGTGTCGAAGATGAATCCGAGTCGCTGGTAAAAGTAAACAAGAAGGGCGAAGTGATAGCAGGAATTCGTTTGAAAAATATAAGAAGGGATCCGTTTGACAATCTCTTCAATTTTACAATCTTAAAAGACGGAACTATTATTGTAGTCTATGCATGTCAGAACATACTTGAGAAATGGGATATCCAGGGGAAGTTCTATTGCCAGAAACAAATTCCGGGCTTCCCCCAAAAATCAGGGCGTATTAAGCTTCACGATTCCAATCAGCAACGTAATAATCGAAATCTATTAGTTCCCAACGGAATGCTGTTCTTTAAAATCGCATCCGATACATTAAACCAAGTCTATATGGTTGGGGAGGATTATTCTCTTAAACCTCTGATGGATGTTTTTATTCTTAACAAGGATGGGGATCTCACGGGTTTATTAGAATTACCTCGGGAATCGAATTGGATTTATATTGATGCCCTACAAAATCTCTGGAGTATAGAAGGTAATCGGAAGCGGATCGTTAAATATAAAATCCTTCAATAGACGGAGAATAGAGAGGCTGGAGAACATAAAAAAAATGCAGAGACTTAAGATCAATATGAATGCAATTACTTTTATTCTCGGGATTCTTTTTGTGGTTTCCGGAATTGGCAAGCTGATCAGTTTTCAAGGATTTATTGAAACCATCATATCAATCACACACTTTTCATCTGCTGTGGGATTTGTCATGGGCGCGTGCATAACCGGATTCGAAATAGGCGGCGGCATTGCGCTCATGCTCAGATATCGTATCAAATTATTCGTTGCGCTCTTTTCCATTCTAGTAGGGATATTTATCATTGTATTGACAATGGCAGTAGCAGGAAATAAGACAATCGCATGCCATTGTTTTGGAATATTCGATATTGGTTTGTCAACGTATCAGGAGCTCGTATTTGACGTTCTGCTCCTGGACGTTATGATATTTTATGGGATGTTCATTTCTTCAAAATCCCAAGTTCTTTTTCAGAGCAAATTTCTGATGGTCATCGTTGCATTATTGGTGCTCTATGCGGAATATACCATCGTCCAGCCGCTTTCCAAAAGACAGATTGCAGCCGGTAATATCAATATTGCGGAAACCGTCGCATTTGTGAACCAACAATTACCGGATTATGCATCGGTCAATAATAAAGTACACATATTATTTTTGCTGGATTACAACGACTTTTCATGTCCCCCGTGCTTTGATAGTTTTCTCTCGTTAGCGTTGTCGCTTCGTGAACAGAGGACTCCCGAAGGCCGGTACCGCGCCGTAGGGATCATGCGGGAAGATGAATTGATGAACCGGTTGGCTCCCCAGAGATTAAACCATTGGAAAGAAATAAACGACATCACCATTCCATTGGTGATCGCCTCGGATACAATTTTCGGAAAGCTGTATACCGGAAAGAGCGCGGTTGTCATTTTGGATTCAGACTCTCATATTCGGTTTATGAACACATTCCCGCTCTCTCACGAACAGATAAAAACGGCTTTAATATTAATGGAATAGATATTCTAGGATCGGGATATGATTCAGATAAAAAATCTCAGTAAGACGTACCGTTTGGCGGGATTTCATCAGAGGCCTGTTCAGGCGCTGAACGATGTTTCCATGGACATACGGCAGGGAGAAATCGTTGCAGTTCTGGGATTAAATGGCGCGGGTAAAACCACGTTGATTAAAATACTCCTGGGATTGGTAAGACCAACATCCGGGATGGCCTCTGTATCCGGAAAATCGGTGACGGATCCGGCATCGCGAAATTGTATCGGTTATTTGCCGGAAATATTCCGTGTCGCTCCCCACTATACCGGCAATGCGATCCTTCGATTCCTGGGATCTTCCAGCGGATTATCAGGAGCCCGGTTACAGGAACGGATGAATTACTGTCTCGGATTGGTCGATCTCAAAGAAGCCGCCTCGCAAAAAGTCAGCAGTTATTCAAAAGGGATGGTGGTCCGTCTGGGGATTGCACAGGCCATATTGCACGAGCCCAAAATATTAATACTCGATGAGCCGACCGACGGATTGGATCCGCTCGGCAAAGTCATGATCCGCACGCTCCTTGGAGATCTGGCAAAGGATGGCATTACCATTATCATCAACTCTCATCTTTTATCCGAAGTCGAGTATGTCGCCCATCGGGTTGCGATTTTGCATCACGGAAAGTTGATCCGCTGGGGGGCGTTATCAGAAATAATACCATTGGATTCAAAATATGTGTTTGAATTTCCCGAGCCGGTTTCCCTGCCCGGTCCGTGGGAATGTCGACAGACGGGGGGGGCGTATTGCTGTGAAGTGACGACCACCGAGGGATTGCAGGGCATGCTTGAATATTTAAGGAGGAATGATATTCATTCCTATTCGATGAAGCAGGTCCGTGCGACGCTGGAAGATGTGTTCCTGCAATATATCAAGGAGCCGTAATGTCCATTGCCTATTTCAAAGAAACGATCAGGAATACCCTGTCGCAGCCTGCCATGATATTTGTCATGATTTTGCAGGCCGCAATAGTGCTGTTTATTGCACTCGGCCTTTCGTTCGAATATCATAATAAGGTTTTACTGTCGGTCTCCATGTTTGGGATGGAACCGTTCGAAGCGGAGGGGCTGATTGCCTTCAGAAGTATGATCAACAATTTCTCCGTGTTAGGCTGGTTGATATTTATGTTCCTCTATATTATCGGTACCGCGGCGGCCTTCTCTGAAATGTTTAAAGATCCATTGCTCAATATCCTGTTGACAAAAAAACATTCAAGAACCCAGATCGTTCTCTCGCGGTACGCGGGCATTGTTGCCTCTGTCGTTCTCCTGCAATTCCTGTTCGCAGTATTGACGGTGGCCGTTCTGTTTTTCAAAACCAAGCTGTTGTTTTTATGGATTCTCATGCCGATGATCGTCACGCCGGCGGTAAATTTCCTCCTGCTTGCATCGTTGAGCGGGTTGCTCGGCCTCGTGTTTGAAAACGCCACGGTCACCATGGTGTTATCCCTGATGATGTATTATTGCAACGATCTTTTCACGGCAGGGATGAGTCTTCCTCAACCCGTATTAAAATTCATCGCATATTTATTTCCCCCGCTGGCGACGATCAACAGGATGTTTATGGATATCATCCTCTCTCAACACTCCAATCTGACATTTCCACATACCTGGTTCTTGTATGCTTGTTGTTATCTGGGGCTAACACTTGTGATATTTCAGAGAAGAGACCTCTAATCATCACCGCCCTTGGACTCAGGCATAACAAACGAGATGCGTGGTGATTGGTGGGAGCTGTATTTCATTCCGGTTCAGTCTCGGACCGGTGGACCATCTTCTGTACTGCCGGCTGCAACTTCTTCGGCATATGGGATGCCGCTCCTCCTGTTCTTGTGTGTGAATTTCCTCTGTTCATTTCTCCTCATGTCCAACCAAAATTTTATGGATCGATCCTTTGAAAATGCAAAATCACGGATCACCAATAATGAACAGGCAGCGTTTCTGGAGCATACTGAAGAAGCAAACAGACAGATACTTCAACATCCAGGAATGCGGATAGCGATATCGACGACTCTGACATTTAAAGGTTTGATATCTTTTCTCTCTACGGCGGTGCTCTTCTGGTTTGCATTCGCCCTCTACTCCGGGCGATGGAACACCATTCCTGAATTCTGGCTCGTCATGACATCGAGCTGGAGTATTTTGGTCCTGGGATCGATTGTGTTCTTCATTTTACAATTTTCCCTGCTGACGTTTGACGATAAACCCGGGTTTGCATGGTTGTTCAGGGAATTGAAACGGTCAAGTTTCACCTACGAGCTCATAAACCAGTTTGACTTATTTACGGTATGGTTTATCTATCTCCTTTCATCGCGCCTCGGAAGGCTTTATGGAGAACACCGGTTCGTCTTATTCATCTTATTCACACTTATTATTATTCTCATACATCTTTTATTTCATTTACTCGGTGTTGATTTTATGCTGGGATAAATAAATAACATATCTGTAAATTGAAACGATTATTCCTGTCTCCTGGCCTCTTTTGCTCACTTGGTTCTCTCCAATCTCATGTAATTGCTTACAGCCTTTTTCTATCAGCATCATTCACGCTTGCAGGTCGATTCCCGGTTTAGTATCTTTTCTCTGTTATGAACGGCGATACATGTACTATGGTGTGCCGTCGGTATTATCAAAAGGAACAAATGATGGTCGAGTGATGTTAATGAATCATCATTTTCTGTCATGGGTGATTTACTTTGTACCATGACAAATATCTTTTAAATGTTCTCAATTAAAGGTTTTCTATGAAAACAATATTCTTCCTCCTCCTGACCCTTCTCATGATTGCTGCTCCAACAACCGCCGGAGAAACGCTTGTTTCTGAAAATACAGAAGGGCACCAGAAGTTCGATCCCGCGCGGGATGCGAAAAAGGACTTGCACGAAGCGATAGATCTTGGAATAAAATCCAACAAACGGATACTGCTGGATATCGGCGGAGAATGGTGCATCTGGTGCCACCGGCTTGATAGTTTGTTCATACAGAATACGGACCTGGCAGATTTTCTGGAGAAGCATTACGTGGTAGTGAAAATCAACGTGAGCAAGGAAAATAAAAACGAAAAGATTTTATCGAAGTATCCCAAAGTGCCCGGATACCCGCATTTCTTTGTGCTGGATAAAAACGGCAAACTGCTGGTCTCGCAGGATACGGGCGAGCTGGAAAATCCGAAGGGCGCGCCTGTGAAAGGGCACGATAAGAAAAAAGTTTTCGCTTTCCTGAAAAAATGGGCAGGCAAATAATACCGGCGGGAGAACGGCATGACATCCGTTGAACAGCGCAAGATGGTCCAGAGACTGAAGCAGGCCGCCGGGAAAATGAGCCGGGAGGAGCGGGCGGCGTATGAGATGATGGCGAAGCGGGACCACGACGATGAAGAACTGGATTCACTGACCATGACGAAATTGAAACAGCTTCATGCAAAATATTTTCCCAAACACTCGAAGGATGACCTCGAGGATGCATGGAGTAAACTGACCAAGGGAAAATGACTATCTCGGGAGCAAAATGAAATACAGGGATCTTGGTAAAACCGGAATAAAAGTCTCCGAAATCGGATACGGGGCGTGGGGGATCGGCGGAGGGATGTGGCAGGACTCGAAAGACGATGATTCGCTCCGCGCACTGCATCGGACAATCGATCTCGGCTTGAATTTTATAGACACGGCGCTGGTCTACGGCGACGGGCATTCTGAGAACCTGGTCGGAACAGTGATCAGGGAACAGAAGGGGCGGCTCTCTGTTTCATCAAAAATCCCGCCGAAGAATATGCGATGGCCTGCGCAGAAAGGATCGGCTCTCCGGGATGCTTTTCCCTTCGATCATATTGTCACCTGCACGGAAAAGAGCTTAAAAAATCTCGGGCTGGATACCATCGATGTTCAGCAGTTCCATGTGTGGGACGATGGCTGGGCGGCGGATCACGAATGGCAGGATGCCGTTGCCCAATTAAAGGATGAAGGAAAAATCAGGTTCTTCGGCCTGTCGCTGAATAATCATGAGCCGGAGAATGCGCTCCGGGCTGCTGCAACCGGATTGGTGGATACGATCCAGGTGATCTATAATATATACGATCAGTCGCCGGAGAAGAATCTCTATCCTTATTGCCTGAAAAATAAAATCGGTATTATCGTACGCGTGCCGCTGGATGAAGGCGGGCTCGCCGGGAACATCACTGCAAAAACCATTTTCCCCAAAGGCGATTTCCGGAACGGGTATTTCCGGGGCGACAGGAAACAGCAGGTTGCCGGGCATACCGATGCACTGAAAAAACTTCTGGGGAGCGAAGCAGGTACACTGGCGGAGCTTGCATTGCGGTTTTGCCTGCATCATCCCGCCGTTTCGACGGTGATTCCCGGGATGCGCAGTATTGCCAATGTTGAAGCAAACTGTAAACTGTCGGATGGAAGGACGTTAAGCGAATCACTCATTGCCGAGCTTCGGCACCATGTGTGGGTGCGGGATTTTTATGAGGATTGAAGAGTGGAACAATTGTATTCCGCACCAAGGCGTCGACGTAAATTGCTTCGGGATTTTCACTGAATAAACAGCAGGTGGTATTCCTTGGTCACTCTTCCCATCAGTGCCCGGGAGCGGGAATAAAGTTGAGTCACGTTGTTCATTCGTTCACCATAACTAAATGGAGCCGGCGATGAAATTCCTTCCTCTCTTGGTCCTCTTCATCCTCCTGTCATGCAGTACGGAAAACAAGAAATCCGATGCAACCGGTTCTGACGAATCGGTTGCGATTGAGAATGAGATCACAGAATTTCATCAGGCACTCAAACGGGCGTACAACGGCGCCTACTTAAACACCGACAGCTTAATGGATCATTACTTCGGGAAAGATGTGTACTATGTCACATACTGGGGAACCTCCGAGCCGATCGATTCCACAAAATCACGGCTGCGCCATGCGCTTCCGGGGATCAGGGATTACGACAACCGGTTGGAAGGCGTGAATGTGAAAGTCTACGGCGATGGTGCGTACGCATTTTTTATTCTCCGCCAGACGTACTCCCTGAACGGAATCCTCATGGATGAGTACCTGCCGACAACCTTTGTCCTGGAGCGTGCCGGGAAGATGTGGAAAGTGATGCATGCACAGCGGTCCGCAGATTTCCAGACGATCCAGCAGCTGATGGCTGTGGCGCAGCGTTCTGAAACGGCTTCTCCCGGAAAAAAATAAACCGGGCAATACGAGAGAAAAGGATTAAAAACGAAAAATCCCGTTGAGCTTGCTGCTGAACGGGATTTGCCGTATATCTTATGTCGAGAAGGCTACATTTCTTCTGACGCTGCACGTATGGTCCGGCGGATCGCTTTTGCCTGTTTCATACGTTTCTTGACCGAAGGTTTTGTGAAGAAGGCGCGCTTTTTCACTTCCTTAAGAATACCCGATCGTTCATACTTCTTTTTGAACCGCCGTAATGCGCGGTCAATGGGTTCATTTTCACCGATAAGAATGCCGACCAAGAAATCACCTCCTTCGCTCAAGATTACTTTTTTTAAACCGCTTCGTTCTCAACTACTTCTACTGCAATATTTTCCAGAAGTTTCCGCTCGCCCAGTTTTTCGAATGCGACAACGATCGAATGGATGCCATTCGACATTTTATCTTTTCGGATAACCCTTCCCATATCATCCAAGTCTGAATGATAAATATGCTCGCCGACCGTGAAGGTTTTTTCTTTTGAATAGGGAGTGCATTCTTCACGGACCAGGGCAGCGGCCTGAGCTTTTTTCTTTGTCTGGCTCGCAACAGATAAAGTCAACAATGCAGTGTGTTTGCACTTGCAGCACCGGTACCACATTTTTACGGTATCGGCGGGCACGTCGGGAGTGTTATTCTCCGCCGGCTGACCGCCTACGAATTCCATCTTTGTCTCACGCCTGCAGTATGCACATTGGTGCATCATGAATTTTGACTTTGCCATAACAATTCCCTCTACAATCTTTATTTGGGACTACTGCAGATTGGCTGATTCAGCATGAGTGTTCAGGGGGCCAACTGCTTTATAAAGTACTCAATTTTGGCTGGTAAGTCAAGCCGCAGAATTTTGTAAAAAATGAAGCTTGTGTATACGTTCTATGAATACGAGTGATTATAATTGTTATTGTAAAATCATTGGAAATGAAGGTGGATAATAGTTCGACGTAGAGAATTTCCCGTATTCTCCCAACGGAGCGGCTGCAAGATAATAATATTGTCCGAGCCGTCCTTGAATATCGGAATAGAGTAATCAATTTCCCGGCTGAAGAAAGCGTTGGTATTGTCAAGAGTGACGCAATGCGAGGGGCAGCCGGGACCGTCTATATTCGGCAGGAACACGGTCGAGATAATATATACTTTTATCCTGATCCGCACGTTTCATTTCTTCTGTATTTTGAATTGAGCGCTCGGAGATGTATGATCACCTCCCTTTTGTGTCATGAAACTTGCCGTTCCCTCGTTTTAAAGATTGACTGAAGACGCATG
>Ga0105104_10003445_pt1 | contig 11270 bp, 9 predicted proteins | sample PPLLaktember2015_3_FD_87034 | JGI IMG/M metagenome (GOLD analysis project Ga0105104, IMG submission 87034) | Freshwater sediment microbial communities from Prairie Pothole Lake near Jamestown, North Dakota, USA - PPLs Lake P7 Core (6) Depth... | ecosystem: Environmental > Aquatic > Freshwater >... | reverse complement strand
CGGGCCTTCTGTTTGTTTTCAGCCAGTCCTCGGCCCGAACGTTCTGCGGCAGATAATCGAAACAAAATACAGTATATGCCTCCGCCAGCAGTAACGACGGCACCGGCCGGACGCAGTATGGCTCGATATCTTTTAAAACGCTTTCCGCGAACCGGAAAACCTCTTCTTCGAGGTCCCCCTCGGCGAATTGTAAATCGTGATAGCCCACGAGGTCCTCCATCCGGTCAACCTCGAAAGGCACGCGAACCTGGATGGTCATCGCGCCAACGCCGAAAATTTTGACGCTTTTTCTGATTTCCACGGTCCGGCCCGTATCGAGCAACCTTTTCTCTGGCGCAAATTCGGCTACACGAGGCCTGTAAAAAAACATCTGCTTGGGGATTCGCTTGCTGGGACTGACTGAATAATCCTTTGTCGGCTGCTTCAGGATTTTCTCCACCGGCTCATTCTTGATATCGTATGCGATATCATAAGCGTAGATATAAACAACCTCGCCGACATAAGGCGTATTTGGCTTCTGTGCCGCAACGTTTTTTTCCTCTATGGGGGTTTCCATTTCAATCGAAAAGTTCTTTGAATTTGGCGGCGATGTCGGGGCTTTCGCAAAGCGTTTGCCCCACCAGGACCGCGCTTACGCCCGCGGCCTTTAGCTTCTCGACGTCGGCTTTGGTTTTTATCCCGCTTTCGGCGACGAGGTCAACTTTGTTATCGAGCAGATGCACGAGCCGCGACGTGTTATTTAGGTCAACTTTCATCGAAGTCAGGTCGCGATTATTGATGCCCAGAACGCTGTAGCCCTTTTTGGGAAAGCCAATCATACTTCGCACCGCCAGCAGCGTATCGGCGTCGTGGACTTCCAGAAGCACCGTCAGCGTAAGCTCGGCGGCCGTAATCATCATATCGATAAGGTCGCCGGGCTTGAGCGCCTCGGCGATAAGCAGTATCGCGTCTGCGCCTGCCAGCCGGCTCTCATAGACCTGCCATATATCGATGATAAAATCTTTGCGAAGGATGGGCAGATTAACGGCATGCTTTACCTGGTCGATATATTCGAGTTTGCCCTGGAAATATTTTTCATCCGTCAGGATGCTGATGGCGTCGGCCCCGCATTTTTCATAAGTTTTGGCGATTGTAACGGGGGCGAAATCCCCGCGGATGACGCCCGCCGAGGGCGAGGCCTTTTTGATTTCGGCGATAACGTTGACGCCTCTCGGGTTTGGTTTTGTGACCGCCCTGTAAAAATTACGGCATTTGCCTAAAAGAACAACCTGTTCCTTCAGCTCCTCGATAGGCCTTTCCTTGCGGCGCTTCTCGACTTCAACTTTTTTGTCAGCGACAATCTGGTCTAAAAAGGTCACAGATATACACCTGTTCTTAATAAACTACCCGGTTTCTAATTCGTTGTCTGGCCTGAGACCTTGACGTAGGCCATACGCAGCTCATTGAGGGCCGTGGTAAGGGCGTTCTTTTCGTCATCGTTGAGATTGCCTTTGGTCTTTTCCTCGAGCGTTTCGAGCATATCGATATTATACTTGGCCAATACCAGGTCCGGCTCATGCTTTTCCTGCCCCTTTACGCTGAGAAATCCCAGCGAAAAGAGTGTCTGGGTGAAAAGCATACTGATAAGGGCCGCGAAATCGCCTTCAGGCAGCGGGCCATGCCGATGCTCCCCTTCGGGTTGCTTCTTTTCAGCTTCTTCCTTGGCGGCCAGGACCTCTTTTTCCTTTTTGGCCTGCTGTTTCCAGTCCTCATCAATAATTATTTTCTTTTCGTCGTTCTTTTCTTCAGCCATAAGCTTACACTCCCTGTTTTTATTCTCGATACCTTTTCATACGCTGTGCTACGTCCTTTTTCTGCTCACGTTCGGCAATCGCATGGCGTTTGTCGTATTGCCGTTTGCCCCGTGCAAGCGCTATTTCAACTTTGGCAAGCCCCTTCGGATTAAAATATATCCGCAGCGGCACAAGCGTGTAGCCGCGTTGTTCGAGCTTGGTGTTTATCTTGCGAATCTCGTTTTTATGCAGCAGCAGTTTCCGCTTTCGCGTCGGCTCGTGGCCTGCTATGCCCCTGAGCTGATACTGGGCGATTTTGGCCCCGACAAGCCAGCACTCAGAGTTCAGGATTCTCGCGTACGAGCCGGAAAGGTCCGCGGCCCCTGAGCGAAGCGACTTTACCTCGCTGCCCAAAAGCCCGACCCCCGCCTCGAACTTGTCTTCTATTTCGAAGTTGAACCAGGCCTTTTTATTGACCGCCACATCCTTGGCTCCGTCTTTTCGGGGTTTTGCCGACATTGGGCAAATGATACAGGCAGCGGGGCATTTTTGCAAGAAAGCCCCCGGGTTTATGTTTATCCCGGGGGAATTGTGATGTGAAAGTATCTCTACTCTGATATTGAGGCAGTCGTCAATTTGTCGAATTTATTGTTGCTTGCCCGCGTTGCTCGAAACAGCAAAATCGGATTCTATTCCCGTTTTCTGTGAAGCGTCTCGAACAACTCCGACTGCGTGCAATGCGCCTTCCAGAGGGACCGGGCTAATCGAAACTTCTATGCTGAATTCGCTGCCGTCTTTCCTTAGCGCGATCAAATTAAGCGTTTTGCCTACGGCGTTACCCTTGCCTGTCTTCTGGAAGACGGAAAAGCCCTTATAAAAAGCGCCACGGAAGCGTTCGGGAAGCAGCATTTCGTGAAGATTTTTTCCGATTGCCTCACTGCTGGAATAGCCGAATATCCTTTCCGCGGCCGGGTTCCAGAAAGTTATTTCCCCCTTTGGCCCCATCATTATGATGGCGTCTTTCGCGCATTCGGCCAGCTTCCTGAACCTGGTTTCGCTCTCTTTGAGTTGAATCTGAGCTTGCTCACGCTTGGTATTGTCTCTGGCCATGGCAACCATATAATTCCGTCCGCCCCAGTTAATGAGATTCGCGTTCACTTCGACGGGGTAGGTGGTGCCGTCCTTGCGTTTTTGCCGGCCTTGCAGGAATTCGTATCCGCTGCTGCCGGCGTGCCTGACAAATTCAACCCAGGCAGTTATATCCGTAAAGGTGTCCTCTATATCGAACACGGTCAAATTCAGTAATTCGTTCCTCGAGTAGCCAAGCGTTGTGCATGCCCTATAATTTACATCCAGAATCTTCGCCGTTGCCGGGTCGGTAATGAAAACAGCGTCATTGGACTTGTCTATCAGCTCCCTGTATAACTCAAGCTTGTTTTCCGCTTTCTCTTTTATTTCCAGTAACCTGCTCATGGGGCTTACTATAAACCGATGCAGGCATATCGTGCCGAACGCAATAAAAAGAGTCGAATGGAGAACTATCTCCCACTTGCTGCTCAAGGCCAACAATTGTATCGCCGCCATTATGACTGCTTCACAGACGATAATAACCAGGCCGACCTTGATGAACAATTTGACAGGCCCGGGACCAGGGTGTGATGAATCGCGGGCGGCAAAGTGCAGGTCTGTATCGGTGTTTTTGTTATCGAACAGAGTCGTATTCATTTGGCAAATACCCCCAGATATTTTGTATTATTGTTCATTAGTTAATTTGTCGTTATTTGCTCGCACAGCTCACGACAGTGAAATCATTGGCTATTTCCATTGTCTTTGAAGTATCTCTAATGATGCCCACCGCATGCCATATACCTTCCAGGCGGACCGGACTAATCGACACTTCCATACTGAATTCGCTGCCATCCTTCCTTAATGCAGCCAGCTTAAGCGTTTTGCCTACGGCGTTACCCTTGCCCGTCTTCTGGAAGCCGGAAAAGCCCTTTCGAAAGGCACCACGGAAGCGTTCGGGAACCAGCAGTTCGTGAAGTTCTTTTCCGATTGCCTCGTCGTATGAATAGCCGAATATCTTCTCCGCGGCCGGGTTCCAGAAAGATATTTCGCCCTTAGGCCCCATCGTTACGATGGCGTCCTTTGCGCATTCAGCCAATTTCCTGAACTTGGCTTCGCTGTCTTTAAGCTGGGCCTGTATATTCTCGCGCTCAGCCGCGTTCCTGGCAATGGCAATCATGTAATCCCGGCCGCCCCAGTTAACGAGGTTGATATTTACCTCAACAGGAAAGGTAGTGCCGTCCTTGCGTTTGTGCCGACCCGTCAGGAATGTAAATCCGTTGTTCCGGACCTTGCCGGCAAATTCAGACCAGGAGGATTCATCCGAAATGCTTTCCTCTATATCCGGCACGGTCATCTTCAATAAATCGGTCCTTGAGTAACCAAGCGTTGTGCATGCCCTGTAATTTATATCCAGAAGCTTCGCGGTTCCCGGGTCGGCTATAAAGACGGCATCGTTCGAATTATCGATTAGCCCCCTGAATAACTCAAGGTTGCTTTCCTCGTTATCTTTTATTTCCAGTATCCTGTTCATCGGGCTTACTATAAACCAGTACATACACACTGTTCCTAACACGGCCAGAAGGGGCGGATCGAGAATTATCCCGATCTTGCTGTTGACGGCCAGCAGATGCAGTGCCGACATTATGACTGCTTCAGAGAAGATAATGACCAGGCCGACTTTGATGAACAATATCACGGGCCTGCGGCAAAGGTGCGACGAGTCGCGGGTGGCAACGTACAAAAAAGTGTCTGCGGTTTCGTCTCTAAACCACCACAGGCAAATCGTGCTGAGTACGGCAAGGAGAACCGGGTCGATAATTATCCCCCACTCGCTGCTTACATCCAGCAGATGCATCCCCGCCATTATGATTGCTTCACAGAAAATAATAATCAGGCCGACTTTGATAAACCAGGCGATAAGCCGGAAGCGATCATTTGAAGAGTCGCGGGCGGCGCTATTGGCGTTTTTGCTGCATAGTGTCGAACTCATTTGTCGTATTCCTTCTCACGATTTTTCAAGTGCGGTTTTCATCCCCGAATAACTATCACTAACGGGCTTCGTCAGAATTATCGGCTGATAATTCAGGCATAGTTAGCAGTTTTTCGGGGATTGGAGGGGGAAAAGATGAATATCGCTCTTGTATTTAAAAGCTTAAATAAGAGCGTCCTATAACTCGATTTTGTCTTACTTGATGAATCGAATTGAAAGCGGGTATCGCCAATACTCGCCCTGGGCGGCCTTTACCGAAGCGATAATCGCGAAGACAACGTCGGCCAAAATCACTAAGGGCAGAAGGACCAGGCCAAGGCCGCACGCAAGAATCAGCACGCCCGATATTGTGCCGTATATCAGCATCGAAATCTGAAAATTGAGCGCCTCTTTGCCGTGCCGGTCAACGAACGGAAACAAATCTTTCTTTATCTGCCAGATAATCAGGGGCCCGATTACTCCGCCTACTATCACCGGTAGCAGGCAGGCAAGTCCCGCTATATGACAAAGCATCGCCCACGTGCAAGCATCCTTTGATGGCGGTCCTCCCGCATTGACATCGTCCCCCTTGGGGGCTTCTTCAGCCATATTAGTTCTCCTAATCAAAATCCGGGATAAACAACGGTTATATTTTACCGATAGATACCCTCGAATCAAGGCATTTCATATATCGGCTGTAAATCACTTGCACTGTGAATCCAAAGAAGCGACAATATCCTTACAATTAACGATGGATTTAAGGGGATAAAAAATGAAACGTAATTTAGCGTTACTTTTACCGGCGGGCCTTGCCCTAACCGTGATTATCGTGGTCGGCGGGTGCTGCATCAATTTCGGGTGGTGGAACCAGCAGCAGCATGAGAGGACCGAACAGGTATCGGCGCCTATAGACCAGGCCAGACAAATAAGCGTTGATACAAGCTTCGGCGACATCACTATCATCGGCGCAGATACCAACGACTGCAACGTCATCGCTAAAATTACCGGCCAGGCGCCGTCGACGGAAGAGGCCAAATCACTCGCTGAGCAGACAAAGATAAAACTCGAACCAGACGGAAATACCCTGATTATCAGGGCCGAAAAACCGCATCTTTCGAGAAAACGCAGCGTGTCGATAACCTACGATATTGTCGTGCCGACCAGGACCAGCGTAAAGTGCAAAAGCTCCTACGGCAAAATCAAGCTGGCGAATATCAGGGGGGTTGTCTCCGCGAATACCAGCTTCGGAAATATCGAAGCGGAAAATATCACCGGCAGAATGGATTTAGACACTTCTTATGGCAAAGTCGATTGCCAGAAGATTTCCTGTGCGGAGTTTTTGGCAAATTCGAGCTTCGGCGACATCGAAGTTGACTTCACTAATGCCTGCCCCAACAACCTGATTTCAAGAATTACAACCTCTTACGGCAACGTTGAAGCCGACGTCCCGACTGATTTTACCGGCGACGTCGTTATCGAAACCAGCTTCGGCAAGGTCAGGACTGAGCTGCCCATTATGATAAAAGGCGATGTAAGCAAAACACGCCTCACTGGAACTATCGGCCAGGGCAACGGCAAGCTCAACTTCAAAACCTCCTTCGGCTCGGTAAATATTGAATAAGTAAAATAAAATATTCACAGGTTCGAACTTTATATGGGAGATATCAAGTGAAGAAATTTGTGTACTTATGCATTATGGCCTTGTTCGTTTGCGGATGTTCATCTGCGGAGAAGAAACCTGCGGTTAAAATTATTTTTGATACGGATATCGGCGGGGATGCAGACGATTTGGGAGCTTTGGCGATGCTGTATAATTTCAAGGATAAAGGGGAATGCGAATTGCTGGCTGTTATGAGCTGGTCTAATGATGAATGTGCGGTGCCCGCCATAGACGCCTTGAATCGATTCTATAAGCATCCCCGTATACCGATTGGCGCGCGAAAAGATAATATTTATAGCGATGAAAAGAAATATAATTACGCGATAGCAAATCATTTCGAGCATAAATTGACTTATAAAGATGTTCCCGATACCACCACTTTATACCGGAAAATCCTCTCAAAACAGAAAGACAAGGACATGGTTCTGGTTACGGTCGGGCCGTTATTGAATATCAGGAGATTGATAGAATCGCAGCCGGATTCCGTTTCCGATTTTAACGGCAGGGAACTTGTTTCGCGAAAGGTAAAGGAAGTGGTCATGATGGGCGGCCATTTCCCAAGCGGTAAAGGTGAATGGAACTTCAGCGGCAATATGCCCGGCGTGACTAAATTTGTATTGGAAAATATCGATGTGCCCGTGGTATTCAGCGGCTTTGAAATCGGCCGGGCTATTCAAACGGGCGAGGTTTTTAATAATATCGATAAAAACACGCCGCTTTATGTAGGCTTCCTGCATTTTTGTCAAAATGCCCAATGGATGCAGCCCTACCAGGGGCGCATTGTCGATAACTCGACATTTGACCAGACCGCGGTCCTGTATGCCGTTCGCGGCGGCGTGGGAACATACTGGGATAAAATCGAAAATGGCTTCTGCGAGGCCCAGGACAACGGCGACAACCGCTGGGTCAAAGGTAAAAAAACAAACCATTCGTATCTCAAACTGAAAGAAGACCCGGAAAAAATGGCTGCTCTAATCGAGTCAATTATGCTTGGTAAGTTTTAGGGCCGCTTTTTATTGTATTATTACCTTTTTACTTTACCTCTGCGTTCTCAGTGGTCTCCGCGGTAAAATTTTTACGCCGATGCCTTGCGATTCCGCGTTTATTTTTCAGGTTCCATCAATATGGCGCCGGCCATAATGAGAGAAAGATGCGACCTGTCCACAACATATTCACTCATCGGGACATCATCATACACATCCTGGAACCGGCGGAAGAAGCCGAGAGTTTCAACCGGGGGATTAAATAAAAGCGGAGTTAGCCACGGCCAGTGTATTGATTCCATAGGCCCGAAAAGAAGCAATCCCGGCTGAGGCTCAATTTCTTCATCATGGAGAGAATTGTAGTTGAGCGGGTCCATCGGGTAAACAGTTCCGGCGCAGGTTACCCAGCTCATTTCAGAAGGATTCATTCCTAACACAAAATCAAGCGACAAAGCCGCGGCATCTCGATACCTGGCTTCTTTTGTCAGCAGGTATGACCAGACAATCATCCCGTAATTACGGAAATCCATTGGTGATGGTTGCCCCCAGTCGCCGGAATTTTTGCTCGGAACCTTGTAGCCGGCTTTGCCCTGTTTTTCTATATATTCGAGCTTTCTGTCGGCCAGCGTTATAAGATGCCTGGTTAATTCTGACCTCAGGTTAGGGTCAATATTCTGACGCGTGCAGGTAACGGGCCAGACAATACGCCAGGGCTGAAATGTCCAGAAAACCTCCTCATCGACGTCCCATCTGTCTTCATCGGTGATGAGATGCCTGAATTTAAGAAAATGCTCGAGGTATTTTTGGTCGCCGGTTGTTGAAAAAAGCTGTCCTGCCGCGTAACACCACGCCTGGTTGAGCGTGGAATCGGTGTAGGCCTCTTCCTCGCCGACCCAGGGCAGAATCGGTTTCCATTTTTCATCGCTATGTTTGACCGCGTAGTCGTATGCCCTCACGGCCCTTTTGAGGTAGTCATCGGCTTTGTTCGGTTCGCATGTTTTAAAAACCCTGGCCGCCTGTGCGAAAAGACCTGCGCCTGCGAAAGATGAATAAGGCGTAACCATTCTCATATAATATTGCAGCGTATCTTTATGCCCCATGCCTCCGTGCGAAGGATGCCTGCAGGCCTCCTTTCCGGGAGCGATTCCGCCGTCAATACCCCTGACCTTCTCGCCGTAATCCTGGCACATTACCCACTGTCTTAAACTCCAGTCGGCTTCATCGAGTATATCAGGGGTTCCGTTGCCTGCTTCCGGAATTGCAATTTCATTATCCTTGAATTTTTCCGGCATCATCTCATACAGCGTCATCAATCCTTCGGCAAGCCCTGTGTGAGTAAGGCGCTGGTCGAAATCGCCAGCGTCGTAATGCCCGCCGACCCAGGGCAATGGCCCGTTGTACACACACCAGTCGCCGAAGTTTTTGTTACCTGCGTCTATTATGATGTCGCCATGACCCGCAAACCAGGGATGCACAATGTTCTTTTTTGTTACATATACCTTACTATGCGCCGTCGCCGCCGGACGCGGCCATTTATCGGCATAGGGTTCTTCTATTGCCGTGCCGCAGCGCTGAAAATACAGGCCTTTAAGCGCGAACCTGAAAAAGTCCCGCGCCACCTGGTCGCCGTTTCTGAATGCGTAAGACCTGCCGAGTCCTTCTACCCAGATATAAAACTCTCCATTTTCTTTAAAGGGCGAAATGTCCAGAACATACAGTTTGTCTTTGCCCTGAATGTCGGATTCCGTAACAAAATTAATTTCGCCGTTAAAGGCAATTTTGTCGTCCGAAGCCCTTTTAATACAAAACTTTTTACATCCCGACAGGTCAACCGGCCTTCCGTCGCCGATGAAAGATGAAAGATAAACCAGTTTGGTTCCGGAGCCGTTGGCATATCCGAATTGATTCAGCTTAAAGCTGGGATTCGGCGTTTTATCAATCGAGAAATCGATTTCCTGGGCGTATTTTTCGGGTATAAGACCTTTGGCAAGTTTAATAGAATAGGTTTTGCCTGTTTTAAAAGGCCGTTTTACATGAAGATGCATAAAATGATCGACTTTCGGAAGGGCGCCCCAGCCCCCTGTTCCTGAGCCGCGCATAAAACAATTTACATCAACGGGATTCACGCCTTTGCTGTAATCGGCATCGTCAGGGCTGATTATAAGATAGTTAGACGGCTCTTTGAGTTTCGCGATATCCTTAATAGATTCTCTTCCAAGCCAAACCGTCACAATATTTTCTGAGTGTATTAGCACTCCTCTTATGCCGTTTAACTCTGGTTCGGCAAAAACACTGTTTGTCAGACCTGCCGACAAACAAACTGCCAAAGTAAGGTATCGGATCGTTTGTTTGAACATGATGACCTCCATCAAACTATTGTCTTGAGGTTTTTGCGGTTAGCTCGATGACTTTCTGTTTTCTTTGCAGAATTTGCCCATAAGCGTCATAGCATTGGTCATTGCTTCGGCTGAGCCGTCCATTTTCGCGTATGCGTCAACCAGCGCAAGCAAATCCGCGTCGGCGGGGACTGTGCCGTAATGATGTGCGACGTTGACGATTCCTGCGTCGAGGCCGTATTCCATCGCCTTTGCCACATAAGCCCGGCATACCCCGATTCGCCTTCCCGGCAAATCCCGGACGGAATTGCTGATACCCAGTGAGCAGTGTGTGCCTTTCAAGCTCGCGTCCTGTTTTATCCTCTTGATGGTCTGGAACGTGCGATAGGTGTAACCCGGAACATTCGGCTCCATCGGCATATCTATCGCCAGCGGGAAAACAGTCGAGTCGAAGAAGATTTCACCTGCTTTGAAGCTGCATTGACCGACCGCCTTATCGAAAAGCCGCCTGGCAAGCGAATGTAATTCTTCAACCGAATGCGAGCCGCCCGGGCCGGTGGGTTTGTCCTCGGTCATAAGCAATCCGATGAAGGCGTAATCGTAATCTTTCTTCAAAGGAAGCATTTTATCCATCGTATAAACTTTAATTGAGTTTATCAGCGGCTGTCCGATTTCCTTATCGGTGTTATACCACTCTTTGAGTCCTGCTATGAGGACGTCATCGTTGGAGCTGTCTATGCAGACGGGCACGCCGTTACTCCACTGGCGGACTAACTTCACATATTCACGCATCATATTCACGGCCGTTTGCGGGTCCTGCTCGCCGAAGGCATCGACGTTGACCGCGATATAATCGGCGTCTTCGCTGGCCTGCGATTCCACAAGCGCTTTTATGTAATTCAGCGGCCCGCTTTCCTTCGTATAGGCATCCGGGCCAAGTTCGGCTAACTGCTTCATTATCAGGCCGGTTTTGGGTATGGAGGCGTGAATCGACTCCCCTATGGAAATAAGTGCGTTTTTCATCGTATGATCCTTCCTGAAAAGGTAGTTGAGAATTGATGAGGAATGGACCAGGGCGTTAATCCTCGGCTGGTTAATGGTCCTTTGCAATTTTTCAAGGCCTTGTTCTTCGGATGCGGCGGCATTGTAGATAAGCTCTCCGACGCAGACCTGTTCGGGATTGTTGCCGCATTTCCCTTCAGCGTTTGCGTCGCCGCAGGGGGCGTTGGCAATGCCCTTTTCGCATTCACCCATGGTGCAAAGCCCGAAGTTTTCCGGTAAATAGCAGTCGCCGCAACCCTCGCAGTCGAACACTAAGTATTTCAAGCCAACCTCGCCGGCGGTGAATGCTTTATAAACCGGCCCTTTTCCCTTCTCGGTTCCCAGCGCCGCCATCGTATGCTTAAAAGCGTGAAATCCCGTGTAATTCGGGTCTAAAACGGCCCGATGCCCGAAATTGAATAATCTGTGTTTGAATGTTTT
>Ga0105104_10003444_pt1 | contig 11271 bp, 8 predicted proteins | sample PPLLaktember2015_3_FD_87034 | JGI IMG/M metagenome (GOLD analysis project Ga0105104, IMG submission 87034) | Freshwater sediment microbial communities from Prairie Pothole Lake near Jamestown, North Dakota, USA - PPLs Lake P7 Core (6) Depth... | ecosystem: Environmental > Aquatic > Freshwater >... | reverse complement strand
TTTTGTTTGTATATTTCGATCGTTTCCAGCATGCCTGCCGCGCCGCGATCGGCAAAGTGGTTGCCGGTCAGTTCGATCACATCGGCGCCCACGTCGGTCAGCAGGTCCATGTATTTCGGGTCGCTGCAAAACACGAGCGCGCCCTGATCCGGCTTGGGATAGGTGCAGCCCGTGAAGAAGGGGATCTCGTTGCTGACGTGCATGATATCCGCTTCACGGAACAGGTCGCGCATCTTTTCGCCGGGATAGGTTGTGCCCTTCAATTCCATCGTCAAAGCAGTGGCGCGCACCAGGGCAGTCACGCCGGTCATGATGACCGTGGTAAGTTTGGAGGGATCATAGTTTGAAGGCTGAAGGCTGAAGGATGAAGGCTGGGCCTTGTTCGAGGATTCAACCGGGAGACTCGCGACCAAAGGATAGTTTGTAATATCAAAGTTCTTTCGCACCGGGGATTGCCCGTCCACAGCCAGGACTTTCCATTTTGGCTCGAGTTTCTCGAACGGGATAATCGCCCAGGATGGCATCTGCGCCCAGGACTCCTCGAGCAGGCGGTCCCCCGACACAATTCGCACCGCGCCAGCGGCCGGCTCATCCCACAGGGCGGTCAATGCCTCGAGGGTGGCTTCCTCCATCAACAGTGGGATGCCGCTGAATGGAGCGGGAGCCGTCCCTTCCGTCCAGGCGAGGTGCAGTTCATCGAAGGTCACGCCATCGGTCACGGTCGGGAATGGCGCCACCAGCGCGTAGAGCCACTGGACGTGACCGGATTCCGATTCCCGGGTCGGAGAAGGTGTGGAGGTCACGATCTGGACAGAGGAGCTTACGGGGATTGATTCTTGAGCGGCCTGAGGAAGAGGAGTTACTACAGGCTGTGCACCGCAGGCGGAAACCATCAGCAGAAGCAAGGCTTTTGCCGCGAATGCCGCGAGTCTGCGCGGCACTTGCAAAGTTCGCGGCTGATCAGATTTTCTTTTAGGCATAACGCCTTGATTATACTTTCAGGGTTAACTCGGAAAGCGCAAATTGCTTCAGTGCTTTTTCATCGATGGTAATGCCCAGGCCCTGACCGGCCGGCACGTCGATTGTGCTGTCATCATTCAGCACAAAACGTTCATTTGTGATGTCGCGTTGATAGTAACGATCCGAGGCGGAGATATCGCCCGGCAGCGTGAACCCTGGCAGCGAAGCCATGGCCAGGTTCGAGGCGCGCCCGACACCCGTCTCCAGCATGCCCCCGCACCAGACCGGGATAGTACGCGCCTGACAATAGTCATGGATGGCAATGCCCTGGCTCAGCCCGGCCACGCGGGCCGGCTTGATGTTGATGATCTCGCAGGCTTTCATCTCCAGCGCGTAACGGGCATGTCGCGGGGAAAGGATGCTCTCATCCAGGCAGATCGGCGTTTTGAATTCCGCCTGGAGCTTGCGGTGATCCCAAATATCATCCTCGTACAAAGGCTGTTCGATCAGCAGTAAATCCAGCTCGTCGAGTGGCTTGAGTGAACCGGCAGTCTCCAGCGTGTATGCGGAGTTGGCATCCACCTGCAGACGCAGGTCCGGGTAGGCCCGCCGGACGGACAAGGTCTCTTCGACTTCGCGGCCCGGCTTGATCTTGATCTTGACGCGGGTATAGCCCTTTTCGAGATAGGACTGGACGGTCCGCACCAACGCTGAGGCGGATTCCTGGATCCCGATCGATACCCCCACCTCGACCCTGTCGCGCCTGCCCCGGAACATTTCCTTTAGCGACTTGCCGTCACGTTTCCCGAGCAGGTCCCACAGCGCCATCTCCACGCCGGCTTTGGCAAGGTGATGGCCGCGAATCCCCTCGACCCGCTTCTGGAAATCCTCAGCATGCAGCAGATCCTTTCCGAGGATCAACGGTGCAACAAAATCCTTGAGAATATGCCAGGCTGTCCCGGCGGTCTCGTAGTTATAGCCCGGATCGCGGGTCGCGACACATTCGCCGTAACCGGTCAGCCCGTCCGCCTGCAGCGTAATGATCACACACTGGCGGTCCGTCTCGCGCCCAAAGGATGTCTCAAACGGCGCGACCAGCGGCATGGAAACATGATGGAGTGTTATGGTTTCGATTTTCATTTCTATAGTTCATTATTCTGAACATGCGAGGGTTTCCCGGGCCTGTTCAACTATTTTGACATCCGCCGAGGGGATTTCACTCAGGCGCGCCCAGTTGTTGCACAACATTTCCTTGAGTCCGCCATTTTGCTTTTGCGTCGCGCGGGTCAAATCATAGGCAGTCTGCCAGTCGCCGGTTTGAGCATAGGCCTCGATGAACGGAATGTATTCCGCGCCATATCCCGGAGCATGACCCTGCTGTTTGGACTGCTTGTACAAGGCAATGACTGTTTCCCAGTCCTTTGTCTGGCGGGCAAGATCGGCCTTCTCGAAGAAGTAACACCAATCGCGAACAGGCTCCGGGCCGAAAATATCCGGGTCGGGCGGTGGAGCCTCCGGGTCGTCAATGATTCGGGAAGAATCGGAAACGGGGATCAGCACGTCCTGCCCATCTCTATAGAGAGGGTCACGCGCGTAAACGGTGTCCAGAACCCGCAGACAGGCGCCTCCGCCCTGATGCAGGATAGCAATACCATTCGAGGTATTGCCATGAAACTCAAGGCCCCGCAGGCGATATATGAATGGATCATTCGGTTGGTACTCGAAACGCCACTGCCGGGAAAAGAACCAGTATGGGAGTGAACCATCTTCAGTCTGATAATGATATAAAACATTCAGAGCAAAGCCCGCATCGGAATAGTGCGTGACAAAGGGCGAGGGTTGTTCGAACGTGAAAATAGCCGTGCCGGACTGCAATGCAGGCGCGCGCCAGTAAAGTTGCCAGTAGTAGTCCAGTTGGGTGCGCCAATCCCGACGATATACATTGACCACCCAGACCTGCGCGGCAATCGAAAAGGCCAGGAGGAAGGTAAGGATGATCCGTTGTCCGGCAGGCCGCACAAGCCAGATCAGAAGCGCCATGACCATCAAAGTGGCACCCAGCATGGGGGCCAGTGAAAAACGATCATTCCAGCCGCCTGTACTGATTTCCTTGCCGATGGCCCAGATCGGCACGGCGCCCAGGACGAATGCGATCAAGCCTACCACGAACATCGAAGCCGGAGATGAACTGCCCGGCAGATCCCTTTCATTCGTATCGTGGAAGAAGGCAAAGAACACCGCCAGCGCAATGCCCAGGCCGAATGCAAACCAGGCCACCCTGTTTTGAAAAGTAAAACCCTCCAGGTTGGTGACAGCATTGATCCAGACCTGTAAAGTGCCGTATATCAAATCCCAGAAGGCCCGGTTGAACAGATTCAACAAGGGGTCAGTGAAAGACTCGCGAAATTCGCCCACTGTTGAATTGATGTCGTGCATGCGTGCGCTCGTCTGAAAAACATTGGGAAAATAGACAAAGCGGCACCAGAAAAAGAAGCCCGTCAGCAGTAAATAAGGCAAAGAGTAGGTGGCCACCCGCCGCAGTAATTGCAAATCCTTTTTGCGGTCAGCGGCCATCAGGATCCAGATCAGAACCGGGCGCACAAATTCGACTGCGGCAAAGTATTCCGTCGTGAAAAGATGACTGAAGGTCACGAACCAGGAAAGCGGGAAAAGCAGGCGTGCCCACTTCGGTCGTGTAAAGGCCAACACCATCAGATAGATCGAGAGTGCAAACAACAAAAGCGTCATGATATGGCGGGATTTCGTGGCAGACTGTGACTGCTGCAGAAAACCCGGATAGACCAGCAGCAGGACACCCAGCCAGAGGAAATGGCTGCGATAGCGGGGCCAGATGAGGCTCAGGGCATAGACAAAAAACAGGGTCCCGGCCCAGCGAATCAGCAGGGTCGCAATATGCCAGCCAATGGGCTTTGAGCCAACCAGAAAGTAGATTAACTGGTACGTCCAGGGAAATGGCCGATCGACCGCATAGTAGTCAAACTGCAAAGCCGGATTGAGCTTGGTAAACATCACGATTTCCCAATCGGCCCAGGAATAGCCGAGGGACGTCAGTGCGTATCCATACGTAACAAACCCAATGAGCAGCAAGGCCGCTGGATAAAACCAGGGCCTTGTGGAAATCTTTTTCAGTTGTTCGACGTTGATCATTCGATCTTCACTTCTCCCGGTTCATCGTTCAATTTCAAGCCGCGCAGGGCATCATCCACACTTGTGCCTGCATCCCGGCGCATCCCGGCCGCAGGCGTCCCGCAGTAGGGACAGATATTCCAGGAAAGCTCCATGAACCTGTTGCAGTTCTCACAGGTCTTCTTAAGCCTGGTGTGACAATTCGGACAGACCTGCCAGTCATCTTTCACGCGCCGCTCACATCCCGGGCACAATGGCAAGTCCTCGAGCGCCTGGAGCAGGGCTTCCTCTTCGAGGGTGCGCTGGTATTCCTCTTCCAGCGTGCGCGCAGGCCGCAGAATCATATAGATCAGCACCCCGGGCAGATTGAGGACGGCCACCAGCAGCGCCGCCAGCGTTTGGACCAGTGGATCGCGGGCACGTGTGCGGATATCGCGGTAGGTCCAGATCACCAGCGAGATCCACAACGCCGCCAGGAAGGCCCCGCCAAATCCAGTCAACACCAGGATGAGATTGCTTACAAAGGTGGGATCAAATATCATGAGAGCCTCATAGGATGCAATTTTATCACCAGGATTGCCTCGTTTGTCCCCTCTCAGGGGGTCGCGTGGTGGAAATGCCACTCACCGGCATCCTGGTCGACGTAGGAGGCCGTTCCCAGCACTTCATAAAACGTAATCCCGGGCCGAAAAAGGATCGGCTCTCCGCTCATACTGATCAACACAAACAGCTGTTCCCTGCTGGTTCGCATCCAGCGGGCCGGAATCCCCACCCCATCGCGGAAAACATAGGCTTCCCCCGAACCGCCCAGGTCGATCTGAAAAACCTCATCTTCCTCATCGAACGGGTTCGAGAATGTATGCGGTGCAAACAGAAAGACAACATTGGACGCATGGACTGGCTCGTCAGTGACGGCATCGATCAACTGGTGATATTTTTCAGGCTTGTTGTTGCGGATATCGTCGGTTTCCTGGTAGCGCAGATATTGCCGTGTTTCAGGTTGATAGATCCAGTAGTTGTAGGAATCTTCCGAATAGTACGTATACATTTGTGTGCCGGGCAGGTCGGAAGGCGGCATATCTTCACTGAAAAGTCCGCTGCGCAGAGGCTGGCGCTCGTTCTCCAACCCATCTCTGGCAACACAGTCTGCCCAGCGAACAGTGTCGAAGTAGGAATTGTTGTAGACCTCAATATGTCGCTCGGGCATCAGGCTGAAGGGCGGACAGGAACCCAGGCTGGGTACAACCAGAAAAGGAGCAATATCGCTCTCCTGCAAATGACTCTCGACCCGCGGGTCTGCGAACTTGAACACCAGCCAGGCATGGTACATGCGCTGGATATGTTCGTCAAAGTATCGCCCCGAACGGACAGGCCCCACCCACTCGGAGTCATTGCCATAGAACACCGCGATGAAACGCGTCAAGCCTGCTTCGATGTAATATTCAAAGACGTTGTCCGCCAGGGTCAGCCCGGACTGCGGACGGATGTAGCGCGGATAGTTTGCCACCTTGATCGCCAGCGGACGCCGCTCCAGTAAAGCCGGGCGGGAGGCAGGCAGCCCGGTCAGGGGATTCAGCTCGACCGGCGCGCCGGAAGCCGGGACATTGACCCCTTCAGGGGCAGATTCGAGCTGGACGGCCGTCTCGGTCGGTGTGGATAGCAGGGCCGGGACCGAGGGCAGATAACCGGGTGTCGGGGCCGGGCCCGCATACAGGGAGTTCGAAACGTTCTCACCCATCGGTTGAAAAGGGGTCGGGGAGGCAATCCCGCTGATGGGCACGTCGTTCGATCTGATGCCACATGCCGAAAGCAGGATCATCGAGATCAGTGCTATGTTGGAACGGGAACAATGCATATGGCAGATTCTACAACAAACAGGGCCACCTGCAAACCCAGCTTGCTTCTTTGTAGGTCGAAACGGAGGCGAGCGGGGCAAACCTGATAAAATTGCCGTTGCATGTTCATTCTCGTAACGGTCGTCATCCTGTTCATTACGGCGCTGGTGCTCCTCATCCTGCAATTGACAGCGCCGGTATTCCGCTATAGCTGGCTGATTGCAGTTGGGGGCGCACTTCTGGGATGGATCAGCGTTTTCCTCTGGCAAATATGGATGCCTTTCCAGGCTGTGTACTTCCCACCCTGGCAGCCCGCCCTGCTCTTTGCACAGTCTCCGACGTTCTTTGGCGACGAGATCGCCTGGGTGTTCGCGATCAGCCTGACCACACTATGCCTGGCCATTATCCTTACCGCCGTTGTGCGCAGGGATTTTCCCCGGCCAATTAACTGGATGGGGACGTTGATCCTGATCTCACTGGGCATCCTGGCGGCGGCCGCCAATAACCCGCTGACACTGGTGCTGATCTGGGCGGCAATCGACCTTTCTGAATTGATCGCGCAGTTGCGCGTGGCAGAGAATCCCGGGCTAAGTGAACGCACGGTCATCGCCTTTGCCTCGCGCACGGCCGGCATACTGGTCCTGCTCTGGGCGGATATGGTCAGCGTGTCCAGCGGGCAGGCCCTGGACTTTCAATCGGCTTCCGCACAGGGAGGCTTGTATCTGCTGCTTGCAGCGGGCCTGCGCATCGGTATTCTGCCTCTCAATCTTCCCTACCCGTCAGAATCAGCGCTCAGCCGCGGTTTCGGAACGGGCCTGCGAATGGTTTCTGCAGCCTCCAGCCTGGTGTTGCTGGCCCGCATTCCGTCGAGCAGTCTGGATTCGCCATTCACACCTTACCTGTTGGTACTCGCCGCGTTTGCCGCGGTCTACGGCGGCTGGATGTGGCTGCGCGCGCCCGACGAGCTGGTCGGCAGGCCATTCTGGTTGATCGGGATGGGTTCTCTGGCAGTAGTTGCCGCGCTGCGCGCCAATCCGATCGGCGCGGCGGCCTGGGGAGCCGCGCTGATCCTTTCGGGCGGCGTGTTATTTCTATCGTCCGAACAGAATAAATGGCTGATGCGGGGCTTGTTCATCGCTGCCTGGGGCATCTCGTCGCTGCCCTTCTCTCTGACCGCCACAGGCTGGATCAGCGGTTCGCCCACTTTCTGGCTGACCTGGCTGGTTTGGCCGTTCCTGATCTTTGCCCATGCCATGCTGATCGCCGGCTTTGTTCGTCACAGCCAGCGCATGACGGCCCGGGTCAGCAATGAAGATCAGCTAATCTGGAGCAGGAACGTTTATCCGATTGGGATATCGGTGCTGCTCATCACGATCATTGTGCTGGGTTTGTTTGGATGGAGTGGAACGTTCCAGCTTGGCAACTGGATGGCGGCCGCACTGGCCCTGCTCCTGACGTTGATTCTGCTCTGGCTAAGCCCGCGTTCGCGCGTCCTCAACCCCGTCCGGGCCCACTGGGTCCGTCCTGCCAGCGCCTCGTGGCTCGACTGGGGCTATCAGGCGCTGTGGTATCTCTATCGCCAGTTTGGACGGTTGAGCAGCGGCATCTCAAACGTCCTGGAAGGCGAAAGCGGGATCATGTGGACACTGCTGTTTCTGGTGCTCTTTATCTCCTTCTTTGCGCAAAGGAATCCGTAGTTCATGGCAGCCACGTTTGCCTGGATCGCTGTGCTCATCATCATCGTCACGTCGGTCGGTTTGCTGCTCGCCCGGGATTGGCGCTCGAGCATCATCCTGCTGGCCGTTCAATACCTGGCAATGTTTATCCTCGTACTTCAGCATTGGCCGCTCGGAATGGCCTCGGTCAAGGTGGTCGCCGGCTGGATGTCGGCGGCGATCCTGGGGATGACGCACTCCGGACTCTCCGATGAAGACCCTGAAGCGGAAAGCGGTTGGCCGCGCGGCCGACTTTTCCGTCTGTTCGCAGCCGGCGTCGTTCTATTGATCGTCGCCGCGGCCACACCCGGTGTGGATACGATCATGGCCGACGCGGGCTTTGCCATCACCGCCGGAAGTCTTCTGTTGATCGGGATGGGATTGCTCCACCTGGGCATTGCTTCCCATATCCTGCGGGTGATCATCGGGCTGATGACATTCCTTTCCGGATTCGAAGTTCTGTATGCGGCCGTCGAGGGTTCGGTGCTCGTGGCCGCACTGCTGGCCGTCATCAATCTGGGTCTGGCACTGGTCGGCTCCTATCTGTTGATCGCCGCGGCCACCCAGGAGACTGACTCGGCATGAACGCACCGACGCTCTGGATTATCGTTCCCGTTATTCTGGGGGTCGTGCTCCTGTTCATCAATAATCACCGCACCTTGAGCATCGTCGGTGGCACGGCAGCCGTGCTTCTGGCGCTGACCGCACAATTCGTTCCCATCGAGCTGGCCCTCAAACTGGGTCCATTCTCCCTAAAGATCGATTCGTCTCTTACGATCCTGGGACGCGTTCTGCTGATTCAGCCTTCCGAGGGATCGCTGCTGGCACTCATCTATGGCGCCGCCGGGTTGTGGTTCCTGGGCGCGGAGGCATCCCAAACAGCGACGCGCCTGGTTCCGCAGGGCTTTATGATCATCGCGCTGATGGTGGCCTCCATTGCCGTGGAGCCTTTCCTCTATGCGGCACTGTTTATCGAAATGGCGATTCTGCTGTCCATCCCTCTGCTCACACCCATTTATGTGCGCCCCGGGCGAGGCGTTGTACGCTTTCTGATCTACCAGACGCTCGCCATGCCGTTCATCCTGCTGGCTGGATGGCTGGTGGCAGGCGTGGAAGCCAGTCCCGGCGACCTGGCCCTGGCCGCGCAATCTGCAGCCATGCTTGGGCTGGGATTTGCCTTCCTGCTCGCCATCTTTCCTCTCTACAACTGGATGCCTCTGCTTTTGGAGGAAACCTCGCCCTACGTGGTCGGCTTTCTCCTGTGGACACTGCCAACCATGACGATCATCTTCGGGGCAGGTTTTCTGGATCGTTATTCCTGGCTGCGCTCCTCGCCCCAGCTGATTCTGGCCCTGCGCTATCTGGGTCTTTTGATGGTTGTCAGCGGCGGCGTCTTCGCAGCCTTCCAGCGTCACCTGGGGCGCATCATGGCGTATGGCTCGGTCGCCGAAACAGGATTTTCCCTGCTGGCGCTCAGCCTGGACCTGCGACTGGGAATCCCGATCATGTTTTTACTCATCCCCGCCCGCGCCCTTGGGCTGGCAGTCTGGTCGCTCTCCCTGACGATCATCAGGGAAAACGTGGAAACGATGCGGTTTCGCGGCGCGCGCGGGGTCCTGCGGATCCTGCCTGTGGCGGGCGCGGGGGTGGTCGCTGCCACACTTTCGACCGGCGCGTTCCCTTTGCTGGCCGGCTTCCCTGCCCGGCTGGCGTTATGGGAAGGATTGTCGCGAGTCTCGATCGGTGCGGCCCTGTGGATGGGTATCGGGATCATCGGGCTGCTGATCAGCGCGCTGCGCTCCCTGGCGGTGATTAGCATGGCGGAGGAATACACGGGCTGGCAGCCGCGCGAAAGCCTGAGCCAGATGATCATGCTCGGGCTGGGATTGATCGGGCTCTTCGTCCTGGGCCTGTTCCCACAAACCATGCAGCTGTTCCTGTCCAATCTGCCCTTTATGTTCGAGCATCTCGGGAGATAGAGTGAAATCTTTAGACAAAACGTCACAACGGGATACGAAGGAAAATTTCAAAAAGAGCATCTTTCTGTCCTTCGTGGTTAAAAAACGCCGCAGCGGTATAATGCACCCGAAGTGGCGCCTCGGCGCCATCGAAGTGTCACCTTCCGGAGGAAGTCATGGAATTTGAACAACTCGTCAAACGCCTCGAATGGCTGGACGAAGAACATCGCAAGACAAGATCATCGATCATTACGCTCGAGGAACGAATGACGGCGCTGGAGGGGAGCATTCAGGCGGTTTCCAAGCAGATCAAGCCGCTGGGCAAACAGATCGCAGACATTGCAAACGTCTCGGCCCGCCTGAACCAGTTCGATGCCATCTTTGCCAAACAGCGCGATGAGCTGAACAAGGCCATTGCTGAGATCGAAAAGAAACACGAAAAGCGTGAAAAAGAGGTCAGCAAACGCCATCACGATGACGTTGAGCCCATCACCAAAGCAATCAATGAATTAAGAAAAAGCATAGACAGCGAATTCCCACCGCTCAAACGCGATATCAAGGCCCGCATTACGGAAGAGGCCCGCCTGCATCAGGAGATCAAAGAGCTGCGCCCGCCCATCGAGGCCGCCAAACGGGCCGCCGAGGAAGCCACACTTGCGCAGCGCGCCTTCGATGAGAGCCGCAAGCAGGAAGCCAAGCGCGTGGCCGATCTGCAGGGCGAGATCGTCGCTTTACGCAAGCGCATCGACGAAGCCCGCGCCAAGGCCGATCTGAATGCAGACAGTTTCAAGAACATGGATAATCGCATCAAGGAACTGCTGCTGTCTGAAAATGAGCGCAAAGCCGCCCAGACCGCCTTTATCGATCAGCAATCCATTGCCCACATCGACCGGGAACGGACCTACAAGCAGTGGAAGGAAAAGTTCGACACCATCCAGGCGCAGACACTGACTTTCGATTCGCAGGTTCAGGCCCTCGAGGAGATCCTGCGCAATGCCAAACGAGCCCAGGAGACCTACAACGAGCTCAACACCAAGCTCGAGCGCCGCATCAACGAAGTCACCGAAATGCAGCGGCTGTCGGAGGACCGGCTTCGACAGGAGTGGGTCACCTTCAAGGCCGATGATCAGAAACGCTGGACGGGTTATACGCTTTCGCAGGATGAAGGCACTAAGGATGTACGCCGCGCCGTGCAAAAGCTGGATGAACACATCGGGGCCGTCGACGAAGCGGCCCAAACCCTGCAGGACCAGCTGCACCAGACGGCAGATGCCACCGAGCAGCAGCTGCAGGAGCTGATGAACGTGGCCCATGAATGGCTCTCGGCGTATGAGCGCATCATGGGGCACGGCAAAACCGGGACAAAGAAAGCAAAAAAATAAAATCGTCCAAGCTCCCAGCGCCGTCACCGGCGCTGGTCTTACAAATTGCCGCCGCAGACGGCGGCTGGAGCATCTGAAGCATGCGCGTTATTGGCACAGCCGGTCACGTTGACCACGGAAAATCCACGCTCATTGCCGCGCTGACGGGCACGCATCCCGACCGCTTGAAAGAGGAACAAGCGCGCGAGATGACGATTGACCTCGGCTTCGCCTTCCTGCCACTCCCCGGCCTTGCCCGGCCCGCCGCCGTGGTGGACGTGACGGGCCACGAGAT
>Ga0105104_10003443_pt1 | contig 11272 bp, 6 predicted proteins | sample PPLLaktember2015_3_FD_87034 | JGI IMG/M metagenome (GOLD analysis project Ga0105104, IMG submission 87034) | Freshwater sediment microbial communities from Prairie Pothole Lake near Jamestown, North Dakota, USA - PPLs Lake P7 Core (6) Depth... | ecosystem: Environmental > Aquatic > Freshwater >... | reverse complement strand
TGAAAGATGCGCTCAGCCGCGGTCTCATAATCCTCAACATAACACAATGCATCTCAGGTTCAGTAGAAATGGGAATGTACGAAACTAGCCGGAAACTGGCTGAAGCAGGAGTGGTAAGCGGACGGGATATGACCACCGAATCGGCTGTGACACAACTTCTGTATCTTATGGGTGCAGGCTCCGACAGGGAGTGGATCATTAAACATTTGTCAATCCCCCTGCGGGGTGAATTAACTCTGTGATAAAACATTCACTACTCGATATTCAACCCAATAAATTATGGCAATAAAACAACTTGGTATGGGTTGGTCAATTTACTCTATCGGACGTTGGTCAATTTGTTCCGGCGAACGGTGGTCAATTTAATAAATTAAGTCCGGTACGGAGGCATTTTGGGCCGATTTTTCCACTTATTTTCATCACAACTGATAATACAATCAAAATATTCTTATATTTATCAGCCCCCTGAAAATAAACAATTAATACTGCATATGTGACAGAAGATGAAGATATTATAAATATTAATCAGGAAAATCTGTCTGCTTTTCAACAACCCTATACAAAATATTATGTGGGACTTTGTGTCTATGCTAAACAGTTTACTAAGACCAAGGAGATTGCCGAGGAAGTTGTTCAGGATGTTTTTCTTAACGTATGGGAGCAAAAGGGAAATCTGAATATAACCGGTTCACTGAAAGCTTATTTATTCGCTTCTGTTAGAAACCGGTGCCTCGATTACCTGAAGCACTTACAGGTGGTTCATAAGTTTAATGAAAAATATTCACATCTGCTGAATGAAGCAGAAGATTTGTACTTTTTCTCACGAGAATCCGGAGAATCTTTGCTGATTGCCGATCAACTTAAAAAAGAGGTATCCGAGGCTATTGATTCACTTCCTGACCAATGTAGGAAAATATTTTTGATGAGTCGCTTCGAAGGCCTCAAACACCAAGAAATCGCGAACAGTCTGGGTATTACAAAAAATACCGTACAGCATCAGGTATCTATTGCCCTTGGCAAATTGAGGGAATCGCTTAAAAAACACCTCCTCCTTTTTGTTCCCTTATTAAAATTCCTTATCGTCTGAAATATTCTGTTCTTTATTAAATGATTAAGAACTGAAAAAAAAACAACATCTCTTTTACTGTGAGATGTCACCTAATCGTCTATTTAATAGAATCGATAAATATGGAAAAAGAAATTCAGAAAATAATAATTAGGATTTTAAGTGGTGAGGCCTGCCTGGAAGATAAACAGAAACTAATAGTGTGGCTGGGTCAGGATGAAGAAAATATAAGAGCATTTGGGCATACCGAATCCATTTGGAATGCGTTGGAAATAATATCTAGTGGAAAAGAATATAATTCCGATGAAGCTTTTGAGCGGTTTAAGGAAATTGCACGCACCAGGAATACTGTTAGGAGGAGAAATGGATCATTGAAAATTGTTGATTGGGTAATTCGGATTGCCGCGATTGTAGTAATTGTAACCGGACTTTCCTATCTAATATTGAGATCAGATCGTAGTGATAAGATTAATAGTACATCTGTTTGCGAGATTGTTGCGCCGAGAGGATCCAAAGCCCGGGTGATATTGCCCGATGGAACCAGGGTTTGGTTGAATGCTGATAGTAAAATCAATTACAGAAAAGACTTTAACGAAAAATCCAGGGACATTTATCTTGAAGGGGAAGGTTACTTTGAGGTGGCAAAGAATCAGGATAAACCTTTTGTGGTGGCAACTGCAGATATCAGGATCAGGGCCCTTGGTACCATTTTTAATGTAAAATCATACCCTGGCGAAAATATAGTAGAGACAACCTTAATTGAAGGAAAGGTTGTGCTGGAAAAGGACTCAAAAGAAAAAAAGGTAGTGAACTTATTAACCCTTAAGCCCAATCAAAAAGTCACTTATTATAAAAACGCTGAGACAATGACGGAAAGTGCCATCAGTGATGAAGCAGCTACACCTCAAACAGTACCCTATGTTAATTCTGTAAAGACACTGGTTGTTCTAAATCAAAAAGTCAATTCTGACCTGGCGATAGCCTGGAAAAACAACAGGCTGTATTTTGAAAATGAATCCTTTGAAAGCCTGTCTGTGAAACTTGAAAGACGATTTGGTGTTACAATTCACTTTATGGCGGAAGACATTAAACAATATCACTTTTCCGGAAAATTTGATGATATTATTATTGAACAGGTTCTTGCGGCTTTGCAGTTTGCCTCTCCATTTTATTATGCATTCAGGGATAAGGATATTTATATTTCCAATAAACCGGTAAAAGTCATTCCCGGTAAAGGTCAACAAATTGCCAAATAAACACGAATCAAAGAGCCAAACATACAGTATTTAATCTAGCCTTAAACATAAAATAAGCTGCCTGCCTATGACATGAACACTTGAAAAAAGAAATCGGAAAATGTTCCAGCATTTTCCGATCCTTACAGTTTTTAATCAACTTCCGGGGGTGAATAATATATATATGGTACATCCCCGAATACGTCTTAACTAAAAACATTCAAATTTATGAAAAAAAATCCACTAACTAAAAAAATCCTGCTAATTATGAGATTGACATTCTTGCTATTGTTTGCCTGCTTCATCAACATTTCAGCAAGTATATATTCTCAGAAGTTTACATTTGAAAAGAAAAGTGTGACAATAAAAGATATACTCGCTGAAATTGAGACAACAAGCAATTATAAATTCCTTTATCGCAATGATCTTGTGGATGTTACACGTGAAGTTGACCTCAACGTCAGGGAATCAGATATTGACGGAGTGCTTTCGAAGATCTTCGATCCTAAAGAAAATAGCTTTAAGGTTTTTGAAGATAATCTCGTGGTAATCACAAGCAAAAACATTATACAGGAGCATAGGATTTCAGGTACTGTCACTGATTCTAAAGGCGAACCACTGCCTGGTGTAAACGTAGTAATTACCGGAACAAATCAGGGAACAACAACCGATATCAGCGGTAACTACAGCATTGATGTTTCTCCCGAAGCCATGAGCCTTACATTCACATATATTGGAATGGAAACTCAGGAAATCACTATCGGTACAATGATTCAAATCAATGTTACCATGGTTGAAGCGGCAATTGGTCTGCAGGAGGTTGTTGTTATTGGTTACGGGACAAAATCAAAACAGACCTTAACCGGTGCAGTTTCCCTCATAGAGGACGAAGTATTACAAAGCAGGCCTTCTGCAGTAACTACTGATCTTCTTCAGGGGATTAGCAGTGGAATACAAATAACCAGGAATAATACCGGAGATATAAGAAGTTCCATGAACGGCATTACGATCAGAGGTATTACCTCACGTAGTGCACCTGGAGTATTGGTCGTGGTGGACGGTGTTACACAGCCATTTACCGACGCCAGAGCATTGGATAACATTAATCCAAATGACATTGAGAGTATCAGCATTTTAAAGGATGGTCAGGCTGCAATTTACGGTGCAAGGGCTGCAGGTGGCGTTATTCTTGTTACAACCAAGGCAGGTAGATCGGATAAACCAGTTATCAATGTTTCGGCTACTGCTACAATTCAGAAACCTTCTCTCATGCGAAAAACTCTCAATGTATTGGATCTGTATGAAATGCAGAATGAAGGTTATATCAATGATGGTATACTTAGCAATGGATTTACACCTGTTTTGGAATATATAGCTGATAATCATATTACATTGGCGGAGGTAAAAGAAAATAACGGAAAGCACATTTTTACTGAACCCTGGGGTGTTCCTTATGCTCTTGGACATTATGAGTGGAATGATATCATGTTTGATCCTTCCTTGCAGCAGAATTATAATATATCCGTTTCCGGAAGGAAAGACAAGCTAAATTATTATGAATCCGTTAACTATATTAATCAGGATGGGATGTTGGCATATGGGAAGAATTATAAAAAAAGATTATTGGTTACTTTAAAAAATGATTATGATATCAATAATTTCCTGAAAATAAGATCAAATTTCAATATCGGTAATCAGAAAGTTGTTGAGCCTTACGGCTACTCAATAAATACATATAATACCGGCGTTCAGGGTGCACTTTTTTTTGTAATGCCAACTAATCAACCTTATACAAAAGGTGGCCGCTATTTCAGTAGTGGCTTTGGTGACCCCATCGGTTATGCCGAAGCAACAGGATATACAACCGATATTCTTTACACAATTAATGGTAAATTAGGAGCAGAAATCACTCCGTTCAAAGATTTATTGATTACCGCAGAGATCGCTTCGAATTATAACATTAATGATATTGATTATGCAAAGATAGGATTTCCGACGTATGACCTGTACGATAATTTTGCTATGATGTCAACTGATGATCCAAATAATGGTCCTGCTACTGCAGGCTCAGAACTCAGACGCACCCGATACACTGTGGGTAATTTATTTGCGAAGTATAGTTTTGAGAAATTAGAGAATCATAAGATCAATCTTATGGCAGGTTATTCGCATGAAGAAAATGATTATCGGGGTTTTTCAGCGTATCGCCAATATGGATTAATTAACGCTCAGTTGCCCACAATGAGCGCTGGAAATGCTGATGAACAATATAACTCAGAAACAAAAAATGATTATGCCCTTAATTCGGTATATTCTAGATTGGAATATGGTTTCAAAAACAGATACCTGTTTGAAGGAATATTCAGATATGATGGATCTTCCAAGTTTGCTGAAGGATATAAATGGGCTCCGTTTTTCGGCTTCTCAGGAGCCTGGATTATCTCCGACGAAAGTTTTATGAGTAATTTAAAGACTGCAATTGATTTCTTAAAAGTGCGTGCGTCATGGGGACAATTGGGGAATCAATCCGGTATTGATTTATATGATTACTTATCCCAGGTCTATATTGGAGGCGCCTATCCTATGGGGCCCTGGAACTCTCCTTATCAGGTACAGTATGCTACCTTAGGAGGCATGGCCAGTACAACTCGTACATGGGAAACAATTGAATCAATAAATATGGGTATTGATTTTATGACTTTAAGTTCAAGATTGACGGGTTCTTTTGACTACTATATAAAAAATAATAGAAACATGTTCTTTGCCCAGGAGTTTCCGTCAGTTCTGGGAACCGAACCGCCCAGCATAAATGGGGCACATGTAAGGACAAAGGGCTGGGAGATGGAATTGAACTGGAAGGACAAAATCAGCCGATTGAATTATTTTATAAGGTTAAACCTGAGTGATAATAAAACCAAGGTTATTGATCTTGCCGATAGAATTACACCAGTGCAGGGAACAAACGACTTCATTCAGGGATATCCTGTTTACTCCTATTTTGGATATGAGTATGACGGATTTATTCAAACGGAATCAGAACTATCCGAATATACCTCAAGTTTTTCAAGCGGTATACCTAATAACCTGACGCTTGGCGATGCCCGTTACAAAGATTTGGATGGCGATGACAAATTAGAAGCCCTGGTTTATGAAGAAGATGAAAATGGCAATCCTGCTGACTTGTCAGGAGACCTGGTTCAAATTGGCGACGGTGGACAACATTATCTGTATGGCGTTAATCTGGGAGTCAGCTGGAAAAATTTCGATTTCAGTTGCTTTTTTCAGGGAGCCTTTAAGTGGCAGGTCATCTCGAATGTCGTACCCTGTAGCGAATTTTATGAACCGATTGAAACATATTTTTACCATCAAACATGGGCCTCTGACCGGACCGGCGTTCCATGGCCAAGGTTGAGTCAGGACGGATCGATTAAAGGTTACAACTATCAATATTCCAATGCTCCATATAAACTGGTTAATAATAAATATCTAAGGTTGAAAAATATTCAATTGGGTTATAGCTTGCCGGACAAATTAGCCAGAAGGATGAACTTAGAGCGTCTTCGCGTTTATTTAAGTGGAACGGATATTTGGGAATTGAGTAATCTGCCTGGCAATCAGGATCCGGAAACTCCTTTTGCTTTAAGAGTTTCACCATTCCCACGCCAGTATTCGTTTGGAATTGATCTAACATTTTAATTCATTTTTATTATGGAACCATTATCTATTCGTAAATACATATCATCCTTGCATAGTATTATGCACAGGATGAAAAGAATATGCCATGGAGTCTTTATTCTTATCTTACCGATTCTGCTTTCCTGTGAAAAAAGTCTGGATTTGTATCCAAAAACTACTTACTCAGAAGCTACTTTTTTTGCATCACCTGAAAATTTTGAATTATTTGCAAACCAGTTCTACCTAATATTACCAACCATTGGTTTAGGTGATGATCGTGATCAATATTCTGACATTGTGGCACAGTGGAGCTTTAATACAGTTAGTAATGGAAGTTATTTCCCTACACCCACAAGTTCAGTCTGGGATGATTCTTATGCTACGATACGCAATACAACTTATTTGATTCAAAAAGGAGATGAAATCAGCCCAGATTTGAAAAGTGAGGTGTCCCCGTTTATCGGGGAAGCAAAATTTTTCAGGGCATTTGCTTATTTTAACCTCCTAAGGGATTTTGGAGGCGTACCGATTATAGATGAAGTACTTGATTTAAATGATGATGACTTGTTATATGGTCCACGTAAAAGCAGAGATGAGGTGCTCAATTACATAATGGAAGATTTAGATGATGCAGTTGATAAATTACCTGTTGAATCGGTAATACCGGAAAATAATAAAGGCCGGGTCAGCAAAGGTGCTGCGATTGCCTTTAAAGCAAGGGTTGCACTTTTTGAAGGTACATGGAAAAAATTCCGAGGAATTGACGGGTATAATGAATTGTTCGATGAAGCAATCAATGCATCTGAACAGGTCATAAATAGTGGTGAATATGAGATTTTCGACAGACGGGATGTATTAGGGGATGAATGTTACAGATATTTCTTTATCCTTGATAGAATCCAGTCAAATGTTGCCAATTTGACGAAAGCTGATCAAAAAGAATACATACTTGCGAATAGGTTTGATAACAATGTCAGGAAACAGCCCCTTATCTCTGTTGACTGGACACCAAGCCCTACAAAAAAAATCGCAGATATGTTTCTGTGCACGGACGGACTTCCCATTAGTCAATCTCCTCTTTTTCAAGGAAAACTAACGGTGGCCAGTGAATATGAGAATCGGGATTTAAGAATGAAGAGTATTTTTTTTGTTCCTGGCACGCAATGTTGGGAAGCTCAACCTCCTAATGAATCAAGGAATTGGGATGACCCCTTGGCCGGAGGATTTATTCTTGAAGTTATATTTGGGTCCTGGACAAGAACCGGTTATCTTGGAAGCAAGTTTAATCCCCAGGTATTAAATTCCTCCACAGATCTACCGGTTATCCGATATGCTGAAATACTCCTGGTGAATGCTGAAGCTTTATTTGAGAGGAACGGTTCTATTACGGATGAGGTGCTGGATCTGACAATTAATAAACTTCGGGAAAGAGCAGGGATTGCAAAGTTAAGCAATGACTTTGTAACATCGAATGGATTAGATATGAGAACTGAGATCCGAAGAGAACGTACAATAGAATTGTATATGGAGAGTCAAAGATTTGACGACTTAAGAAGATGGAAAACTGCCGAAATTGAAATGCCGCAAGCACTTAAAGGGGTATTATGGACAGGTACCCAGTATGAAACTGATCCACAATGGAGTAGTGTTGTCTTTCCTCTAGATATAGATGGATCCATTATTATTGAAGATGCAAGTCAAAGATCCTTCGAGGAAAAGCATTATTTGTTCCCTTTGCCGACCAGACAGTTATTATTAAATCCTCAATTGGAGCAAAATCCTGGATGGTAGGATCATTATTCCTTAATATATTTCATTTATTGTCCTTATGGGATTTACGGAGTTTTGCGACTCATTTTTTCCCGTAAGGACGAAATTGAAAGACCTGAGTCATCATCCGGTAAGTATTATTCAGTCCATTATAAAGAATATATGAAAAAAGCTTTCATTGTATTGTTTTGTCTTTGTTACAAATCAATTGTTGCACAGGATGTCAGTTTTAGTGAACCAGGGAATTCATATTATAATGAATTGAGTGAAACATTACCTGATCAAGGCCAGGAATGGTTAAAACTTGAGGAAAATATTTTTGCCAGCTTTGCCAGTACCAATGAAAGATATCAAAAAGGAAGAATACCTGAAATTACATATTTATCAAGTTGGAGTACCAGGGCATGGAAGGGAGAAAAGGTTCACACGCAGGTGTTGGTCTGGACAAAAACAGACATCCCGGAACTAAGTATTGAAACTGAGAATTTGTATGGTGAAGGCGGAACATACATAAATTTGGAAAATATAAAAACCGGTTTTGTAAGATATGTGATAACCAATACTGCATCTGGATCTGCCGGTTCCCATCCTTTTTTGTCTGCCGATCCCATTGATATCATTAAAACGATCCCGGTCAGTAAAAACACTGTCCAGCCAATATGGATCAGCATTCATATTCCGGAAGATATTTTCTCAGGTACTTATAAGGGCAAAATAAATGTATTTGCGGGAAAGAAATTCACCTTTGAAATCATCATTGATGTATCGGATCATGTTTTACCTCCGCCTTCCGAATGGAAATATGACCTGGATTTATGGCAACACCCGGCATCTATTGCCAGAGTGCATAATGTTCCAGTTTGGAGCAACGAACATTTTGAAATAATGAGACCTTATTTCACTATGCTGGCTAATGCCGGGCAGAAAGTTATAACTGCCAGTATTGTTCACGAACCCTGGAATCACCAGACATATGACGATTACCCAAGTCTGATAAAATGGATCAGAAAAGCGGACGGTTCTCGGTTTTACGATTATAGTCTTTTCGACAAGTATGTGGAATTTGTAATGTCTTGCGGAATCATTAAGCGTATTAATTGTTATAGTCTTGCCCCTTGGTCCAGTTTAAGTTATTATGATGAAGGTGTTGGAAAAGACGTGACGTTACAAACTGAAATTGGTTCAACCCAGTACAGGGCAGTTTTCATGGATATGCTTAAAGACTTCACCCGGCATCTGAAGGAAAAGGGATGGTTCAATATAACTGCTATAGCTGCTGATGAACAAAAATTACCGGTTATGCAGGCAATGATAAGCATGATCAAACAGGTAGATCCCGGATGGAAAGTAGCGCTGGCGGGAAATTCTCACCCTGAAATAGAGGCCGATATATTTGATTATTGTCTTTATATTGAGTGGCCTCTATTCAGTGATTCGGTGTTGCGTTATCGTAAAGCACTTGGGAAACCCAGTACATTTTATACCTGTTGCGGCCCACTTTATCCCAATGGATTCACTTTTTCGCCACCGGTGGAACATGTCTGGCTGGGTTGGTATGCAGCTTCAAAAGGATTTACCGGATACCTCAGATGGGCTTATAACAGTTGGCCGGCAAACCCGTTAACAGATTCCCGCTATATCGGCTGGGCGGGAGGAGATACTTATCAGGTTTATCCGGGTCCGCGAAGTTCGATCCGGTTTGAAAAATTAATTGAAGGTATTCAGGATTATGAAAAAATCAGGATGGTCAGAGAGCTTTATTACAAACAGAAATCCTGTGATAAAATAAAGGAACTTGAGAGTATCCTGGATTCTTTTGACATCGAACAACTAAAAGACATTCCTGCCGAAAGAATGGTCATTCAAGCTCAAAGAATATTAAATGAGCTTTAGTGGAGATTTCACCGAGAATACAGATGGCAAAAACTGATATGCCGCACTATAACTATCAGGATATTGAAATTGATCAGTTGGGAAAAGCGAACTATTAATTGGTTAAAATTAAAAATATGAAGAATTTCAGTTTTGGAACGGTTTCAAATTCGGTTTCCGGAAGACATGCAAGGATTGAGAAATATCTCTGGGCCTTCAGCATTATATTGTTAGTACCATGGATGGAGGGGTGTCACCCGCAGTCGAAACACCCTAAGGCCTCTGATACCGGTCTGCCGGTGAAGGTTAAACCTATGCTGATCAGTCAGCTTGGAGCAGAACATTTTGGCAACGCTATATATCGCCATGGGATTGAAGGACCAAGGATTGCTGCCTCAGGCAATCGAATTCTTGAATGGCCCGTTCAGGCATCCGCACCAACTGCGGAAGTAGTTCCTCCCGATTCAGAGAGTTATCAGAATGGTGCCTGTGCATTGGACGTTAACGGTGATGGCTTCGATGAGATGATCGTGGGCCAGTCTTCAGGAAAACTGGGAACAGATCTGCTATGGTTTGAGGAAATAGCCGGACAAAAGAACTGGAAGAAGCACCTCATCGCCTATGTTAAAAATAGAGGTGGAGAAGAGGGGATACACGATATTATGCCTGTCGAAATCAGGACTTCTAAAAAGAATCTAAGGGGCGTTGCTGTAGTTGTCAATCGAAAACACATAAACTGGTACCAAATCCCGGACGATGCAACACAACCGTGGACAGAACACATGATCGCTGATCTGGGTGAACATGGTGCTAAATGCGCTCAGTCCGGACTCGTTCCAGGCGATATTTCCGGCAATGGGCGGCAGGATCTTGTTTGCGGTAATTTCTGGATGGAGTGCCCGGCTGATCCAACTTCCGGCACGTGGCGGGTCCGCCGTTACAGCAATTGGGACCGCAGGGCCACACCTAAATTGCCCGGTGTTCCTGAATGGGTAAGTAACGAACACTTCGGTGGTATGAACCAATTGGATCTTGGTGATATGAATAGCGACGGTAATCTTGATATTGTTTCAGCGGATGCAGAGATACCGGAAGCCCGGGTCGGAATTTTTTGTCAGGATAAGTCCAATCCAGATGGTTTGTGGAATGAAACAATAGTTGATACCAACATCTATTGCCCGCACAGTCTTGCAGTTACTGATGTGAACGCCGACAATCTTCCTGATATCCTTGTAGGCGAGATGACAGCCGGAGGCTGGTATTTCCCAAGGAATTCTGATCCCCGGCTTTACCTTTACCTAAATCAGGGTAATCTTAAATTTCAGAAATATGTTTTGTACACGGGTTTGGGAACCCATATGCTGCGTATGGCATCAAAACAGGACCACAATAAGATATTTGTATTTGCCGCGGATGAGATCCAGAGCTGGTACAAAGACATGACCACGCATGTTGTAGGTTGGATCATTAGCCCTAAAAAAGGGCAGGAATAAAGTAAGCAAGCCTGGCTTTTGCACGGCAACTCGTGGTTTCATTTAATCCTTCAGGCATCGCACGGATAATCCATCCCAAGGCCGACTTGCTCCTCTATCAATCGAACTTGATTCATTATAAATATAAAAATAAAAATACAAAATACCATAAAGGTCATGTA